>Ga0182011_10002868_pt1 | contig 14374 bp, 9 predicted proteins | sample 711E1DmetaG_FD_120481 | JGI IMG/M metagenome (GOLD analysis project Ga0182011, IMG submission 120481) | Permafrost microbial communities from Stordalen Mire, Sweden - 711E1D metaG | ecosystem: Environmental > Terrestrial > Soil > Wetlands > Permafrost | place: Sweden: Stordalen | collected... | reverse complement strand
TGGCAGGTGCCTGCCTACACGTTCCCGAAGAACCGCGAGGACCTGGCGGTGCTGCGCATCGTCGTCCGAAACGGCTTCTCGCATGATCTCGCCGCGCTCTTCCTGGCCGACCTGGAACGCCTCTTGCCCGAGTTGGAGTACCAGTCCGAGCCACTCGACAAAGAGTTGGCGACCTCGTTCCGCCACTAACGGTCCTGGCGGCGTGGAGAAGCGCGGCGCGGCGGGGTCGACCAAGGGGCTCTGCCGTGCCCAGACGGAGGTCCATGCGCCACGTGGCGCAACGTCGCCGTCACGTGGCGCGACGTTGCCACCCATCCGGGGCCGCAGTTCGAGTCCGGGCCTACTCTTCCTGGCAGTAGCCGATTGAGATCGTCGTCCGGATATCGGACCCCCAAGTGTCCAATGTATCGGCGGTCCACGCAGCTTTGCGGCAACCACGACGCTCTCGTTCGGTTCCGGAGCGGTAACCCAATGCGCAGAACTCTGATCTTGTTGGCGATCGTGGCCGGCCTCGTAGCGGCCTGCGGCGGGTCCACTGCCACCGGCGCTCTTCTGGCCGCAGCAACCCAAGCCGGCGCAACCCAAGATGGCGCAACCCAAGCTGGCGCAACCCAGGCCGCGCCCGGCGTCACCGCCGTCCCGACGAACGGGCCCGCGACGGCGCTGGACGCCTGCACGCTCATTACCACCGATGAGGCCGCGGCCGCCGTCGGCCAGCCCGTCGCTGCGGGAGTTGTCCCGGAACCGGGAGCCCACAGCTGCCTCTTTGCCACTCAGGTTCTTTCCGCCGATGGCGTCGAGATCTCCATCACCGGCCTTGACACCTTCAATCCCACGCAGAAGTCCATCCCCGGCCTGACGATCACTCCGGTCTCCGGCATCGGTGATGCGGCCTACTACCTGAGCATGGGCGCCGGCTCTGACGTGCTCGAGGTCCGCAAGGGCTCGACCACGTTCTCAGTCTCCATACTCCGCAAGGGCGCATCCGACGGTCAGTTGCAGGGCGACGAGAAGACCCTCGCGCTCGCGATCCTGGGCCGCATCTAGCCGACTCGAGTAGCCGCCTCGCCCGCGCGTGAGCCCGAGCGAGCTCTCAGTACGGCATCACAAAGACGTATTCGCCGTCGCGGCCCTCGAACCACTTGGCCTCAACCCAGGGCACATAGTCGGTCGAAAGGTTGCTCACCGGCACGTCGGCGTCGGGCGGGCGGGACTTCGGCCAGAGACTGGAGATGCGCGGGTACCAGACGTCCTCGATGCGGACCGACAGTACGGTGAAATCGTCAGTCAGGGCCGGGTCTGCGGTTGCGGTGAAGCCCGATACCACCCAGGAATGCCAGCCCTTCCAGACGATGATGCCAGCCGGGCGCTGGGTCACCGCGATCTGCTTCACCACTGTATGAATGGCATCCACCAGCTTCGGTCTGGCGTCGACCTTGTACTTGCCGTAGCCCAATTGGGTGAGGCCGGCGGCCCAGCCATCGGGGTCCGCTCCGCCGTATGACGAGCCCGCGATCGATACGGCCAGGTCGAACAACTTGGCCTGCGTGTCGCGCGTCGTGTCGGGATCCAGGCTCATCATGTTCATCGACGTTTGCATCGCCGCGGGCACGCACCACGTGTCCTTGAACTCACTGACGAAGTCACCGTCCTGGTAGAGGTCCATCGAGAACGGGCCGGGGGCCACGCTCGGTGAAGTTGAGGGGCCGCCGCTCCCTGACGGCTCAGCGGAGGCGATGCCCTCAGAGGGCGAAGGGTCGATCACGACGACGGGAGGCCGCGTCCCATTGACGCGCGCCCAGGGCGTGGTCTGCGGCTGACCGACCAGCGAGGCACGGCTCAGGGCCTGGGTTGCCGTGAACGCTGTGCCGCCGATCAGCGCCACAAGGAGGAACGCCAGCAGCACGAGCTGACCGGTCGGCATTGCCTGCCGCCTCGAGCCCCTCAAACCGCCCCAGCGATCCCGAACCAGGGCCCGCGACCAGCGCGAAGCGCCGCCGATCCGCGCCATCCGGGGCCGAAGGAAGAAAGCGAGTACAACCACGCGGACTGCCTGGAAAGCGGCGTATCCGAGAGGCAGCGCGGCGAGCCCGATCGGAGTCGAGAGGACCATTGTCGTAGCCACGCCGGCGACAAAGCCGCACGCCACCGCGGCCAGCGGCTCCGCGGTGTTGTGCGTGGCGTAGATCGCGCGGGCCAGGATCTCGACCAGGCACTCGAAGGGAACGGAGATGGCAAAGAGGACAAGCACGAGGGTCATCCGAGACGCGTCCGTCTGGTCGAAGTTCCCACCCTTGAACAACCCGGAGATGAACCCCGCCATGACTGCCAGCGTGACGGCGGCCAGCGTCGAGAGGAGCCCGATCGTCAGCGCGGTTGTGCGGAAGACCCTCTTGAATGCGCGCTTGTCGCCGGCGGCCGCCGCTGCGGAGAGCGAGGAGAAGGCAGCAAGCGCAAACGAGAGGCCGATCATGCTCTCGGCGGTGCTCTGGAAGTCCCTGGCGTAGGTGATCGCGGACGTGGATCCGGGCGCCAGAGTGGAGGCGATCTGGTTGAAGTAGAGCAAGAGCAGCGACAGCAGAATGGCGCTAGCCATCTTCGGCAGCATCAGTACGGCGAACTCGCCCACGCCCTTGGTTCGGAGAGCCAGCTCGAATCGCGGTCGGAAGGTGGTTCGATAGATGCCGACGAGACGGACACCCAGGTGGCCGAAGGCACCGATGACGAAGCCGATGGCCGCGCCGTAGATCCCGAACACGCCGCCAAGCAGCAGCGCCCGCACTGCGGTTCCGGAATTGAGGGCGAACTCGGCCAGGCCGTAGGAGAGGAACCGGCGCTCCGCGATAAGTACTTCGCCGAGCACGAGCGACGCGGTTATAGCCAGCTGGCCGATGCACACGACTCGGATCAGGCCGACGTAAAGCTCCCGCTGGCTGCCCTGGAAGCCGGGCGCGGCAATGGGGGCGATCTGGGGAGCGAAGACGATCACCAGAAGGAGCGCGACCGCCATCACCAGCAGGGCCGCGGTCAGGATCGTTCTGGCGAAGGCACGGGCGGTGGCTTCCGCCTCGCCTTTCAGGCCCAGGAAGAGAGGCAGGAACGGCCCGATGATCCCGCCGGTGATGAGGATGTCGACGGGCGCCTGCGTGAGCGAAGCGGCGTTCCAGAGGGCATCGGTCTCGGGACCGGCGCCGAAGACGTGGCCCACGACCTTCCTGGCGAGGAACCCCGAGCCAGCGTTGACGATCGCCAGAACGCCGAGGATCACCGCGCCCTTGGGCAGGGCCTCCTGGATCGCCCTCTTGAGCCGGTCGAACAAGCCGCGGTCCTCGCCCGGTTCGCCGAGATCACCGGAATCGTCCCGGTACAGCGCGGTCTCGGCAGCGCCGACCCGGCTGAGCATGCGAGCGCGGGGTGTGTCTTCTACCCAGGGCAACCCGCGATTCCTCCGTGACTGATGCGTCGCATACCGGTATTCGAGCGGAGCCCATCTTAGACTTCCCGCGACGCATGAGGGTCTGGCCATGTGGCGGGAATCGACCGGTCAATCGGGCGGGGCGGCCCGCCCTACCCGATGGCAGGGGCAAACGAGGAGTCGATGCCGGGAACGAAACGCCGGGGAGCGTCGTCGTATCGGGCATGGAAGCGAAACTCGGAAGGATCGGAATGGCGGAAGGGGTAGCCCGAATCGCCGGGCGTACACAGTCTCCCCCGACGACGCGTGGGGGACATGCACCCAACAGAGCGCCGCCGACCCGATGACCGGCCACTCGTACCTCTACGGCACCAAGGACGGCGGCATCACATGGCGGCCGCTGATGGGCGCTCCGTAGCCGGACGCTACCGTCGACCAATTTGGGCCCGGGCGCCAGGAAGGAGCTCGGGCCCTTTCGTTCAGGCACGCTTCAGTCGGCCGGCTCAGAATGGCCCGACACTGAGAAAGGGCCTGAACTAGATGAAACGAACCGTTCTCCTGCGACTGGTCGCTCTGCTGATCGCGGTCGTCGCCGTGGTCGCCGTCGCCGCCATCGCCTATCACTTCGGCACGACTCACGCGTCGGGAACACCCGTGGTGCGTGGAATGCCATCCCGCGGCTACGGCGGCGAGATGGGCTACTACGGCGCCGGCTTCGGCCTCTTCGGGCTGTTGGGTTTGGTGCTGATCGGGCTGCTCTTCTTCTGGCTGCTGGCAGCCCTTCTGTCCCCGGACCGTGGCGGGCCTCGATCGATCGCACCGGCCGCCGGGGACCTCGACCGACTCAGCCAGCTCTCCGAGATGCACGATCAGGGCAAGCTGACCGACGACGAATTCGCCGCCGCCAAGCGAAAACTGCTCGGCCTCTAGGGGGCGATCTGTCCGCGCGGCGATTTCGCCGGCCACGGCCGGATGCCGGACCAGCGGTGACCATCCGGCGAGAGTCGGGGCGAACGCGACGTCGCCGAACGCGCCTCAAGGACTACTCGTCAGCTCCAGGTCGGGTGTAGATTCGGGGCTCAAGAGCCGATTCCTCAGGCGGCCGGCCTGGGCGGCTGGATGCCGTTGTGTTGATGCCCCGGTTTGATCAAGCGGCCGGAGTCGCTGATGAGCCCCAACAACCCGCAGCCCGACCCCGGCGAGGTGGACCTCTCCCTTCGGGACGGCACACAAGAAGCCGCCGGGGAGGTCGAGCTTCTGCGGCGACGGGTCGACGATCTTGCGGCACAGCTCGCGGAGTCGGACCGCCAGAGCCGCGCGTCCGAGGCCCGCGCGTCGGACTCCGACGGGCTCTTCCAGGCCTGTGTCGACGGCATGATGGAGGGCGTCGCCATCCACACCGCGATCCGCGACGAGTCAGGACGCATCGTCGATTTCCGGGTCGCGTATGCGAACGAGGCGATCTGCCGCCTCACCGGCGTGGCTCGCGAGGATCTTGTCGGTCATCGCATCCTGGAGCTGTTCCCGGGCCGGCGCACGAACGGCCATTTCGACGCCTGCGTTCGCGTGGTCGAAACCGGGGAGCCGTTGGTGCGCGACTGGGTTCGGCCCGAGGACGCTTTCTACCAGGACGAAACTGACGCCCCCGGCGCCTTCGACGCCTGCGTCAACAAGCTGGGCGACGGATACGCGGTGAGTCTGCGCGATGCGACGAGTCGCCGGCGTGCGGAGGACGAGCTCTTCCGCTCGCAGCAGACGCTCCGGCTCGCGCTCGACACGATCCCTCAGCGTGTCTTCTGGAAGGACACAAACTCGGTTTTCGTGGGCTGCAATGCTGCCCATACGCGGGATGCCGGTCTGGCGGACTCGGAGGAGATCGTCGGCAAGACCGATCACGACCTGCCCTGGGCAGCGCAAGCCGACGAGTATGCCATCGTCGAGAGAGAGGTCCTGAGCAGCGGCCAGCCGCGGCTCGGATTCGACGAAAGCCAGGTTCGGGCGGACGGCAGTCTGAGCTGGAACCGCGTCAGCAAGGTGCCACTTCTGGACGGGGACGGCCGCGTGGTCGGGCTGCTGGGCACCTACGAGGACATCACGGATCGGAAGCGGGCCGAGCAAGCGCTGCGGGAGAGCGAGCGCTTCCTGACAGACATCCTCGAGAACATACCCGTGATGGTCTTCGTGAAGTACGCCAGCAATCTTCGCTTCGCTCGCGTGAATCGAGCCGCCGAACTGGCCTTGGGCTACTCGAGGGAGGATCTTGTCGACCAGGAGGACCAGGGGCTGGCGCCCGCCGACGAGACGGCCTTCTTCGCCTCGGTCGAGAGGCAGGTGCTCGAGACCGGGCAAACCATCGATGTGCCCGAGGAGACGCTGACAACGCCCCACCAGGGACGCCGGATCTTCCACACGATCAAGCTGCCAATCCTCGATGACCAGGGCCGGCCGCGGTACGTGCTCGGGATCTCCGAGGACATCACCGACCTCAAGGCCGCCGAAGAGGCACGGCGGGCGAGCGAGGAGCGCTACCGGGACATCATCGAAACCATCACGGACTACGTGGTGAGCGCGAAGATCGAGCACGGGCAGGCCCCGAGCATCAGTCACGGGTCCGGCTGCGTCGCCGTGACCGGCTATTCCCCGGAAGAGCTGTCCGGCGACCCGGATCGGTGGTTCAGCCTGGTGGTGGATGAGGACCGGGAAGTCGCAGTCGATCGGTTCCGGCGGGTCCTGGCGGGAGAGCGCACCGAACCGCTGGAACATCGCATCCGGCGAAAGGATGGGGCAATCCGCTGGGTCCGCCACACGCCGGTCCTTCGGTTGGACACGAACGGCGTACCGATTGGTTACGACGGAGTCATCCAGGACATCACCGAGCGGCGGGTGCTCCAGGAGCAGCTGCTTCAGGCTCAGAAGATGGAAGGGATTGGGCGTCTTGCCGGCGGAGTAGCACACGACTTCAACAACCTGCTGACCGCGATCCTCGGCTACGTCGAGATGTGCGAGGCGGACCTTCCACCGGAGCTGCCTGCGGACCACCCGGCCAGGGTCGATCTGCAGGAGGTCGCCACCGCGGGCGAACGAGCCGCCAGCCTGACCAGGCAACTGCTGACCTTCGCCAGCAAGCAGATCGTCGCCCCGGTTCGGCTTGATCTGAGCGCCCTCGTGACGGACTCGCTCAAGTTGCTGCAGCGGCTGCTCGGAGACGACATCGAGATCGAGACGGCGCTCGATCCCTCTGCCGGGACGGTGGAGGCCGACGCCGGTCAGATTCAGCAAGTGCTTGTCAACCTGACCGTCAACGCCTGCGACGCCATGCCCGGCGGCGGTCGCCTTCTGATCGAGACCGCCGCTGAGACTATCAGCGACGAACAGGCCCCGGCCCACCCGGGAGCGGTCGCCGGGCAATACGTTCTCCTGGCGGTGACCGATACCGGGGCCGGCATGACCGAGGAAGTCCAGTCGCACCTGTTCGAACCGTTCTTCACCACCAAAGAACTGGGCAAGGGAACGGGCCTCGGTCTGGCCACGTGCCACGGCATCGTCAGACAGATGGGCGGAAACATCCAGGTCTATTCGGAGCCCGGTCGGGGCACGACTTTCCGGATCTACATGCCCCGAAAAGAAGGAGCCGCGGAACCGAAATCGGTGCCGGCGCCGCCGAGGCCGACTCCCACCGGGACCGAGACCGTCCTCGTCGTCGAGGATGAGCCGACGGTTCGCCGCCTGGCCGTGCTCGGCCTGAGAGCCCACGGCTATGTCGTGCTGGAGGCCGCGGACGGAGCCGAAGCCATCCGGATCGCGGGCCGCGTCGGCACGGCCATCGAGGTGATCGTCAGTGATGTCATGATGCCTGGAATGAGCGGGCCGGAACTGCTCAACAGGCTGGCCGCCATCGCCCCGGATGCACGCGCGGTGCTGATGTCCGGCCATGCCGAGTCGGCCGTTCTCTCGCAACGGTCGACGCTCCACTACTCGTTCCTGCCCAAACCGTTCACGCCCGAGCGGCTGGCTCGTAAGGTTCGCGAGGTCCTGGACGCCGAGCCTGGGTGATCGCGGCGGCCGTGCTCCGGTCGGCCGGCTCCGATCGTCCGCGCGCCGGCTGAAGGCCGTCGGGTGACACGATGAAATCGCCCGTCACCGGATCGGCGGAAACCGTGCCACGATGTTGGCCTCGTAGTCCATCCTCGGGAGTGAGATCGATGGTAGTGGCGGCGCCTTTCACCGGCTTTTCGCGTGACGCGATCCAGTTCCTCGCCGATCTTGCGCTTCACAACGAGCGGTCATGGTTCCAGCCGCGCAAGGCAGACTACGAGCGACTGCTCAAGGAGCCGCTCGAGGCGCTGTGCCGGGAACTGGCGGAGCGGTTCGAGGCGCGGCGACTGCCGTTCCGGGCCGACCCGGCCCACTCGCCGTTCCGGATCTACCGCGACGTCCGTTTCTCGGCCGACAAATCCCCCTACAAGACGCAGGTTTCGGCGAGCTTCCCGTGGGTCGGCGAGGCTCCTGCGGGCGAGGGTAGGGGAGTGGGCGGCTACTTCCATTTCCAGCCGGGCGAGATGTTCGCCGGCGGCGGGATGTGGCATCCGGAGCCCGCTCAGCTCGCGGCCTGGAGGTGGGCGGTTTCCGAGGACCTGCCTCGCGTGAGGGCGGCGCTCGAAAGCCCGGAGTTCGCCGGCACCTTCGGCGAGGTATCGGGCGATCGACTCAAGCGCGTCCCGACCGGCTTCTCGCCCGACCATCCCGGCAAGGAGTTGCTCAAGCTCAAGGACGTAACCTTCGGCCGCCGCCTGTCCGATGAAGAGGTCCTCTCGCCTGGCCTCCCCGACAGGCTGACGGACTCGTTCGAGGCCGCGGTCCCGGTGCTGCGACTGCTGGCGGGATTGGCGCCGGAGGCGCAGGCAGGCTGGGTGCGGGGACCTTCGTGACCGGTTCGTTGGTCGCGAGCCGTCGGGTTCCGCTCACCTCCGCGACGAGGGCTTAGCAGTCCGCTGTAGGTTGTCATGAAGATGGCGCTCGGGGCTGTCACGGGATGTCACGACTGACTATCGGCATCGCTCGCGTACACTCGCAGACACGATGCAGACCCTCCCCGCCGAGTGGCGATCCGCCCTTGGCTCCCGGCTGTCAGATGCCGACATCAAGAAGCTCGACGAATTCGTGTTCGAGGAGCACGCTCAGGCCCAGCTCGCCAAGCTCCAGGTCTTTCCTCCGGAGGAGGATGTGTTCGCCGCGCTGCGCCTGACTCCACCGGACCAGGTCCGAGCAGTGATCCTGGGCCAGGATCCCTACTACCGACCGGGCCAGGCGAGCGGTCTGGCTTTCTCGGTTCGTGCCGGAGTCGATCGACCGCGATCTCTCGTCAACATCGTCAAGGAACTCGAGACCGACCTTGGCCATCCTGTTCCGGCCGACGCTACGCTCGAGCCATGGGCGCGGCACGGCGTATTGCTTCTGAACACCGCCCTGACCGTGCCCGAGGGGAAGCCGAACAGTCATCGACGCCAGTGGAAGGGGTTCACCGCCGCGATCGTGGCCATGCTGGCCGAGCGCCCGGTCCCGGTGGTGTTCCTGCTGTGGGGTGAGCCGGCCAAGGCCGCTGGGCAGAAGATCGATCGAAGCCGGCACATAGTGGTCAAGTCGGCGCATCCGTCGCCGCTATCGGCCAAGGGTTTCATCGGCAGCGCTCCGTTCCGCCGGGCCAACGCCGAACTTGCGAATCGCGGTCTGCCGCCGATCGACTGGGACCTGGCCTGATCACCGTCCGCTGCACAGTGGCGTGCGCCTGAGCGACCATCCGGTCGGGTTGGTGGCTAGCAGCATCGCGTCAAAGGCGTGCTAGTCTCCGAGCATGGAGTTGCTCAGCCGGACAGTTGGTCCGATCGGGACCAACGTGTATGTCCTCGCCGACTCAGGCACCCACGAAGCGATCGCGATCGACACGGCGATTCCCTCGGTTGCCTGGCTGGGCGGCCTCCTCGAGGAGCGCGGCTGGAAGCTGAAGCTCATCGTGTCCACTCACGGCCACTGGGACCACGTGGGCGACAACTCGGCCGTGCAGGCCTGGACGCACGATCGCCAGCCAGGCGACGAAGCCCGCATTGCCGTTCATCCGCTCGACCGCGAGATGCTCGTCCACCCGCAGCCGCTCTTCGCGCCGTTCCCCATCCCGCCGAGCGTTCCGGCGGTTGACCTGGCCGAGGGGGGTCGCGTCAAGTTCGGCGAGATCGACCTCGAGATCCTCCACACGCCGGGTCACACCGAGGGCTCTGTCTGTCTGCTCGACCGGACGAACGGCCTGCTGCTCTCGGGTGACACGCTGTTCGCCGGCTCATGGGGTCGGACCGATCTCCCAGGGGGATCTGACGAGCAGATGGCGGAGTCGCTGGGCCGCCTCGCCGGGCTGGACGACCGGCTGGCCGTGCTGCCGGGCCACGGTGCGGCAACCAACATCGGAGCCGAACGCCACTGGCTCGAGTTGGTACGGGCGAACAGGGCGCTGCCTCGCTGAGGCTCGGAACCTGGCAGCTGACCTCTTGACATGTCAATACCCCCCGGGGGTATTGACTTTTGGAGTACCATTTCGGCATTGGAGGCCTGTCAAGACTTGACAGGCCGATATCTGTGTTCGGGTGGTCCGAGGGGCGGATGAAACGGGCGGAAGAACAAGCGAACGCCGCGGGCGCGCCATGCGTCTGTAGGTCAGGAGAACTGATTTGGCGTCTGGGGTAGCAGCAGAGATCAAGGCCAAGCTGTCGATCGTCGATGTGGTCGGCGAGTCGGTGCAGCTGCGCAAGGCCGGGACGACGCTCAAGGGGCTCTGCCCGTTCCACGGCGAGAAGACCCCCAGCTTCGTCGTGACCCCGGCGCGCGAGAGCTGGCACTGCTTTGGCTGCGGAGAGGGCGGCGACATCTTCAGTTTCGTCATGCGGCGCGAAGGGCTGACCTTCCCGGAGGCGCTCAAGAGGCTGGCGGCGAAGGCCGGCATCCAGATCGACGAGCGAACGACCCGCGACGACGCCCGAAAGGCCCGACTGCGCGAAGTCCTCGAGCAGGCGATCGCCTTCTACCACGTCGTCCTCACGCAGTCGAAGGCGGGCGCTCCGGCGCTCGAATACCTGCACGGTCGAGGCTTCACGGACGAAACGATCGACAAGTTCCAGCTCGGTTGGGCGCCCGAGGGCTGGGACCAGATGATCAAGATGCTCCAGAGCCGGCGAAACGTGGACGTCGGCGATCTGGCCGAGGTGGGGCTGACGAGTAGCCGGCCGAACAGCCGCGGTGCCTACGACAAGTTCCGAAGCCGCGTCATCTTCCCGATCCGCGACGCGTCGGGGGCGGCCGTCGGCATCGGCGGGCGGATCCTGCCCGGAACCAAGGCGGCCGCCGATTCCAACGCGCCCAAGTACCTCAACTCCCCGGCGACGGTCCTCTTCGACAAGAGCCGCACGTTGTACTTGATCGAGCGGGCCCGGGGTGAGATGCGGAGGGGCGACGAGGCGGTTCTCGTCGAGGGCTATACGGACGCGCTGATGGCCCATCAGGCCGGGTTCGAGAACGTGGTGGCGAGCCTCGGCACGGCCCTGACGCCGGCCCAGGTTGCGGTGATCGCGCGTTACGCGCGCGAGATCGTCCTTGCCTACGACGTCGATCCTGCCGGCCAGCACGCGGGGTCCATCGGCGGCGCGGAGCTTGTCCGGCTCATCGGTTCGCTTTCCGAGGAGGAAACGGGTATCGAGATCACGCGCGTTCGCGTCGCCCGCCTGCCCGAAGGCAAGGACCCCGACGAGGTGATTCGCGAGTCGCCCGATCTCTGGCGGGAGTCAATCCGGACGGCACAGCCGATCATTCCCTTCCTTATCGACTACTACGCCAAGGCGTTCAACGTGCGCACAGCCGAAGGACAACGCCAGGCAGCCGCTGCTGTTATTCCCCTGCTCCGCCTAGTCGCTAATCGCGTCGTTCGCAATGACTATGTCGTGACGCTGGGACACCGCATCAGAGTCGACGAGCATGTGCTGCTGGAAGCCTTGCATGCCCCAGAACCAGTCTCCAGGGGCGCCGGCGCCCGATCGATCGATCGCACCGGCTCATCCGGTCGATTCACCGCCGACGCGATCATCTCGGCCCCCGATTCGATCGACACGAAGAGCGAGCTGGAAGCGCTGTCGACATACGAGAGCAGGCTGCTGCGCTACATCCTGCTTCTACCGGATCAGCAGGAGCGGGTGTGGCAGGACCTGACGGCTCAGGGTGCAAAGCTGCCGAGCGCGGTGGCCTGGGAATTGCTGGCGGCCATGGTGGCTGACCGCGAGGGGGATCCCGTCGCCGGAGGGCCGAGACGGTTCGAGCGAGGGCGGTTTCTTGATTCGCTTCCTGACGAACTTCGCAGTCTTGCGATCGCTTTGTACGCATCGCGGGAACCGAACGACCCGACGGAGCTCGACGTCGACCATGTTCGAAATGGTATCGATCAATGTCTCCTCGACCTGGAGGAGGCGCGGTTAGAAGAGGGAATCGACTACTACGCCGGAGCTCTGATCGAGGCCGAGTCAATCGGTGATCGATCAGAAGCCGTCCGGCTTCTAGAGATCCAACGAGAACTCACTCAGGCCAAAGGCCGAATTCAAAGACGTCGTGATGAGGTGACGAACCTCGCTTCCGCTGGAGGACACCGATGACGGACCCACTCGACAAGCAACTGGTTGAAGTCGCCCTCTCCGGCGGTGGCCGTCGCAAGGCCGATCTGGAAGAAGCCAAGCTCGCCGGCGTGCGCACCCGTCGTTCGCTCGACGAAGAGGGGCTCGACGACGACGACGAACTCGTCGTGGAGGATGAGGAAGCGGCGCCGCCCGACACGCTCGACGAGGACGCGGTCGACGGCGTCGAGGTCGTCGAGGACGACGTCGTGGCCGAGCCGATCGTGGCCGGCGAAGCGCCCGCAAAGCTCGACGCCGAGGCGCTCGAGGAGCCCACCGCGGAGGAGCTCGAGGCGCTTTCGGCGGACATGATCGGGATCGACGACCCGGTCCGGATGTACCTGAAGGAGATCGGCAAGGTCGCTCTTCTCACGGCCGAGGAAGAGGTCGTCCTGGCCAAGGCCATCGAGCTCGGCGAGCAGATGGTCGACGAGCCGTGGAAGGGGATCATCTCCCTCCACGAGTGGACCAACCACGACACAGAGCGCAAGACCCGCACCATCAAGCCGCAGTACAAGCTGCCGTTCGGGCCGGAAGCCGCCAAGATGGTGTCCGACTCGATCTCGGCGCCGGAAGCGGCCGACCTGCTGGTCCCGAGCGCGGACTTCCACCTCATCAAGGCCGGCAAGGACGCGACGACAGACGGCACCAAAGACCTGCTGAAGCAGGCCCGCCATCTGGTTGGGATCTACAACGACTCGCTCACGGCCGAGGCGTTCCTCAACCTGCTCGACTGGGCCTATCTCGCCGTCCACAACGGCGACCTGGACTCGCGCGACAACATCGGCCTGCGGGCCATCTACGACTGGACCCGCGAGACGGTTGCGAACCCGGCGCTCCAACGCTGGATCGAGAGCGGCCACGACGCCGAACTCCTGAAGCGACTGGGCACGGATCCCGAGGTGCCTCTCAACACCAAGCTCGCGCACCGAAAGGGCGAGCTGGTGCGGATCGGGCGCGACGCGCGCGAGCAGCTGACTTCCGCCAACCTGCGGCTGGTCGTGTCGATCGCGAAGAAGTACATCGGGCGCGGCATGTCGTTCCTGGATCTGATCCAGGAGGGCAACATCGGCCTGATCCGCGCGGTCGAGAAGTTCGACTACGAGAAGGGCTACAAGTTCTCCACGTACGCCACGTGGTGGATCCGGCAGGCGATCACGCGAGCGATCGCCGACCAGGCCCGCACGATCCGCATCCCGGTCCACATGGTCGAGACGATCAACCGGCTGATCCGGGTGTCGCGAACTCTGCTCCAGGAGCTGGGCCGCGAGCCAACGGTCGAGGAGATCGCCGAGGCGATGTCCAAGGGCCAGGAGCAAGTCGTCACGCCCGAGAAGGTCCGCGAGATCATCAAGGTGAGCCAGGAGCCCGTGTCCCTCGAGACGCCAATCGGCGAGGAAGAGGATTCGCACCTGGGCGACTTCATCGAGGATCGCGGCGCCTTGGCGCCTGCCGAGGCCGCGTCCCATCAGCTTTTGAAGGAACAAGTCGAGGCGGTGCTGGACTCACTGACCGGCCGCGAACGCCGCGTTCTTCAGCTGCGCTTTGGCCTGGAAGACGGTCGGGCACGCACGCTGGAAGAGGTCGGCAAGGAGTTCAACGTCACCCGCGAACGCATCCGCCAGATCGAGGCCAAGGCCCTGCGCAAGCTCCGCCACCCGTCTCGGTCGCGCAAGCTCAAGGACTATCTCGAGTAAGGGGATCGCGCACCCGCTCGCGCGGCGCCAGGGGCACGGTCGAGGCCGGCCCTTCGTCGCCAGACCCTCTCTCGCCTTCGATAGGAGTCACATGACACAAGTACCCTCACGGCCGATGACCGACGGAGCGCTGGCGATCGAAGTCGATGCCGCTGCCCGGATCGAGGCCGTACGCCAGATCGACCCCGCCGGCTCGATCGAATCCGTGGCGCCGTCGCCACCCGATCGGCTCGACCCTGCGACGGTCGAGGAGCCGACTTCGGAGGAGCTCGAGGCTGTCAGCGCCGACATGATCGGCATCGACGATTCGGTACGTCTGTACCTCCACGAAATCGGCCGGGTTGCGCTGCTGAACGCCGAGGAAGAGGTCGTCCTCGCAAAGGCTGTGGAACTAGGCGAGCAGATCGCGGCGGAGCCATGGAAGGGGATCCTTTCGATCCTCGAGTGGACCCGGAACCACACCGAGCGCAAGACTCGGACCAAGCGCGCGGAACACAGGCTGATGTACGGGCCGGATGCCGAGAGGATGGCCCGAGCGGCAATGGCCGCGGCCGACCTGCCTG
>Ga0182011_10002867_pt1 | contig 14375 bp, 12 predicted proteins | sample 711E1DmetaG_FD_120481 | JGI IMG/M metagenome (GOLD analysis project Ga0182011, IMG submission 120481) | Permafrost microbial communities from Stordalen Mire, Sweden - 711E1D metaG | ecosystem: Environmental > Terrestrial > Soil > Wetlands > Permafrost | place: Sweden: Stordalen | collected... | reverse complement strand
CAGCCCGTACAACCTGATCCGCATCATCCTGGGCAAGCGCGAGCCGGGTGACACCGAGCCGCAGGAGTTTCTTCCCGCAGACCAGAAGGCCTCGAACGTCTACACCCGCGCCGCCGAGTCGCTAAAGACCTGGCGCAAAGAGGGCATTCTGGCCGAAGAAGCCGAGCCAGCGCTCTACGGCTACTCGCAGACCTACGCCGTGCCTCACTCGACCGAGGTCCGCGAACGGCGCGGCTTCATCGCTCTCGGCCATCTCTACGACTACGCCGACAAGGTCGTCTTCCGTCACGAACAGACCTTCCCCAAGCACAAGTCGGATCGCCTCGCTCTCTTCAAGGCCACCCGCGCGTACTGCGAGCAGGTCTATATGCTCTATTCGGACCCGGCCTTCACCGCCGAAAAGCTCATCTTCGGCACCCAGAAACAGAACCACGAGACGCGTCCTGCCGACCTCGCCATCACCGACGAGTACAACGTCGTGCATCGCGTCTGGAAGCTCACCGATCCAGCGCTAATCAACCCGATTCTGACCGCGATGGCCGACAAGAAGCTTATCATCGCCGACGGCCATCACCGCTACGAGACCTCGGTCGCCTACGCCAAGGAGCGCTCGGCGCAGCTCAAGCTGCCACTCAACGAGCCGCGCAACCCCGATGAGAAGATCGGCCAGAAGCTGCCCGCACCGCCCTTCCCCGAGGCCGCCATGATGATGACCTTCGTCAACATCGACGCGCCGGGAATCACCATTCTGCCCACCCACCGCGTCGTATTCGGTTTGGAAAGTTTCAAAACAGCAGATTTCCTAGCCAAAGCCAGTGAGTTTTTCACTGTGACGCCGCTCGACTCCGCCGACCTGAAGCCGCTCACCGATGCCAAAGGCACAGCGTTCCTAGTTGCAACGCGCGACGGCAACCACCTGCTGCAGGCCAAGCCAGACGCAATCAAAGCCGCGCTCAGCGACATTCCCGCGCGACAGGCGCAGCTCGACGTGGTGCAACTGCACAGCATTCTGCTGGACCGCATCCTTGGCCTCTCGCAGGAACGCATCACGCAGCTCGGCAACGTCCACTTCATCCGCGAGGCCAACGAAGCCGTCGAGCTGGTCCACGCGGGCAAGGCCGACGTCGCCTTCCTCATCAATCCGGTCACGATGGATCAACTGCGCGACATCTCGCTTTCGGGTGACGTGATGCCGCAGAAATCGACCGACTTCTACCCCAAGCTGCTCAGCGGCCTAGCCATTTACGCACTGGATTAAGGAACCGTTGAATAAGTCGAAGTTTTGAAAAGACGGTACTGTTTTGAAAGGGCGGGACTTTAGAGCAGTGCCTAAATTGCTGTAGCCTGATTTGTTTGTCATTCCGTAGCGAAGCGGAGGAATCTGCTTTTTGTCGTTCGACTACGGGATACCCCATTACGGGAACCGCTCTAGCACCCGAGAGAATGCAGAGGACTGATTCAGACCGATCCTAAACCCTCGTTGCTGTTGTTTCATTGGAATAAAAATCGCTTGAAGAAGCCTCGTTGAACCCTACTCGCAAGTACGCCGCCGTTCTGGTCGCCGCATCGGCGATCACGGCTGCTGCTGCCTTTTTCGCCAAAGCGCAGTTGCAGAGTCCGGCGCAAGCGCAAACCACGCCCGCGATGAATCGTAATCTCGTCGTGCTGGACCCGGCGCACGGCGGAGCCGACGGAGGAATTCTGCTGGGCGACCACATCTACGAGAAGGACGTCACGCTGGAACTGGCCACAAAGCTGCGCGCAACCCTGACGTCGGCTGGCTTCACGGTCGTTTCCACGCACGACTCGGACTCCTTCGATCCGCTGACCACCGACCAGCGCGCGGAGATCGCCAACCGCACACGCGCCGTGGCCTGCATCGTGATTCATGCCTCGAACAGCGGCTCTGGCGTGCATCTCTACACCTCGGCGTTACAGCCACCGCAGCAGGCGACCTACAGCTACTGGCCCGGCGCACAGCAGACCTTCGCTCCCACGCCGTGGGAGTCGGCGCAAGCCGCATTCGTCAGCCTGAGTCAGCGCATGGCAAGCAACCTCAGTTCAGCGCTAGGCGCGGCGCATCTCCCGTCGCTGGTGGGACACGAGCCGGTCCGTCCGCTGGACAACCTCCTCTGTCCTGCGATTGCCATCGAGCTGGCTCCGTTGTCGACCGCTGGCAGCGATGCAACGCAGGTGAACGACCCAAACTATCAGCAGCGCGTAGCAACCACGGTGGCTGCATCCTTGCTGGCTTGGCGTAATCAGGAGATTCCAGCCTCCACATCCACGCCGATCAAAGACGCGCCAACCAAAGACTCGACGCAGACAAGTAATCCTTCGACGCAGCCTTCGACCACTGCGACAACACCGGCAAAGGCCGCGGCGTCATCAGCAAAAGCAGCGGCGCTAACGCGTGCAGCAGCGAAGGCAACCGCCGCAGCCGAGTCCGCAGGTCAGACGGCCGCCCGCTACCATACCTCTGTCGGCGTTCGCGCTGGCGGGCAGAGTCCCGCTCCATCGAGCGGACTGGGGCAAGTGGTCGGACGCAGCCCGAGCCGAACCAACGCGCCCAGCTCCTCGACCAATTCAGCCGCGCACACGACGACCGGAGCACACGCAGCGACTGGCGCACACTCGTCGTCTAGTCCTCGCGCAACAACCGGCTCACATTCGACGCCACCGGAGGTCGAATGATTCCCCGTTACCAGCGCATTCTCTTCTGGAGCCTTGCCGGAGCGATCCTGCTGATGGCTCTTGTCCTGTTGCGCGGATGCGCGCAGGCGCGCGAGAAGCTCACTCGTCATCAGGATGAGACGCCGCTGGCCGCGCCCATTGCGATGCGCAACGAGACGGTCCGCCTAGCGCTGGCCAACGACGCCACCGGCTCCATCACTCTGGTCGAGCGCGAGGTCGCGCTGCCTGATGAGGAAACGGCGCGTGCCCGCACGCTGCTAACGCAACTGATCGCCGAGTACAGCTTCAAGCAATCCACGCACCCGCTGGAGAGCGGCCCTGCGGTTGACGATGTCTTCCTGCTCGACCTGCCGCTACATCCGCCCGTCGCCCCCGGTTCCAAGCCCGCCGAAGAATCGAAGGCTGCAGCCGCGCAGGACAACTCCATCGTCAAGGGTTGGAGCGATCCAGACGGCCCGCCATCGAACGCCAGCTCGAACCCCGAATCAAATCCAAGTCCGCGCGCCCCCGGCGGCAAGCTGGCCGTAGTGAACCTGCACGGCAGTTTCGCCGACCACCATCCTGCGGGCATCGAGGTGGAGACGCTGACCATCGACTCCATCGTCGGCACACTCAACGCCAACTTCCCGCGCGTCGAGCAGGTGCGTTTTCTGGTCGACGGTCAGCCGCGCCAGACGCTCAACGGCCACGCCGATCTGCTGCGCACCTACGACGTGGTCGATACAGCTAACAAGGCTATTCAGGAGATCCGATAATGAGCGCAAGTCATGCCCCAACGATTGGAGTCTTCGATTCGGGCTTCGGCGGGCTAACCGTTCTGCGTGAGCTATTGCCACTCGTCTCCGGCGGGCACTGCGTCTACTTGGGCGATACAGCGCGCCTGCCCTATGGCTCGAAGTCGCGCGAAACCATCGTGCGCTACGCCATCTCCAGTGCACGCTTCCTGCAAAAGCGCGGGGCGGAGTTACTGGTCGTCGCCTGCAATACTGCGACCGCTCTTGCGCTCGAAGAGCTACGCGACGCGTTGCCAATTCCCGTCGTCGGCGTCATTGATCCGGGAGCCAAAGCCGCCGCCGAAGCGTGTTACGAATTGAACCGATGTAACACCGCCGAAGCGCCCAGCGAGGTGCTAGTCGTAGCTACGCAAGCCACAGTCGGCGCGCAAGCCTACACTCGGGCCTGTGCCAAGCTCGGCTTGCGCGCCACCGAAAAAGCCTGTCCGCTGCTGGTTCCGCTCGTAGAAGAGGGATGGATCGCCAACGAGTCGGGCGACAAAGTCGAAATCGCCAATGCAAACGATGCGGCGCGCGCCTCCGTCACCGCGCAGGTTCTGCGCATCTACCTCAGCGAAGCGCTCGACGCGGCACCGGCCAGCCGCGCTCTCCTGCTTGGCTGCACTCACTACCCGCTGCTGCGCCCGGAGATTGAGCGAACGCTAGCCGATCTTGGCCGACCGCTGTGCATCATCGATTCTGCCCGTGCGACGGCGCAGGCCGTTGCGCGAGTTCTGCAAGAAAAAAGCATTATGCGCCCAACGTCGACCGACGCCCCGGATGCTACCTGCGAGTTCTTCGCCACCGACTCGGTCGAAAAGTTCGAGCGGCTCGGCTCGCGCTTTCTCGGACGTCCAGTCGCAGACGTTCAGCTAGTCGACCTCGGCGGATAAAACAGCTAGTGTCCTGAGTCATTAATTCGCAACACAAAACCAAGGGCCAAAGGCCCGTTCTATACCAGCCTAGGCCGTAGGCCTAGGTTAGCGTTCAGAACAAAGATAGAGGGCTGAAGGCCCGACCTATAGTTCAACGAACTTCTGACTCAGGACACTGGCCCAAGGGAACTACTTGCCTTGCGCGATGGCGAAGCGCTTGTTGATCTCGTCCCAATTGACGATGTTCCACCATGCGGCGAGGTAGTCGGCGCGGCGGTTCTGGTACTTAAGATAGTAGGCGTGCTCCCAGATGTCATTGGCGAGGATCGGGTAGAGGCCGTCGGAGAGCGGCGTGTCTTGGTTGGACGTGGTGACGATCTTCAGCTTGCCAGCCTGAAAGACGAGCCATCCCCAGCCTGAGCCGAACTGTTTGGCTGCGGCTTCGTTGAAGAGCTTCTTGAAGTTCTCGAAGTCGCCGAAGTCTGCCTTGATCTGCGCGGCGATGGCTCCGTTGGGTGCGCCGCCGCCAGCGGGCTTCATGATCTGCCAGTAGAGGTTGTGGTTGGCGACGCCGCCGCCGTGATTCTTGACCGCAGTGCGAATGTCTTCGGGAATGGCGGAGAGGTTCTTGAGAAGCTCTTCGGGGCTCTTCGAGGCTAGTTCGGGGTGCTTGTCGATGGCGACGTTGAGGTTGGTGACGTAGGTCTGGTGATGCTTGTCGTGGTGGAGCTTCACGGTCGCCTCATCAATGGTCGGTTCGAGGGCGGCGTAGTCGTAGGGAAGGGGGGCAAGTTCGTAGGCCACTGTGTTTTCTCCTGTCGTTCTGGTGTGACTGATTCTGTTGCTCTTCGGGTTATTGGATGCAAGCGAGCGGACGAGGGTGCAGGGGAGTTGGTCAGAATGATGCGAAATTAATGTTTCCATCCCCGTCAATATAGAGCGGAACCTCATCGGCTGCGGAAAGTCTGGACTGGTTGAACAAGCAGAGAGCCCGGGCGAAAGCCCTTGATTTAAAGTAGCTGATGTTACGCGGTAGCGCGCAGTGGAAGCAGTTCGTCGTGGTTGAATTGTCCTGAGCCGTTAATTAATGCGTTACACAAAAAGCTTCGCTGCACAAAACCAAGGGCCAAAGGCCCGCTCTATACCAGCCTAGGCCGTAGGCCTAGGGTTACGTTCCGTACAAAGACCAAGGGCTGAAGGCCCGATCTATAGAGTCACGCCCGCGCATCCGCCCGTTTTTGGCCTTGCGGCGTGTATGCCGGAGCTAACGGCATAATCATCACGGAAGATTCGGCGCAAGGGGGGCACACACAATTTGAACGGATTCTGAAGGAAGAGCGCGACTGACAGGGGGGAGGGCTTGTACACTAATAGACGCGTGTGGTCGGAGATCAAAACAAGGGATAAGAGAAGATAATGAGCGATCAGCAGAACGAACTGGACCAGCTTTCCATCAATGCATTGCGTTTTTTGGCTGTGGACGGAATCGAAAAGGCCAAGAGTGGTCATCCGGGAGCGCCGTTGGGCTGCGCTCCGATTGCGTATCTGCTGTATCACAAGCTGATGAAGCACGACCCGACGTCGCCGAAGTGGATCGACCGCGACCGCTTTGTGTTGTCTAACGGACACGCGTCGATGCTGCTGTATGGCTCGCTGCACTTGTCTGGCTACGACCTTCCGCTGGAGCAGTTGGAGCAGTTTCGCCAGTACGGCTCGCGCACGCCGGGCCATCCCGAGCGCGGTGAGACCCCGGGCGTTGAAGTAACGACTGGGCCGCTCGGCCAAGGCTTCGGTATGGCGGTGGGAATCGCCGTTGCGGAGAGGCATTTGGCTGCGGTTTACAACCGCGACGGCAACGCCGTGGTCGACCATTACACCTATGTTCTGTGCGGCGATGGCGACCTGATGGAAGGCATCTCGCATGAGACGGCATCGTTGGCCGGAACGCTCGGTTTGGGCAAGCTGATTGTGCTGTACGACGACAACCTGATCTCGCTGGACGGTCCGACCAATCTCTCCTACACGGAGGACGTGACCAAGCGCTTCGAGGCCTACAACTGGCAGGTGCTGAGCGTCGCCGACGGCAACGATTTGGTGGCCATCGAAGACGCGATCAAGGCGGGCAAGGCGGACGCGACGCGGCCTACGCTGATCCGTGTACGCACGGTGATCGGCTACGGCAGCCCGAAGGCTGGCACCAACAAGGTTCACGGCGAGGCAATGGGCGCAGAGGCGACCATCGCAACCAAGAAGAATCTCGGCTGGCCCGAGGACAAGAGCTTCTATGTGCCGGATGCGGCACGCGCCAATTGGAACACCATCAAGCCGCGCGGCAAGGCGGCTCACTCGGCTTGGGACGCGCAGTTCGCCGAGTACAAGAAGGCTTATCCCGAGGTCGCGGCGGAGTTCGAACGCGTAGTGGCGGGCAAGCTGACGGCGGGCTGGGAGAAGGCGATTCCTACCTTCCCGTCTGGCGCAGACGCGAAGAAAGTTGCAACGCGCAACGCTGGGCAGATCGTGATGAACGCGATTGAGAAGGTGGTGCCGGAGCTGTTTGGCGGCGCGGCTGACCTGACCTCTTCGACCAAGACGATCTTCAAGGACTCGCCCAGCTTCCACGCGGACGCGGCCGGGCGCAACGTCTTCTTTGGCGTGCGCGAGTTTGGCATGTTGGCGATGGTCAACGGAATGGCCGCGCATGGCGGATTGATTCCGTTTGGCTCGACGTTCTTTGTCTTCTCCGACTACGGTCGTCCGGCGATGCGGCTGGGCGCGCTGATGTCGCTCCACTCGCTGTATGTGTACACGCATGACTCGGTCGGCCTCGGCGAAGACGGCCCGACCCATCAGCCGATTGAGCAGATGATGAGCCTGCGCGCCGTCCCAAATCTGACGGACTTCCGTCCGGCGGATGCGAACGAGACGGCGGCTTGCTGGAAGCTCGCGCTGGAACGCAACTCGCCAAGCTTCATGGCTCTATCGCGGCAGGACCTGCCGGTATTCGACGCGGCGCGTGCCTTTGCGGGCGTGCCAAAGGGAGCCTACTCGGTGACGCCCGAGGTGACGAAGGCGGATGTGATTCTGCTGGCGGCGGGCTCGGAGGTTGTGACTTGCCTGACGGCGGCGGCGGAGCTGAAGGCGGCGGGAATTACGGCCAAGGTCGTCTCCATGCCCAGCTTTAGGATCTACGACGAGCAGTCGGACGCCTACAAGGCCGAGCTACTGCCCGCCGAGACGCCGAAGGTTTCGCTGGAGGCAGGTGCGACGATGGGCTGGTACAAGTACGTCGGCTCGAACGGCGCGGTCATCGGCATCGACCGCTTTGGCGCGTCGGCACCGGGTCCGATTGCGATGGAGAAGCTGGGCATCAGCGTCGCCAACGTCGTCGAACACGCCAAGAAGCTGGTCAAGAAGTAGAGCGTTTCGGGTGCAGTGGAGGAGAAGCAGATTCCTCCGCTGCGCTGCGGAATGACAACAAAGAATGCTGCGGAAGGACAACCCATTCAGGGTAGAACCATGGTCGAATCGGAGCGCCAGATCCTGCGCGAGAAGACGGAGGAGGCGACGCTCGGCGAGCGTCGCCCCTTCGACAGCTCGCGGCAGGCGGAGTACGAGGACAGCGTCGCGCCCAGCGACGATTGGCAGGATGAGGATTCATAGATTTAGAGCATTTTCATCGTCACTGTAATGTAACTATGAATTGTCATTCTGAGCGTAGCGAAGAATCCCCGCATTTTGTTCGCATAGCGACACATTACACTATCAGTGAAAGTGCTCTGACCCCGAGTTTTCAAAGGATATGGAATGACGCAGGATGAGGCGAAGCGGCTAGTCGCAAAGCGCGCGGTCGAGTTCGTGAGTGACGGAATGGTGGTGGGGCTGGGAACGGGTTCGACCGCGACCTGCTTCATCCGCGAGCTGGCGACGCGCAAGCTAAAAATTTGCTGCGTCGCCTCGTCGGATGCGAGCCACGCACTGGCTCAGTCGCTGGGCATGAGCGTGGCCACGCTGGTCGAGCTACCCGTGCTCGACGTCTACATCGACGGTGCCGACGAGATCGCGCGCGTCCCCGGCGATGGGCTTGGGCTCATCAAGGGCGGAGGCGGCGCGCTGCTGCGGGAGAAGATCGTCGCCAGCGCCGCGAAGAGCTTCATCGTCGTCGCCGACTCGACCAAGCTCGTCGATCATCTAGGCAAGTTTCCTCTGTCGGTTGAGGTGATTCAGATGGCGCTGCCGCTGGTCGAGCCGCGTTTGGCCGCGCTGGGATTGAACCCCAAGCTGCGCCCTGCGAAGAGTGGCGACGGACCGTTCCTCACCGACGAGGGCAACTACATCCTCGACTGTGCCTGCGGGCGCATCAACGATCCGCAGCGGACTGCCGCGGAGATTCGCGCTATCATCGGAGTCGTCGAGCACGGGCTCTTTCTCGGCATGGCAACGCTCGCGCTAGTCGCCGGAGAGAACGGCGTCACTGAGGTCCGTCCGTAGCTTTGTGTGCGGTAGATTCGCGTACCATGCATCGCTTAGTCGCTGGAGGGAGTATTGTTTGTTATGGCAAATTCTGCGAAGACAACGAAGGTTTGGTTTATTACTGGAGCATCGTCGGGCTTTGGGCGGTTGCTGGCTGAGGCGGCGCTGAAGGCGGGCGAGCGGGTGATCGCAACGGCGCGCAAGCCGGAGCAGATTGCGGAGCTGGCGCGGCAGTATCCCGACACGGCGCGGACGTTTGCGCTGGATGTCACCAAGCCCGCGCAGATCGAAGCGGTCGCGGCGGAGGCAATTGCGGCCTTCGGGCGCATTGACGTGCTGGTGAACAACGCGGGCTACGGTATTGCGGGCGGCATCGAAGAGGCGACCGAGGCCGAGTTTATGCCGGTCTTCGAGACCAACGTCTTCGGCCTGATCCGCGTGACGCGGGCGTTTCTGCCGCAGCTTCGCAAGCAGCGCTCGGGACACATCATCAATCTCTCGTCGATGGCAGGGCTTGTGGGCTCGCCCGGATGGGGCTTCTACAACGCGACGAAGTTCGCGGTGGAGGGTTTTAGCGAGGCGTTGGCCGCGGAGCTGGCACCGCTGGGCGTAAAGGTGACCATCATCGAGCCGGGACCGTTTCGCACCGACTTTCTCGGTCGATCCGGCGTGGAGGCGGCGCACCGCATCGCCGACTACGACGCGACCGTCGGCAAGACGCGCACGTACTACCACGAGCAATCGGGCAAGCAGCGCGGCGATCCGCTAAAGGCCGTCGAGGCGATTCGCACGGTGGTCGAGTCGGCCAACCCTCCGCTGCATTTGATCCTTGGTGCGATTGCGCTGAAGCGGCTGCGCAGCAAGATGGAGCAGTGGCGCGAGGAGACATCGACGTGGGAGAGCGTGACCCTGGGCGCGGATTTTCCTGAGGACAAGTAGCTCGGCGAGCAGACGGCGAACTGCCGGGGCAAGGGGAGAGACGAATGATTCTGGCAGGCGATGTTGGTGGCACGAAGGTTCATCTTGCGTTGTATGACAAGGCAGGCGAGCGACTGAAGGTCGTCCGCGAGCATAAGTTTCCGGCGCATGGGTTTGCCTCGCTGGAGGCTGTGGTGAGTGCGTTTCTTGCCGATGGCGAGCGCGCTAAGATTGCCGCGGCTTGCTTTGGCTGTCCGGGCCCGGTGCGCGATGGTCGTCTAAAGCTGACCAATCTGCCGTGGACGCTGGATGAACGCGAGCTGGAACGGGCGTTGTCGATCCAGCGTGTGCTGCTGATCAACGACCTTGAAGCGAACGGCTACGGCATTCCCGAGCTTGCGCCGGAGAGTGTGGTCACGCTGCACGAGGGCAATGCTGCGGCAATTGGCCATCGCGGGCTGATTGCCGCAGGCACCGGGCTGGGCGAGGCTCTGCTGATCTGGGACGGCAAGCAGCATCGCCCGATTGCCTCCGAGGGCGGGCACTGCGACTTCGCCGCGCGCACGGATCGTGAGATCGCGCTGCTGCAATATCTGCGGCGCACGCTCGTCGGACGCGTTAGTTGGGAGCGCGTCGTCTCCGGGCTGGGGATTAAAAACATCTACGCGTTTCTGCGCGACGTGGAGAAGCTCAACGAGCCCACGTGGCTGCGCGAGCGCATGTTGGCGGAAGACCCCAACGCCGTGATCGGGACCTGCGCCGAGGATGGATCGAGCGCGCTCTGCTTCGAGACGATGCAGACCTTTGCCGCCGCCTACGGTGCGGAGGCGGGCAACATCGCGCTGAAGGTTCTGGCCGAGGGCGGAGTCTATCTCGGCGGAGGCATCGCGCCGAAGGCTCTGAAGGCACTGCGCAACGGCGGATTCATGCAGGCCTTCCTCGACAAGGGACGGCTCTCGCCGCTGCTGGCGTCGATTCCGGTGCGCGTGATTCTGGACGATAGTTGCGCACTGCTGGGTGCGGCGGCCTATGCTGCGGCCCACGCGAAGGCCTAACACCGATCTACACCGATTGAACCGATTAACTGATGTTACGCGGTAGTACGCAGTGGAAGCATTTCGTCGTGGTTAAATCTCTTCGGGGCTGATTCCCCGCCGCTTGCGGCGTAGGCTTTCGTAGTTTGGCAAGATGTCCACAGCTTGCGGCGGGGTTGTTCATTTGCCCTGAGCCGTTAATGCGTTGCACAAAAACTTCGCTGCACAAAACTTCCGCTGCATAAAACTTCCGCAGCACAAAACCAAGGGCCAAAGGCCCGCTCTATACCAGCCTAGGGCGCAGCCCTAGGGTTACGTTCCAAACAAAGACCAAGGGCTGAAGGCCCGACCTATACTTCAACGAACTTCTAACTCAGGACACGAGTGACAAGCAACCGTTGTTATCAAGTACCGACTTCCGTGCAGCTTTTCCCGCATCGGGTCAGGTCTGCATAACATCAGTTTGTCATTCTGAGCGAAGCGAAGAATCCCCGTATTTCGCTCGTGCCGCAACACTCTACGCAATAGGAAGAACTGCTCTAATCCCACGGACGAAGTTAGGCGAGGACGCTAAGAATGATTCCTAGGGCGTTCTCCGCCGACGAGATGCTGGTGCCGCTGGCACTGGCTCCGCTCACGCCAGAGATCGATACCGTGTACGTTCCGTCGGATTTTTCCACGCTGCCGGAGTAGCTCTTGCCGTCAACTGTGGTGGAGTAGACACCAGCCATTTCCTCGGCGGTCGAACTGGCAGACGAGGTTCCGCCGCCACCACCACCGCTTCCGCCGCTGGAAGACTTGCTCGATGAGGTAGTGCTGGTTGCCGTCGTCGTGGATGCTGCGTCGGTGGTTGCCGTGTCGGATGTTGCTGTGGTGGTGTTTGCCGTCGACTTGGACGCAGCCGCCGTGGATGTGTTCGAGAGAGCCGTTTGCTGGCCGACTGAGGCCATCGATGAGATGCTTGTGAGTTGCATCGTCTTATCCTCCGCTTGCTGTCTCCGGCGGTTGCCGTACTCCGTCAGCGGACCTTGGCTCACGACTGCTGGCCTTGGCTCTTCGCTGCCGGATTTCTGGTTCCGGATTCAACCTTCAACAAATACAGTATCGGCGCGAGTGCGCAGGACTTTAGCGGTGGTGAGAGATAAATTGAGTACGAAGGTTTGCTCGTACGCACAAATTTTCCTGCAAATACGCGGAGAGTCGTCAGCAATTCTAAGTGGGGGCAATTCGGGCGTATACAGGGAACAACCGGATCGAAGATAGCACGAAAAACAGACGTAGACCGCGGATCAACACGGATCTTCACGGATAAAGCAAGCCCGCTCTGTCTTTAATCCGTGTTCATCCGTGTTGATCCGCGGTCGGCTTTGCCTCACTTAGAACTGCTGGCGAGCCGTTGCTCTCCGTGCATTGAGCGCCATCTCGCGTTATTGTGGATGCAACTGATTTTCACGCTCGCAATAGTTTTGTATGCGCGCGCGCCGGTTTGCAACACGCAAAATCGACCATCAGGAACGTGAGGAACGCATGAGACTCTCCGTGGCTGCACTTCTTTTGATCCCAGCATTGGCTGCTTCACTGGTTCGCGCGCAGGCTCCGTCGCCCGCCGCGCAGACGCCCACTGCGCAGTCGGCATCGCCGCTCGCCGCTACGCCGCCGATGGGCTGGAATAGCTGGGATGCCTACGGACTCACCATCACCGAGGATCAGTTCCGCTCGAACGTCAAGGTTCTGGCCAACGAGCTCAAGTCCTACGGCTGGAACTACGCCGTCATCGACGAGGGATGGTTCTTCTACAATCCCGAGGACCGTTCCAAGCCCGACACGTTGCACTACGCCGTTGACGGCAATGGCCGCTACATTCCGGTGCCCGCGCGCTTTCCCTCGGCTGGCACGGAGCACGTCGCATCGCCTGCTGCCGCCGGAGCCGCTGCGCCCGTCTACAAACTCACTGCCACCATCGGCGATGCAGGCTTCAAGTCGCTCGCCGACTATGTTCACTCTCAGGGGCTGAAGTTCGGCATTCACATCGTGCGCGGCATTCCGCGCGCCTCGGTCGAGCGCAATCTGCCTATCGCGAGCAGCAGCTTTCGCGCCGCCGATGCCGCCGACACCACCGACGCCTGCCCGTGGGATCCGACCAACTGGGGTGTGCAGAATAACGCCGCCGGTCAGGCTTGGTACGACTCGCTGCTGACGCAGTACGCTGCTTGGGGCGTCGATCTGCTCAAGGTCGACTGCATCGCGACCAACCCGTACAAGATCGACGAGATTCGCATGATTCGCAAGGCTATCGACAAGACGGGCCGGCCCATCGTGCTCTCGCTCTCGCCCGGGCCCACGGCGCTGGGGAACGCCGACGAGGTCGCCGGTCAGGCGCAGATGTGGCGCATCTCGAACGACATCTGGGACTACTGGACGAACCCCAAACCCTTCCCGCGCAGTGTTTCCAGTCAGTTTGCTGCTGCGGCCTCTTGGGCGCAGTACTCCAAGCCGGGGAACTGGCCCGACGCCGACATGCTTCCTCTGGGCGAGCTGCGCCCCTCGCCGGGAGACGGTCAGCCGCGCACCTCACGCCTCACTCCGACCGAGCAGCAGACCATGCTGACTCTGTGGGCGATGGCGCGCTCGCCGCTCATCCTCGGCGCGAACCTCACGCTGCTGGACGACGCGACGCGCAAGCTGCTGACCAACCGCGACCTGATCCGCATCGATCAGACGGCCACGCGCAGCGGCCAGGTGATGCACGACAATAGCATTCTAGTCTGGACGGCGGATCTGCCTGCCGACTCGCCCGACGGCTCGAAGGCTCTGGCCATCTTCAACACCGGCGACTCGCAGATCGTTCTCGATTGCAGCTTCGAGGCATTCGACCTCGACGAAGGCCCCTACCGTGTCAAGGACGTTTGGACCGGCAAGGTGCTTAACAAGATCAAGTCCGTGCAGACTCTCACCATCGAGCCCCACGCCAGCATTCTCTGGCTGCTGAAAAAATAGTCAGTACCGGAATCTTTTGTCCGTTTCGGTAGACTAGAGTCATGAGCAAAGTAGGAGCGACGGATCAGGTCGAGGTCAAATCAAAGGTCGTAAGTGAGCCGAGTGCAGAGGTGCGAGAGGTTATCGGCCAGACGCGTGTGCGTGTGCGTTACGCCGAGACCGATCAGATGGGCGTGGTCTATCACGCCAACTATCTGGTCTGGTTCGAGGTCGGGCGAGTCGAACTGATGCGCCAGTGCGGACTCCACTACAAGCGGATGGAGATCGAAGAGGGATGCGGCATGGCGGTGGTCGAGGCCACCGCGCGCTACAAGTCTCCGGCGCGTTACGACGAGGAGTTGATCGTCGAGACGACGGTGCGCAGTGTGCGCGGCCCCATGGTGCGCTTTGGCTACAGAATCCTGCGCGAGGCGGACAGACTCCTGCTCTGCGAGGGCGAGACCGTCCATCTGGTGCTTGGCCGCGACATGAAGCGGCGTCCCATGCCGAAGAAGTACGCGCAGATCCTGAACGCGGCGGCATCCCATTCGCAGGCCAGGTCTCTGACCGCTTGAAACCTCAGTGGGTGCCCCATCTTGCGGCGTATTCGAGAACGGTACGAAGTACCTTGTTCT
>Ga0182011_10002865_pt1 | contig 14379 bp, 13 predicted proteins | sample 711E1DmetaG_FD_120481 | JGI IMG/M metagenome (GOLD analysis project Ga0182011, IMG submission 120481) | Permafrost microbial communities from Stordalen Mire, Sweden - 711E1D metaG | ecosystem: Environmental > Terrestrial > Soil > Wetlands > Permafrost | place: Sweden: Stordalen | collected... | reverse complement strand
TTTTGCATTTTTAATTTTGAATTTTAACTTTTTATCATGAATAAACCGGGCATTGCTTTTGGAGATTATATAATACGCGGTGATTCCAAGAAAAGAAATTGGGATTATGGGGAGAATAATCATTTAAGCAGGAATTATTTTTTGCCGATAATTTGCGTTGTCGTTTTCGGGATTCTTTTTGTAAGATTATTTTTTCTGCAGGTTTTAGAAGGCTATTATTACAGATATCTTTCCAATAACAACCGTACAAAAACCGTTACGATTCATGCGCCCAGAGGTATAATTTTTGACAGAAATGGCGTTCCGCTGGTTTTTAATACGCCGGGAATTAGGGAAAACATTAATGGCAAAGTAGTGCTTTTAACTCAGGAAGAAGCTTTAAAGGCAATCGCTGCGGGAAATCGGAATTTGGAGGTGGATTCAATGCGTAGTTACCCTTACAAAGAAGATTTTGCACACGTTTTAGGTTACATCGGACAGATTTCCAAGGATGAACTGGCGGACCCAATGTATAGCGGTTACCTTGCTTCGGATTTAATCGGAAAATCCGGAATTGAGCAGGAATATGAGCAGCTGTTAAAGGGGACGGATGGGAAACAGCTATTTGAAGTGGATGCCGGAGGTAATTTGGTAAGAATACTTGGTCAGGATGATCCGGTTGCCGGAAGAGACATTACATTAACTCTGGATACCAAACTTCAACAGGCGGTATTTACTGCTATGAAGGACGTTAAAAAAGGGGCAGCGATTGTTTCTACGCCCAAAGGCGAAATTTTGAGCTTAGTTTCCAAACCCTCTTTTGATCCGAATCTTTTTACCATGAGGCAGGATTATAAAATTTCCAGCGCAAGTTCTTATTTAACGCTTTCGGATGTTTTATCCGATTCAGAGAATCAGCCGCTTTTAAACCGAAGCATTGCCGGAGTTTATCCGCCGGGCTCAACGTTTAAATTAATCGTAGCTTCGGCAGGACTTGCAGATAAAGTAATCGATGAAAATTGGCAAATCACTGATACCGGCATTTTGACAATCGGATCTTTTTCTTTCTCAAATTGGTATTACACCGGTTACGGCGGGACAGACGGCGATGTAAATGTAGTTAAGGGAATAAAACGTTCGAATGACATTTTTTTCTACAAATTGGCGGAAAAAGTCGGAGTGGATAAGATTTCGGAAACGGCAAGGAATTTTGGGCTGGGGGAGCCACTGGGAATTGATTTACGGGGAGAGGCTTCGGGCACAGTTCCGACTCAGAATTGGAAGCTAAAAAATATCGGTGAGCAGTGGTATCTCGGGGACACCTACCATTATGGAATCGGGCAGGGATACCTCTTGACGACTCCTTTGCAGGTAAATGGTTGGACGCAGGCGATTGCCAATAATGGAACTTTGTATAAACCGCATTTACTAAAAGATCAGCCGTTGGAAATTATCAGTCAAAATTTATTGGATTCTCATTCTTCGGATTTAATCAAAGAGGGGATGACGGAAGCTTGCAGTCCGGGCGGTGTTGCCTGGCCGTTGTTTAATTACGAAGTCAAGAATGCAAAATTACCGATTGACGGCAAAAACATTTTAGGTGTTGATCCGGCCTCCGGCTCGGCAGACATGCGCCATGTGGTTTTGGCTTGTAAAACAGGTACTGCGGAAAATGGCGGAGCAAACACCCTAGCGCATGCCTGGATTACGCTTTTTGCGCCGGCATATAATCCACAAATTGTCATCACAGTTTTGTCGGAAAATAGCGGAGAAGGATCAAACGTAGCTGCGCCAATTGCCAAGAAGATTTTAGATGCTTGGTTTGGGAGGTAGATATTCATGCTCTCTAGCCACCGGATCTGAGGCTTTCCAAACTGCAGTTTTCATCTCGGTAAGCCTATCCATAAAGCTCCTAAATAGGGGCGTTATTTGAACATCATCTGTTTTTTCCAGCGCTTCAATTTGTCTTTTGCGCCACAAGGCGCCATTTTCGATAGTCTCTCCCTGTAAATTTTTTTCCCCCTCATTGCTTAGTCCGGTTATTCCCTGCATCATTTTCTCAAACCAATTAAGACCTTTCGTAAAAGAAGCTTCATTAATTGGTTTAAAGTCCAACTGGTTATTTTCTCCTTCAGTTATTAATTCAAAATGGTAATTATCATGGGGAAGATGATTGACAAAGGCTACTACGCCAATTTTTTCGTCTTTTTTTGTTCTTAAATATTCTATTAGATCCAAGTCGGGGATAACGATTCTTGTTTCCGCCGGCGTTTCTCTTTCTACGGATGAAGAAGTCATATGCTGTTATTATAGGACGAAAATTGAAAAAGTCAAGGAAAGATTATGTTTTATGTAGTTGATTATTCATGGCCAGGTAGCTTAACGCGAATTACATCAGCTTTTATTAGATCATCAATGTTGTCGTGGTTTATTAACGCTATGCCGAGTTCATGATAATAATGCTTCATGGTTTTCATAAGTTGCCTGTGTCCAGCTTCGCTTAAAACAGTTGAAGGATTTTGATGATCAGTTGTGGCTAGATTTTTCAAATCCTGGTCGTTTGTATTAAGTGTTCCTTGAACTATTTCATTTCCTTCAGATAAGGTTAGTCTAGTTAAGGATATTGGCCTAGGGCCATGCAGACCGTCATTCCATACGATGGATACTCTTATTTTTCCTGGATGTTCCAGGAATGCGATAATATCCGGATTTCCAAAGAACAAGTCCTTATTGTCGTCTTTGGCATCAACTGCTAAATTAGCGTTAATTCTTCTTTCGTTATCAAGCGGCATAATCAAGACATTATAGGGAAAGTTGAGAGAAAGTCAATTCAACCATAAAAAAACTCCCTTTCAGGAGTTGTAATCTATGAAATTATAGATTCTATCTAGTTATACTGATTGGCGTTGTTCCGACTGCATGTGAAGCAGAGACTGTTACTCTTCCATTTGCGTCTACTGCAACTTGATAACCTGAATCGTACGTGTGTCCATCACAGTCAGATTTTGTTAGAGCTTCCCCCGCCGGTTTAGCTACGCCAGCCGTTTGTCCACCAGAGACTGCCGGATCAACAGGTAAGGCTGAAATATAAGTTGGCGTTAAGAGATCACAAAGGTCAATCATTCCTGACCCATTTCCGATATCGGCAACAGGTATAGCTGTTTTACCATCTCCCAATCCCGTTGGAAGTATTCCTGCATGCTCGGCCACGTATTGATGAATGGTGTTTAAAATCTGAAGCGTATCGCTTCTTCGTTTTGTGTCATTGGCCTGACCAAATTGTTTGGCCGGGTTGATAGCGATTAAAACGATTGAGAAGAGGATAGCGAGAATTCCGATGACTACGAGGAGTTCGATTAATGTAAAACCTTTTTGCTGGGCAGCAGTTTTCATGTATTAATTAATTATTGTCACAAACAATATTGCTTGTCAAGGACCAAAATGAAGCTAAATTTAAAATAACAGAAATTATTTGAGGAAAAATACCGCAAATATCATAAGCAGTCCCGCAACAAGAAACATTCCGACAGAGGCAATAATCATAACGTTGTTCTTTTTCTTAATAACCTCTTCTTCTTTTCCGGCGACAAAATTACCGCTGTCGGAAACCAAGCTATATTTTCGTAAGGATTCGCTTTTTCCGGAAAATATTTTTTCAGACTCGGTAGTTAATCTTTCGATCTGAATTTCGTCTCCGAAGAGCGTAACAGGCAGAAGCGACTGAATGGAAAAACCCACTTGTTGAAAGGTACTCATGACCGACTCATAAAGATCGGCGTTGGCAGTAATTACCCGGATGCCTTTTTCTAAGGGTACAATTTTGCTGCCGACGGATTCAAAAGGAACGTTATCGATAAATTCCTGCGCTGCAAGATCCTGCTGCTCCTGCGTTTCCTGATCTTTGACAAAATCTTTTTGAAACAAAATATTTTTTGCCAAAACAACAATTAGGGAAGAGGGCGCAATCTTATTTGTTTCGATAAATGCTTTGATTTGGGCGTGCAATTTTTCCCGGTCTAATACTTCCGAATACCGGATAATTTCCTGGGGGAAATCCAGAGAAATAACCACATTTTTTAAAGAATTGTAAACATCAATCCGGTTACCATCAATAAATAATGTGCCTGTTGGCAGTTTTTTTGCAGACATTTTTAGAACATCTCCTTCCATGATTGTATAACATATTTACCATTTGTGTATTGCAATTTTACCTGGACGGATCTGGAAAAAGCTCCGGAAGTGGCTTTGGTGTTAACAATAATATTGGTTGATCCGGAAACGGTGGCTATAACGGTGGCGCCGTTGATGGTCATCGTTTCACCTTTATAATTAGGATCTCTTAAAAGCCGAAGATAAGCGTTTTCGGCGCCCGATTCGGCTTCGGAAAAAGTCAGAGTTCCGCTTTGAAATTTGCTGGAGGCAATGGTTGAAGAAAGCGTGGCCAAAATTGCGGCCGTGGCAATTGCCATACCGATCATAGTAAAAAATACCAGACTAATTAGGGCCTGTCCGCTTGAATTTTTAATTTCTTGTGTCATCTTAAGCTAACTGTTGTTTGAAAAGTTTGCGAGTCCTTGCCTGTTTTTGCCGTTGCGATACTTGTGATCGTAAATTTGATTTGCACCGTTGGGGTTTCATTCGCATAGCCGATGCGTTTGAATAAGAGTCCGGAAATGGAAGCTTGCGGACTGTTCAGTACGTCTGCGCCAACATTATCGGTAATAGTCAAATTATTATTGGTTTGAGTGTAGGTATAGGTTATTCCGCTTCGGACAAGTTGCAATGTTTGTCCCTGGTCGCCGGGATTTGCCGGTGTAGTTAAGTTGTCGGCATTGGTAATGTCATACATCAACCGGTTTAAAATAAATTTTGAGTCCTGCTCCGTTGGTGAAGTCGCTTGGGATTGTAAAAGTGTATCCATGGCGGTGTTAAAAAAGCTTGATAAAACTAACAGGAGAATCGACAAAATTCCCAAATAAACAGCCAGTTCGATTAGGGTAAAACCCTTTTTTGAATTATTAATTCTTAATTTTAAATTTTTAATTAGCATTATGGTGAATAATTAGCTGTAAAGTCGTTAAGACTTGGTGTTTGGGTGCTATCAGAAGAGAAATAGGCTCTATAGCTAAAGCATCTGCCCGGATTTTGATAGCCGGTCGGGCCCAAAAGAGGAATAGCGGCGCTGGTAGTGGCGAATTTCGTAGTTTCTGTTCCATCAGGTCCGATATATTTATAGCCGTAAGTTGCGCAGTTGGCATTGTCATCGCCACCAACTGCCACTTGGAATTGGACATCGGTAGTTGGCGGATTACGATTTACAACGGTTGCATTAAAACTATTAAAGGCAGTTGCTTTTCCGACGTCAAAATTGGTTGAAGTAACTGTTCCGGAATCATAATAAATTCCGACATCCGGACCTCCTTGAATAATTTTTAATTGGTGATCCATGGTGTTGGCAATCATGTAAACATAATTATCGCCGTCTGCTTCGGAAACCGAGGTTAAATCGTTAAAGCCGGGTAGATAATTAAGCCCGCCGCAATGAATCGGATTTTTTTCGTGATCTCCGCCTGAGTCACCAGGATCAATATTCAAAACCTGATATTCTTGCGGTTCAATTTGGTCGGTAGTAACGCCGTCCTGTCCGACAACCACCGCCCGTTTTCCGTCTAGAACTGTCATGGCACGGCGCGGGTACATTTCGATATTTGTCGAATCGCCGTTATAGTAGCCGCTTTGAGCAGTATTTTTGTAATGCGGCGGGGTTGGAGCAGGAGGCGTATATTGATCCGAGGGCCAAGTGTCTAAAAATTTAGGAGCGGTCTTAATGGATGTATCGATAATGTAAAATTGGTCGCTGTCGGGAATTCCATGGCCTGAAACAATACCGCCGTTTGAAGACATGTAAGCGCGGGTTCCATCTTGTTTGGCATAAACCGAATTGGCAGCTTCCATTGTTCCTGAAGCAGGGTCGAAATCCAAAGAGCTGATTTTTTTCCAACTACTATTGCTGTTATTACTGCTTGCCACTCCGCAATAACGGTTATTTATTTTTGGATTAGTGCTAGCTGTGGGGATGGTAGTGACATTAACGATATCTAATTCCGGATCAATTTCAGCACCCACAGCCACATAAATATATTTGTTTCCGTTGACTTGGACTGGCGAAAGTTGATGATCGGCGTAATATTCCTTATTTCCGCCATTCGCGCAGTCGGAAGCGCCGGACTGCGTATCGCTCCAGGTTGTTCCGGATTCGATTGGACTGGCACCGGCAGTATATTTGGCGTTTTGACTTTGGGTAGGAGTGGGATTGGGTTTGCAGTCATAACCGTCAAGTTCAATTCTGCATCCCACCATGTCCAAACCGTTGGAGGTAGTTTTACTGTCAATATTACTTAAATCAAAAGCGTACATGTATCCATCGGAAGCCAAATAGCCGGTAGTACCAAGTATTGTCATGGATTCCGCTCCGTATCCCCATGCAGCCTGGTCGTTGGTTGCCGCGCCATAGTAGGGAATTGTGTTAAAAAAAGTCCAGTATTTATAGATTTTATTGACCGGATCCTGGAAAGCGTTTCCCGAGCCGTTGTTAATCTGGACAACAACCACTTCCTTGTCTGATTTATCGGTTGCCAAAAGGGCGTATATCTTTCCGTTTGCTTCCTTGTAATATTTTACGTCATTAGTTTTAAAATTATTATCCAGTCCCGTTCCGGAAGGGAACTTTCCGCTGCTGTATTTGGAAGAATCCATGGTGAAAACTCCCTGTAAAGTGGGGGAAGGCGTGGCAGTATTGGCGGTAACTGTTAAATAAGCCAACTTGTCGGTGCTTGAGTCGGATGGAGCAGTTGCCACAAAAACATCATTGGGAATTGAAGTAGTTGCGCTGGCAGTGGCAGCAACCGCCACCGGCGGCCCGTCGGGCAAAGTAATGGTAATTTCGTTGCCATTGCTATCGGTGGAAAATGAGGGGGAACACCATTTGGCTTTATTGTTGTAATCAAGCGTTGCTTCGCCACCTGAAACATTTGTTACCTTTGTTTGGATTCTGGTATCATTAGTAAAATCAGCTGCTGTTGTTTGAGTGTAAGCCAGATTGTCATGGCGGGTCAGATACATCTGCGATTGGATGGAGGAGGGAAAAGTATTAGTCCAGGAAACGGTGATGGTAATAAGTTTTGTCGAGTTATCAAGCGTGCCGCTGCTGGAGGCATTTCCGTTGGAATCCCTGTAAGCGTTGGCAATTACAATTTGTCTGGTAAAACCGTTAATTATTTCCGAGTTTGGCAAAAGCACCCAGGCATTGTTGGCTTGAGACGGATGATAAGTTCCGTTAACCGCAAAAGTTTTCCAGTCGTTGCCGCGGTAGGACCGGGTTGCATCTTCGGCCTCTCTTAGAAGCGACAATGCTTGCATGCGGCTTCGCTGTTGCACTCTGCCTTCTTGAGATGACATTATTCCCATAAAAATTGTCGGTAGAATAACCGAAGCTAAACCGATAACGACCAAAAGTTCAATTATCGATTGTCCTAAGTTATTGTTCAATTTTAAAAATTTTGTCATATGATTCAATGGTTTAAATCTGCGGACTTAAACCACTTCGGCAAAACCTCAGATTTTGCCTCAGTTCGAAGTCACGACGCCAAAACGGTTTATGGTAACTGTTTTTTGACCTAAGCCGGCAACATTCGTAATCGCCGCAGAAGTTGCATTGTTTGTTGTGAAATTTGCAAACGCTCCCGATCCGGAAGCAAAAACAATCTGATTGCCGGGAAATGAAATATTGGTAAAATTAACATCGTCGGGAATTTTAACGGCGAAATTTGTCGGATTAGACGCGGAATAGGTGGTTCCCCGGAAAAGGATATACTGAGTGGGTTTAAAATAAACCCCATAAGCGCCGGTTGTGCCTGTTCCTTCGGTGTCGCCGTTCATCGCTTTAACTTGCTGGGATTTTAAATCCGTATATAAAATTGCCGCTGTGGTGTTTTGATAGGTCTTATTGGTGGCGCTAAATAGGTTAATGGTGGCAATTCCCAAAATAATCATTAATAGTGCTATCACCAAAAGAACTTCCAGAAGTGAAAATCCCTTTTGATTTTTCAAAAGCTGCATTTTATTACTGAGCTCCTCCGAGTTGCCCAACCATGCCGTAGATTGGAGAAATAATCGACATAATCATGCCTCCAACTGCGATACCGACAAGGATTAGCATTAACGGCTCAATTAAAGTCGTAACCGTTTTTAACGAACCGGCTACTTCGTAATCCATAAATTCCGACGCTTCCTGCATGGATTTATCCAAAGTTCCGGTTTTTTCTCCGGCTTCGGTAATTTTAATTAAAATCGTCGGAAAAATATTTTTATGGTCTTTTAAACCGGTTGAGATTTTTTTACCGGAAAGTACAATTTCGGATAAATGCCTGATTGCTTTTACAACATCTTTTCGTAAAACAACGTCTTCGGTTAACTGCAGCGCCGAATTAATGGGAATTCCGGAATTTAATAAAAGATAAAGGGTTCTGGCAAATCTGGTGACATCAATTTTTTTGCTTAAATCGGAAATGTAGGGAAGTTTTGTGACAAGATTTAAGATATTTTTCTTTTGTTTTTTAAAAACAAAGACTATGACTGAAATAAGAATTACTAAGGTAATTGTCAGCGGAATTGTTTGTTTTAAGATTAAATCGGACATAAAAATCATGATTTTGGTGACAAGCGGCATATCAATATGCATATTACCAAAAACACTGGCAATTTTAGGAATAACAAAAGTTAAAATCATAAAAGAAATGCCTAAAAAAACAACCATAATTAGCATTGGATAAACCATTGCTTCTTTAATTTTGTCGTTAAATTCAATATCTCTTTTGATGCTTACTTTTAAATCGGCTAAAGTAGTGTCCAGTGTTCCCGCATTCTCCGCAGCCTTAATAACATTAACGGTTACTTTGTCGAAAATTTTCGGAAAACGGGCAAACGAATAATTAAGACCTTTGCCCTGAACAAGATCTTCGGATACGGCATCAAGAACTTTTTTCTGGTTACTTTTGGAATCTTCTTTTAGCGATTCAACAGCTTCAAGAATCGGAATGCCGGCTTTAAGCATTGTTGCCAGATTGCTGATGATAGCAAGTTTCTCGTTAGTGGAAAGTGTCAGGTTTTCGGTTTTCATGCTGTTTCTGTTTTGGTAACTCTTAGGACTTCGCTTAAGGAGGTTATGCCTTGGGCAACTTTATCTAAACCGTCGTCAAGCATGGTTGTCATGCCTTCTTCAACCGCAGCTCTTAAAATAACATCGGAATCATTTTTTTCAACAATTAGTTTTCTGATTCGCTCAGAGACTTCTAAGATTTCAAAAACTCCCAAGCGTCCCTGGAATCCCGACATATGACAAACTTTACAGCCTTTTCCCTGATAAACCTGAACTTCGACAATATTGGCGCCAAAATGTTTCTGGATAATTTCGGGAGACAAGTGACTGGCCAAATCCTGATAGGGAATTTTGACCGCTGTCCGGCAGGAATCGCAGATTTTACGGATCAATCTTTGAGCTACTATTATATTAACGGTTGAAGCAACCAGAAATGGCTCGACCTTCATATCTGTAAGTCTGGGAAGAGCGGTCGCGGCGTCGTTGGTATGCAGCGTCGAAACGACTAAATGGCCGGTAAGAGCGGCATTAACGGCAATATTGGCGGTTTCGTTGTCCCTGATTTCTCCGACAAAAACAATGTTTGGGTCCTGTCTTAGGATCGATCGAAGGCCCGATGCGAAAGTAAGGTCGGTTTTGGCATTAGTTTGGATTTGGTTAACGCCTTTAATTCTGTATTCAACCGGGTCTTCAATGGTGGTAATATTTTTTTCTCTGGTATTTAAAATTTTCAAAATGGCATAAATCGAAGTGGTTTTTCCCGATCCGGTCGGGCCGGTTGACAAAATCATGCCAAAAGAGCGGCCGTAAGCTTTAATCATTTTTTGCAAATCTTTTTCCGCCATGCCAAGATCCATGAGGGAAAATTGTCTGTAACGGGAAGCCAAAAGTCTTAAAACCGCTTTTTCTCCCTCAACGATCGGAACTAAAGAAACGCGGATATCCAGGTTTTCTTCCTCCAGTTTCATCTGCATTTTTCCGTCCTGCGGAGTTAAATGCTCATCTGTTCGAAGTCTAGACAAAACTTTAATTCTGGTAATGATTTGTTCATGGAGATTTTTGGGGACAATGGCAAAATCATGCAAAATACCGTCAACGCGGAATCTAATCAACGACTCTTTTTCCTGCGGTTCAATATGAATATCGGAGGCTTTATCCTGATAAGCGTAATCGATTATCAAATCGACAATTTTTCCAACCGGCGCGCTGTCTTCGCTTCCGGTTATCAAAAAGCTTTCTTTAATAAGCCTGTCTAAAGTTTTTTGCAAATCACGCCTGTAAATCCGGATAACGCCGTAAATATCTCTTTCGGTGGCTAAAGAGGCGGTAACCGGCAAGCCGGTTTTTTTGGAAATCATGTCCTGGACCAAAGTATTGTGGGGATCGGCCATCGCCAGTTTTACGCCACTTGAGTCTTTGGCGTAGGCGACTACTTTCTGGCGTCTGGCAATTCTTTCCGGAACAATATGGAAAGCATCTTCGGGAATTTGCATTTTAGACAAGCGGACAAAAGGAAGTTTGAGATAATTGGCGATAAGCGTTCCCAAGTCTTCATCGGCCATGACGTTATTTTCGATTAAAGCGTCGGAAAGGGTGGTGTTGGCGTTTCTGGCGAAGTTTTCGGTCTCGAAAAGTTTTACTTCGTCAATAATATGGTGTTCCAGAACCAATTTTTTAAGTTGACTATCATTGAGCAGCATAATAAATCAAAAGGCAGCGCTTTTGTTAATTTAAGTATTTCATCTTTTGGGGATTGTTGTCAATTAAGTAAAGGTGGAGTTTGGGGTTAAATTCTATGAAGTTTAGCTGGGATTAGAGAAGTTTTCCCTACCGGTTTTAGTAAGTCCTTTGCATTAAAGATAGTCATTTGCCTGGGTTGTTCGGCACGATGTTTAACCGGCATTTTAGCAATTCTAGTTTCAGGAAGTTTATCAAACAGCTCAACCTGCGGAAACATTCCTACCGGAATAATCCTGTCTGGGCTCCAATAGTCCGTGTCTTTAATGCGTCCGCTAAGCATCTCTAGCTTGGTATCTGTTCTATCGCAGTCAATGCCTTCAGCGTAGCGATGGGCTGAGACAGGATTTCTGTCAGCATCTTTCCTTTTTCTTGCAGTTGCCAGCCAATTTCTAGCATCAGCTAAATCTTGCGCGCTAGCCATAAAATGTTCTTCTCCTAAAATTGATTGAAGAGTATACACTTTGGTAGGTGGCGCTTGTTGATCACCATCTATGGCATACAATTCTTCATTTTCCAGATGGGGAAAGGTAACATTGTTAGCAAAGACAACAAGCGGAGGAACTGAACGATCCGGTTGTTTTGTTAATTCTATGGGAGCAGGTCGTCTGATTAAGCTTTCAACAGTACTAAGTAAGCCCATAAGTTGCCTAAAGGATATTACAGATTGTTTTGATTGTCAATTAGGAAATTTGTTCAAAAATCATATATCATGAGTTTATGGAAGAACGGGATTATTATTTGGGTTTTTCTCAAGCGCCTGGAATCGGTCCGAAAAAATTAGAGTTACTGCTTAAGAATTTTGGCTCACTTAAAAAAGCTTGGAATGCAGACTATGCAAAACTTAGCAATATCTTAAAGCCCGTTCTCACCCAAAAGTTCAATGAATTTCGAAAACAATTTAACTTTGAGGAATATCAATTAAAACTTCAAAAGCAAAAAATTAAATTTATTTGCCTTCAGGATTTGGAATATCCGCCGCTTCTTAAACAAATTCCTTATCCTCCAATCGGCTTATATGCTAAAGGAAATATGAATATTTTTCGTGGCGCGAAGGTCGATGCGAAAATTTTCTCGCTTTCAGCTCAAGGTTCTAAAAAGTTAAACCTGAAAACTGAAGGTTCGAATGAAAGCAGCGAAAATTTTGTATCTCCCCGCGCCAATACCATTGCTATAGTTGGTACAAGAAAAATTACAAGCTACGGAAGAGAAATTACGGAAATGTTTGCCGGTGATTTGGCAAGAGCAGGTCTAGTCATTGTCTCAGGAATGGCTTATGGAGTGGACGGGGTAGCGCATCAGTCTGCAATTAACGCTTCGGGAAAAACCATTGCAGTTTTAGGCAACGGAGTTGACATGGCATATCCAAGGGAAAACCAAAAACTTTATGAAGAAATTTTGGATAGTGGTGGGGCAGTAGTTTCGGAATACAAACCGGGAGAACCGCCTTCGATGGGTTCTTTTCCGGCCAGAAACAGAATTGTTGCCGGAATGTCGGAGGGAATTTTAGTTACCGAAGGTGCATCTGACTCCGGATCATTAATCACTGCAAATTTTGGGTTAGAGTTTGGCCGTAAGGTTTTTGCGGTGCCGGGGCCAATCACGTCGCAACTTTCTAAAGCGCCATTAGAGTTAATTGAGAAGGGGGCAAAATTGGTAACGTCGGCACAGGATATTCTGAATGAATTAAGAATTAAAAATCATGAATTAAGGACGAAAACACAGGACGCGAAATTTCAGAATTTGAGTAAGGATGAGCTCAAAATTGTTCGGCTTTTGGAAAACGAGAGGCTTTCTTTTGACGAAATTGTTAGGCGTTCAAAACTCGATTCATCTGTCGTTGCCAGCTTAATTTCAATGCTAGAAATAAAGGGAATTATTAAAAGCTCAGATGGCCTTTTCCAACTTCCCACTTGACAGCACCTGTATAATTTAAGCTACAATTCTGTTCATAATACATAAAAGAAATCCTGTATAAATCTTACCGTTCGCCTCAATGGCTCACGGAGCTATTTAAACAGGACTAAGATTTAAAGGAAATAAATTACAATGAAGAACCTAGTTATAGTTGAATCACCAACCAAGGCAAAGACAATTGGAAAATTTTTAGGCAGCGATTATGAAATCGTAGCTTCGATGGGGCATATTATGGATTTGCCAAAATCCACCATGGGAATTGATATTGAGCATGATTTTGCACCCGAATACATAATGATGCCCGATAAAAAAAAGATTATTGCCGAGTTGAAACAGCTCGGGAAAAACGTTGAAAATATTATTCTGGCCACCGATCCTGACCGTGAAGGAGAAGCCATCGCGGCGCACGTCAAAGAAATTTTAACTCAAAAGTCAAAAGGCAAAAGTCAAAAATTCAGCAGGATTGTTTTTCACGAAATTACTAAAGAAGCGGTTGAAGAAGCGCTCAAAAATCCAAGAGAAGTGGATTTAAATCTGGTTGACGCGCAAACCGCCAGACGCGTTCTCGACCGGCTTGTAGGTTACAAGTTGTCTCCGATTTTGTGGCAAAAAGTCAGACGGGGTTTGTCTGCCGGCCGTGTTCAGTCAGTCGCTTTAAGGTTAATTGTGGAAAGAGAAAGGGAAATCGAAAAGTTTAAAAAAGAGCCGTATTGGACGGTTAGCGCAAATCTCAAAATAGATGCCACTACCCCTTTGGGAACGGAATTTGAGTTGATTGAAATAAATGGCCAAAAAATCGAAATTTCCGAAAAACTCAAGCTTTATGATGGCGAATACACTTTTAGTAAAACTTCAATTGATAGTTTGGAAAAAGCGCAAAGCACGGTTTCCAATCTCAAGACCAACAAATTTATCGTTTCCGATGTTTTGAAGAAAGAAACCAAAAGAGCACCGCTGGCGCCGTTTACGACTTCCACTTTGCAGCAGGATGCGTCACGCCGATTTGGTTTTTCCGGAAAAAGAACCATGGGTTTGGCGCAAAAACTCTACGAAGAAGGTTATATTACATATCACAGAACCGATTCGGTTTTAATGGCTGCATCAGCAGTTTCTTCGATTAGAAATTACGTAGAAAAAGAATTCGGTGGAAAATATATTCCCCAAAGCTCCAGGCTTTACAAAGCCAAACAAAAGTTGGCTCAGGAAGCACATGTAGCAATCAGGCCGACAAAGGTGCAAGTCTTGGAGGCTGTTGTGGCGGAAGAAGTTGGTCGTGATTACGCTAAAATATATGATTTGATTTGGAGAAGGGCAGTGGCTTCGCAAATGTCAGATGCCATAACGGAATCGACAACAGTGATAGTTGATACGGAAAATAAAGTTTATAAATTAAAGGCAAATGGTTCAGTGCTTATTTTTGACGGATTCTTAAAAGTTAATTTCCAGGCTCTAAACGATACTATCTTGCCGGAGTTTAAAGCAGCTGATATTTTATCCGCTTCACAAATTTTGGAAAAAGAGCACGAAACTTTGCCGCCGCCAAGATATAACGATGCATCTTTAATCGGCGCTTTGGAAGAAGAGGGAAT
>Ga0182011_10002864_pt1 | contig 14380 bp, 14 predicted proteins | sample 711E1DmetaG_FD_120481 | JGI IMG/M metagenome (GOLD analysis project Ga0182011, IMG submission 120481) | Permafrost microbial communities from Stordalen Mire, Sweden - 711E1D metaG | ecosystem: Environmental > Terrestrial > Soil > Wetlands > Permafrost | place: Sweden: Stordalen | collected... | reverse complement strand
GAGTTGGGTGTGTTCGGCTTGTGGGAGCCAACATGATCGAGACGTCAACGCCGCGATCAACACCCTCAACTTCGGGGTCGGACGGACCCTCGAAATGAGGGCCGCGTGAGCGGCCCCCAGTCAGGAAACCCCGGGCGGTGCCCGGGGAGCGTCATGAAATGAAGCGGTGAGCCTATTCTAGGCAACCAGGACAAAGTTCATAAGAAACAGATATCGGCTGTAACACCCCAAAAATGGTAGCTGCTATATCTAGCTTTGCTACTGGACCGTTCTTACTTACTTGGAGTTTGTCTATCGACGAGAAAAGTCCGTGTTTAATTAGCGAATTTTTTACATAATTGGCAATCTTACTAGCGTCAACATCTCCGGTAGAATTCCCTATTTCAACCTCTAATCCAAAGTCTGGGTGTAGTTGCAAATGCCCTAGGGGCGTAGCTAGCATTACACGAGTCCATTGGATGATGCCTTGCAATCCATAGGCCCAACGATTGTCGCCGTCCGATCCAACAATCAAGTCATTAGAAGAAGTCATCAAAAAGTCGAATCCGCCTACAGGGAGTAATTGGTCGAATTGAGCTGCCGTAGGAATTTTTGTTGTAATAATTTCTTGTTCTAATGGCAATCGATCTGATGGAATGTAAATTAAACTTTGACTGTTAACGGTATCGGGCATGAAAGCTTGTAAGTAAGCGTGGTCTGAGATTTTGTAATTTACAGTCAAATCCCCATCTACAGTTACCAATAAATTAGCTCCAATGCGTTTCAAACCCGTGATATGATGTCGGGTGGTTGAAGTTCCATTGGATCCTAAAAACACTGGTTGATTAACATATAGGCGGTCATCAAAGCTTACTAAAGTCGTGTTGTTAATACCGTTCACCAGCAAAGGCAATTGGAAACCTACCTCGTCGATGTAGGGTGGTTTTAAGCCATTAAGAATAGCAATTTCAAGCCATCGGTCGGGGTCATTTAGATATGTGGTGGCCAGTTGTTGTAAGGAAGTTTTGTATGGGAAGGGGACCGCGAATTTTGAAGCTGGTTTTTGGAAAGCTACTCCAAGCCTTCTAGTTAATTGTACCATTGAGTCAATAACTGGGGAATCTTGGGCAGTGTCTTGAGAATTAACTACCATCGAATCCATGGACTGCAGAGCATCGTCAAGGGCCCACAAAGCTTCCCAGTCGTCTTCAGAAGGAGCTTCGCGTTTTTGGTTGTCGGGTATCTTAATCCCGTAAGTGCTTGCCACTGTCTCTGTGCCAACACCTAAGGTAAAATTCATTTGGTCGATACCCTGTTTTAGAGTGTCCCGGCGAGCTTCAAAATCCCTACGCTGTAAGGCGACTACCCTAGCCCTTTCAGCTAACACCTTATTCATTGTGGCTGTAGGTAAGTGTAATGAATTAATTGAAATAGCGTCTTGTTGTACGAAGGTAGAGGCTTTTAGGTCATGCTGGCTCATTTCCACCGAGTCTTGTGGGGGAGACTTGACCCTAATATTGTTTCCAGGGAACATTGACGCCACAGTAACAACTGCAGCTTTCCCAATGGCCTGGATATTGGGGTCTTGTGAGAAAGCCCTACCTGATTTACCAATATCTTGGCCCATACCCTTGGCTTCATAATAGGACGCTATGGCTTCTTGCTTGAGAGCTGAAGGCAAGTCGGCCAGGGTCATTGTGGTTCCTAGGGCATCTTTGATGAAAAGAGTGGTTTCTCTAAGGGGCTCCATAACTGTATGGTCGAAGTCTCCAATAATCGCCCTAGGTATTTTGTTAACATCCGAAAGAACAATTCGAGCCGATCTAATTGTATTGAGAATTCTAGCTAAGATACTTGGTTTGCGCTTTTGAGTTGGTACCAATGAGGTGTCGTAATTGGTGGTGCCAGTGACAGTAACTCTCTTCCAGCCCCTAAAGGTCAGAGAGTAGGAATATTCCATCGGGCTAGTCGAGACTCTTCTTGTTGTGAAGTTGATGGGGGTAACCAAGGTTACCATAGATTGGTAATCCTTCCAATTAGCCCAAGCTAATCTGAGATTTGAATACTCGTCGCGTTTCTTAGCCAGAGAATATGTCTCTAAAAATTTTTCCAATTGCTTGGTCTGATAATAGCCCGTAGACCTAGCTGTGACAGCGTCAGCGCCCGTAAATACTTTCAAAAACTTATCATCAAAGTCGTCGTCAGTATGTACATTTGAATTAGGGGGTCCAGAGCCAAGAAAGGACCTACCTACATTAAGGCTATCGGCCTGAATGATTCCTAGTTGCCTAACAGTCCCCCCCGCGATTGTAGTGAAGAACCCCGGGTCATTAAGTTGCGGGGCAGTTCCTCTAGCTGCTAGAACACCGAAGGAGCCTGATAACTGAATATCTCTGAACGGAACCCCATTGTGTTGCTCAAATACTCCATTCAAAGTAGCTTCTACTGTTGAAGCGAATTGGGTATTGTTCATCAGGGACTCTGGTGGGTATGGGAGAGTGAATTGCCAACCGGGGACTTGGGTATAAGTAGTTTCTCCCTGGCTATTAGTTTTGGCCTGAAGAACCAATAACTGGTAGGGGAAAATTTTGCTCCAACGACTTAGCTGAACTTCAGGGTACGGCCAAAAATTGTCCCCAAAAGTAAGTGCCTCTGCCCCCGACCCAACCGTTGTCCACGCGGGTATAACATCGTTGGGAGTGTTGTTTTTAATGGCTGCAAGAACGACGTTTTCGTCAATAGTAACGGGGGTTTCTTGGGCCCCGAAACCTCCTTTCGCCTTCAAACTTAAAAAGGGCAAATTTATCGCCATGTCCTAAAGATTGTTACGGGAATGGGCTGGCGTTGCTTATCGCGTTAAGTTACGAATAATTTTGGTTTTCAGCCAATGCTCACTTGTCTGGACATGATTTTGACGCACATATTTCGCAACATTTTGAGAAAACGAAGTATGGGGGAATTTTTCGGCATTACGCACTACATAACCTTCCAATTCGTCCCCATTTAACATTGGAGTGTAAAGAGCTTTAACTGTCTTTTCATCCCAAAAGCCAACGTATAAAATCGGGACTAAATTCAAACCAAGCAGAGCTGTCCATTCTTTGGTGTCTTTCCAAGATAAAGCATGGTTGGAAGCGTCCCAAATTGAGAACACCTGGAACAGACTGGTTAGGTGGGTGTAATGAATTGAATGCTTTGCAAACAAGTTTTCCCCGCATACACGCCAGCCTTCGGGGATGAGGTACGAAATAGAACCATGTAAATTACGCAACCAGTTACGCGATGGATGTGGTGCGTAATCAACCGACCTTGCGTGCATGTTGTAGGTAGTTAAAGTAGTGTTTTCACCATCCATCTTAGCTGTAACAATTACTTGCTTCCCCTGAAATATTGACACATTGGGTAAAACTTTGTCATCCGACATAGCTCCAGGGCTCCACGGCAAATGAAAAGTTCTCGGGTATTTCGTGTCCATATCCTTATTCTACTTTACTAATTAAATTTGTCAAGGCCATTTTGAATAAATTCCTTGACGGAACCATGAGGGCGTGCTAGGATTTAATGTGAAAGGATACCGAAATGACCAAAATCGCTGTTTCCCTAATGGTTCTCTTTACTTCCCTAGCTTCTACGGCTATGGCTAAGGAACCATCCAGGAAACAGGTAGAAGCTTTTTGGGAATGGAATGCTTGTGTGGATCGTGAGCATTACGCATACCAATCATATCGTGAACCACTAAAAGAACTGAGGGACTCTTTCGTTAATTATGATAAGCCAGTTTCTGTTGAAGAATGCTATTCGGTTGTTGTGTTAGCTCAAAAATGGATTGAGAGTATGCAAGAATGTCTCCCCCTGGGGCATAAACTTCTAAAAATTGAAACTCCCGCCAACGTAAAAATAGAACAAGTCAACAGGAGTATAAGGCAAACCACCGAAAACCTGGAAAACAATATACACTATGCAAAGGGTTTTAAGCAAGAACTCAAGGAAATCTGTTCGGATCGATCTACATTGACCTTTACGCAGTAACTTTAACAGTCTGCGATAAAATCGGCTGTATCGTTTGGGCTAGTAAATTAGCCTGCAAAGACAATGCCATTCCCATTTGTGGGTCAGGTAAACCTCCCGCAATTGACGCACATAGCCCTAGAATTTGAGTTAGAAGGCTGGCTAGTTGGTTCCCAAGGACTGCCGGCTCGTTGGCCCCTACCCCTACATGTATTTGGCTACCATCAATAACTAGGTCTTTGTCGGCATTGACCTTTATGGTCCCGTCCTGGTTGTCAACAGTAACGCTCTGTTTCCCTTCTTGGGTAGCCAAAGTTATGTTGCCATTTGCGTCAATTTTAATAAAACTGCCGCCACCATCGACCCTATCGTCAGAAGGCTTGCCGTCAGCTCTGGTGCGTCCTTCAACAGAAACGGTATAGGAGCCGTCATCTTCCACGCGAACGCTACAGCCGTTGAATTGGAAGGTGTAGTGGTGTCCCAGTGACTCATTGTCGGCATCGGTGTCGTCTCTAAGGCCACTTACAATAATGGCTTCGTGTTGCGAGCCATTGATGCATAGTATCAAAACCTTAGAACCAAAGCCTTTTGTCAAAGTTGGGTTCTCGGTTTGACCAATTCTTAGGGTTCTTTCTACCTTGTCTGCAAAGCCACCCAGGTCGTTCGCGCATATGCAAGAATAATACCAACGGGTATCGGCCGTGTCGTTTTCACGGTGTTGTACCAATACGTCATACTCATAAAATTTACCAGACCGAGAATCCTTGTCACTGGGTTTTGTGATTTTTTTGACTTCACCAAATCGCAAGAGATTATTGGTAAAGGCCTGCCCATCGTAGCGGGTGTTAAGCCCTATTGGTGAGGTACCGTAGAATGAGGGGACGACATTCACTTTAGTGGTCTCCACTTGTGCCAGGGTCTAAGCTGGTGGCTATAGAATCGTCTCCCTGCGTTGTAGTGTCAGTCCCAGTTTGGGTTTCTTTGGTAACTACCGTGATACTAGAGCTTTCGTCAGCTATCTTAATGCCTCCAAAGGTATCGGGTTGCTCTAGCGTAGTGATTACTTCAACCTCCTTAGCGTCGGTGCTGAGTACGTTGGTAAAGCCTGGGTACCTGGGAAAGTCTAGGGTTGCATCGCTTTGATCTATCGGCATTCCGTTGGATAGACTTAGAGTGGTACGAAAATGCTTGTATCCATCTGGGGTAATTTCACCAAAATGCATAACAGATTCAATGTGATAGACTAAGTCTTCTAGCTCCAAATTATCCCCTTCTGCTATAGGGCTTTGGATACCGTAGCACTGAACTGACCCATTAAGAGTAAACTGGGAGCCAAAGGACCAATCGGCTATAGCATTCATCCAAGATTTAGGGGCTCTTAGCTGGTCGGTAAAATGGCAAGAGACTGTCTGCATAAGACCCCGAACGCCACTACGAGCCATGTCTACTTCGTCGAATATGGGGGCGTTCAGGAGCATTTGCTCTTGTATGGAATAATTTTTTGCTGTAGTAGCTGCTTCTCCATAAATATGGACTAAATTTACGTGGCTGTCGTCGCTGCGCCCAATGTCCAGGGAGGTAACCAAGGATGGGTCTAGTTGCCATCTAGGTAAATTCATGAATTTTGTTAGAGGGAATTCGGAAGTTTCTTGAATGGATTCGCTCGAAAATGGAATTTGCCTAACGGTTAATGTAGGGAGAACTCCGTTTGGAGTTATTCTAAGAGAAGTGAATTTTTCGTTAACAGCGCGATTACAAAATTGGTCCAGCATTTCCCATAATGGACGATTCACGAAGCTCGTGTATACTGGGAGAAAAGTCCCCTTCAATACGATATTGGTTTTCCACCTAGAGCCTCTTGAGTCTTTACTAAAATCCGGAAAGAAATTGGCTAAGTTTTCAGCTGGGGTGTATCTTTGTACCCCAATGACTGACTGCATAATGTCAGCGTACCCAAAAAGGTCATTAGCTTTAGAAGCCATGATATCTGGAAAACCCAGAAGTAAGCCTACTGTCTTAGGAACTAGGTAACTATAGGGAGCTTCTTTATTTACTTGGGGGGATGGGATCAAGGCAGCTTTGGCTCTAGGGTCAATCCCAAGGCCTTCTACTTTTGAGGTAGGCGAATTGCCAGAAAACCCTTTTTCAGCCGGGTCATTGACTCTAGCCTGTTTAGCACTAGACCCGAGGACTAGGTCGATTAATTGGGATATCAAATAAGCTGAATTGTCCTTTAGTTTCCCCGATTTTAATTGCTCTTGATTCGAAATTTCGGTAAATTTTAAACCCATTCTTTCCATTACTAGGCCCAGTCTTTGTTGGGCAACCGCTGAGTCAGCCAGAGCCATATCATAATAGAACTGAGTTTCGAGTTCGTAGAACCCAACTCCTTGTATGGTGTAGCTAATATTTTTGATACCGGTCGATGGGTTAATTGATAGTCGTTTCCTTATTGAGTGAACTCGTCCAACGAATTTCAAACCGTCTTTTTGACCGTTTACAGCTTCACATTTTCGAATATTATTGATAACTCGATCGGCATCAGCCTGATTGTTCCAGGCCCAAAACATAATCCAATCACCAGGTAATAAGGCGTTCTGGCTTAGATAGTTGAGACCACTAGCCGGCTTTAGAGTAACATCTAGGTTCTTTATGTTGCTGTTTTTGGTGTTTGAAATAGACCAGCTAATACAATCATCTGTAATGATAAGTGGTTCAGTTTTCCTAGAATATGCTCCGCTGATAATACTCCCCAAGCCTTTTTTGTAACGACGGCTATACGATACTGGCCTGTCCAATGGAATCCCTACCAAAGCCCAACTAGGCGATGATGTAGATATATCGTGAGCGCCCTCGTAATCATTAATTAGGGGCCAAGAAGGAGCTTTTGATAAATTATCTAGAGGCATTATTAAGGCGGAGTTACTCGGCCTGGAGCATCTCCACTTGGATGTGAAGATACTATAGCGGATTTGAAAGCATTGAGAGCGAAAACTAAATCGTCAGTAGCTCCGGGGATTCCCGTGAGGGTTGGCTTTGACTTCCGCCATGCTTCATGGGCTGCCTTTACTCGGCCACTATGGGCTGCCTTAAGTTCATCCCCTACTTTAAGAGCCTCCGTAGTGCCTTCTTCGTGAGTCGTTTCACCTTGTTGTTCACCAGCGGCTTTCTGCTCCTCACTTTGGCCTACTATTCCGACTCCCGTGCCCAACACTTCCTCGTATCTATGTCCGACCAATTCTTCGAATCCCTTTTGGCCCATAGCATTTTGTCCGGTAACCAGTGAAGAATACTGGCCGGATTTTACTATCCAATTTTGTTCTTCGTCTCGGAGCTGCTTGCGGGTCGCTCCATTTTTTTGAAGAGCCGATAAATGTTTGTAGAGAGCTAACCCCACATCGCCGTTGGCTGCTTCGATTTCCCCTATAACTTTCTTGCCGTAGACATCCTTTGCGCCAATTCGAGTAGGATCTACTTCTACGAAAGAATTACGCAATGCCTCGGCTAAATGAATCTTTGCGCCTTCCTGAGTGACCATACCCTTCAAGCCAGCTGGAATTTTCCCTCCTTGTTGAATAGACCATAGTTGTTGTGGGGCGAGTTGGAGGTAAGCTTCTGCACTGTAATCATAAGTACCACCATTAGCTTTAATGGCTGATTGGATGGCTAGGGCTTTGTACAACGGGGCCAAAGTACCTTGGGTGTATTTGCCCATTATGTCGAAACCTCCTTGGGCTTCCAGAGCACGCCTTCCTTGGCCAGCAGCGTCATACACACCCGGAGCAAAACCTAGGTCGTTAGTTTGATATTTGGTAAAACTAGCCATTTGTCTGATTAGGTCTTCAGCATTGGCAGCTGCCCCAGCTTTTAGAGCTTGCTCTCCGTATGTGGCGGCTAGCTCTTGTCCTATAATTGGGTCTATGCCTCCTGCGCCGCCAATCATACCCTGTAGAGTCTTGTCAATAAAACGGTAAGCTCCACGGGGGTCTTTCTTACTTCCAACGACCCCTGAAAGGATACCCCCCAATTTTAATAATTGGGGGAATTGTTGCAATCCCATTTCCCCATGAGAAAGCATCATGTCGCTTCTTTCGCCATAAGCTGCTCCGTACCCACGACCAATACCAAAAAGGGTTTGACGCCCCCCAGCGATCTCACTATAATCTCTCCCTCGCCGTTCCATTTCTTCGCGAGCTTTGTAATCCCCCGGAATCAATTCACCAGTATTGGGGTCCTTCACGAGTTTAGCAGAAACACCAGTCGCACGATTTGAGGCATACCGCCCCTTAAAATTTCCAAATATATTGGCAGCAGCAGCTTGATAGTATGGATCTTGTAAATCTAATTCGTGCTGGTGGGCTGCTTCTAACTCAGCAGCTCTTTGATTTTCAAGGTTCGCTACAGCATCTTCTTTCGCACGTTGGCGCCCAGTTTTTTTATCTAGTGAAGGATACAGGGCTTCGCTTGTTCCTCCTAATATGACCCCCGTACTCCTGACAGCGCCTTCGTAGAAATCTCTTCCAAAATTCCATAAAGCATTTAGAGGGTGTAAAACATCTTGGACAAGGCCTTTCCCGGTCTCAGCTAAAGTATGTCCAGGATCGTTCGCCGGAGCTAAGAACCCCCCAATCCCCCTGTCTATAACCGCTCGATGCCCAATATCGAAAGCTTCGGCACTAGCCCCAGCAAGAGTTCCTATGCCAAATTTCTCATGCATCAGACGTGCTTTGCGGCCTTCAGTATCTTTTAATGATATCTCAAGGGGCTTGTTAGCAAAAGTCCTTTCCCAGGCCATTTGACTGGCCCAATCACGGTTAGCATAAGATTGAATAACGTTACGGAAAGGGGCAAGCCCCTCGGCACGTCTTTGTAAGATTTCTGAAGGTAAATTGAGTTCTCGATTAAGTCCAGACAATCTTTGCCCAACCATCCATTCATTAAATTCTTCGCCCTTTCCAAGACCATATCTAGCGGCTACGCCTATACCGGCTAGGCCAATGTTGGCTGCACTAAAAATTGGGCTAATGGCCGGAAAAGCACCCGCGATAATACCTCCCGTTTGACCGTATTGGGCAAGAGGATTGAGTCGATATGGATGGATCTCCTCTCCTTTTAATCCCCCAGGTCCCTCTTCGCCGCCTCCGCCTCCGCCCCCGCGACCTCTTCCAGCTCCCCCTCCCCTACGCCTAGGAGGAAGGTTGGCGGCAGTCGGGAGTATATCCTCGGGCTTTGTATCAGCTCCAGGAACATCCTCTCTACTTGGGACATTTCCACCACGCCCGCCTCTCTTTTTATCTCTCCACCATTCCCCCTTGGCCCAGTAGTACCCCGGTTTCCCACCGTCACCCATGTCCCCAAGCTTTTCCGTAGCGCCCGTAACAGCCTGGTTGAGAGTTCCTAGTTGCTGTGTCATGGTCGAGACGAAAGATTTGATTTTCGACTCCACAGAGCCAAGAGCATTGACTGTGGCAGATCCCAGGGAAGAAGCATCGGAAGCCGAAGTCATGCCGAATAGATTCCCGATAATCCCCATGCGTCCACGAACAATCCCCGGCATCGTTGCGCCCATCGAACCCACACCACTGCTCCCCTTGGAGGCCGAGCCCATAGTGGCCCCTTGCATACTACCGCCATTGCCCAAGTTGGCCATAACGGCTGACAATCTATTGGCCTGGGAAATTAGCTTTTCAAAGGTACTAATTAGGCCCCTTAAGACATTGTCGGTTTGTTTCGTAGTATTTTGATCAGCCGCTATTTTTATAGTTAAAGTTTTAGAGTCAGCCACTGTTTAAAACCTCAAACAACTTACAGGAAGTTTGTCTTTAGGGTATAAAGAAGGAAATTTTGTCCAAATTAAAGAACCGTAATAAGGAACCAGGAGAGGGATTGTGTCGCTCTTACGCAAATTATCTTCCCACCATAGGGGTTGGAGGTTGGTGTAATGGACGGCTTTCAAAAGCTCCTTTCGATTTGTCAAATCATAGGCAGACAAGGGGACTATGTGGTCTATTTGCCACTTGCCAGGGCCAATCCTATGGTTATTCCTAGTCATTCTAAAACTAAATTGTTTTTCGAGATGAGACACTAATTTAATCTGATCGCACCCCATATCCCTGACAGCAGAACCAACTTTAGGGGTGTCTTTCCCTCCAGCCTTTAACGCATATCCCATCCTGCATCTGAGACTGTCAGATAATTTAAAATTCAGATTTTCAGAACGCCTTATCCTAATTTGCTTAGTTCTTTGGGCTTTCGTACTAGGTTTTTGACTGAATCTACGTTCAGCCTCTCTCTGCTTAACTTTCACACCGGGTTTTTGGCCATGTTTTTGATGCCAAACTCTTATTTTGGATTTTATCCCAGGCGTTTGACGATATTCTTTTTGCTGCTTAATACGACATAACTTACAGCGATCATTATGGATATAAAACGCCCCCAACGCCTTGACTTCCCCGCACTTTTTGCACCGCTTTACAAGTTCAATAGGCATCCAGGGCCCTAGACCTTCAAGGGCTTTATCATAAACTGGTCCCAAATTTTCTTGCGGTAGAGGCATATTCAAAAGATTACCTCCCCAAAGCTATTTTAATCCTACTAGCGATTTACTAACAGACCCAACAACCCCCTCTAATTCTTCTAAGTCCGCGAATTGCATAGAGATTTCGCCATCATTATCGAGGTCTATTGGTTGGATGATGGGTTTGGGTTTAGGGGATTCTTTCTTGGCCTTGGCATTTTCCTCAGCTAGCTTCTTCTCGAAAAGGAAATCTTGCATTTTTATAATTTCCTCCGCACTTTCGTCTTTCGGGTTAATTAATCCCTGGATTTGTTCATTCAGTTGACTTTCAAGTTGGTGGTCATCACGCAGTGTTTCATATTGACTTTCGAAGTAGTGGAGCAAAATGAAGTGCCTAGGTAAATTGTCAACTACATGTAGGGGCGTGTTAAACGTTTTTGAGTACCACCTGTAAATATGACGCAAAGTGTAGTCATTGGGTGGACTGTCAGCCATTACGTTACGCATCGCGACAAGGCGTAACGACAACTCGTAGCTAGGGAGTTCTTTGGAGTCTACTACATCGGCCACTTAGGCCACCCTAAACGATTACGGAGACGCTGGTTCACTCTTTTTAAGTTCAGCTAGTGCCACTGCCCCCTCGGCCCTAAAAGCCGTGTAAGCTGCGTCTATTGCGTCTACACAAGCCTTATGCACTGTGACTAGGACGTTCTCATCTCCAGTAGCGTCTAAAAATCCGTTGGTTTCTTTCCACCATGTAGGGGATTGTGTTAGTCTTATCGACAAATAAGAAATAGCTCCCGCTACTGTGGCAGCATATTCCCCAGCCTCTGAAGGCCTAACCCCCAGAATAACTCGATAAGTTTCATCTTGTCTAAGGGATTCCCTGAATGATAACGCAGTCTTAGCGGTAAAAAGACCGGCGTATTCCTTGCCTGAGGTATCCCCTTTGACGGTAACTGAAAACTCCACGCTACTTTTAAGCATAAAAACTCCTTGAAAATTTTAGATTCAATGGTAAGATTGTGAGCGCGACTAATAATGTCTCGAATTTTGTCTCACAACGCAATTTCCCTTGATAAATATTTTAAGTAAGCTAAAGTACAGATGCTATGAAGAATACCGATTTTTTAATAACAATTCGTTTGCCTCAAGAAACGATGAGGGAAGCCATCTGCTTGGCAAAAGTCGCTCGTCAACTCAACCAAGCCCAATGGTTGGTCGATTGGTCACCTAAAACTAATAAAGTTCTTCCCCAAAACCCCCACATTCTTCCCTGGGGGTGTTATTCCATTATTAGGAAAATTTAACCAAATAAGGTCCCAATCTTTAGGATATGATGAGAAAATTGTTTTCAATAATTTGGGTTTGGTTAATGAGCGTTTGGGCATGGATAGGGGGTAGTTCTCCGGTAAAAATCAGGGGCAACGTGCTAGCCCCAGTTACCCCGGTTACCCCAGTTACCCCGGTTACCCCAGTTGAAACAAGTCTAGACCAAATCGAAACAAATGCTCGTCAAGCTATCGCTGTAGCTAGAATCGCCGTAGCAAAAGCTAGGGAAGCTAAGGCGGCTTTTGTAAAAGCACGTGAGGGAAAAGTCTAAGGGCGTCATAACGGAATAACTATTGTGGCAAACCAAAACCAACCAACAGATATCGTAGAAAAGCTTCCTGGAAATTCACCAATTTGCCAGTGGCACGCAGCTAGGTTGAGGGATTTAGATGTGGCTTACAAGGGAGTGTCGAGCGAATTGGTGCCCGTCGTGGTCCGCCTTGAAGAAAAAACAAAATTTCTAGCTGATAGGATTCAAGGATTCCAAGATCAATTAAGCAAGACCCAAGACCTAATAACCAAAGAATCGGCTGGGAATATAGGGCGCGACTTTGCTATTAAAACAGTTACAGACGAAATGGTAACAAGGATTCAACACCTCAATCAACTTTACTGGGGATTTGGTAAGGTCATCCTCACTATCGTAGCTACTGTAGTTGCTACGGCTTTATTAATATTTTTCAAATTAAAATAGCTCGCCCACTTAGGGGCATTCGTCATCTAGCGTTATTTGTTTAATAATTGGGGTCAGAACCTCGCGACTCTTTAGGGGGTTTTGTCCTTCTGGCCACATTTTAAGCTGGACTACGGCCCTTTTGCCCTCGTATACCGATTGGTAGTTTGGATCGTCGTGGCGGAAGAAAACCTTCCAAATGGGCTGCTTAAATTGGGTGGCCGTAAGATCAACGATGGTGCCGTCAAGCAATTCAGCCCAGCAATGGTTGGCTACCACGTCTAGCTCGATGCAATCGTAAGCTATTCCCATAACCAGCTTGGCCCGAATGCCATGCCTTTTAAGAGCCGCTATAAGAACGTAGGTGCCTATCGCACACGCGCAAGCTAGGTCTTCTGGGTAGGCTTGAATGCAGCCTTGCTTGGTGTGGACTAGTTGACGCACCTCTTCACGGGCTTTAATAGCAAGTTGGTATATGGGATCTGCTTGTGTATTTTTTCGCAACTTAATATCCTAGTTTACTAGAAATTTTTGCCCTGTCAACACAATCTTTGATTCATGGCCGACGAAGACAAAGATAATGATTGCACAGAAGAATTGACACCCAAATCAATAGCATCAGACGGGGGGATCCTTAGTCGTAAACTGCACCTGACGATTTTCGCAATGCTTCTAATTGTAGGGTTAGGCATAGTGTGTCACTGGTCTCTTAACATCGGCGCACAAATGCAGACCCTCGTTACTGGATTACTTGGTGCGTTAGCTATTTTTGTTGGGGGTAACGTCGCGAATAAGTTCACAGCGGCAAATCTCATGAAAGTTATGATCCCCGTAAAGTCTATGATGGCTGAAAGAGCTGGAGAGCATAAGGAAGACCGTGCCGAACGAGCCGATATCCGCCAGGGTGTTGTGGACGCCAAGGCAGTTAAGGATGCCCGAGCGGATGCAAAAAATGGTCCACCCATAGAAAACGGTTAACCATGTCGGATGGAATTACAAAACAGTGCTCTAAATGTGGTAAGTTAAGGAATTTAGGGGATTTTTATAGTATATTAAATGACCTCACAAGAAAAATTTGACTCAACGGTTGCGATGGTAAAAACTTTCGACCCCCAATTTGGGTGGATTTGGAAGTCCGATTCGGTATTACACAGAACTATTGGATGGATTTTCGATAAGCTTGGAATGCCGGGCTATTTGAACAGTTTCTGGACAACTTTCAAAAACACTGTTGGTCGTCCAAATTGTGCAAAATTGGGGATGGAGTATGAATGGAGTGTAATGGCGCATGAGGGTAGACATGCTTATGACGCTAGGCGACTAACATTCCCGTTGTTTGCTTTAATCTACGGGTTTCCCCAGTGGTTAGGGCTTCTAGCTGTCCCTCTAGCTGTTCTTCTAGTGTGCCTTACGGGCTCCTGGCTGGGACTTCTCGGACTGCTAGCCCTAGGATTCCTAGCTCCAATTCCAGCGATTGGCAGGACTATTCTAGAGCTTCGTGGCTATCGTGTTTCAATGTCTTGCGATTTTTGGACATACAATGGGGGAATCGATTTTAGTCACGAAATCAAAAGCTTTCTAGAAATTTTTGAAGGTGGGACCTATTACTACATGGGTGCTTCCCTATTGAAAGGCTACGTAGAAAACAAACTCAACTACTATTTGGCCGAGCTGAACGCCGGTAAAGGCTACCAGGGCGACACATACTTAACAACCGTTAGGAATTTGGCTTTAAGTTTTCTTCAATAAGCTTTGTTGTTTACGCCACTCTGCCCAGCTCATGGCGTCACCACGAAGTCGTTGGGGAAAATTTCTCTAGCCACTTCTTCAGGCAGTTCGTACAAAAAATCGATTACAAGGCTTTCTGGGTG
>Ga0182011_10002863_pt1 | contig 14381 bp, 16 predicted proteins | sample 711E1DmetaG_FD_120481 | JGI IMG/M metagenome (GOLD analysis project Ga0182011, IMG submission 120481) | Permafrost microbial communities from Stordalen Mire, Sweden - 711E1D metaG | ecosystem: Environmental > Terrestrial > Soil > Wetlands > Permafrost | place: Sweden: Stordalen | collected... | reverse complement strand
TACACATTTTGTCACATGGTGTGGCGCTTAGCCTCATTGATAGAACATAAGCGGTTTGGAAAGAAATTCCGCAGGACAGAGAAACTATTATTACAAATATTAGGATAAAAACGCCGTGGCCCGACGTTAGGTTTGTTTATATATAATATTATACGCCGTGCTTTAAATCGTAAATTGTGCGGCATTTAATCACGTATATAAATAAAAAAGGCGCCGTAGCCCCACGATGGATTTATTTATATATATTGTAGCACGCCGTACTTTACCCTATCTTGGTATATACCACAGAGGAATTATATATAAACTTTTCGAGCCATCTATAAGATATGGCAAACGAAGAAACAAATCACGTCTATAAGAACAGGCATTTAGCATTGGAGCATGCGCGTCAGCGCCTAAGAAATGATATAGGGATAGTCCAAAAGGATCGGGAGTATCTTGAACAATGGGTAGAGCATCTGTCCATTTCTGGAGCAAAAGGACTGCGTATAGGTAAGTTGATAATACAAGGCTTACTCATGGCACATTACAGTCCTAATGGTCTTGCAGATGCATTAAAGACAGACATTATCAAAATGCAGCTGGCAATAGAATCCCAAAAACAATGGGCAGAGAACACAAAAGCAGACTACAGGAGATGGATACGTCAATTCTACAATTGGTTTGAGGCGCAAGATACCAGGCTAAAAAGCAAGAATCTCAAGAGTGATGATAAAAGCATCAGGGATTATGCCATAGACCAGCAGGAGGCAGCCCAGGAGCTATATACCTATGTCAAGAAGGGCCTCAAGGTAGGGTATCATATTAAAGATATAGACCCTAGTGAGATTATTACAGAGCAGGATCTTATGATTCTTATAGACAAAGGATGCGTAGTCCAGCAAGAGAGAGCCATTACGAGTGTCATACATCAAGGGGGATTTCGTACTGGAGAGTTTCTCAACATAAAAATAAAGGACGTCACACTCCGTGATGCAGGAGCAGACATTTACGTGAATGGCAAGACAGGCCCCAGGACAGTTCCGATAATGTTCGCAACAGACCTATTGAGATATATTGAAAACCATCCATATAAGAACAACCCAGAGAGCTATCTTTGGATTGCCGAGGATAAAAAACATGCTGGCCTGCCTCTATCCTATATGGGCCTTACAAGAATTGTCAGGGAAATCTTTGAACGTGCAGGCGTAAAGAAAAAACACAACTTACATTGGACCCGGCATTCTCGGGCAAGCATAATCGCGCAATATATGACTGAAGTTATTCTATGTAAATTCATGGGATGGAGGGTAGGCTCAAAAATGGCTCGCATCTATTGCCACGGAGATAGTACCCAGGTAAGAGAAGTCCAGGCCAAACATTTCAATCTTCAGTCAGAGAAGGAAAAAATAGTCAGTGTCATATGTCCATCTTGCAGGTTTGTGAATGAAGCAGACAAGAGATACTGTGGAAGATGCGGAAGAGCATTGACAGTAAGCATTGCTCTTGAAGACGAGAATAAGAAGACAGATGCAATTAATGAAGCTATGGAATTATTCAGCAAGATAATGCAGGATCCAGGCATGAGAAAGAAATTTGAGGAATATAAAGATAAGAATATGGGGGTAACAAAATGAGATATATAACAGCAAGACAAACGCATAAATGTTCAGTATGCAAAGGAGTGATATTGGAAGGAGAAATCTGTATTCAAAGTCAATCACGACATTATTTGATGTATCATGAAGAATGCCATGCTGAAAGATTTGGTGATGGCACTTGGTATCGGCCCAACAATAACAGACCAGAACAAGAGATACGAGGTGGTATAAATGAATGAGGAAGAATTAATGAAAATAATTAGAGATAAGAAATTATCTTCTAAGAAAATGTTTGAAAAGCTTGACGCATTAAAATCTCAAGGAATAGACTATTCTTATTTGCTGTGTAAATATATTCTAAAATATCCTGACGAATATAAAAAGAAGAAGGTGCCTATTTCATTATGGGAATTTGCACAATGGGTGGTAAGCAATAATGATAAGACGGACACCATAAATAATCTGTCTGAAGGATTACAAAGGATGCACAAACATTTAGAAGATACGGATAATCGTTGAGATATTCTTATCCATTTTTTTATTCTTCTTTGAATGTTTCTAAGAATTGTATGATTTCATATACTGTTGTTACTGGGTTGCTGTCCCTGCTTATTATTTCTGTTGCATCTGTATGATGTTTTCTATGAATCTGTTTAGCGTTCTTTATAGCTGTGTTTTTTAGAGGTACTGTTTTGCTATATATTTCTCTATCGCGTTTATTATAGCCTCCAGGCATGTCGTTATCTAACGTTCTTATTAGGTCATCATTTTCTAATGCTGTGGGATAATAATTATAATGACATAATAGCCAATATTCAAATGCGGGGTTGGAAAATATTATAGTAAAATTATTCTCTCGTGCTGATGCTTTTGCTTGCTCCAATTGTGCGGGAGTGTTTTGGTCTCTGTCGAATATACAATAAATGTAGTCTCCCTCTTGAAAGTCTCTAGTATGACTATCTTTGTATCCTCTAGCATAACTTAGTACTCCTAATGCGTCTGTATTGTGGCTTGAGTGTACTTCTATTTGCAGCCTACTTATGCGTTCAAGAGACTTTAATTTAGAGAAATAATTGTGTTCAGTTAATCCTTCGCAGAACAACCATATTTTGGTTGTTGGCGTTTTGCCTTCAGTTCTTACCATGCTATTTTAGTATCGTTTCATCAATAAACGGTATACCCCCAACTCTGCCATTCAAATAGGCACGTTCAAAATCTGCATCCTCTCGTAAATCAAAATCTACAAGTGAACGTAATATAGTGTGTTGATTAGGTTTTTTGGAGCAGATATAAATCTGATCTCTTCTGAATATTTCATTATCTAGAAGAATTGTACTATGTGTAGTAAAGATTAGTTGTGCATTCGTATTGTTCTTATTGTTGAACATCTTTACAATGAACTTAACAATATTTGGATGTAGGCTTAATTCTAACTCGTCAATAAATGCTGTCTTTCCTTGAGCGAGTATTTCAAATAATGGTCCGAGCATCATTATGGTTTTAATGGTACCGGCTGATTCTTCGCCCATTAAGAACTCCACATTCTTTCCTTGTTTAGTTTGATGAACAAATTTGAATTCATAAATATCATCATCAGTAATATTGGGATTGAATGTCATTTCTTCTTTTTCTTGTTTCATCTCTATATTTAATCTTTTTCCTTTATGTTTCTCGGGGTGTATATCTACTATTCCTCCAAAGTCTGCACTCTTAAGTATTTCAATAACCCTTTCTCTTATTTTTGGATCTTCATAACTTTTCTTTGCCGTAAATTCCGGCCATCCAGGATTAAATACATTAACTACGATAGTATCTACAACATATTCGTATGCAGGCTTAGTTTTATCATAGCCTAATGCAGTAGCTCTTGACAAGTACAATGTTTTATTAGTCATTTGTCTTTCTATTGCTTTTTGTTTTGATGGATCTTTATTAAATTTGTATCTCTCCTTCTTGGTTTCATCTCTAGAAAATATTAATGATTCTTTACCTTTAGGCCATGAATACAAGTATTCTTTTACTATCCCTTCATTAGTGCATGAAAACCCATACCTATACTTAACATTGTTTTGTATAAATATTATCTCGAACTCACTGGGTTTTTTTGCATAATCTTCATCTAATTTGAATGGTATTCTAGGAATAATAGTATCTACATTAAACGTATTAGAGTTCTTTACCATGAACCATAAAAAGTGCACTGCTTTTATTATGTTAGACTTTCCAGATGCATTAGCACCATAGATGGCAACAGACTTCAAAATATTATCATTGCCCACAGTGATGACGTTTTCTTCTAGTCTTTTGCTTGCACTAGAGTCTAGGCTTAAGGTGAGTTTTTCCTTAATCGAAAGAAAGTTTTGTATTGATACTTCGATTATCATAACAATAGGGAAACACTGCATATTTATAAATTTAACGCTTATTTTTGTAGTTTTTCCGTAAAAAAGGCATCTAAATTGTTAAATTAGAAGATTTAAGTAATATTGTAACCATCATGGGTCATTAATCGGCTCATTACCACAAAATATATATACTAGTGCCAATATTATCACTGAAAATGGTAATTCGGGATAAGTCAGGACAAAGTAGGGGTGGTTAGAATGGTTGAGGAGATTAAGAGCTCATTGAATAGGATGTTGGACAAATTTAATGCATCTATAATGCTGAATGCGAATGTCTTTGATATTAGCTTCACGCCTAGCGAGATCGTTGAGAGACCCGAGACTAAAGTATTATATGAAAGCCTATTAAGCTTTATTGTGTATGGCGTGCCTAATCATGTTCTATTGAATGGACCTCCAGGAACAGGTAAGACTGTAACAGCTCATATGCTTAAAAGGATTTTATCTGAAAGAAAAATAAGAGTTGATTATATCAATTGTGAAAATAAGAAACCAGAAAATATTTTAGAATTATTGCTATATCCACTGGAACCCAACACAGGAGAAGATATGTTAGGAGTATACATCAAATCCATACCCGATAAAACATTAATAATATTAGATGAAATTGATAAGAGCCCACAGAGTCATACTTTGTTATACCAACTATCAAGAATCAGCGAATTGTTTCCTGACATTAAAAAAAAGATAAATCTTATATTAATATCAAATCATCCATTATGGGATACTTTTTTGGATCCATACATCAGAAGTTCATTGACGCTAATGAAGATAAATTTTCTTCCATACAAGAAAGATGATTTGTATAAGATTCTAAAAAATAGGGTAGAGAAAGGACTAAATCCGAAGTCTATAACTGATGATCAGGTAAAGCGCATTGCAGAAGAAGTATGCATTCAAGATGTTGGTGATACTAGAATAGCTATGAAGACGCTTTTAAGAGCAGCAATATCAGCAGAGAAAGTAGGCAAAAACATTATTGAAAATTCAGATATAGAATCTGCTCTTAGAGATTCACGAAGAGAGATACAATTAAAGAGGCTTGTTGGCTTGACAAACAATAATTTCTTTTTATTGTATGCTGCCGGAACTGGTGTTTCCTCTATGGGTGAGTTGGTTCGCGAATATAAAGAAGTAGTATATAGTCTATGCGATGGTAAGATAATTCCATTAAAATCTACTGCGATATATCAAGGGATAGAATACCTGCGATCACAAGGATTATTAGACAGAAATATCGAAATTAAAAAGGAAGAGAACAAACCTCCACGAAAGATTATGTTATTGAAGTCCAAAATCGCTACTGATATATTGGAAGAGGAATTAGATAAGAGGATGCCATCTATCGAGCATTTACATCTGAAAAATAAAGTCAAGGAGTGATAATATGTTATAAATCCTATTGTAAACAATTGTTAAAAAAAAACATAATGGGAGGCCAAGAATATACTTGACCCCGCATTAAGGAACTGTTACATCCCTTCTATGCGGGTACCTATTTAAAAAGTTTTCCTGAACCTCCTAAAAAATAAGGAGGAAAGAGCTATATGATAAAAGATAGTATGGAAATTGTATTCGAGAAGAGTATTCTGCCTGAATTAGGCAGAATAAACAACAAGCAGAAGTATCTGCGAGTATTGAAGCAACTGATCGACAATAGACATGCGAATGATGACAAAGGTATGCGTGAATCGCAATTTGAAATTACTGATCATCCAGCAAATCATGTCCTGAACAAACTTATAGAGACAAATTTTGTGGAAGTAACATTGCCACTTGGCGATGGAATGCTGATAGTGGATCCAATCAATAGCAGAAGAGAGTTATTCAACAAGCAAGAGTTTATTAGCGACTACTTTGATAGGTTCAAAAAGCATGTATCTGAAGATTCTACAGTAAGAGATATAGTGATGAATACATTGAACATCACATCACGGCAGCAATTACAGAAGTGGTTAGATACACTCGATGATCAAGATACATTCAATGAATATAATTCTGCAGTATTTGCTCTCTTGGAAAATAATGTGGACGTGAAGATACAGGGATATGGTCCACTATTGTGGAGACATATGGCTAAATACTATAATATCTCTGCGAAGACAGAGAAACTGCTGGAGCGTGGATAAAAATGAAAGACATCCTAACGGTGTTGGGGATAGACGCAGTTGCTGCAACATTGATATGGACATCAGATCCATCATTCCTTAAATGGATTTTGGGTCTAGGAATAGCTTCCTTAATAGGCCTGCTGGTATTGAGCAGGGGACAAGGAAGAGTATCTATATATGGTAGCAATTTAGTTATGGCATTCATGGTCGTAATGCATTATGTGCACTAGAAATGAATGCACTAATTTTCCTTAGCCAATTTACATTTGTCTGAACGGCAACAAATAAAATTAATGTGAGGTAATACAAATGGAACAAAAATATGAAGCAAGAATGATTGCAGCACTAGAAAAGATTGCTGATAGATTAGATAGATTTGTTGAAATAATCGAAGACGAAGAACTATATGTCAAAGGAGACATGGGTGTTACTAATCAAAACTAATTATACTGGACATGATAAATAACACGACAACAGAAGCAGCGCAAGCAATAACATCAAATGTACATGCATGGGTATTTGCGACTATTGGTGGCATATTAGGGGGTCTTGCAGGTGCAGCTATAGGAGGATTAATTGGATCAATCACAAAAGATCTAGAGCACACAGTCCCTATATGTTCTGCATTATTAGCAATCATAGGAGCAATAATAGGATTCCTGCTTAGCTTATCATAGTAAGAAATACTATATCTTCTCCATTAATTCTCCTGTATCAAGATCGCTAAATACTTATAAATAAAAATTTATAAAGTACACAGGTTCTATGAGTTTATACCTAGATATAGCAATGGGGGATAAAATGACTAATGGAGATACTGAATCACAATTGTGGGATATAGCCAACAACCTTAGGGCTAATTCCAAGCTTAGTTCTGCAGAGTATTCTGCACCAGTCCTAGGTCTTATATTTTTGCGTCATGCTGACTATAAATATACTGTCAAGGAGAAGGAGTTTGAAGGTAATAAACGAGGTTCTAGGAGACAAATAAGCAAGGTTGACTACCAGGCTGCAGGAGTTCTGTATATCCCTGAAAAGGCCAGATATTCGCATATATTGAGATTGCCTGAAGGCAGTGATATAGGACAGGCAATAGATTTGGCAATGGACGCCATTGAAGCCGAGAATCCTGACCTTAAAGGCACTCTTCCTAGGGGATATTCAAAGTTCTCCAATGATCTTTTGGTAACATTGTTGAAGGCATTCTCGCAGGTTACTGACAAGATGGAAGGGGATGTATTCGGCAAGATATACGAGTATTTCCTCGGTAAATTTGCCATGGCAGAAGGCCAGAAAGGAGGAGAATTCTTCACACCTATCTCCCTGGTAAAATTGATTGTTGAGATAATAGAACCATTCCATGGCAAGCTCCTGGACCCTGCCTGTGGATCTGGAGGAATGTTTGTTCAGAGCGCACATTTTGTAGAGGAGCGAAAGAAGAATCCATCAGAGGAATTATCAATATATGGTCAAGAGAGAGTGACTGGTACCGTTAATCTATGTAAGATGAACCTTGCGGTACATGGATTGTCAGGCGATATAAGAGAAGCCAATACTTTCTATGAAGATGCACATAAGGTGGTCGGAAAATTCGATTTTGTAATGGCAAATCCCCCGTTCAATGTTAAGAAGGTGGATTATGAAAAGATTAAAGGCGATGGTAGGTGGCCTCATGGACTACCATCAACAGATAATGCAAATTATCTATGGATACAGCTATTCTACGCTGCATTAAACAAGAATGGACGAGCAGGTTTTGTCATGGCAAATTCAGCTGGCGATGCACGTGGCGCAGAACTTGAGATTAGAAAGAAGATGATTCTTGATAATAGTATTGATGTGATGATAACAATCTCTTCAAATTTCTTTTATACAGTTACTTTGCCATGCACTTTATGGTTCTTAGATAAGAATAAAGCTAAGACTGATAGAAAAGGCAAAATTTTATTCATAGATGCAAGGAATATATTCAAACAAATAGATAGATCACACAGAGAATATACAAAAGAACAAATAGATCAGATAGCGGGCATTGTAAGAAGTTACCGAAAGGAAAAAGATGCAAAGAAATATGCTAATCTACAAGGGTTATGCAAAGTCGTAACTTTTGAAGAAATAGAGAACCAGAGCTGGAGTTTGAATCCGGGAAGATATGTAGGTGCGACAGAATCTATTGAAGAAGATTATGATTTCATAGAATCACTGGAAGAAATGAATGAAGAACTTGAAGAACTTAATGAAGAATCTCATAAATTAGAAGAGCAAATAGCCAATAATATTAATAAAATAGTGTAATATATACCATGAATAAATCGGACACAATATGGGATCAAAAAAAGTTTGAGGATATATATCTTGAACCATCAAGAAATGGACTTTCTAAACCTAGCAGACTTAGAGGTACAGGCATTAAGATGGTCAATATGAAAGAAATATTTGCATATAGTCGTATAAGCAATCCTGAAATGGAGCTAGTCCCTATGGACACAAAAGAATTGGAGAATTATTTGTTGAAGAAAGGCGACTTGCTTTTTGCGCGTCAATCATTAGTTGCATCTGGTGCTGGTAAGTGTTCGATTGTCCTGACAACACCAGAAAAAACAACATTTGAATCTCATTTAATACGTGTAAGAATAGATCCATCCAAGGCCAATCCATTTTTTTACTATTACTATTTTATTTCTCCTAAAGGTATCGCAAAGACACAATCTTTAGTAATGCAAGTTGCAGCTGCAGGTATACGAGCAAGTGAATTAGCAAGATTAGATGTTGACTACCCATCAAAAAAAACACAAGATAAGATTGTTACATTGCTAGAAAAATACGATGATTTAATTGATAACAACAACCGTCGTATTCAACTTCTCGAATCCATGGCCAAACTTATCTATAATGAATGGTTTGTGAAGTTCAAATTTCCGGATTATAAAAAAGTAAAGATGATTGACTCTGGTACAGAACTTGGAGATATACCTAACGGTTGGGAGATTAAGTCAGCATACGATGTTGCAGCAATAACTTTTGGACATCCCTTCAAATCAAACAAATTCTGCAATGATGATTCATTGAAACCGATAGTGAGAATACGAGATATAATAAGCAATTCCACAAGTACCTATTCTAATGAAGAGGTTGATGAAAAATATGAGATACATCTCGGAGATATGCTTATCGGAATGGATGGCATTTTTCATATTTGTAAGTGGAGTAACAAGACAGCGTACTTAAATCAACGAGTGGCGAGATTAAGACCTATAAATGATGTATCGAAATATTTTCTATACTTAAGTATCAAGCCTAGAATTGAAAGATTAAATGACGTGATTGTAGGGACAACAGTACAACATTTAAGTCAGAGAGATTTTCAGAAAATGATGATTCTTGTTCCTCCAAAGAATTTGATGGATTCATTTAGACAGGTAGCAGATTCAATCTATGAAAATGGAGTAAAACTTAAACAAAAAAATCAAAATCTCATAACTACTCGCAACCTATTGTTACCACGCTTGATGTCTGGCGAGATCGATGTATCCAAGCTAGACATCAAGATTCTTGAGGTGGAAGCTTGAAGGAATACTCGGAAGACATATTGGTTGAACAGGCTGCGATAGAAGTATTGAAGAAGGAATTAGGTTACTCACACCTCGATTGTTTTGAAGAGCAGTTCCCGCAGACTCTTGGCAGGGAGACCAGCTCTGAAGTGGTGCTGGTCAAGAGATTGTCAGCTGCCATTGACAAATTCAACAAGGGATTGTCTGTGGATGCAAAGAAGGATGCAATATCAAAGATTCTGCAGGACAGAAGCAGATTATCAATATATAAGGCTAATCAGGAAGTTTACAAATTATTAAAGGATGGCATATCGGTGATCAGCAAGAGTCCTCATGGAACCTATGATCATAGAAAAGTCATGATTATAGACTTTAATAATCCAGCAAATAATGACTTCTTTGTTGCATCACAATTATGGATAACAGGGGATATATACAAGAGAAGGCCTGACCTTGTATTATATGTCAATGGTATACCTTTAGGATTAATTGAATTGAAGGCCCGCGGAGTGGATATTAAGCAGGCATATGATGACAATATTACAGATTATAAAGATACAATACCACAATTATTCTGGTATAATGCATTCATAATAATAAGCAATGGCAGGGATTCTAAAATAGGAAGCATCACCAGCGGATACGAACATTTTTCGGAATGGAAAAGGGTTGATGCAGAAAAAGAGATAGGCATAATATCCCTGGACAGAATGCTGCATGGCACCTGTGAGAAGAACAGGTTCATGGATATATTCGAGAACTTTATTCTGTTCACCACCATTGAAGAAGATAAAAAGACGATAGAGATCAAGATAGTGGCAAAGAATCATCAATATTTAGGTGTAAATAATGCCATTAATTCATTTAAGAACAGGGAGAAGAACAAAGGCAGGCTTGGAGTATTCTGGCATACCCAGGGTTCTGGCAAGAGTTTTTCCATGATATTTTTTGCACAAAAAGTATTGAGGAAATTCGAAGGCAACTACACATTCTTGGTAATCACAGATAGGGATGAATTGGATAACCAGATATATCACAACTTCCAGAATTCTGGTGTTGTAACAGAAGAAAAGGTCCAAGCAGAAAGTGGAGTGCATTTAATGAAGCTGCTGAAAGAAGATCATAGGATGGTCTTTACATTAATACAAAAGTTCAGGACAGACAAGGGAGAGACATATCCAAAATTATCAGATAGAAACGATATAATATGCTTGACCGATGAGAGCCATCGCTCCCAGTATGATGTTTTTGCATTGAATCTGCGTAATGCATTGCCTAATGCAGCATTCTTGGCTTTTACAGGTACACCATTGATGACCAAGGGCGAGGAAAAGACCCGAAAGGTATTTGGCGAATACATAAGCATCTACAATTTCCGGGCTAGCGTTGATGATCAGGCAACAGTACGATTATTTTATGAAAACAGGGTGCCTGAATTACATATAATAAATCCAGAACTAAATAATGAAATATATGATGCTATAGATGCAGCTGACCTGGATGATGCAGAGGAAGATAAGTTGTCAAGGGAATTCTCAAGGGATTATCATGTTATAACAAGGGAAGATAGGCTCAATGCCATAGCTGAAGATATTGTCAATCACTTCATGAATAGAGGATATGAAGGAAAAGCAATGGTTGTATCAATAGACAAGTTTACCACAGTAAAGATGTATGATAAGGTGCAGCATTACTGGAAAAAATACATGGATAAGTTACCTGAAGATAAAGCTAAACAATACAAGGATATAGATATGGCTGTAGTCATAAGTCAAGAGCAGAATGAAGTTAAGAAGTTTAAGGAGCAAGGATTAGAGATAGCTAAACATCGAAAGAGAATGGTTAAGGAGGATTTAGCAACAATATTCAAAGATGCGAACAGTAATTTCAAGATAGTGTTCGTATGTAATATGTGGATGACCGGTTTTGATGTTCCTTGCCTATCAACAATATATCTAGACAAGCCTATGAAGAATCACACATTGATGCAGGCAATAGCAAGAGCCAACAGGGTATTCAAGGAGAAACCGGCAGGATTTATTGTGGATTATATCAATGTATTCAGGAGCTTAAAGAAAGCATTGGCAATATATGCAGCTCCAACAAGCAAAGGGCAGATAGATATGCCTATACAATCCAAGGATAAGCTGGTAGATGCGCTTAGAGAATATATCAAAGAATTAAACAACTATCTAAAGGAGCAGGGAGTAAGATATAAAGAAATTATTGAGACAAAGGGTTTGCCTAAGCACGCCTTGTTAGATGAGGCCTTATCACAGCTGGTCATTAATGATAATGTGAAGAAGAATTTCCTTCAAAAGGCAGGCCTTGCTATTAAAACATTCAGCGCTATCTTACCACATAAGGATGCATCAGAATTCAGCACATTTATTGCATTGTACCAGGATCTACTAAAAGAGATTAAATCATTGGATCCTGAAGTAGATATTCAATCTGTAATCCATGATATACAGACTGTCCTGGATAAATCAGTAGCATCCAAGGGATATGTGTATAAGGCAACAGATAAATCCAAGACTATTGATCTAAGCATGATAAACTTTGAAGAGCTGAAAAAACAATATGATAAAAAGAAGAGCAATGTGGGCATTGAGAGACTTAAGAACATACTGACATTCAAGATAAAAGAGATGGTAAGAGTAAACAGCTCTAGAATTGACTATCAGGAGAAGCTGCAGCACTTGATAGATGAATATAATGCAGGATCCATCAATCAGGAGAAATTCTTCGAAGAACTCGTAATATTCAGTAATGGTCTCGAAAAAGAAGAGCGTCGAGCAGTCGTGGAAGGATTGACAGATGAAGAATTGGCATTATTCGATAAGCTAAAGAAACCAAAGTTGACAGAGAAGGAAGCTCAAGAGTTAAAGAATATAGCAAAGCAATTATTGCATAAATTACAGCCTGCAAAGCTAGTCCTTGATTGGAGAAAGAAACAGCAGACAAGAGCAGCAGTGAAGCTGGAGATAGAAAAAGAATTAGATACAGGACTACCACAAAGCTACAATCAAACAGACTTCCAACATAAATGTCAAGAAGTATTCCAACACTTCTTCGACAACTACTTTGGAGATGGACAAAGCACATATACTGTTCAGGCTGATTAAACATATGGGGGTAACTAAAATGGGAAGGCACAAATTATCTGGATTTGAAAAAGAACTTCGAGAATTAGAACCTAAAATATTGAAGATAAAGGATATAGACCAGTATGCTGTAAGAACCAATCAGGGAAGAACAACCGAAGAAGAAAAGCTGGAGAATAGAAGATATATAAAGATAAAGAAAAATAGATAAATATTATATACGTGAGTTGAGCGAGCTATATGAACGATAAAAATATCTTTAAAAAGATATGGTCTTCTTTTCTATACCATTGGAACGATAAACCTGATATTCCAGAAAATAAATTGGTGCTAAACAAGAAAGGCATAATGATTTTTCTCTTGATTATATTTATGTTCATATTAATATTTAATTATATTTTGCCTAATCCGACTTTGAATAAGATTAGTTCGGATCCATTGTTTTATATTACTATATTATTTTTTTACTTCTTCCCGTTTCTATGGTCCTATGCTTCGGATAATCAATTCAAGAAAAGGCTCTTCTGGGGGAATCTGTTATTAGGATGGACGGGAATAGGATGGTTAGTGGCATTATCCATTGCTTTGAATATATTCGTTACTAAAGACTTAAAAGAATATATTACAGAAGGAAATATTGTAAAGAAAGTTAAAAATATTGAGTCTAATACATCAAAACAAGAACTAAAGAATCAACTTTTGGAAGATGATATTGGGTCTATAAAGAATAAGGTTGTTACTATCGAAAATAAAACATCCAATCATGAAACATTAATTAAAAAAATGTCAAAGGAGAAAGAAAAAGCGAAAATTAAATTGTCTAGCAAATGGCAGTCAGCACAGGAAAAAGCTATACAAGAAGAAATTAAAGATATTATGAATCGAAAAACAAGCAGAGAATATAAAATGCAAATAATTAAGGATAAATTAAGAAGAGGAGTACTACAAGATAAAAAAGGATTTGATAAATTACAAAAGGTATATGAAAAAATAATTGATTTAGAAATAAAAAGCAAAGAAATTACGAAGGCAATGTATGAAGAGGTATATGAAAAGGGTGATAGAAAAAGCCGTAGCACCACTGATAGACAATTTAAAAAACTCGTAAAATTAGGGCTCTTAAAGAAAGAAGGTAGGGGGTATATACTTCTGCCCGAACTACCAGATCCACCAAAGCAATAGTGCGCCGCATTATGCGGCAATTTACTTAAATACATTCAAATTTCTATTAATAATCAGACTTTATGTTCTGATGGAGGAATAAAATGGCAAGAACAGATGTATATTACCACCCTGCTGTAGAAAAAATAGTTTTTATAGATAGAATTATAGTGGAGAAAGCGGCTATACCTATGTGGAAGAAAACACAAGACATTGCTAGAAGCGAGATACCAGGATTTTGGTAGTCTATTGGCCTTACAGATATATTTTTGACAATGGGAGGTGTATACCATGAAAAAGCTCATTGATAAAGAATATGCTACAGAGTTCTGTGAAGAAGGTTCAGATCCTGTGCATTTGACAACTAGAGCCAGGAAGAATTGGGATATGATGCGTGATATGTTAAACTTTATGGATCATATCATTGAGGATCGTCAGAAAGAAGTTGCAGAGGATATGAATAAAT
>Ga0182011_10002861_pt1 | contig 14390 bp, 13 predicted proteins | sample 711E1DmetaG_FD_120481 | JGI IMG/M metagenome (GOLD analysis project Ga0182011, IMG submission 120481) | Permafrost microbial communities from Stordalen Mire, Sweden - 711E1D metaG | ecosystem: Environmental > Terrestrial > Soil > Wetlands > Permafrost | place: Sweden: Stordalen | collected... | reverse complement strand
TCTTTGCGCGGGTTTCTGCGGAACATAAGATGCGCATCGTGGATGCACTCCAGGCCAACGGCGAAGTGGTTGCCATGACGGGTGACGGTGTGAACGATGCACCAGCCATAAAACGAGCAAACATAGGCGTAGCCATGGGTATCACCGGCACCGATGTTGCCAAGGAGACGGCCGACATGGTGCTAACCGACGACAATTATGCCAGCATCGTGGGGGCGGTCGAACAGGGGCGCGTAATCTACAGCAATATCCGAAAATTTGTGTACTACCTGCTCTCGTGCAATATCGCCGAGATACTGATCATTTTCCTGGGGACGCTCATCACTAAAAACTCCCCATTGACGGCGATACAATTGCTCTGGCTTAACCTGGTTACGGACGGCGCTCCGGCATTGGCGCTGGGTACTGAGAAAGGCGACCCGGATATCATGTCCCAACCGCCGCGACCACCCAGGGAACCCATCATCAACCGGTTCATGCAGGTTGGCATACTGACTCAGACCATCGCGATCACTGCTGTTACACTGGCAGCTTATTTCATCGGGTTAAAATGGTTTTCCACACATATCGAAGCGGCTGAGACCATGGCTTTTGTGACCCTGTCAGCTTCCGAGCTTTTCCGGGCTTTCACCTCCCGCTCGGAACGTTATCCACTGCTTAAAATCGGGATCTTCGGCAACCGCTATATGAACCTGGCCTGCCTGTCTTCCATGGCACTGCTGCTGGGCGTGGTTTACATTCCCGGATTGACCAGCGTGTTCAACACAGTACCGCTCGGCTGGCAGCAGTGGGAAATCATCCTGCCGCTGCTGCTGATCCCATCGGTGGTGGCGGAATTGCTGAAATATATCGTATGAAAACTTTGAAATGCAAATCAGATTGGAGATAACGTAAGCTGAGGAGCTGGCTACGTACCAACCCAGACCCCCCCTTTTAAGATCATGGGATGTGTTCATAAAAAACATCCCATGTTTGCATTAACAAATGACCGGAGCGAGCCCGGTTTTTTGTTTAAACCGGCGGTAGATTGCGCTTAAGGATCGAGTACATCCCCAGTGCCTTGACGGCCCCCTCCACCACACAGGTGGTCGGGTTGTCCACAAGATAAGCCGGGATGCCGAGTGCCTTTGTGAGCAATTTATCGACGCCGCGCAGTAGCGCTCCGCCGCCGCAGATTGCCACACCCCGATCAATAATATCCGAAACCAATTCAGGCGGAGTCTTTTCGAGCACGAGCCGGCAAGTCTCGACCACATGCTTAAGGGGATCCTGAAGGGCTTCCACCACTTCGCCGGTGGTCAGGGTGGCCGGGCGTGGCAGACCACTGACCTGGTCCTGCCCTTGCACTTCCAGGCTGTCTTCCTTGTCCTGTGGGACAGCCGCACCAATCTTGATCTTCAACTGTTCCGCCGTGGCCGGGCCAATGATAACCCCGTATTTTCTGCGCACATATGTGACAATGGCCTCGTCCAGCAGGAGGCCACCGGAGCGCATTGTTTCGGCGGCGACGATACCATACATTGAAATGACAGCCACCTGGGTTGCGCCACCGCCCATACATATGACCATGTTCCCGGAAGGCGAACCGATTGGTAAATCCACACCCAATGCCGCCGCCAGAGGTTGCTGGATAAGGTAAGCATCCCGGCTGCCCGCCTGCAGCACCGCCTCGTGGACCGCGCGCGATTCAACGCTGGTAACACCGTAAGGAACACTGATCATCACGCGCGGACGAAAAAAACTGAACGGCCCGCTGACGTGCTGGAGCAGGTAGTGCAATAAGGCTTCGGTAATCTCGTAATCCGCCACCACACCGTTCTGGAGAGGATGCGCCACCTCGATGGTCTCTGACTGCACCCGGCCAGCCATATTCCCAGCCGCTTTGCCGAATTCGACCATTTTTTGCTCCTCGATAACGATGGCCACCACGGTCGGCTCATCCACCAGAATGCCGGTGGAATCGGCTATGCGAGTCTGGATCGTCCCCAGGTCAATTCCCAATTCTTTAGAAAATGTTGGTAAAAAAGGCATGTTATCTCGATTCGTCTGGGTGGCGGGTTGGCTTGGCGGGTCCATGCCGGTAACGCCTGACCGCATCCAGGCGTAAATTGGATTTGCGCAAGGCAGCTTCAATCAGCAAATAATTATCCGAGCCAGCCGGAACGCCCTTTGCCAGGCTTTCTTCGGCGCGCTTGCGGGCAGCCTGGGCGCGGGAAATATCAATTTCTTCAACGTTTTCGGCTGCATCTGCCAGAACAGTAATGAGATCTGGTTGAATTTCGGCAATTCCGCCGGCGACCGTGAAAAGGGTTTCGTGCCCCTGCGAACGCACTTTGATAATACCGTATTTCAGAGTTGTCAGGAGGGGCGCGTGATGTGGCAAAATACCCATCTCCCCGTCCGTCCCTGGCAGCAGTACCATATCTGCCAGCCCCTGGAAGACGGTCCGGTCTTGTGAAACAATTTCGCAACGGATGGGCATTACTTAATCCTTTACTGATTACATTCCACAAATATCGTGGAATGGCTGGCAAAAAAACTCCAGTAAAAATCGCAAATTAAGTGCTCCGGGCAAGTTTTTCGGCTTTTTCACGGACATCATCAATCGTTCCGGCCATCATGAAAGCCTGTTCAGGCACGTTGTCGCATTTCCCATCCAGTATTTCGCGGAAACCGCGCACGGTCTCCTTGATGGGAACGTATTTACCCTGTGTTCCGGTGAAAATTTCAGCAACAAAAAATGGCTGGGAGAAAAATCGCTCGATTTTGCGGGCACGCGAAACCACCAACTTGTCATCCTCGCTAAGTTCGTCAATGCCGAGGATGGCGATGATATCCTGCAAGTCCTTGAAACGCTGCAGGATCTGTTGACATTCGCGGGTGGTATTGTAGTGTTCCACTCCGACGATATTCGGATCGAGGATGCGGCTGGTGGAGGTCAACGGGTCCACCGCCGGATAAATACCCTTTTCGGCAATCGAACGTTCCAGCGCAATGGTGGCATCCAGGTGGGTGAATGTCGCCACCGGCGCCGGGTCTGAATAATCATCCGCCGGCACATACACGGCTTGCATTGAAGTGATCGATCCGTGCCGGGTGGAGGTGATGCGTTCCTGCAACTCGCCCATCTCTGTGGCGAGAGTAGGCTGGTAACCGACTGCCGAGGGCATGCGCCCCAGCAACGCCGAAACTTCCGAGCCGGACATGGTAAAGCGGAAGATATTATCAATGAATAGCAGGACATCCCGGCCCTGGTCACGGAAGTATTCGGCCATCGAAAGCGCCGTAAGCGCCACGCGCAGGCGCACACCCGGCGGCTCGTTCATTTGGCCAAAAACCATGACAGTATCCTTCATGACGCCCGATTCGAGCATTTCCCGGTAAAGCTGAGTCCCTTCGCGAGTACGTTCGCCCACTCCAGCGAAGACTGAGTTGCCTTGATGAACTGTGGCAATGGAACGGATAAGTTCCGTGATAATAACCGTCTTACCCACACCCGCCCCGCCAAAGATGCCGGTCTTGCCACCTTTGGTAAAGGGCGCGATCAAATCAATGACTTTTATGCCGGTTTCGAAAATCTCTGTGCGGGTGGACTGTTCAGAGAAATGCGGCGCCAGGCGGTGAATTGGATAGCACTGATCTGCCACCACCACGCCCTTTTGATCCACCGGAACGCCCAGAACATTGAAGATGCGCCCCAGGGTTGCAGGACCCACCGGCACCATGATTGGTGAGCCGGTGGCGGTGGCGGGTAAACCGCGCTTTAAGCCGTCGGTCGTATCCATCGAGACGCAGCGAAACCGATTTTCCCCAAGATCTTTCTCTACCTCCAGTACCAAGGGTTCACTGCCTTCACGCGGAATTTCGATTACTTCATAGATTTCGGGAAGCTCCCCTTTAGGAAATTCCACGTCTACAACACTGCCTTGAATTTGGCTCACACGACCAACTTCTCTCGACATCTATTGCCTCCAATAATTTAATAAAACTAACGCTGAATGGTTAGCGCTTCTGCACCACCTACAATGTCTAAGAGGTCGCTAGTAATGGTCTGCTGGCGGGCTTTGTTATATTCCAATTCCAGGTGAGATACCAATTCAATCGCATTCTCGGTGGCGTTGCTCATGGCAACCATCCGGGCAGCATGCTCGGATGCCAACGATTCAAGAATAGCCTGGTAAACCTGCAAACCCGTGAAGCGCGGGATGATCTCGTCCAGGAGTTCTTCCTCACTGGGTTCATAAATGTACGCGGCAGTCAAACGCTGGTGTGCAAAATCCTGCACCCGTCCGCCTTCTTCGCCGACTTCCAGCGGGAGCAGCTTTTTAATTACCGGCTCCTGCCTGCCCAAATTAATAAAATTGGTATAGACCAGATAGACTTCATCCGCCTCGCCTCTGAGAAATTCGTCCACTACCATGTGGCCGATGGCTGAAACATCTGCGAAGGAGGGTGCAGCCGGCAGACCGCCGAATTCGGCAATCACCTGCTTATGACGACGCAGGAGCAGATCGCGCCCTTTGCGCCCGACAGCAATGTAGCGCACCGGTAACTTACTCTGATCAAAATGCTGGATGACAAACCGGATCACATTGGAATTGTACGCACCAGCCAGGCCACGATCACCGCTGATCACCACAACCAGCACCTTATGGACCTCAGGCCGGCGCGCCAGCAGCGGATGCAGGCTGGCCTGGCCTGGCTGTCTGGCGATGTGCATCAGTACTTGCCAGGCTTTGGTGGCATACGGTCGCGTTGCAGTGACGGCTACCACCGCCTTGCGGACCTTGCTGGCACTGACCGCCTCCAGGGCACGCGTTACCTGCGAGATGTTCCTGACGCTGCGGATGCGCAGCCGCATTTCGCGAGCTGAAGCCATGTTATTTCCGGTTTCCCATTAATGCCTATTTCCAGGTGCTCTGGAAGACTGCCAGGGCGGCCCGCAGCTTTTGTTCGGTCTCAGGGGTGATCAGCTTCTTCTCGGCAATATCTTTACCGACTTCCGGCGCTGAAACCATCAAGTTGCGGATCAGGTCAGTTTCCCATTTCTTCATGCGTTCCAACGGGACAGCATCGGCATATCCGTTCGTACCGGCGAAGATGACCATGACCTGGTTCTCCAGAGGCATTGGTTCGAACTGAGGCTGCTTAAGAATCTCCTGCATGCGCTGGCCGCGCGTCAATTGCGCCTGCGTGGATTTATCCAAATCGGAGCTCATCAGTGCAAAGGCGGCCAATTCCCGGTAGGTGGCCATGTCGAGGCGTAATTTTCCAGCGACTTGTTTCATCGCTTTGGACTGTGCGGCTCCGCCAACACGACTGACAGAAATACCTACATCCACTGCCGGGCGTATACCGGCATTGAACAGGTTATTGACCAGGTAAATCTGGCCATCGGTGATGGAGATGACATTGGTCGGAATATAGGCCGAGACATCGCTCAGCAACGTCTCGATGATCGGCAGTGCCGTCAGCGAGCCGCCTGAGCCGGCCAGTTTGACCACTTTGCAGTCCGCGCCATTCTCCAGAGCCTGGCAGGCTTTCTCGGCATCCTTTTTGGCCATCGGTCCGGTAAAAACCTTACCATTCAAGGCATCTTTTTCCACTGCCAACTCGTTGTTGAAGTCCTTTTTCACGAGAACATACTTGTTTGCCAGGCGGGAGGCACGTTCCAAGAGGCGCGAGTGCAGGTAGAAGATATCGCCCGGATAAGCCTCACGACCCGGCGGGCGGCGCAAAAGCAGGGAAACCTGGCGGTAGGCCCAGGCATGCTTGGAAAGGTCATCATAGATAACCAGTGCATCCCGTCCGGTCTCCATGAACTCTTCGCCGATGGCGCAGCCGGCATAAGGGGCAATGTACTGCAACGCAGCCGACTCATCCGCCGCGGCGATCACCACAATGGTGTGCGACATGGCACCGGTCTGTTCCAGGATGCCGACCGTCCGTGCGACGGCAGCTTTTTTCTGCCCAATGGCAACATAAATACAGATCAGGTCTTTGCCCTTCTGGTTGATGATGGAATCAATTGCGAGGGCGGTTTTACCCGTCTGGCGGTCGCCGATGATAAGTTCGCGCTGGCCACGCCCGATGGGGATCATCGTATCGATGGCCTTGATGCCGGTCTGGACCGGGGTGTCCACATCCTGGCGTTGCACCACGCCCGGCGCGATCCGTTCAACCGGGCGGTAATCCGTGAACTTGACCGGGCCTTTGCCATCCACCGGTTCGCCCAGGGCATTGACAACACGCCCGATCAAGCCATCCCCCACCGGCACCGAGGCAATCCGGCCGGTGGCGCGCACGCCCATTCCTTCGGTGATCTCAGCGTAGTCACCCATGATGATAATACCGACGGCGTCATGCTCCAGGTTAAAAGCAATGCCCATGACACCATTGGCGAATTGAACCAGTTCCTGTGACCTGACGTTGGCCAGGCCGGTGGCGCGCGCAATCCCATCGCCAGCCTCAAGCACTTTGCCAATGTCGGCAATGCCCATCTTTGGCTCAAAGGATTCAATTTTCTTTTGCAGATCACTTGCAATCTGTTTAACAATGTCTGTCATTTAATCTCCGCATAAAATAGAACATGTCCAAAGAATTGCTTCAAGAGGCCTGTATCCGAACTGCATACAATTTCAGGGGAGAACCTGGCACCGCAGAGTAGTTTACCTTTGAATCTTCTTTTGATCCGACAGCTAAACAGTCAGTTCTGCCACTTTTTTCTTATCCAGGCGCGTGACCAATTCAACCAGTAACTTCACTGCGCCATCATAATCATCACGATGGATAATGGAGCTGTGAGAATGAATGTGACGGGCCGGAACACACACCACCACCGTAGGTACGCCAGTTTTGTAAAGATGGATGGCGCTGCCATCGGTAGCTCCCCCCTCGAGGGTGGATAATTGTACATTTACACCGCAAGCCTGGCCAGATTCCAAAGCCAGGTCGCGTAATTTAAGATTCGGAATCATGCGGGAGTCAAAAACCACCACGGAAGGTCCGTCACCCAATTTGATGGATGACTCTTCGGGCTTTATTCCCGGCACATCCCCGGCAATATCTGATTCAACGATAACAGCCACATCCGGATTGACGGCTTCCACACTGGTGGTCGCCCCGCGTGTCCCAACTTCCTCCATCACTGTGGCGGTGGCATAGATGATATTGGGATGGGTGCGGTCTTTCAGGATCTGCAAGGCCGAGATCATCAGCGCAACGCCCACCCGGTCATCGAAAGCTTTGGACAGGTACGTTTTTCCATTCGCCAGGATCTGAAAATCGGCGCGCGGCACGATCGGATCTCCCACTTGCACACCGGCTGCGCGGACATCTGACTCGCCCAGTGCACCGATGTCGATGTACATATCCTTGCGGTTCACCACCTTTTGGCGTTCCTCGGCTGTCAGCAAATGCGGAGGCTTGGCGCCAATCACCCCGGTTACATCGCCTTTGACCGTCTTGATCAGCACGCGCTGTCCCAGCAACACCTGATCAAACCATCCGCCCAAGGGCAGGAATTTGAGGAAACCTTCCTTGGTGATCTGTTTCACCATGAAACCGATTTCATCCATGTGACCTGCCAACATGACGCGCGGGGTTTCAAAGGCGCCCCTTTGTTCACAGATGACACTACCAACCTTATCCTGGCTTAGATTCCCCAATGGTTCCATATATCTACGCACGACTGCCCGGATCGGTGATTCATATCCGGGCACGCCATGGGTTTCTGTCAATTCTTTGAGAAGGCTTTCAATCGAGTCCATGTTACATCCCTACGGCATAAAATTATCCAGTGCCCTGGAATTCACCATTAATAAAGTGGTGGGAAGTCGAGGAGATGCATCCCCATCCTGACAACCAATCCAGCAAATCCCAATCAGCCTTGGTTTTTTCTTACATCTAATGCAAAAATTCAAGGTAATAATACCTGAAAGGAATTATCTTGTCCAGTTGGGATGGTATTATATCAATTTCTGGTCGCAAACCTGCCGAAAACCACAGCGGCGGCAGCGCTGCCCGTCCTGGTGGGATCGGGCAACCTCACTGCGGTGCTCGTTGATCCGCATTTCCGCCAACAAATCCAGCAGCGTATTCTCCAGATCCTGTGTGTAATCCACGGCAAAGTCACGGGCCGGGTAGTGGATGATACCATACGAAGGCCGTTTACCAAATGTTTTTTGAACCAGAAGGCAGTAGAGCGCCACCTGAAATATATGGCTGTCATAGGGCGATGCGGGGGTTCGCCCGGTCTTGACCTCCACCGGGATAATTTTACTGTCTTTTTCGATGAGGTAATCCGGCTTTCCAGTCAGACCGAGGTCTTTATCAAAGAGCGGCTTCTCAAGCTTGCCCCAGGCGCGTGTGTCGGTGTAGATGACCCGCCCACCGGGCAAGCCGCTGGCGCGGCGCTGGCGTCCTGAAATAAAGAACAGGATGAAAGCAACGAGTAAGGCGACCAGACCGGCAATTAACATTTGGGTATCAAGGTTTGGCAATCCGCGGTTGGGATTAACTGCCATCAGAGCAGCAATTTTCAGCAGCTTTGATGATTTTCTTCAACCGGGCGGCCTGGGAAGCGGTCATTTCTTCAAGACGCTTTTCGAGCACGTGAATGAAATCGGATTTATTGTCCGCGGCGATGGCAGGCAGGCTCTTTTCGGCGTGTTGGGGGACCTCCTTGGGGCGGCAGTTTTTCAGATGGTCTAGTAAATATGGAGCGATAGCCTTTCGATATTCTTCTATTTGCGATGCAACCAACGCCAGGGCGTTAATGCCATTGTCCATCGTGATAACGGAGCCATTTTTCATGACCTGGAGGATCTCATCGACGTGCGGAAATATTTCGACGGCTTTAATATCAGCCACGGTCGAAAGGGCGATCATGCCACCCCAGACCATACGATTGTTGGGGTGCCTCAGGAGTTTAAGGAAATCCTGCACGTAATCAGCGATCAGTTCCGGCGCAAGATAGCCGAGTTCATACAGCACTTTGAGACAATCACGCTGAATGTTTGGTTCTTTATTCCACAAGTTTGTGGCAATTTCCTGGATATCGGCGTGGTTGCGCGATTGGGCCAATGCCTGCGCGACTTCCTGGTTGGGAAGCTCATCCCGCCGGTTTTGATAGAAGGCAATTTTATTAAAGACTGACATGCCAACCTCCTTACCTTAAGAGCGGTAAACAAAACTCGCTCCAGGCGACTGCCCGCCGCCGGGGACGGCAACGGGAACAGGGTTTGTTAAAGGCGCTATATAAACCTGGCGGCGCAGAAGGTTGCCAGCAATGCCAGCGCCAGCAATAACAGGATCACTGCCAGGATGCGTGTCAGGCCGGCGGCGATGACCTGCCGCCCGTGCTTGCGGTGGAGCTCCGTCCCGGCGATCATCTCGGCCTGATTGGCAGGCTCAAGCCCTTGCTGGCGGTACCACCAGGCCCGCGCACAGAAAAGATAGGAACCAACCTCAGAAGCGCGAATCGTTCTCATAGCACATATATTCTAGCATGTTCCGGGTGTTTTTTAACGTATAATTTCCAACCGGAGGACTGCATGCCCAACCTGCCCGAAATCAACACCCAATTTCTACTGGACTTCCTGACCAGACTTTTGAATACTCCCAGTCCCACCGGGCTGGCCGAACCCGCGGTTGCCCTGACCGAACAAACGCTGAAAGGATTTCAAGCGCTCAAGCTCGCGCGTACGCGCAAGGGCGCGCTGCTGGCCAGCTGGCCCGGAGAGCGGGACGATGGTCCGCGCGCCCTGACTGCCCATGTGGATACCCTGGGTGGGATGGTCAAGGAGATCAAATCCAACGGGCGCCTGAAACTAACGCAGATCGGCGGTTACGCCTGGAACACGATCGAGGGGGAAGGCTGTACCGTCCTGACCCGCTTCGGGCACCCGCTGCGCGGCGCGATCCTGTTGACCAAGGCCTCCAGCCATGTTTTTGGTGCAGAAGTTAACGAAATGAAGCGATCTGCGGACAACCTCGAGGTTAGGCTGGATGCCCGTACTGCCTCCGAGAAGGAGACGATTGACCTGGGCGTCTGCATCGGCGACTTTGTGGCCTTCGACCCGCGGGTGGAGATCAATGCCGGGTTCATCCGATCGCGTCACCTGGATGATAAAGCCTGTGTGGCCGTGCTGGTTACGGCCCTCAAGGCGCTGGCAGAGGCCGGGCTCAAGCCGGGCCGGACGACCACCTTGCTCATCAGCAATTACGAGGAGGTCGGGCACGGCGCGGCTGCGGGCATCCCGGCGGATGTGGAAGAACTGCTGGTGGTGGATATGGCAGCAGTGGGCGAGGGCCAGAACTCGGACGAATTTCATGCCTCCCTGTGCGTCAAGGACAGCGGCGGGCCTTATCACCACGGGTTATCTGAACGGTTGCGAGCGCTGGCGGAAAAATATGCCATTCCCCATAAAGTGGATATCTATCCGCACTACGGTTCGGACGGCGAGGCATTTTGGTCCGCCGGCGGGGATGTGGCCGTGGCGCTGATTGGTCCCGGAGTCGACGCCTCGCACAGCTACGAGCGCACCCACACCGAGGCCCTGCTGGCAACGACGAAATGGGTGCTGGCATATTTGTTGGAAGAATAGAAGGAAACCATGAACTTCACTGACTACCAGACCCAATCCCGCAGAACCGCCAATTACCCCCCGATCGGGCATCCGGTCATCTACCCCACCCTCGGGCTCTCCAGCGAAGCCGGAGAAGTAGCGGGCAAGATCAAGAAGATCTTCCGCGATAAAGGCGGCGTCATCGGCGAAGCCGAGCGGGCGGCCCTGAAGGGCGAACTGGGCGATGTGCTGTGGTACCTGGCCCAGGTCTGCACCGAACTCGACCTTTCCCTGGAGGATGTGGCCGGATATAACCTGGAAAAACTATTTTCCCGGATGGAACGCGGCAAGATCGGCGGGGATGGGGACAACCGCTGATTTGCAGATGAAACCATGAAGATCTTTGAAATCATCGCAAATATAGTCATCATTCTCAGTCTTTTTTATGTCAGCTTTGTTTTGACTCTGGCAGATTGGCTGGCCGGGCTGCGCAAGGGGCTGGCAGTGCCATTGCTGCCGGAACGAAAAGGGCGTAAATATCCATTTTGGGCACAGATCGGCCTGGTCGTCATTGGATTGGGAATCTTTGCCGCCATGGTCTGGCTCCTATGGATACCACTTTTATACCTCCCCTACCAAACCTTACAAATTCTGGATGTGCCCGGGTTGATCATCTACGCAGCCGGCTGCATATTCATGTTGTGGGCACGCCGTTCGCTTGGGAAAATGTGGGGAATCAGCACCAGCCAGCAGGTCAAACTTTATGAGGATCACCAAATCGTCCAGGGCGGACCCTATGCTTTCGTGCGCAACCCGATGTATTTCGGCTGGATTGTTGCGATGTTTGGCCTGATCCTGCTTTACCCCGTTTGGGTGGTATTGCTGATGTTTCTATTCTCCCTGTTCGCGTTTATAGGGCGCGCCCGCCGCGAAGACACCGCACTGGCTGGACGATTTGGCGAAGTCTGGACGGAATACAAAAAACGCACCAAATTTCTGGTCCCGTTTATATTTTGATGCTTGTTCGGGTGGAACGCCACCTTTCCAAACTCTAATCATTTTCATACAAAAACCACCCCGCTTTTTGGTAGAATCAAACCAGACGATTTTTGTCCAAATGGTAGAACGGGAAATTTCCCATTCCACAGGAGATTAATATGGCTAGCATGGAACGTTTTACCCAGCGTGCCCGGCATGTACTGGCCCTGGCCCATCAGGAAGCTGAACGCACCCACCAGGGATTTATCGGTACGGAGCATCTGTTACTGGGATTATTGGAGGAAGACGGCGGCGTAGCCGGACGGGTCCTGCGTGAACTTGGTCTGGAGATTGAGCGGGTGCGCGAGATGATCCAACGCGTCGGCAGCAGCGGGGACTACGAAACCGGCAAGATCGAACTTGCGGCCGATACCCAACAAGTCCTGGAATTTGCCATCGATGAGGCCCACAAGATGGGGCATCATTACATCGGCACGGAACATTTGCTGTTAGGACTGGTCCGTTCGGAAGGTGCGGCCATGGAGGTGCTCAAGAAACTGGGTGTGACACCCGACCAGATTCGACGCCAGACCCGCCGCGTCCTGCAGGAAAGTACCGGCAGCGGTGCGGCGGTGCCAGAGGCTGCCAAACCGGGCGGTAAAACGGAAGCCAAAACTCCGCTGGTCGATCAACTGGCCACCGACCTGACCACCCTGGCCGAGGAAGGCAAACTGGACCCGGTCATCGGCCGGCAAACCGAAATCGAAAGGGTCATCCAAATCCTGGCCCGCCGTACCAAGAACAACCCGGCACTGATCGGTGAACCGGGTGTCGGCAAGACGGCGATCGTGGAGGGGCTGGCCCAGCGCATCACGGATGGCGACGTCCCGGCTCCGTTATTGAATAAACGCGTCCTGAAACTGGATGTGGGTTCGCTGGTAGCCGGCACCATGTACCGCGGCCAGTTCGAGGAGCGGCTCAAGCGCGTCATTGACGAGCTCAAGTCCACCAAGTCCATCCTGTTTATTGATGAATTCCATATGTTGGTGGGCGCCGGCTCGGCCGGTTCGGCTGTGGACGCCGCCAACATTCTCAAACCTGCCCTTTCACGGGGCGAATTGCAGTGCATCGGTGCCACCACGTTGGATGAGTACCGCAAACACATCGAATCGGATGCGGCCCTGGAACGGCGCTTCCAGCCCATCGTAGTGGATGAACCGACGGTCGAAGAAACCATTGAAATCCTCAAGGGGATCCGCAAAATGTACGAGGAACACCACCACCTGGTCATCTCCGACGAAGCCCTGGAAGCGGCCGCCCAGCTTTCGGCCCGTTACGTTTCAGACCGCTTCCTGCCCGACAAGGCGATAGACCTGATCGACGAGTCGGCTTCACGCGTAAGAATGTACAAGTCCGGGGCGACTGTTTCAGCAAAGGAGATTTACAAGCAACTCAAAAGCGTGCGTTCCAACCGGGCCCTGGCCCAGGAGGAAGGTAAGCCGGAGGATGTGGTCACCTGGGATGCCCAGGAAGCCGACCTGAACGAACAACTCAAGCAGATGAAATCCAGTTGGGAACGCGCCAAAAGCCCGGTCGTCACCGGTGAAGATATCGCCGAAGTGGTCGCCATGTGGACCGGAGTGCCGGTCATGCAGATTGCCGAGGCTGAGTCAAAGCGCTTGCTCAAGATGGAAGAGTCACTTCAGAAAGTCATTATCGGGCAGAAGGAAGCCATCCAGTCGATCGCCAAGGCAGTCCGGCGAGCCCGGGCCGGTCTAAAGGATCCCAAGCGCCCGATTGGCTCGTTCATGTTCCTCGGCCCCACCGGAGTCGGCAAGACCGAGTTGACCAAGGCGCTCGCCAAGTTCATGTTCGGCAGCGAGGAAGCACTGCTCCAGTTGGACATGTCCGAGTTCATGGAACGGCATACCGCCAGCCGGCTGGTAGGCGCTCCTCCAGGATATATCGGTTATGAGGATGCCGGTCAATTGACCGAAGCCCTGCGGCGGCGGCCGTATTCCATTGTGGTTTTCGACGAGGTCGAGAAGGCTCACCCTGAAGTCCACAATATGCTCCTGCAAATCATGGAAGAAGGCCACCTATCCGACGCGAAGGGCCGCAGTGTAGACTTCCGTAACGCCATCATCGTGATGACCACCAACGTCGGCGCAGAAGAAATCAAGAAGCAGACTTCGCTTGGCTTCCAACTCAAGCGCGACGAAAAGACCGAAGAGCGGCAATCTTACGAAGAAATGCGGAAAAAATTGACCGAGTCGCTAAAGAAGGTTTTCCGCCCGGAGTTCATCAACCGGCTGGACAGCGTGATCGTATTCCGCTCGCTTAATAAGGATGACATCCGCCAGATCGTCACGCTCGAATTGAACAAGGTCACGGAACGCCTGGCTGAACATGAGGTAAAGCTGACTGCCACTGAAGCAGCATTGGACCTGCTGGCTGAAGCCGGATTCGACGTGGAAATGGGTGCCCGGCCTATGCGGCGGGTCATCCAGCAAAAAGTCGAGGATCCGCTTTCAGACGCCTTGCTGGCGGGCAGCTTCTGTGAGGGTTGTACCGTTCTTGTTGAGGTTGAAGAAGGCGAAGTGGTACTGAGGAATGCGCCTCAGATGGAAGAAAAGACACCAGAACCGGTTGTGTAAGAATATCACTATGTCAGAGGCGCAGCAATGCTGCGCCTCTGTTTAATCTTTATTGGAGATATTTATGGATAAACAAGTTGAAATAGCCACGCTGGCCGGAGGCTGCTTCTGGTGCCTCGAAGCCGTCTTCGACGAATTGAAAGGCGTGGAATCGGTTGAGTCCGGCTATTCTGGAGGACATGTCCAG
>Ga0182011_10002860_pt1 | contig 14394 bp, 32 predicted proteins | sample 711E1DmetaG_FD_120481 | JGI IMG/M metagenome (GOLD analysis project Ga0182011, IMG submission 120481) | Permafrost microbial communities from Stordalen Mire, Sweden - 711E1D metaG | ecosystem: Environmental > Terrestrial > Soil > Wetlands > Permafrost | place: Sweden: Stordalen | collected... | reverse complement strand
TGGTATTGGAGATGCACCTGTTGAATATGCCGAATTTTATCCAGCTAAATGCAATACATAAAACAATTTAAATTAACCTTTACTTTATTTTTTTGAAGGTTTCATAATCACAAATTCAAATGAGTAAAAAGAGGATAGAACCAGTATATAGAAAATGCAAGTGTGGCAGAAGAGTGATACATCATCACATCCTTTGCGATAAATGTTGGAAAACAAAAAATAATATGAAAATAAATAAATTCCAAACAATAATGGAAGAAGAGATAAAAGAATGAACATAGAATTTGAAACAAAATCAGTTTTGAGAGGTGGCTTTACACCAGAAGAAAAAGTTCATATTATTCACAAGTTTGCAAATTTCAAGGAAGAGCATATATTAATGGCTTTGAAGGCAAAATTTGAAAGTGAGAATGATAAATATAGCCAGATTTATGGAGAATTAGTTAGGTTAAGTAAGTATGGGGGGAAAAATGAATAAATTTTTTAAATTCTTAAATCTTGTTATTCCAAGAGCAATAGTTATGGGTATGTTAATTACTATGGGGTATATAATGTATAGTATCTTATTTCTTAAAATATATTCTTTTGATGAACCAAACAAATTGATAATTACAATTGAAGTAATATTAATTACATTTGGAATTATTTGGTATGCAATTAAGCTTTGGGGAGAATTAAATAAAGGAGTTGAAGAAGATTTTGTAAAAGAAAAAAAATGGAACTAAAGAAATTTGAAAAAGATGTGACTTTAGAATTAAAGAAAATAAAATATGGAGAATATTATGCTATTTGGGGTATGACTATCTCAAATAAATTTAATGTTAAAGTTTTTGACCAAATGAGAAGAAATGGTTGGAGATTAATAAGTATAAATTGGGGAGATGCAGTTTTTGAAAATGGAAAATACAAAAGAAACGGATGATTGGGCAAAAAGAAGTATAGAAATTTTGAAAGCTAAAGGATACTTAGAAAAAACTAATAGACCTATGTTTATGATAGGATTTGCTATTTTAATTGCTGGAATGATTGCTGGAGGATGTATTTTATATGCTGTAAATAATGATGCTTGGAAGAGTAATATGAACCAAACTGTTTCTTGTCCTCAAGCTCCTGCTTGTAATTGCAATTTTCCTTCAATACCAACTTGTCCTGTTCAAACTTTTATTTGCAATACAACTTGTGCTTATCCAAATAATCTATCAATTAAATTAATTAATGGAACAATATGAGAAATGTAGGACAGCAAGTAAAAAGAGAAGCACTTAAAATTCTAAAGAATAAGCATTTTGCAGAATACAAAGAAATTTACAAAAAGAGATTTGAAATCAGAATTAAAATGGAAGAAAAAGTAGAGAGCATAAAATGAATATTCAAGCTGGAAGTAAGTCAGATAGGAGAGAAGGGTTCATCCTTCGGTAGATATTTCTTTAAGCAGATTTTATCACCTCTTTCCCTAATCTCCGAACATCGCTGGTGTAGATGCTGACATCCGTAGAACACCTTTATCCAGCTTGAAACTATTTGCAAATAAAATAAAAAAATTTAAAAAGAACATTTAATTAATAATTAAAATAAAAATGGGTGATGAAGTTCAAATCTGTATGTTTTATTTAGGAGAGCATCCTAAAGTTTGTGAGAAATGCAAAACTCTTAATAATCAAAATAATAATACTTGCATTCAGTGTGAAGAAAAGCTGAAATAAAGATATTAATAATCTTTTTATACTAAGTTTCTTTATGTTTTTTATGTCTAAATTTGTATCTCCAAAAATTGCAGGAGCAGAAATCCTTCCTGTAAAGATGGCTATTTATGTTCCTTCAACAATTAAAGATAGAAGTATTTCTCAAGAGCAGTGGCAAAAAAGAATACAGCAAACTGTTAAATTTCTAAATATATTTGGTGGTTCAACAAGAGAAAGAGGAACAGGGTCTTGGAATAGTGGGCAGAAAGTTATTGATGAGCAAGTAATGATTGTAGAAAGCTTTGCTAAAGTCAAAGATTACAATAAAGCAAAGAAATCAATAGTAAGATGGTTAAAATCCAAGAAAAAAGAATGGGGTCAAATAGCTTTATCTTTTGAATTTGAGGATGATTTGATACTGGTAAAATAAAATGGATGCAAAAAGATATGTCTATCTAAAACAAAAAGTGTATGGAGCTGGTTCATCTTATGGAAAACCAGATATTAAAAATGAAGATATAGCTTATGAAGTTAATCTTGAAACATACAAAAAAATAAAGAAATTGTTAGATAAATTAACAACTCCTTTTTCTCCTTACTAATGTTCTTTCTTCAAGAAGTCTTTCAGTTCTTTAGCTCCAGTAATCACTAAAATAAATTCTTCCCAAGATTTACAAGCAGGATACTGTGCTTCCCTTATTTTTTCAAGTTTCTTGAAATCTGCATCTTCAAATGTGATGTTTAAGTTTTTCATTTTATTTCCTCAACAGTAATTTTAATTTTTTTTCCCATCCAAATATCTGGAACACCCAACTGACCCCATTTTGTATCTATATAACTACTTCTTATTTCTCCTATCTGCAATTCTCCAAATTTATCTTTTGTTATTTCTTTTTGAAATTGAGTTCCAATCCATTCTTTACTTGGTTTTGTTTTTTCTTTGAATATTATTGCTTTCATTCTTCTTCCCTCATTAATTTATGTTTAAAGTATGATTTTCTATATATCCCCTTGAGAACATTCTTTAATAGAACTAAAGCTGGTCTTTTCTTCTCGCTTCCACCAATAGGAGCTTCAACAAGCAGAAATTCCCTTTGATTTATCCTAACTATTTCTCCTATTTGAATTTCTTGTATCATTTTATCTCCTTTTCCTTAAATGGAAATCCATATCTACCAAGTATAAATCCTAAAATCATACCTAAAAGAATAGTTGTGAGCATTTCAAGTAATTTTCTTACATATTCTATCATTTTATCTCCTTTTCAAAGGGATTTTCCCCTTTGAATGCTTTATCAATAATAATAATTGAACAATCTGGACAAATGTAAAAGGATTTTCCATTAGTGAAGCCACAAGTAGTATTTTTATTTTTTTTGAATTTCTTCTTGCATTTGTAACATTCTACTAAGCCAAATAATTTATCTATAAATTTCATTTTTTTACCTTCTGTTGTTTCTTTTTGAATATTTCAATTCTTGCAGGAACTACATACCTAAGATTGCAATTATCACAACATTCTCCCTTATTTCTAACTGGGCTTGGATTATGACCATATCCGTAAATAACTTCTCCACAGATACAACAATTTTGCTTTTTCATTTTTTATCTCCTTTATACCAAGTCATTACAGTTCCCATACATTCATAAGGGCTTTCAAAGTATTCATTTTTTATGTCAAAGCCAAGATGAGTGGCTATCTTTATCATCATTTTACTTGGAGTTGGAATTTTAATCCAATTATATTTTTCTTTCAATTCTTTAATTAATAAAGAAAAGTGACCTTTGCCAATATCTTTTGCTTCTATGAAAGAAATCCAGATGCCATCTTTTTGTTCTACCATATAACCAGTAAATTCTGGATGAAACTTTTTAGTAAAATCAAGTTGATTTGTCTTTATGCTTTCTATAATCAATTTTCCATTCTTATCTAATTCTATAGGTGGGATTGTAATTGCTTGTTCTTTCATTTTAATCTTCAAACTCCTCTGGGTCTTCCAGCAAAGTTTTATTTTCTTCATTTATTTTTTCTTTAGCTTCTTTTGCCAGTTGGACTATAATTTTTGCGAAATCTTCAGAAGTTTTAGCATTAGCTATTTCTTGACTATGCTTTTTTATTAATTCAGCAGAAGCATTCTTTATAAATTTTTCATTATTTTCTTCTATCATTTTCTTATTTTCAATATCCATTTGCTGTTCATCAGCCCAAGCATCCCAATAACTTTGCATATTATCTTGTTTATTAAGCAGACTATTAGTTTTTTCATCTTCTATAAATAAAACATCATTTTGCATATCTCTTTTTATTTCTGCAAAATATACTTTATTTTTTCTGTCTTTTCTAAATTCAGTAACCATAAAACATTCTTTTCTATTAACATCTCTACTGGGTCTTTTGTAAAGGTTCTTCCCATCTTTCTCTTGAGTTAAGAACCAAGCAGTTGAAGAAAACCAATATATTTCAACATCTAATTTATGAATAAGTTCAAGAGCTTTCTTTCTCATAAGGTGCTTTTGTTCATTATTCTTAAAATTAAGCATAACCATATTGAGAGAATTATCTTTAAGAAAAACTATCTTGGAGCATAAATCTTTGGTTTTAACAAGCTCCAATTTCTCAACTTTAATTACATCAGACATTTCCATTTTTACTCTTTAACAATCTTATGCACTCTATTTATTTTTGGTAATCCTTTTCCAACTTCATATCCTTTGATTTTTCTATATATTAATCCCTTATTAACAATTTCATCCTTAGTGTATCCGTGCTTTTCAAGTTCTTCATCCTGCATTTTGTAAATTCTCCAGAACCTTTTCTTGTTGTGGAAGTAAAAGTTATGAGTTGGAACATCAAATGAATACATTCTTGGTTTATTATGACCTTCTGGAGCTTCTTTCCATTCTTTATACTTATCAACAAAAATCTTTAGTTTTCCAGAAACTCTAATGGTTGTATAAGTTGGTAGTGCAAGAAGACCTCTTTCTCTTCTTCTTTCAGAGTTTTTTGGATTTGGTTCGTGTTCATAAAAAACAATTTCTTTTTGATTATGATAAACTAAAAAGTGGCAGACAAACTTCCTTACTTGTGTTTGTATCTTTTTATCAGAACCAGTTGTTGGAACATAAGAAGCATCATTAAGACCAAACATATCAATAAATATCTTACTTTCTGGTTCTTTATCATCATCATACTTACAAACCTTAGCATAAATGGATAAGACAATATATTTTGCCAAATCCATAGCTTGTGGGTCTATATGTTTTCCAGTTATGATTTGAAAATCTCTAAATTTATTAGCATCAAAAAGGAAAAAACCAAAATATTTTCTATCTTCTATATTAAATGGGCAATCAACAACCATAAAAGGATATGGAAGAAAAACATTATTATAATCTATAGAAACATTCATCTCCTTGAGAATATCAATCATAACATCATCTTCCATCTCATAGGGTTTGGAATTTTTGATAATGGGAACAATCATACTATCATAAATTCCTTCTTTGAAGGTTTGTATTTCTTTATCTTCTTTGAATAAATCAGAATTATACAATTTCCAATTTTTATTTCCTGCTTTTTGCAAGTGCTTTATCATAATTTGATAATTTCTCATCCTATCATTTTCTGGAACACCTAACATTTTGAAATGAATTTCGTGATTTGCAGGGTCGCCTAACCATTCATCTATTGTTACAATACCTCTTTGAACATTATCTGGAAGTGGAATTGGCATATCTCTAAATTTTTTCTCAAACGGAACATCATTCATTTTATCAAGCTGTTTAGTTGTTTTTGTAACATTAAGGAAATCAACAATATTTCCAAGATGAACAGGAATTTTCTCTTTTTGTTTTTCTCTTTCTACTTTTGCATCAAAGTATTCATTAAATTCTTCTGAATATTTAACAAGGTCTTTATTTGCTTCTTCTCCACCTGCTAATTTAAATATTTTTTGTAAAGATACTTTTTCTTCATCTATTCCTTCATCTATATAATACCTTAGTGTTTCATTTAATTTTTCATTACTAACTCCCTTAAATTTCATAAATTCAAAAGCACATTCTAACTTAGATTTAAGAAAAACCATCCATTCTTGCTGTATTTTTTCAGCATCTTCTTTTACTAAGAAGTCAAGAACATCACTAACTATTTCATCTGATGTAATCTCTGGCTTAGGGTGATAATCTTTTAGTCCAGCAATCATATAGCTATAAGACAATCCGTGAGTATTATGTATGAATATTAAAATTCCCATTACTTCATTTTTTATGGGTTCAATATTTTGCAATCCTTGCAAAGTATTTCCAAGAAGAGAAAATAAATCTTTTTCTGTAGCATCCAAATCTCCTATATCTTTTGTTGCTTTTTTATCATAATCAAAATTCAAATCTTGAGCTTTTCTCCAATTAGGATTTTCATACCTTGCAGGAAGAACTTTATTTATATTACAATCATCACAGCATCTTCCTATATCGCTTACAGGAGCTGGATTATTTCCCATACCTTTAATATTTTTATTACAGAAACAGCAGATTTTTCCATTCTCTATTTCATTAAGATGTGTATTAATAACTTTTTCAAGAACTTCTTCTTTAGGTTTATGATACTTTCTGGATAATTGTTCTAATTTTTTATTTGTATCTTTATCAAGTTCAAGCTCTAAAGGAATTTTTCCATCAGCTCCGACTTCTGGATTTTCTGTCATCTTAATTCTTTTTCTCCTTTCTAATTTTTTCTCTGGCTTTTTCTCTTTCATAAGCATTTCTTGCTTCGTGATTAGATATTTTAACGAAATGTGCAATATAGCTAAATGATTTGCCTTTTTCCCTAAGATTATATATTCTATTATCTCTTTTTAAAAATAAAGTTTTCTTATTAAAAACAATTTTTTCTCTTTCTTTTTGTTCTTTTTTCAATCTTAAATTTTCATTTAATATTTTATCATATTCTTTTAATTTGTATCTAAGGTTGTCTAATTCTATTACCATATTTATTATATTTCTATTTTCTATATTATCAAAATTATTTGTTGTTAATTTTTCAACAACTTCATCTTCTGGTCTGAATTTAATCTCCTTTAATTGTTTCTTAATAGACCTAAAACCCTTCTTGCATTCTCTTTTTATTGCAGGAACTTGTTCTCTGAAGTGTTCTTGGAAAAATCCAGAACCAACTTTTATCAAGCTGTTCTTTATACCCTCTGCACAACTGGGTTCTCCTGTAATAATATCTATATGAAATTCAAAAGTTCCAACAAAAGCTACTTTATATTTTTCTTTTCCATATTCATAATCTTTATCATCATAAGTAACTAATTTATAGCATTTGATATTATTCAAAGTTACATAAAAACAATTAACATTAACATTCTTGCCTATGATTGAAATTTTGTCTTTCATCTTATGCTCCAGCTTTTAGCTATGAAAATATTTACTTTATCTTGAGCTTTTTTGACTTCTTCTTCTAAAGCATCTAATTCAGCTTCTTTTTCTGGATGATTTTCTCTTAAATGTCTTTTCATATCAAAGTAATCTAAGCCATTCTTTGTAATTGAATTTCCACAATAGAAACATTTACCAGTTTTGTAGGTCATTTTATTCCTCCAAAGAAGTTTTTTACAATACAATCCCAATCTGATTTCATTATAAGGACATCTCCTTTATCTAAATCAAAATTTACTTTATTAATTATTTTAAATTTATTTAATTCTTCAAGAATTTCTTTTTTGGCTTTCTTTTCTCCACTTTCAATTAACAATTCATTCTTCCTCATAGCTCTTCCAATTGCTCTTCCAGAAGTCTTATCATTATTCCAGCAATCATCGCATAGAAAATGGTGATGAGTAACTTTTTTTCCACATCTGCATCTTCTGTTTTTTACAACAGGGGTTACTTTATTTGCCATCTTAATTCTCCTGCTTGTTTTCTATAATATTTTTAAGAAGCTTTTCAGAAATACAACTGGTTTTAGCTCCAGCATCTGTATCTAATCCAGTTTTAATTTGAACTCTAACAGGATGGTCAAAACCCATCATTTTATCAAATTTCTTATCACTCCACATTTTTGGAACAGGGTCTGCTTTACCAGAAACTTCAATTCTTTTTTCTGCATCTTCCCAAGTCTTTTTACTTTGCTGTAAAAGTTCCTTAGTGGGAATTATTTGTTCTCCAAAAACTGAAGGTTTCTTATCTCTTGGATTAGTTTTATTGAAAATTTTTAGTTTGTATGCCATTTTAATCTTCTCCTATTGGTTTTAACAAATCAACAACGACTTGTCCAACCCAATCTTGCCCTCTTTTTTTAGCAATTAAATCAAGACATTCTTTTAAGGTATTTGCTTTATCTAAATTAACATCTGGCAAAGGCAAACTTGCTATATGGTCTGGAAAAGAACTAATAATATGTTGGGGAATATCCCAATACCAAACACTGCCTTCTGGTTTTTCAAAAACAAACTTTGCTTTTGTTCCATCTCTTCTTGGGCATTCAAATTCTTTTCTCATATTAATTCAGAACCTCAATCTGTGGAGCTTCTGCATCTTCTTCATCAACAGAAAGAACCTCAAGTTTAGTAGATAACAATTTCTGTGCTTTGTTTTGTAAGAGCATTTCAACTGATGGTTTTAATTGCTGACCGTGAGAAGCATAAGAAGTAATACCATTATAAATATCCCATCTTGTAAGCTTGTTTGCTCCGTGCTTTTCTCTCAAGTTCTCAAGGATTTGCAAGAAATGCTTTTTGTGATGGATTAAATTCTTCAAAATTATTTCAACATATTCCCATTCTGTGCTATCACCTATGCAATCATTAACAACAGCTTGTAATTTATCACAAGAATTAACCATATCAGCAAGTGCAATTTCAATAACACTTGAAAAACTCTCTATTAACTTTTGATTATGTCTAATTGAATATCCTTTGATGAAGCTATCTACAATCATTCCATTTGCACAAGCAACTCTGCACAATCTTGGAAGGATTAAAAGACCTGTTGTTTTATCATAGCTATTAATTAATCTGATACCACCAATAAATTCCTCACCTTTTACAAGACCCTTAGTCTGAACTAAAAGCTTTGTATCTGGAAAAGAAATATCTAAGAAAACTCTGTGACCCTGTGCCTTCATATTGAAATCGTATTTTATATTAAGACCTTTAATTGCATTAAATAAAGATACCACAACTTCTTTGTGTTGTATTATATGATAATCTTTAGAAGCAATACAGCCAAGAGAATTTCTACTCAAGTTCCAAACAGCTTGGTATCTATCAGCTTCAACAAGCTTTTCTCCAGAGGTAGAAGGAATGAGAACTTTTCTACTTTCAGCTACATCTAAATTTTCTACTTCTGTTATTGTTTTGAAATCTTGATTTTTCATATTATTTACTAACTAACCTTATTTATAAATGTTTCGTTTGTCGTAACTGCTAAATGACAAGAGGGAAACCTTTATAAACCCTTTTTTATTGGATTAAATAGGTTAGTTGGCAAGAACGATTAGTAAATAATGTTCTTCGGAACAAGTTGAAATCACTTGCCATATATCCTTCATTATGGGTGCAGGATAGAGTAGCTTGGTTTATCTCGCAAGGTTCATACCCTTGAGGTCGGAGGTTCAAATCCTTCTCCTGCAATATTCCCTTTCTGTTCTCTATTTCTCAAGATATATTAATTACTGACGATATGCTTAAAAAAGAAATTACATTTGTTCTCTAACATAATCTCAAAGAGATGAAGATATAGTTACAAAGGAGGACAAACAAAAAAATGGATGAAGATATATTAACTAAAAAAATAGGGAATAAAGAGCAGAAATCTTTGGAAGCCAAACCTGTTGTTGTCTTATCTGTCCTTATAGAACCTGTTAAAGGAAAAGAAGGTGGTAAGAGTGCTGGAAAAGAAGTTGGAAAGAAATTAACTATACTTGTAAAACACCCAGACAAGCTTGAACCTGTAAGTTTATCATCAGCAGTTGCTATTGTCGGAAAATCTTTGAAAAATTCTGGACTTTGGTTAAATTTAGACGATGAAGGAAATCTACAGAAAGGTTCTATGATTGCTATGTTGCTTCAGAAATATGGATGCAATACAATTAAAGAGCTTGAAGGAAAGACCTTGCAAACAGAAGTTGATGAGAGTAAATTCCTTACAATAAGAGCTTACTAAGAACTAAAGAAGCCAAGTTTATTTTATTATTTTATTATTTATGTTAGAAGGTAGTATATTGTAATAGATATATCATAAGATATATTATAGAAAGAATATTATGGAATATATAATGAAGAAGAAAGCAAATATAAAAAAAGAAAAAGTAAAAGTAAAAACTGAATTTGAGAAATTTGAACAATCTAAGATAAAATTAAAAGTTATATTTTTTATATTTCTTGGAGTTTGGGCTTTAGATTTTATTTCAACATTTATTGATTTAAATTTTTCAAATGGAAAACTTGTAGAAGCTAATCCATTTCAAGCACAATTTTTTGTTTTGGGCTGGTATGGTTGGATTTTAAGTTTTATAATAACAGCATTTATATTATTTTTATTAACTTTAGTTATTGGCTGGGGAGGAAAATTGGTTAAAAAAGCTGAAGATAAAGAAGATGATTTCAAGTATCACAATTTCTTCCTTGCTTATTGCTGTGGAATTTTTACTTCATTTGAATTTACTGTTATAATAAGTAATATTAAATTAATTTTAGGTCTTTGATTACAATAATCCTTTTAAATAAAAGAAGTTTGAATAAATTGGTATATGTATGACCCCCTTCATAGGTGCATTTTGATATTGGTTAGCTGGATGACAAACCCCAGCTAACCTTCTTATATTCATAAGATGGCAGAAGAAACAAAAAATAAAATAAATAAGAACTGGATAATAGTATTCAATATACTTTTTTATCTTGGTTTAGCAGTTGTTATCGTTGGATTTGTAATTTGGTGGTTAGCTGTTCTTGGATTAATTATAATGGTCTTTTCAAGATTTGAAGAAGAAAGAATTAAAGACTACAATTTAGGGGTAGAAGTAAAATGAGTGCAAGAGAATGGTTTATTTGTCCTTTTTGTAAATCTGATATGCAAAAAGCAAAAGAAGAATATGGAAAAATACCAATTGATAAATTTATGAAAAAATATAAAGACAGCTTGGTTCATCCAGATTGGGCTACAGGAGATGGAGAAGACCCAGCAGATACAGAAACTGTTAGGATGGATGGTGAAGAATGGTTGGATGATGATGGAACATATAAAGTAGAACACGAATTAAATTGTAATAACTGTGGTAGAGAATGGAATATTAAGGTAAGTGTGTATCCGACTTTAGAGAGTGGAAAAAAAGGTAAATTAATTTTCAAAGTTCCTTCTAAATCTGGTGGTGATGACCACGAAGTAGAATTTGAAAATGGAAAATTTAAATGTGATTGTATGAGTTTTAGAACAAGGAAGAGATGTTCTCATATTGAAAAAGTAAAGAAAGATATGGAAAAAACAAAATGAACATAGAACAAATTATGCAAGAAGAAGGGTGGTTAAAAACAGAATATGAAAATGATGGATTTATTTATGTTGAATTTCATAAAAATGGTCTGGTTATAGATTTTGACAGTATTATTGAAGAGGAAAATGTAAATGCTGAAGAGTGATATAGCTGGATGGTCTGTTTTAGGTTTTGCTCTTTTATGTTTTGTTTGTATGTGGTTCAAGGAATTAATTCTTGGTGGTATTTGTTTCATTCTTGCAATTTCTACGATTTTTGTTGTGAATTATTACAACAAAAAAGAAGGAAACATAGGGCAAGATGTTCCAGAAGTTCTACAACAAAATTTATAAAGCAGGATAGGTTGATATTAATTAATACCTAATATTAAGGTATAAATAAAAAGATGGAGATAAAAAGTGGGTGAAAGAGTAAAGGTAGGAACTGAAAGAATGCTTCCAAGCTTGAATTTTAAGCTTAAATTTTTAATAAATATTCCTGTTTCTGCTGAAGAAAAGTTAAATATGAATTTTGCAACTTACTGTGGGAATAATGATGAAACTCGTTCCCAAAAACTAAGAGGGATAATTTTTGATGAAGTTGGTGCTACAAACCAAAAAGAATTTGATAAAATATTTATAGAAGAAAGTAATTATGTCAAAGATAAAATTAAGGAAAAAATTAAAGAAAGAAATAAATACAAGGGAAATACTTGGTTCTCGGAGATGATGAGGAATAGAATTAATGATTTAATGAAAGGAAAAGAAAGAAAATATATAAAGAAAAAACAAGAACCTTTTCTTTTAAATGATGAAATAATGGAGAAGAATATAAGGGGAATAATGAAAAAAGAAGAAAATATTTCTAAAGCACAAGTTGAAGAAATAGTAAAAAAGAATTTTAAAAATATGATAAATGAGCAAACAAAGAAAGTTATGAATAGTATAGAGAAAAAAGATAAAAAAAAGGAAGAAAAGGGGAAACTGAAAAATGCAAAATAAAAAAATTGAGGAGAAAAGATGACATTTGAAAAAGGGCAAGTATCTTGTAATAAAGGAAAGACATTTCCAAAAGAAATATATCCAAATGCAGGTATGAGAAATAAACATCAAAAAGAAGAAGCAATACAAAAAATTAAAGAAAATAAAATAGAATATTATAAAACTCATAAAAGTCCAAGATATGATGTTATTGTTTCTATAACAACAAAACAAAAGCAAAGTAACTCAAGATTAGAATATTATAAAAATAATAAACCTTTTTGGTTAAATAAATCGGCTTCTAAAGAAGAATATCCAAATAAAGGAATGAGAAATAAAAATCATTCAAAAAAAGCAAAAATAAAAATGAGTATATCTGCAATAAGCTATATTAAAAATAATTGTAATGGAACTGTAAGAATTGGTAGGTATGAAAAACAAATTTTAGATGCTTTACAAGACAGATTAGGTTTTTCTATTAAAAGACAGTTCTATGTTAATGGTTATTGGTTGGATGGTTATTGCCAAGAATTAAATTTAGCTATAGAAATTGATGAAGAATGTCATTATCCAAACAATACTTTAAGAAATAAAGATATAAAAAAACAAAAGAATATTATTAAAATATTGAAATGTAATTTTCTTAGAATAAGAGTTAAAGATGTTATTCAAAATCAAGAATTAAATAAAGAAAAGATAATTAATTATATAAAATGATAAAAAATATTTATTTTGTTTTTATAATTCTTTTAATTATTCCTTTAGTTAGTGCGAATGGTTTATGCTTGAATAATAATCAAACGATTTATATAAATAAGACATATAATCAAAATCAAGATTTTATTGTCCAAGTTCGTAATTGTGACAGCATTTCATTTTATAATCTCACTATTGATACTCCCTCATTTTCTATGCTAACAGTTCCAACTCTTCAGCCAAATCAAAGTGTAAATGTAACTGTAACAACAACAACTAATGATAATTATGTTGGAAAGCTTCACATTAAAGGATATTATTCAGCGAATGTGGGAGCATCAAATGAAACAATTCCAATTACTGTAAATTATGCTAACCAAGTAAATCCTTGTAGTTTTAATATTGTTAAAGGAGATACTCTTGTTTGGAATAATACAGATACAGAAAGTTTAGATATATGGAACAGCGATAATTCAAATAAAATAACAACAATTCCTTCTGGACAAACTTATTCTCAAACTTTCAATAATCCTCTGCTATTTAATTATTATTTCACTTGGCTGGGATTTGATTTTGGACACTGTTCTGTTAATGTTTTGAGTGATAGTGGATATATAAATAATCCAGACTTTGATGCTATTGCTGATTTAAATGTTCAAGTAAATTATAAGCCAACAATCTTAACTGCTAATTTTCCACAGACAAATTATTCTATGAGTGTTATTCAAAGTCAAGATGGATTAATATTGCTGACAAACACTGGAAGTGAAACTGCTAAAGGCATTACTTTATCTGGAAGTTGGTTTCAATTTACCCCCAATAATTTTGATTTAGCTTCTGGAGTTTCCAAAACAATTTCATATACAATTATCCCTCTTGTAACAACAACAAATGAAACAAACCAAACTTATAATAAAAATATTCAAATTATTGGTAATTTTCCAACGATAGTTCAGAATTTTAGTATTTTTGTTCAATATGCTGATATGAGTTCTTCTGGTTTAGGACAAGCTTCCTTAGATGAATTATTAAAACAATTCTGTATAGATAATCCAACTCTCTGTGGGGGGAATACTCAAGTAATTTTAGGTAATGGGAGTGGGAGTGGTAATTTAACTCAAGAACAATTTAGACAAATAATATCCTTCTTATCACTTAAATTTGAATTATACGATGCTGAAATGGCTTTTATGAAGGATGCAAATAATGTAACTCAAACTCAAGCTCAAGCACAGACACAAATTCTTAATCAAACTGCTCAAGATGTTTCGCAATTAAAAAATGATAATCAATATAGAATTACTTTTGTTCAAGTTATAATAATTGGAGTTGCTTTTTTTGTAATTATAATTGGTGGTATGTTGATTATCAAACATTATAAAAATAAAAAAGAAATGGAGAAACTTAGGAGATGGTAGATACAATAGAACAAGAAGAAAGAATACTTGAAAAAGATAGAGAAGAAGAAAAAAGTAAAAAAGAGAAGATGTGGAAGACTATAGGAGTAATTTTTCTTGTCTTTGGAATTATTCTTCTTGTAGTCTGGGCTTCTTCTTCAAAGA
>Ga0182011_10002857_pt1 | contig 14398 bp, 12 predicted proteins | sample 711E1DmetaG_FD_120481 | JGI IMG/M metagenome (GOLD analysis project Ga0182011, IMG submission 120481) | Permafrost microbial communities from Stordalen Mire, Sweden - 711E1D metaG | ecosystem: Environmental > Terrestrial > Soil > Wetlands > Permafrost | place: Sweden: Stordalen | collected... | reverse complement strand
CTTAATGATATGCGGCTCGGCCAGGTTGAACACGAGGATCGGCACGTTGTTATCGAGGCAGAGGGAGAACGCCGTCGAATCCATCACGTTGAGGCGCTGGCGCAGCGCGTCGATGAAGGTGATCTGGTCGTATTTCACCGCGTCAGGATGCTTCTTGGGATCCCGGTCGTAGATGCCGTCGACCTTCGTCGCCTTCATGATGATGTCGGCGTGCATCTCGCTGGCGCGGAGCGCCGCCGTCGTGTCCGTGGAAAAATACGGGTTGCCGGTGCCGGCGACGAAGATTACTACGCGGCCTTTCTCCAAGTGGCGGATGGCGCGGCGGAGGATGAACGGCTCGGCGATCTCGTTCATCGGGATGGCGCTTTGCACGCGCACGTTCACCCCCATCTTCTCGAGGCAGTCCATCAGGGCGAGGCCGTTGATCACGGTGGACAGCATGCCCATGTAGTCTCCCGTGGTGCGGTCGACCCCCCGTTGCGCGCCTGACAGTCCGCGGAAAATGTTTCCGCCGCCGATGACCAGGCCGATCTGCACGCCCAGTTCGTGCAACTCCTTAACCTGGGCACACACCTTCTCAAGGATGCCGGCATCGATGGGATCCCCCGATTTGCCGCCCCCGAGCACCTCACCGCTCAGCTTGAGCACCACGCGCTTGTATTTGACGGCCGGTTGTCCGGCTGGCTGGTCCTGCATGACGCAGGATGTAACGGTCCGCTGGATTCTGCGTCAATGGCGGAGATGGACCGGCAGGTGATCCTTATTCCCAGAAAACACACTCGACCCCGGTGAATTACTGGGGTTTGTTGGATGGCTTTTCAACAACACCCCCAATGAAACAAGGACTGACAATTGCAGCCGCTATTGCGATGGTTACCATGAGCAACCTGACCTCCGCCTCCGATCTCGAAACCGCTGTCTACGGGAAACTCGACGACGGCCGTGAAGTGAAGATCTTTACGCTTACCAATGCCAACGGCCTGACCGCGAAGGTCATGGAATACGGCGCAATCCTGGTCGGGATCGAAGTGCCCGATCACCAGGGTAAAAAGGCCGACGTTACGCTCGGCTTCGACACACTCGCCGGCTGGATGAACAACAAGAACTTCTTCGGCGCGACGGTCGGCCGTTTCGGCAATCGCATTGCGCACGGGAAGTTCACCCTCGACGGCAAGGAATATACTCTGGCAACGAACAATCATCCCGGCGACATCCCCTGTCACCTGCACGGCGGAGTCGTGGGCTTCAACAGGGTCCTCTGGCACGGCGAACCCGTCCGCAAAGCGGGCGCGCGGGGCGTCGCGTTGATGTACACCAGCAAGGATGGCGAAGAGGGCTATCCTGGAACCGTGCAGGTAAAGGTGACCTACTGGTTGACGGACGCCAATGAGCTGGTCTGGGAGGCGCAGGCCACCACCGACAAGGCCACGATCATCAATCTGGCCCACCACACCTATTGGAATCTCAGCGGCGACCTCACCAAGCCGATTACAGATCATGTGCTGACGCTGGCCGCCGACGCCTATCTTCCGACTGACAAAGGGCTCATCCCCACCGGTCAGGTGGCGCCGGTCGCCGGCACGCCGATGGATTTCCGTACGCCCACGGCCGTCGGAGCGCACGTGAACGCCGATTTCGAGGCGCTCAAGTTTGCCGGCGGCTACGATCATTGCTGGGTCCTGCGTGCGGGCGAGGGCGTGCGCCTCGCCGCCGTCGTCAAGGAACCCACCAGCGGGCGGACCATGGAAATCCTGACCGACCAGCCGGGCGTCCAATTCTACTGCGGCAATTTCCTCGATGGCACGGATAACGGCAAGCAAGGGGTCAAGTATCAATTCCGTACCGGGCTTTGTCTCGAGACTGAGGGCTACCCGGACGCGCCCAACCATCCTGAGTTCCCGAGCACCGTGCTGCGGCCCGGTCAGACATATCACCATACCATGATCGTCCGGTTCAAGAATTGACCGGCGCCCGGGACATCTGGCCTAGTCTTGGGCAGACGATTCCCCTGATGAATTCTCCAGCGATCCTACATGTCCGGCTGCTGACCCCCACGGCGACGCTGCCGGTGCGCGCCACCGAGAACGCCAGTTGCTTCGATGTCTGCGCGGACATCGACGGGGTGATTCCGCCCGGTGAGCGCACGCTGGTGAAAACCGGTCTGGCGGTGGCGGTCCCGCGAGGATTCGAAGTGCAGGTGCGCAGCCGGAGCGGTCTCGCGCTGAAGAAAGGGGTGGCGGTGCTGAACTCACCCGGGACTGTCGATGCGGATTATCGCGGAGAGGTGTGCGTGATCCTCATCAATCACGGTCGTGAACCCTTCGCCTTCAAGCGCGGTGACCGGATCGCCCAGCTCGGGGTTTACCGGGTTGAGATGTGTCCGGCGATCGCTGTCGAAGTGCTGGAGGAAACAGCGCGAGGGGCGGGCGGATTCGGGCACACCGGGGTCTGACCAGAAGCCGGTTCAGGACACGGGTTATACGTCGGGCTGGTTCACTTCGAACAAGTCGTGCGCCAAAGGCCAACGACCTGGCGACACCGGTCGCGTGGTCTTCTACTGGGGAGACAATGGCCGGTGGAATTGTGGGGTCGTGATCGCGCCCGAGATCGATTTTGTCGCGTTGGTCGCCTTCAACCGTCCCTCAATGTGGAGCCAGTGCGGTGATGCCATCGCTGCGCTGGTCCGCGATTTCTCGCCCAGGCCGGAGTAATTCAATTAACCGCGCGCTCACTCGTAGACAGGATGTCGGCAGGTGGTCGGCGTAGGAGCCTGCTCGCAGGCGATTCTCCGCTCGAAATCGCGAGCAAGGGCGCTCCTACAATTTGCATCGATATGACTTGGTGTGGGCGATCGGTCTGCCTATTCCAACTGCTTCTTGAAGTCTGCGAATTGAGCCTTTAGCTCGGCAAGCTCGCGGCGCAATCCCTCGACTTCAGAGGTCAACCGAGCGATGCGGTCGTCGTCCGGCGCGTCGCCGCCGACCGCCACGGTTGCCTCCGACACAGCGGCCGGCAACGCAGCGCCGGGAGGCCCAGCCAACAGGTGCGCATAGCGCGGCTCTTTGAAGCCGGTCTGCCGCGGCAGTCTAACGACAAGGGGTTGGATTGAGCGCGTTGCCAGGGCTTGCAGCGTGGATTCGACCTCGTGGAGACCGGCGAATTCATGCAGGCGGCCGGATCGACCGCGGATTTCGCCCGTCGTCTGCGGACCACGGAGCATCAGGACGCAGAGGGCTGCGGTCTCTGCCGGGGAAAGCCCGAGGGTGTCGGCAAATCTCTGCCCGTATTTGATCACCCGGCTCACGGCGCCTTCAAAAACGAAAACGAATTTCTGGTTCCGCAACCTTTCCAGCGCCCGGAGCACGCTCGGTTCGCCATATTCGACGACAGGGTCGCGATTTGACGACTGGTTGCAGGCGTTGACCAGCGCATTCAACGAAAGCGGGTAGTAGTCTGGCGTCGTGATCGCCTTCTCCACGAGCGAACCCAGGACGCGCACCTCCGTCGGGTCGAGCATTGCATTGTTGTCGTCGGGATTCACGATCGGGCTCCGGTTGCGATGGCCTGCTGCTTGCGATACACCAACCCCTGGAAGATGGCGATAAGGTGGTGGCCGTCGTCCATGACGTCCACGGTGTAACTGGCCAGCTTCGGATTGAGCGCCACTTCCCGCGCCTCCGCCGTGAGCGTTCCCGAAGCGGCCGATTTCATGTACGTAATGCTGACGTTGATACCGACGGCGATGGTGCCGTGGGCGTTCGAGGCTACGGCAAAGGCGTAATCGGCGAGCGTGAAGATCGCCCCCCCCTGAACAATCCCCACGGCATTGAGATGCCGGGGCTGGACCTGCATGCGCGTCACGGCATGTCCGGGCGCGAGCGAGACCAGTTCGATTCCGCAATGCTTCACAAACGCATCGCGTTGCATGAATTCTTTGAGGGCGTCCATCGGTTTCCAGTTGCGCAGGGGTAAGTCGCGAGAAACCCTTTGGCACATGCCAGTCGTGCAGTGCAAGTTCGAAGTGGCGCCGGGGGCGGTGGAGATGATCGAAGAGCAGGTTGCTTTGCTGGCTGACGTGCAGTGGACGGTCTGGGAGGAACAATTGGCAGGCCGCACCTGGGTGACCGGTTACTTCAATTCGCGTGACGAGGCGACGGCCGCCTATCGTAGGCTCGCCGCGCCGATCAAGCCGGAGTGGATTGCCGGAGAAGCGGACTGGCGTGAGCGGGCCGCCAGGCCGGGCTGGTGCTGGCCAATATTCATACCGACGTGCTCCGGCCGGGGGGGCGCGAGCACTCGTTGGCGCGGTGGCCCCCGGCGGATGGCTGGCATTGAGCGGAATCCTCGCGGGCGAAATTGATGATCTTCGCGCGGACTTCCTGGCAGTGGCGGGGCTTGCAGGCGATTCCTCCATCGGCATCGCGAGCAAGCTCGCTTCCTACAATTCGCAGAAATACGGCTCAGGAGAAAACGAGCTATAGGTCTCGCGCATCAGCCTGACGGTAGGGACGGACCGCCGGGCCGTCCGTGCTGCTCGGCGCGCCCAGCGGTCGCGCCCTACCTACGGCGTCAGTCAGACCATCGGAACGCAAGACGGCATACAGAATCAGCGGTAAAGAAACGTTCGGGTGCGCAAAGCGCCTCGCTGTGGCGTCCGCTGCGCGGCCGCGTCGATCCATGAAACAAAACCGTTACGCGATCGAGAAAAATCGCAGCCTGAAAGCTTGCGTGCCCGCGACAGCTTTCGCAACTCAAGGACTCTAGCGAGGCGCCCTGTTCCGGCGCACCGTTCCCGGTCAGAAAAGATCCGGTGGCGTGCGGCTGAGGAACTCCTCAAGGTAGCCGGTGGTGGCCTTGCCGGCGATGAAAACCGGGTCGCTCAGAATTGCCTTGTGCAGCGGGATCGTCGTCTCAATTCCACGGATAAGGTACTCACTCAGGGCACGATACATCCGTTCGAGAGCCATTTTGCGATTATCGCCGTGCGCGATGAGCTTCCCGATCAACGAGTCGTAGTACGGCGGGATGGTGTAACCACTATAGACGTGGGAATCGACCCGGACGCCGTGGCCGCCGGGTGCGTAGTAGAGCCCGATGGTGCCTGGTGAGGGTGTGAAATTCCGGGCGGGGTCCTCTGCGTTGATTCGGCACTCGATGGCATGGCCTCGGAATTTCACGTCCTTTTGGTCAAAGTTGAGTTTTTCCCCTGAGGCGATCCGGATTTGTTCCTTGATCAGGTCAATCCCGGTAACTTCTTCCGTTACGGGATGTTCCACCTGAATCCGGGTGTTCATCTCGATGAAATAGAATTCTCCTTTCGGGTCGACGATGAACTCAATCGTCCCGGCATTTTCGTACTCAGCGGCAACGGCCGCACGGACGGCCATCTTGCCCATCTTTTTCCGAAGATCAGGTGTCAGGAACGGCGAAGGCGATTCTTCTATAAGCTTCTGATGGCGACGTTGAACGGAACAATCTCGCTCGCCAAGGTGCACCACATTTCCATGTCCATCGGCCAGAATCTGAAACTCAATGTGCCGCGGATTCTGGATGTATTTCTCAATGTAAACGGAAGCATTGTTGAATGCCTTCTCCGCCTCGGCACGGGCGACATGGTACTCCTTTGCGAACGACACATCGTTATGCGCAATCCGCATGCCGCGCCCACCTCCACCTGCAACCGCCTTAATAATGATCGGATATCCGATCTTACGGGCGACTTTTGTGGCTTCGGATTCCGAGTCAATCGGCCCATCGGAGCCGGGAACCGTCGGCACTCCAACCTTTTTCACCGTCTGCTTGGCGACGGCCTTATCTCCCATTATCTGGATAGTGTGAGACTTAGGTCCTATGAATCGGATGTTGCACGATTCGCATTGCTCGGCGAACTTGCTGTTCTCGGAAAGAAAACCGTATCCCGGGTGGATGGCGTCGACGTCTGCTATTTCTGCGGCGCTAATAATACGATCCGCCCGCATGTAGCTGTCAGCGCTCTTGGGTCCGCCGATGCAAATAGCCTCGTCAGCGAGTTGAACATGGAGCGACTGCACGTCGGCCTCCGAATAAACTGCCAATGTCTTAATACCTAACTCACGACATGCACGTATGATACGTAGAGCAATTTCGCCGCGATTGGCGATGAGGATCTTTTGGATCATGAACAAAATACCGCCTTTACTCAGCTGTCATGCCGGAAGGAACATCAGCTTTCAGACAGGGGACCGCGCCGGCCGTCTGACGGTCAAGGCTGTTTGATCTTGAACAAGCGTTGCCCGTATTCGACCGGCTGTCCGTTCTCAACAAGAACTTCAACGACCGTTCCTTTAGCCTCGGCCTGGATCTCATTCATGATCTTCATGGCCTCAATGATGCAGATAACGGAGTTCTCTTCGACCTTGGTATTGATCTCCGCGAAAGGCGGGCTTTCTGGCGACGGCGACCGGTAGAACGTTCCGACCATCGGGGCTTTGATATAGGCGATGCCCGGTTCTTCTTTGTCGGCTCCTGGTGCAAATGGGGGGTTGGAAGCTGGGCTGCCGGCCAACTCAACCGTTGGTGCAACAGGTCCCCCATTGGAAGCCGCCACCGGATTGCCGTTCAATCCCCGGCGGATTTTCAGCTTAAAGCCCTCTTCCTCCACCGCAAATTCGGTGAGTTCCGAGCGCTTCATCAGGTCTATGATCTGCTTGATTTGCTTGAGGTCCAAATCGGTCCCTTGGTTTGATTAGGCTAACGTTGATTAGTCGGATTTGGCAGGGCTTGCGTTCAAAATTAATTCGGGTTAATTGGCAACCACGGTATTTGAAGGATATCTTCTTCGTGTCTTTAATTTATCTTACTTTGGCTAGAAACGGAAGAAAATCCCATGAAAACACGACAAAAAAGCCAAAAACGCCTGCGGATTGGCATGATTTCAGCCGTGATTTATTTGGTCGGCTTGAACGATTATCAATGACTTACGGAGGCAGAAATGTGGCTCGAGCCCGGAGCGATCACCCTGGGGAGTTCCTAGCCAGGATGTTTCGAATTCGTTCCGCAAATCCAGCCAGATTCACACCGCCGCGAGGGCCTGTTGCAGGTCATCTTGGATGTCGGCAAAGTCCTCGGCGCCTAAAGAAAGGCGCACATAATCAGCCGAGACGCCTGTCGATACCTGTTCCTCAGGCGAGAGCTGGCTGTGCGTCGTGCTTGCCGGATGAATGGCGAGCGACCTCGCATCGCCAATATTGGCGACGTGCGAAAACAGCTTGAGTGATTCGATAAACTTCTTGCCGGCATCAAAGCCGCCTTTGACTCCAAAGCCGAGGAGGCCGCCAAAGGCGCCGTCTAGGTACTTTTGGGCTGCAGCGTGATTCGGATTCGTCTTCAGGCCAGGGTAGTTGACCCATTTGACTCGCGGATGGACGGCGAGGTATTCAGCCGTTTTGAGCGCGTTCTGGCAGATCCGCTCCATCCGCAGGTGCAAGGTTTCCAGACCTTGCAGCATCATGAAGGAATTAAATGGACTGATGCAGGCGCCGATATCGCGCAGGAGCTGCAACCGCATCTTCATGACGTAGGCAATATTGGCGCCACCCGCAGGCGGGAAGCTTTTGAACGCCTCCCAATGCACGATCCCATGGTAACTGGGATCGGGACGCGTGAAGCCGGGAAACCTGCCTTGCCCCCAATCGAAATTGCCGCCGTCGACCACGATCCCTCCGATGGAGGTTCCGTGACCCCCGATGTATTTGGTTGAGCTGTGGACGACAACATTGACTCCCCACTCGAACGGACGATTGAGGATCGGCGTGAGACAGGTGTTGTCGACAATGACTGGCACACCGACCTCGCGGGCGATTTTCGAGACTTCCTCGAAGGGAAAGATGTTGAGTGCCGGATTGCCCAGCCCCTCGCCATAAAACGCCTTCGTGTTCGGTCGAACAGCACGGCGGAAGGAGTCGGGGTCCTGGGCATCGACGAACGACACCTCAATGCCGAGCCTGGGCAATGTGTAATGAAAAAGGTTGTAGGTGCCGCCGTAGAGCTGGGAGACGGATACAACGTGGTCGCCGGCCCCTGCGACGTTGAGGATGGCATCCGTGATGGCCGCCTGGCCGGACGAATGAGCGAGAGCGGCAGAGCCGCCCTCAAGCGCTGCCATGCGCTGCTCAAAAACATCGGTCGTCGGATTCATGATCCGCGTGTAGATGTTGCCGAGTTCCTTCAGCGCGAAAAGGTTCGCTGCGTGCTCGGCGTCGCGAAACACATAGCTGGTCGTTTGATAAAGCGGCACGGCGCTCGAACCGGTCGTCGGGTCCGGGGTCTGGCCGGCGTGGAGGGCTTTGGTTCCGAGTCCTTTGAAGTTCATGGGCATGATGATGCAGGAGCGTGGACGCGGATGGCAAAAAGACAACCTTGGCCTCCGCCTGAATCTCACTTCGCCGGTGCAGTCAGCACACTTGTCCGCCGGTTGTTTGCCGGGACTTGGTCGACGATGTCGTCGGGGTTGTTCAATTGAGTGCGAAACACCATGCTGCCGGCCGCCGCCAGCTGGTTGGGATCAATGGCCATCTTGACGACATAGGAGCCGCCAGGAGCTAACGGAGGTATGGAATACGTTGCCGAGGTGTTTCCAGCTTCGACATTCAAGATCATCCCGGCAACCGCCTGACCGCTGCGGTTCTGGACTACGAATTCCATCTGCCCGGTGGCCGCGTCGTAGTAATGGCTCGAAATCGCAGTGTCGATTCGCGTCGGGTCGTCCCGGTTCATTGCCCACCCAAGATTCAGAACGCCATTGCCGTAGTCGGGATCGAGTCCGGGAGCTCCACCGTCACTCGCGTATTGTTCAAGCACCTGCGCGGCCTGCATCGCCGTTATGGCGGGGCTCGTGGACATGAGGGCGGCGATGGCCCCGGCCACGATGGGAGCACTCGCCGAGGTGCCGTCGAAGTACACTCTCTGGCCGTTGAGCCACGCGGTCTGAACTCCGTAACCCGGCGCGGTGAGTTGCAATTGGGGGCCGGAATTCGAAAATGGCGCCTGTTGGCCGAGGGCATCGACGGCACCCACGGAGACCACGCGGGGATCGGCGGCCGGCCAGGTAAGCTGGGCTGCCTGATCGTTTCCGGCGGATGCTACGATGACCACCCCATGCTCACTCGCATAACCAATAGCATTGTCCAGCAGGCTGTTGGTGTCGTAACCGCCCAGGCTGATATTGATGATCTGTGCCCCGGAATCCACCGCCGCAAGTATGGCTTGGGAGAGCGTGAAAACATCGCTCTGAGCGTTGGCATCGGTCACCCGGATGCTGAGGATATTGACGGCGGGAGCGACCCCCGGCGCGTCGGGCGCCACGCCCGCCGCAAGTGCGGCCACGGCGGTTCCGTGTCCATCCTCCGAACCCGTGCCGGGCGCAATGCCCAGACCGACGTCCAAAGCCCGGACGCGGCCCGTCCCAAACGTGCTGTCCGCCACGACGCCGCTATCGAGAACTGCGATGGTGATGCCACGCCCCCACTGGCTGGGGTCGCTGGTGACACCGAGGAAGGCGAGCAGGTTGTTGCCCAGCGGAACGAGATTGACCGCCGGGCGATCCTCCTTGGCCGGCGGGGTCGGAACATCAACGTAGAAATTCGCGCTGACATCGGCATAATCGTCAGGATTGGCGAGCATGTCAGCGCCAAGTCCGGCGAGCGAATCGTAGCGGACTCGAACCGCCAGGAGCCCATCCAACTGGCCGATCACCGCAAGTCCCAGTTGACGCGCCCGGGCGAGAAATCGTTGGTAGGCTTCCGCGTTTGAAAAGGTCAGCACTGCTTCATGTGACCGGGCTCGTCCTTGATCGATCACTTGTTGCAGGGAAGAAAACGTCGGCCGGGCCGACAGAGTTCGTTGCGTGGCGACGGTTGCGACCGCCGGATCCGGAGCGGGCTTCGGCGCGGTTGCAGCCGGCGCTCCGGCTGGACGATCGCTCTTTTCGTCGTTTCTCAGGACTAGCCAGAGCAGGAGCAGGAGCGCAGCAAGACATCCGCCCGCAAGAGGAACGACGTTGGGAAACTGCTTGCTCATCTTAGCGACCGAAGTCCGGGGGCCGTTAATAATTGCTGAAGCGCATACCGCTGCGACGGCTTACAGACGCTACTCTGAAGGCGAGGTTTCATCGGGGTTGCCACGTTTCTGCCCGAATGGTCCGTCACCAACATGACGGTGGCATTCAGTCCCCCTCGACCGGAATCAGGAGTTGGAAGCGGCAGCCGTGGTGGGAAGCCTGGCGCAAGGTCATTCCCTGGATCGATGCCTCATCTGGCAAGACGTTCCACGAGATCCAACGGCATGGATCCGCCTCAGAATACCTCGAAGGAATCGGCCCGGAGAGGAAAGACGGGTCGTCCCAACCGCTGCGAACTCAGCCGCTCGACTTCCAGCGCCACCTCATAATTCTGTGTCAGAAAGCGGAAAAAATAGGTCTTGTCGATGGTCAGGCACGTAAGGGGGCCATCGGCAACGACACTGGCCGTCGCGGCGCTGTTTTGCAGCAGACCGATTTCACCAATGAATCCTCCGATGCCCAGCCGCGACAAGCGCCGTTTGTTTCGTTCAACAAAGGCTTCTCCTTCGTAAATGAAGAACAACCCCTGGCTGTCGTGATCTTCAGAGAGCACGTAGCCGCCGCTGGGGAACGTTGCAACCCGGGTGATCGTCGCAAAGCGGTTGATTGCCTGGGGATGCCAGTGCCGGCACAGTTGATTTTGGCGCAGGAACGGCACGTGGTGTGTGAGCGCCAGGACGGTGGCGGCGCCGAGCCGGTCTATGATTTCCTTCTGAAAGATGTCGCGCGGCATGCGCAAGACGATCAGCGGACTGCGCGCCACCAGTTTCCATCCCAGCGGATGCGGCTCGACAACATCTTCGGCGCCGATGAAGTCGCCTTCGATCGCCTGCCATGCTTTTTGCGGACGCCCTTTCGGGGTGCGTCGGTAGACGTCGACCGCGCCGCTCACGATAAGATGGATGTCAGTGGCCGGCTGGCTGAAGTCGGACAAGATCGCACCCTGCCGGAAAGTCACCACCGTCAGCTTGTCCTCCAGCGCGCGGCGCCGGTCGATCTGCATGCGCTGACAAAGCGGCGACACCACGAGAATGCTCGAGATCGTCTTCATCGTCACCGGTTGGTCGACCGCTTGCTTGCGCTGCTCCTGGTTCCGCCAAAATCTCCGTGCCGCTTTGAGCGGCCGGCGCACGGTTTCCATCAACGAAGCGTAGCCAATCACACAGGCAGGGAGGACGATGGCTCCCGCGAGAACGAAGACAAAATGCGTCCAGAAACGCCAGTCGAGGAAAAGCTCGGACGGGGTCAGGCCCGCGCCGCGGAGCGCGAACATGGTGACGCCGGCGATCCATAGAATCGCCCAGATCAATCGCGCGGCAATCACCGGGGGATCGAAATGCGTCCGGGCCGAGTGTTGCAGACCGCCCCAGCTCTTGTTTGCGGGGAAGATGAGGTTGCGGCTGGTATCGAGGGCCGGTTTGCCGAGCCCCGCGTGGATCGCGCTGGTGATGGCACCGCCGAAACACGGGCGGATCAGGGCGATGAAAATGATCGCCGGCAGCAGGGCCGCCGGAGACTGAAACAGGCACAGGAAGGTCACGAGCAGGCCGATCGGCGCCAATCCTACAAGGTGAACCCCCAACTGCGCGGGGGCCTCAGCCAGGAGGGAGTCGCGCAAACTGATGCTGAAATGCGGGAACACCCACGGCAGGCCGATGCGGGGGTGAAACCCGTCTCCGCCCGCGGCATGCAACGCTGAGACGCCAAGAATACTGCCCAGGCTGAACGCGAGGGCGGCCGAGATATAGCCAACGAGGAGCGACCAAAAAAACTGGAAGGTGCTAATCCCGCTCAGCCCGGGCGGAAAAACGGCCAGCGCGAGAAGACCGAGAAGAATCGACCCCACTCCCAGCCATCGCGCGATTTTGGAAGGCAGACCAAACTTCCACATCAGGGGAACCAGCTGCGAGACCGGACTCGGCCCGGTTTGCAGCACGCCCGTGCGCTGGGCCTTCAGCACCAGCTCATAAAAATCGCGCAAAGCCGGACATTTTCGCTCGATGATCAGCGTCCGCAGCGCTTCTGGTACGGTGGTTGGTTTACTGAAAGCGAGCAGCGCGCCAAGTTGCAGCCGGTCAATCGTCAGGTAACCTCCCGTATCCAGAGTCTTGAGTGTGAACCGTCCATTCGAGTCAACTCCCTTGGAGATGTGCGGGTTCAGTTGAAGCCGCTCGGCGGTGAATAGAAGCTGCAGATCCATGGCCATGGCGCAGCCTCCTTATTGCTCCGGCGTCTGACGGGGAAAACGGGCGATCGTTTTCTCCACGGCTTCGACCAGTTCGGTTGTAGTGAAGGGCTTGGAGAGAAAAGGGAGATCCTGCTGGTCTTCACCCCAAAGCCCTTCGTCTGACAGACGTGCGCTGATGAGCAAAATGGCGATCGGTCCGGCCTTGGCCCTGAGAGTCCGAGCAAGCGCCAAGCCGTCCTTCCCCGGCATGATGATATCCGTGATCACGAGATCCACATTCCAATCGGCGTTCGTCAGCCACTTCAGCGCCTGCAGCGGCTCGGTGAAGGTCATAACTTCGTAATCGCGGGCCCGTAATGTGGTCGAGATGATGTCGAGCATCGGGGCCTCATCATCGATAACGACAATCTTCTGCGCAGCCTTCGGTGGTTGGGGAGTGGATGGGGAGGTCACGGGCAAGCGCGGCTGGGAGCAGTCAGGCAGAAAACCGGATTGTCTGCTCAAGCCAGCCAATCACAATGTCGGGGGTTTAATTTCAGCAATTCGGTTCTACTCTGCAGCTGGAGGCGGAGAGGGCGAGAAAAAAGCGTGGCCATCTTCGGACAGTCGGACCGGGGCAGAGGCGGCTTGGTTCGCACGGGTTCAGGCTAGGCGCTTCCTCAACCCGGGGGGCGCCAGGAACGCACATCCGTCGCGGCCTATTTGGCAGGGCGGCTCAAATTTCAGCCCGGCTCGCGAGGGCGGCCCGGTGCAGTTGCCAGGAATTCCAGAGATTGTGCCAGACCACATAGCACGTGGGGCCGAGGGCGACCAGCGGGCTGGCGTACGTCAGGGCGAGGTAGATGGTCATCGTGGTGTTTTTCTGCCCTAGCGACTGGCTCGCCTCGCGACAGAACTGGCGGCCGCCGATCACCCATCCGACCGCAAAATTCGCTGCGCACACCAGGGACGTCGTCGCCGCGATTTCGCCGAGCACTGCCGCCGGCAGTTCCGGGTGGGAGTGCAGGAAATGGGCGGCGTTGGCCGTGATGAGAAACAAGGCCAGCACCCACATGCCGAACGAGAGGTTGCGGAGATGCTGCGGCCAGGTTGCCGCGGGTGGGTGAATCGCCCGGATCCCCCACGCCGCGCCCAGGGGAACGAAGACGACCAGGCACACACTCCCGAGCACGCGGGCGAAGATGTCTGGCGTCGCCTGCCCCAGCACAAGCGGCAGCAGTGCGGGCAGCAGGGCCGCGATCAGCAGATTGGTGACCAGGAACGCCGCAATCACATAGTCCACCCGACCCCGAAGGAAACTGACCACCACCGGCGCAGCGGTGGCCGTGGGCGTGATCCCGGCGAAGAACGCGGCCAGCGCCACGTCCCGTCCCCCCACGAGCCAGCCGAGTCCCCACGCCGCAAAGCCCATCCCCACGTTGGCCCCGATCAGCACGCCGTGGCTGCGGCGCAACGATCCGCGCGACAGTCGGGTCTGCAGAAACACCAGGAACAGCATGCCGACGACCAGCCATCTGATAGCCCAAGCGCCCGCGTGTGCCTGGGGCGCGAGCGCGCCCAGAACCATGCTTGAGATGAGCGCGAAGGTGCGGAGCAGACCGGGTTTCATGGGCGAAAAAGCGCGAGAGAAACACTCCCTCCGCGGCAAGGCAACGGCGGAGTGCAGGCGGCGCGCCGTGCCTTCCCAGTCCCGGCGCGCCCGCTCCTTTCGTCAGTCCTGATCCTGATCGCGGCCCTTTTCCCTGCCTGGGGTCATTTGGGTGGGCGGAGCAGGCGGGTTTGATTTGGCGGACGGATCGAGGAGTCCGTTGAGCACGGTCCGCACCATGAAATCCGGCGTCTTCATGAACGCGGTCGGGCGGAAGTAGCGGGTGCTGGCCAGGAGGCGGTCCGTCGTGGCGTCGCGTGCGGTCATGCCGAGCGAAATGAGGTAGTTCTTCAAATCCCAATCCCATTGATCCTCATAGGTAAGGTAGACCTTGGCGTCTCGGGGCATGAGCGTCAGGGGCCCGCTCTCGGCCTGGAGACCCCGGGCCTGCAGTTCTCTGACGATCAGCGCGTCGAGCCCGTGATTGTCATTCAAGCTTTGCTGGACGTAGATGTGCTTGAACCGG
>Ga0182011_10002855_pt1 | contig 14406 bp, 8 predicted proteins | sample 711E1DmetaG_FD_120481 | JGI IMG/M metagenome (GOLD analysis project Ga0182011, IMG submission 120481) | Permafrost microbial communities from Stordalen Mire, Sweden - 711E1D metaG | ecosystem: Environmental > Terrestrial > Soil > Wetlands > Permafrost | place: Sweden: Stordalen | collected... | reverse complement strand
GTTGTGACGACGGGCCAAATAGTGGTGGCGGCGGCGCCCCTGTCGCTGGGATCACGCCTGCGCGCTGAGGACTTGCGGCTGATCGCTTGGCCGGCAGGGACCGCGTTGGCAGGGTCGTTCAGCCGGGTCGAGGATTGTGTGGACCACGCCTTGATTACGGCGGTGGTGGAGAACGAGCCGATCCTGGCAGCCAAGCTCGCCCCGAAAGAAGCCGGGGCAGGCCTCCCGGCCGTGATCCCGGAGGGAATGCGGGCGGTTTCCGTGCGCGTGGATGACGTGGTCGGCGTGGCGGGGTTCGTTACGCCGGGGACCATGGTGGACGTGCAGGTGACGTTCGATTCGGGGGGCGCGGCTGCTGCGGGAGGCGTCACCAACACCATTTTACAGGACGTGCGGGTGCTGGCGGCGGGGCAGAAAGTAGAGCAGGACAAGGAAGGCAAGCCGGAGACGGTCAGCGTAGTGACCATGCTGGTGAACCCGGAACAGGCTAACAAGCTGACCATGGCCTCGACCAACGGGCGCATCCACTTGGCGCTGCGCAATACCATTGATACCAAGCTGGTGGAGTCCCCCCCAGTATATATGTCCGGCCTGTTGGGTGGCCGCCCCCCCCAGCCGGCACCGAAGGCCAAGACGAAGGTCAAAGCCACCCCACCTCCACCACCACTGCCTCCCCTGGTAGTTGAGGTGATCCGCGGGGACAAGAAAGACACGGCCACATTTCCCAGCCATTGAAGAGTGGGGGCTGGCGGAGAAAGAAGAGGAAAGGCAAAACGTAAAGAGCGAAGAGTAAAGGGTCGATAGGAAATGTGGAAGCTGCGCCCCTTCTTAAGTCAGACGGAAGAAAGCAAAAACGGGCAAAGATATTGAAGGCAGGGACCATGCAAATCAAACGAGCGGCAGGAAGAATTCAATTCAGGCATGATCCGCAGAGTGGCTTATTCTTTACTTCCCACCTTTGCCTGAGATGCTTTGGCGCGTTGCTGTTCTTGGCAACGTTCGCGATGGCGGCTCAACAGGTCCAGAAGCAGACAGATCAGCAGCCAAGCCAGCAGGCCGGCCAGTCGCAACAGGTTCAGCCTGCTGAACAGGCTCAGGAGGCGCCGGAGGCGCTGCACCTGTTGGTCGGGCGGTCGCTGGTGATCAACGCGCCCACTCGCTTGAAGCGCGTTTCGATTGCCGATCCCGCTATCGCCGATGCGGTGATCGTGAGCCCTTCGCAGATCGTGGTCAACGGCAAAACGCCGGGCGCCGTATCGCTGGTGCTTTGGGATGAGTCTGGGCAGAGCCAGAGCTTCGAGGTTTTGGTAGAGCTTGACGTGCTGGACTTGCAGCAGAAAATACGGGACGACTTCCCTAATGAGCCGATCCAGGTTGCAGCGTCAAAAGACGTGCTGATCCTCTCGGGCAAGGTCTCTTCGCCGACCGTGGCGGACAAGGCGCTCGAGTTGGGAAAAGCAAGCACGGCGAAAGTGGTGAGCCTATTAACGGTGCCCGTTGCCCCCCCCGGGGCAGAGATCCTTTTGCAGGTGAAGTTTGCCGAAGTTGACCGCACTGCTCTAACTCAGCTTGGGGTGAACATCCTGAGCCTGCCGGGGGCCAAGAACATCGGCTCCATTTCCACAGGACAGTTTGGCCCCCCTTCGTACACGGGCACTCTGGGCACGTCGGGCAGTACCACAACTACAGCGGCAAACGGCGTTACCACTACCACCCAGAATGGTTTCACGCTGAGCGACCTTCTTAACATATTTATCTACCGGCCGGACATCAACCTTGCCGCCACCATCGAGGCCTTGCAGACGCAGAACGTGCTTCAGATCCTGGCGGAGCCCAATGTGCTGACGGAGAGCGGGAAAGACGCCAGCTTCCTGGCCGGCGGACAATTCCCCTTTCCTGTCGTGCAGCCGGGCGGTGCGGGCGGCGTGCCCCTGATCACCATTCAGTTCAGGCCCTATGGAGTACAGCTTGATTTCACGCCGACGCTGGCGCCCAATGGAAAGATCCATTTGAAGGTGAAGCCGGAGGTCAGCTCGCTCGATTTCTCCAACGCGGTCACCATCGCGGGCTTCACGATTCCGGCGCTCTCCACCCGGCGAGTGGAGTCAGAGATGGACCTCGAGGACGGGCAGAGCTTTGCCATTGCCGGGCTGATTGACAATACGGTGACGCAGCAGCTCAGCAAAATACCGGGAATCGGCGATATCCCGGTGCTGGGCAAACTCTTCCAGAGCAAGTCGCTGAATAGAAGCAGGAATGAGCTGCTGGTGGTGGTGACGCCGCGTATTGTGAAGCCCTCGCCGCCGGCGGCTTTGCGGGCGTCGCCGGTGTTCCCGGTGCCGTTTTTGCCACCCACGACGACGCCGAAACCGAAGAAGTGACCGGGATTCGCAGAGAGAACCGGGATTCGGCTCTTTCCGCGAACTCCGAAATCCGAACCCCGAAACCCGGGTCCCGGAAAGGACCGTTATCGTGTTAACAGCGGTCGTAGTAAGTCGAGATACCAAGAGCGCCGCCTCGCTTCAGGCTTCTTTGCAGCAGACCGGCATGATAGCCTCAATGGCGGCATGGACCCCAGACCCGGAGCGCTACCCGGTTACGGGGGAGCCTGTGCCGGATGTTATTCTGCTGGACTTGGGCGAGGACCCAGCGCCCTTTTTTGACTTCGCGGCGCACCTGCGGCGGCAGCGCGCTACCATCCACGTTGTGGCGGTTTCCATGGCGCAGCATCCGGAACCGGAGTTGCTGCTCCAGGCCATGCGCATGGGCATCCAGGACTTTCTCTCCAAGCCGCTTGACGGCGCCGCGCTGCAGCAAACGCTGGCCCGCTTCATGATGGACCGTGGCGCCGAGTCGGGACAGTTCGACAAACTGATTGTGCTGATGGGGGCTAAGGGAGGCGTGGGGACCACCACGGTGGCAGTGAACTTGGCGGTGCAGCTCGCGCACATCACCAAGAAGCGAATCGGTCTGCTTGATTTTGGCTTTCCTCTGGGCCACGTTTCGCTGTTGCTGGACTTGCAGCCACGCTTTGGCCTCCGCGACGCTATCGAGAACCTGGACCGGCTGGATGCCCACTTCTTTAACGGGCTGCTGACCAAGCACAAGAGTGGTTTGGAAGTGCTGGGCGGAGCCGCCTACACGGATGAGTGGCTGCGGATTACGACGCCGGCGCTGGTGCGGCTCGTTCACGTGGCGCAAGGCGTTTTCGATTATGTGGTGCTGGACTACGGGTCGATGTACTCCTCGGAGGTGAGAGCGATCCTGAGTTTGGCGCGCGTGATCCTGCTGATCACTCAGGCTGACGTACCGTCGCTCTGGACCCTGAGCCGGCACCTTACCGCCCTGGTCGATCTGGGGATTGACCCGCAGCGGATCCACCTCGTGGTGAATCGCTGGCACAAGCGAGACGACGCGGCATTGGCGAGCGTGGAGAAGAACCTGAGGCGGCCCATCCTTGCCCGCCTTCCTAATGATTTTAAGCTAGTGGGCGAGGCCAGCGGACTTGGCATTCCGCTGGGGGCGCATCCTAACAATCTGCTGATATCGAGGATCCGGCAACTGGCCTACGATGTCGCGGGGGTTTCCCCTGAAAAAGTCAGAAAGCAGGTCGGCAACAGCATCCTTAGGCTTTTTTCCACGCGCCGAGCTGGAAATGAATTATGAAGGTTAAGGGGTGAAGGGTAAGGGCTGTTACCGTTTACCCTTTAATCCATCGACCTTAACCGAGGGAGTGAAAGATGCCTATCATATCGGCGCTACCCGGCCGGTCCGACTTAGGCGAGCTGAAAGCAGCTATCCACCGCAAGCTGCTCCAAAAGGTGAACCTGGAACGCCTGACATCGGCGGACCGGGAGGCGGTGCGGCGCGAAGTGTTGCAACTCATTGAGGGCTTGGTGGGGCAAGATACCACCCCCATGACCTATGCGGAGAGGGAGCAGGTCTCCCAGGAGGTGCTGGATGAGGTCTTCGGGTTGGGACCGCTGGAGGCCTTGCTGAAGGACCCGACGATTTCCGATATCTTGGTCAACAACCATAAGAGCGTGTACATCGAGCGGAGGGGGTTGCTGGAGAAAACCACCGTCCAGTTTCGCGACGACGAGCACCTGCGCCAGATCATCGACCGCATTGTTTCCGCCGTGGGGCGCCGGGTGGATGAGTCCTCCCCCATGGTAGACGCGCGCTTGCCGGACGGCTCGCGCGTCAACGCCATTATCCCGCCGCTCGCCTTGGATGGCCCGTGCGTTTCCATCCGGCGATTCGGGCGCGACCCATTGACAGCCGAAGATGTCCTCCGCAATAACACGATGACGCAGCCGATGCTGGACTTGGTGCGGGCCTGCGTCAAGGCGCGGTTGAATATCCTGGTCTCGGGGGGTACCGGTTCAGGCAAGACGACGTTTCTCAACATCCTCTCATCGTTCATCTCCGATAAGGAGCGCATCATCACCATCGAAGATGCCGCCGAGCTTCAGCTCAAGCAGTCGCACGTGGTCCGCCTGGAGACGCGCCCCCCCAACGTGGAAGGCGAGGGCGCGGTCCGGCAACGGCAACTGGTGATCAATACCCTCCGTATGCGTCCGGACCGGATTATCGTGGGTGAGGTGCGCGGCGAAGAAGCGCTGGATATGTTGCAGGCCATGAACACCGGCCACGACGGGTCGTTGACGACGATCCACGCCAACACTCCTCGTGACGCCTTGAGCCGTCTGGAGACCATGGTGGCGATGGCCAACCTGGGTATCCCCGAGTCCGCCACCCGGCGGCAAATCGCTTCCGCCATTAACGTGGTGGTGCAGTTGTCCCGTATGAGCGATGGCACCAGGAAGCTCGTGAGCGTGGCCGAGATTACCGGCATGGAAGGGGAGGTGGTGACCATGCAGGAAATCTTCGTGTTCAAGAAGATGGGGCTGGGGGTGCTGGGCGAGGTGCTGGGTGAGTTTGTCGCCACGGGGATTCGCCCCAAGTTCTCGGAGCGCTTGCTGGCAGCGGGCATTCGCCTGCCGTCGGATATGTTTGAGGTGAAAGGGGGCGGTCGGAGGTAAATGTAGCGGCGACTTTACGTCGCCATGGCCACGAGGAAACCGTTGGGGTTGTGGCGATGTAAGATCGCCGCTGCGCAGCCAGAACTGGGTTTTTCAGTGCGACGTGAAATCGCCGCTATTAGACGGGGAACGAGATGGCATTCTTACTAGCCCTGCTAACGTTTCTGATCGTGATTGCTGTCGTCCTGGCGATCGTGGCCGTGGCCACGCAGAGAGACCACCAGGATGCAAAGCTCAAGCGCGTGGAGGCGATACTAAAAGCCGAGAGGCGCGGGCAAGGGGGTCTTGACCTGCGGCTGCTCCGCGACGAAATGCTCAGCGCCGTACCATCGCTGAATCGTTTCCTGCTGCGCTGGTCCTGGCCGACGCGATTACGTCAGTTTGTCGGCCAGGCCGGATGGAAGATCAAGCCGGGCAAGCTGGTCCTGATAAGCGGGGTGGTGGGTCTGGGCGCCTATGTGGTGGCCGGGCTGGTCTACCACAATCCGCTCATCGATTTAGTCATTGGCGGTGGGGCAGGATTTGTTCCGTTCGCCGCGCTGCTGCTCACGCGTTCCAGGCGCCTGCGAGCATTTGAAAAGAGCTTTCCCGAGGCGATCGACTTGTTGGGTCGCGCGGTGCGCGCCGGTCACGCTTTTACTACCGGCCTCGAGATGATCGCCCAGGAGTTGCCGGAGCCCCTGGCGGGGGAATTCCGCACCACCTTCGAGGAGCAGAACTTCGGGATGCCGCTCAAGGACGCGCTGCTGAATCTCACGGAGCGCATACCCCTGGTGGATGTACGTTTTTTTGTTACTGCGCTTCTGGTCCAGAAGGAAACCGGCGGCAACCTGGCGGAGATACTGGACAAGCTGGCGCACGTGATCCGGGAACGCTTCCGCATTATGGGTGAAGTCCGGATCAAGACCGCCCAAGGGCGATTGACGGCGATGATCCTGATTGTTTTGCCCCTCGCCCTGGTGCTGCTCATGAAAGAAATCAGTCCGGATTACATGCGGCCGCTCTTCGAAGACCCTTGGGGCCGCTGGATTCTCGGGTCGGCTGCGCTCATGCAGGTGATTGGCGGAGTGATTCTTTGGAAGATCGTGAATATCGAGGTGTGAGAAGAGGTAGAAAGTCGACAGTAGACGGCATACAGGATAGAGAGGCCCGCTTTAGCCGGTCTACAGTCTACCGTCTACCGTTCTGGGAGGCAAAATGACATGGGTAATAACCAGTGTTACGTTTGTGGCGACGATGTCAATCGTCATGGCGCTTGTCTACGCCTTCACGGCTGGTAACCTGCCCATTAGTGAGCGCCTGACCCGGCTCTGGCACCCTCATGTTCTAGGGGAAGAAAAAGTCAGCTTCAAAGAAAAGCAGAAGGAGCGGGTGCACAAGGCTCTCGGCGAGGTAGGCAAGCTGCTGCCAACTTCACCCAAGGATATGTCCAGCACCCAGCGCCTGATGGTCCGAGCGGGTTATCGCAAGCCCGAGGCAGTCATGGCGCAGCACGGCGTCAAGATTCTTCTCCCCCTGGGGTTGCTCAGCCTGGTCTATTTCACCGGCTTCTACAAGCAGAATCCCATTTTCATCCTGGCCATTGCCGCTGTGGGCGGATACCTGCTTCCCGACTTCTGGCTGACCTCGAGGATTCGCAAGCGGCAGCACATCATTCGCTTGGCGCTGCCGGATGCTTTGGACCTGCTGGTGATCTGCGTGGAAGCCGGCCTGGCGCTCGACCAGGCGCTGCTGCGGGTTTCCCAGGAATTGAGAATCGCGCATCCGGAGCTGTGTGACGAGTTGGAAATTGCCAACGGCGAGATGCGGATAGGGAAGACCCGGCTCGACGCCCTGCGTGATCTGGCGGCCCGGACCGGGGTGGACGACTTGAAGTCATTGGTGGCGATGTTGATCCAGACCGACCGCTTCGGCACCAGTGTGGCGCAGTCGTTGCGCGTGCAGGCGGAACAGCTCCGCACCCTGCGCCGCCAGCGGGCGGAGGAACAGGCAGCCAAGACGACGGTGAAGATGGTGCCGGCCCTGGTGTTCTTCATCTTTCCGGCGATGTTCGCGGTGGTCCTAGGGCCGGCTGTGATTTCGATAGCGCGCTTCTTCAAGATATAGTGTGCAATATCGATCGAACACCGAGATAGCAAGCAGGAACAGATACTGAGGGACTAAGGAGAATAATCCATGACTACGCCATTGTTAGCATTAGCGATCAGCGTGACAGACATTCGCGTCATTGCCGGCATTCTGGCGTTGATCGTGCTGGTCATCATCGTCGTGCGCCGGAAGCGCAAGGCTTCTGAGTAGGGCGCGATGCGTCCGGCATCGTCAAAGTTCGGCGGCAGCCAACGCGGGATACCGGAGCGGCAGTGTCGCCCGCGCTTCGAAGCTGGCAAGGTAAGAGTTGTATGGGCGAGTTGAACGCTTCTATTCAAACAGGGGGAGCGGTGTCGGCGAGAGGTCACAAAGAGGGACGGGTGTTTATCTACAACAAGACCCGGGAAACATTTGTAGCCACGGAAGCCAAAGTGGCGGACGGCTACTTCTCCCGGCTGGTTGGCTTGCTGGGAAAGACGCGGCGCTGGGCGCGCCCCGGTCAGGGCCTGTGGATTGTGCCCTCGCACGGCGTGCACACCATCGGTATGCTGTTCCCGCTCGACGTGGTGTTTCTGGACAGTCGGAAGGTAGTGGTTCACGTCGAAGAGCACCTCCGCCCTTTTCGTATCTCGGCGGTCAGTCTGAAGGCCTTTAGCGTGCTGGAGCTGCCGCCCCACACCATTTTTCGCACCGGGACTCGAACAGGTGACCAGATGGAGATACGACCCATGAGTGCACAGGCGCAAGGCCCGCCGCCTGAGCGTGGCGCCGGCGTTGTAAAGTCGGTTGGAGCAAAGTAGATTGGGGAATTGACGAAGGTCGATTGAGAGACTGGCCCTCAGGCTGGAGGCTAATCCGCAATCGTCGACTGTTGTCGATCCTCAATCGAAAGGCGGTAAGGGCGGGGAGCGAATCCTCGCGCAGTGCCGGGGGGGGACATCTTGTGTACCGGGACGCGCATAATCAACCCCAACCAGGATGCATGCCACGCTCTGGCTCTGCGCAAAACGGGTGATTCCCGTTCGCTACATATTATAACGCGTTGCTCAGCCCGTATTAAGCCCGCGCTATACGCGCGACGCTCGCGCTACGTCAAATGAACTCCACGATGAGTATCGCAATGGCTGAAGTACCCGAAACCATTGAAGACCTGGGCATCCCGCGAAGCTTGCTGGATGACCTCGCGCTGAAGACTCTCTACGTACATGGTGAGATGTCGCTCACGGAGTTGGCTAACGGGATGCACGTTAGTTATGCCATCGTGGAAGAGCTCTTTCCCCGCCTTCGCAAGGAACAACTCTGCGAGGTCAAGGGTTTAGTGAACCTGAGCCACCAAATCGCCATCACCTCCCGGGGAAGAGAGCAGGCGGTCGAACTGCTGTCCCTCGACCACTACGTCGGGCCCGCGCCGGTGTCCTTGACGGACTATGCGACTCGGGTTCGAGCCCAGAGCGTGCGGGAGGCTGAGGTTCGCCCCGAAGATGTCGAGCGGGCCTTAAGCCACTTGGTGCTGACCAGGGAAACCTTGATCCAAGTGGGTACGGCGGTGACTTCGGGCAGGTCTCTCTTTCTCTATGGGCCCTCGGGCACCGGGAAGACCTCCATCGCAGAAGCCATCTCCCGGATTTATCACGATCCCGTCTGGATACCCCACGCCGTCGAAATCGACGCCCAGATCATTGCCGTCTACGACGCGCGTGTCCACGGGAAAACCGACGAACAGATTCCCGACAGCTCGGACCCGCGCTGGGTTCGCTGCCGCCGGCCGTGCATTGTAACGGGGGGAGAGCTGACCCTCGAAATGCTCGACCTGCAGTTCAACGCCACCAGCAAGGTTTACAGCGCTCCTTTGCAGATGAAGGCGAATAACGGCGTCCTGATTATCGACGACTTTGGCCGCGAGAGGATACGTCCGGAAGAGCTGCTCAACCGCTGGATCGTGCCACTGGATCGAGGAATTGACTTTCTCACCCTGGCAGGCGGCATGAAATTCGAGGTCCCGTTTGACCTGTTTGTGGCCTTCGCTACCAATCTCGATCCCACTTCGCTGGCCGACGAGGCCTTCTTGCGCCGGGTCCCGAGCAAGATCAAAATCGATAATTGCACGCCAGAGCAATTCCACGAGATCTCTCGACTCGTTTGTGAGGAACACAAGCTGACCTACGACGACGCCGCCGTGGATGAACTGCTGGGCTTACTGGGCGGATCGAAGCAGCAGTTGCGGCCCTGCTATCCCCGGGACATCGTTCGGCAGATCTGCTGGGCGGCGCGCTATGCGGGGAAACAGCCGCATTTCGACCTGACGACGGTCACTCAGGCATACCGCAGCTATTTTCTTTGGGCCTAGACCAGACTTGGTGCCATGTCGCTGGGGGTCTTCAAGCTTGGGAAGTAGAGCCATTTCGCCGAAAACAGCACAGTTCGAGGAAGGCATTGTTGCCGAAAGTGGACGGTTAGCTCGTGGCGGCGCCATTGAACAGCGGTCGAGAGAGTTGAGTTCGAACCACGTAACGAGGCCGACTTCTTTTCATCAGCATTTGGAATCTGACTTGACCGATCTTGTGCGGATGATTCTGTGTTTCGGAGTTGCTTCTGACAGGTTGTGAGTTGGCTTGAGGTATGGTCACGTGTGCATCACTCAAGACTTCGCGACTCGCTCGCGAGAATTATCTGAATTGCCAAGAGCCCGTCGGAGCCTAAGAAGCTGGAGAGCATTATGCGAGTTCGACCATGGTCTTCGAGGCCCTTCAAACTAAGAAGGGCGGGTGTCGTCGTTTTATCCCTCCTGGCGGCCGCCCTTTTGTCACCATCGAGGCAAGAAGGTGCCCAAATCCGCGGCTCGGCGGAACACTCACCCCAACCCAGACCAACCCATGCCAACCATGGGCCCTCTCACGCGGAGCAGGCACGTGCCCTCGGGGCATACGGTAACCTGCCCCTCAGTTTTGAAGCCAATCAAGGACAGACTGACAGCCGGGTACGCTTCCTTTCCCGCGGTGGAGGGTATTCGCTCTTTCTGACACCCAACGAGGCAGTGCTCGCCCTGCAAGCGGGGCAGACTCTGAAGCCGGAAGGGAAAGCCAATGGCAGGAAGCCCGCAATGCAAAGTTGGAAATTCGCGGCGCCGACCGTGCTGCGCATGCAGTTGGTTGGCAGCAACGCCGCGCCCGGCATGATGGGTATGGACGAGTTGCCGGGCAAGACCAACTATTTTATCGGCAACAGTCCTGCAAACTGGCGCACTAACGTTCCAAACTACCGCAAAGTGGCGGAGCACGGAGTTTATCCTGGAATCGACCTTGTTTATTACGGTACCCAGCGGCAGCTCGAATATGATTTCGTCGTTGCGCCCGGATCTGACCCGCACGCCATCCGGCTTGCATTTCAGGGCGCGGACCACTTGAGAATCGACTCGCAAGGCAACTTGATCGCGAGCATCGGATGCGGTGAGGTCTCGTTGCACAGGCCAATCGCTTACCAGGAAACGCTCGACGGTGCCAAGCAGCCCGTTGTCGCCCGGTACTTGATAAGGGGCAGGCGGAATGTGGCGTTTCAGGTGGGTAAGCACGACGCCGGCCGGCCGCTCATCATTGACCCGATCCTTTCGTACTCTACCTACCTCGGCGGAAGCAGTATTGACGGTGCAAACGGTATTGCCGTGGCGCCGGATGGCTCAGCGTTTATCACCGGGGAGACATTCTCCACCGACTTTCCAACCGCTAATCCCTTTCAAACCAATTTGAAGGGGCCGGAGGATGCGTTCGTATCGAAAATCAGCGCCGACGGCTCCACGCTTCTATATTCGACGTACTTGGGAGGCATTGAGACGGATATAGCTTACGGTATTGCCGTAGATTCCTCGGGCGAGGCGTATGTAGCCGGCACCACGGATTCTCCAGACTTCCCGGTGACGCCGAACGCTTTTAATACCCTGTGCGGCTACGACGGGGCATGCGGCGCCTCTTTGAATACGCAAGGCTACACTGTCTACAACGGTTTCGTCACCAAGTTCAATGTCGCGGGATCCGCACTGATTTACTCCGGGCTTATCGGATACTACGAAAACGTCGAATGCCTTGCCATCGCCGTGGACAGCGCTGAGAACGCCTATGTGACTGGCGAGGTTGGCCCGAACTTGACGCCAACGACCGTACTTCCGCCAACCGAACCTCCTCCCCCGCCGTTTGTTCCCAGCACGCCCTGTGCCACCTGTGGTTTCCAATTAACGCTGACTGGCAGCGGCACGGACGCTTTCATTGATAAGATTGATGCCTCGGGTTCGGAAATCCTCTATCAGAGCTACCTCGGCGGCAGTGACGAAGACGTCGGATATGGTGTTGCGGTTGATAGCAACGCGAATGCCTATGTTACGGGTCTCACCTACTCAACCGACTTTCCCGGTTCCACGACCGCGACCATCACTCCGCTGATCACTCCGCTGCAGAGCACTTACGCTGGAGCAGGGGACGCCTTCTTCAGCAAAGTTAATACGAATGCGACGGGGGCCGCTTCTCTGGTTTATTCAACCTACCTCGGTGGCAGCGGACTTGACCAAGGCAACGGCGTGGCCGTAGACTCGACCGGAAACGCTTACGTCGCCGGGGGCACATCCTCAATCGCGAGCAGCCTGGGGTTCATAATCCCGGGCAGCCCTTTTCAGTCGGACTGCAAGTTGGATTCGGGTGTGTGTGAGGGCGATGCTTTCGTGGCGAAATTGGACCCCGCCCTGGGCGGCACGCCGTCGCTAGTCTACTTTTCTTACCTGGGTGGCTCTCTGGCGGACTCCGCCTCCGCCATCGCCGTGGACTCGAGTCTAGATGCCTACGTAACGGGATCTACGGTTTCAACTGACTTTCCGATCCTCGGCGCCGTCTTTCAGCCTACGTACGGCGGCGGTAATGCCGATGCCTTTGTCACCGAGCTGAATCCCGCGGGCTCGGCGTTGGTGTATTCGACTTATCTGGGTGGCAGCAACACCGATACCGGAAATGGCATTGCCGTTGACACGGCTAATCCTGCTTCTGCCTACGTCGCGGGCCAAACGTGCTCGTTCGACTTCCCGTTGGCGAATCCGCTGCAGCCCACCTATGGTGGCAACTGCGATGCATTCGTCTCCAAGGTCAGCATTCAGGAAGGAATCGCTCTCAATCCTGCCGGCCTCCTGTTTCCGACCCAAAGCCTCGGCACCACGAGCCCGCCGCAGACAGTGACGCTCACCAACGGTGAGAACACGACGACGATTACCAGCATTAGCATCACGGGAACCAATGCCGGCGACTTTGCCGAAACCAACACTTGCCCTGCTTCTTTGACCCCGGGGGCCCAGTGTACGATCAGCGTGACCTTCACTCCCACGGCGGTGGGAATTCGCAAAGCCTCGGTCAAGATTGTTGACAGCGCCCCTGGCAATCCGCACTTCATCAGTTTGACCGGCAGTACCTCCTCGGTCGGCCTGTCGGCCTCCAGCCTTGCCTTTGGGAATCAGCAGGTCGGCGTGACGAGCAACCCCCAAGCCCTCACGGTTACTAACAACGGGGAGACGGCGTTGACGATTCCGACTGTCAATGCCAGCGGCGCTTACGCTCAGACGAATAATTGCACCACTGCGCCGCTCGAGCCTACCACCAACTGCGTGATTAACGTCACGTTTACTCCCACGGCGCCGGGACCCAGCGTGGGCGCTCTCACCATCATCGATACTGCGCCGGGCAGCCCTCAGGCTGTTCTGCTGACGGGGACCGGAGTCGCCGGGCCCGCCGTCAGCCTATCGCCCACTAGTTATACTTTTCCTGGTCAAGTGGTAGGTACAAGCAGCGCCCCCCAGTCGGTGACCTTGAATAACATCGGCGGCTCGCCTTTGAATATCACCAACGTCGCAGCCAGCGGCGACTTTGCAGAGACCAATACGTGCGGCACCAGCGTCGCCAGTGCAGGTAACTGCTTCATTTATGTCACCTTCACCCCCACAGCCCCCGGCACCCGGTACGGGTCCGTAACCATCACTGACAACGCCTCAGGCAGCCCGCAAACAGTTCTGTTGAGTGGGACTGGGGTTCCCGCCGCAGCGGTAACCCTCTTGCCTGCCACTCTGACCTTTGGGACCCAAACCGTCACCACCACGAGCGCGCCGCAGTCAGTGACACTGACAAACACGGGCGTAGCGGTGTTGAACATCACGTCGATTGCCCCCAGCGGCGACTTCGCTGAGACGAACACCTGCGGACCTACTCTCGCCGTCGGAGCTAGCTGCGGCATCAGTGTCACGTTCAGCCCCACGGTGGCGGGGCCTGAGTTCGGCGCGGTCACGCTGACGGATAACGCGCCGAACAGCCCTCAAACAGTGCCGCTCACAGGAACCGGACAACTGGCTCCCGTGGTGAGTCTCGTGCCTGCGACACTTACGTTCACTGGCACGAGCGTTGGGACTACCAGCACCCCGCAAACAGTCAAGTTGAGCAATATAGGCAGCGCCCCTTTGGGCATTACCGGCGTGGTTTCCAGCGGGGACTTCGCCCAGACCAACAACTGCGGGGCCAGCGTCGCGGCGGGGAACTACTGCACCATTAGTGTCACCTTTACTCCTACGGCGACCGGCAACCGCTACGGCTCGGTCACGATCACTGACAACGCGGCGAGCTCGCCGCAGACAATTCTGCTCGCCGGCAGCGGCAGTGCCACTCCCTCCGTAGCGTTTTTGCCCAGTAGCCTGACCTTTGCCAATCAGATCGTCAGCACGACCAGCGCGCCGCAGAATGTAATCCTGACAAACACAGGCGGTGCGGTCTTGAATATCACCAGCATCGTAGCGAGCGGTGACTTTTCGGAAATGAACAGTTGTGGAACGAGTCTGGCGAGTGGAGCAAACTGCACCATCGCCGTCACTTTTACCCCCACGGCGTCAGGGCCGCGCGCGGGCGCCGTCACGGTCACAGACAACGCTCCCGGAAGCCCTCAGACTCTCCCGCTGAACGGCACCGGAGTTCTTGCTCCGGTTGTGGCCTTAGCGCCAACGAATTTGACTTTTCCCGGTCAGCCCGTGGGGACCACCTCGGCTGCGCAGACGGTTACGCTGACGAACATCGGCAAGGCGGTTTTGGAATTCACCAATGCCGCAACCACCGGCGACTTCGGGCAGACCAACAATTGCCCTGCCAGCCTTGCGGCAGGGGCGAGTTGCACCATCAGTGTGACCTTCACTCCCACCGCGACCGGGAACCGGTATGGCTCGGTCGTTCTCACGGATAACGCGGCAGACTCCCCGCAGACAATCCCG
>Ga0182011_10002853_pt1 | contig 14411 bp, 16 predicted proteins | sample 711E1DmetaG_FD_120481 | JGI IMG/M metagenome (GOLD analysis project Ga0182011, IMG submission 120481) | Permafrost microbial communities from Stordalen Mire, Sweden - 711E1D metaG | ecosystem: Environmental > Terrestrial > Soil > Wetlands > Permafrost | place: Sweden: Stordalen | collected... | reverse complement strand
GGCCTGCAACCGCGGCACGTTCTCCCTGAAATACCGGTTGGCGCGGGACGGGAAAAAAGTCCGCGTTCGGCAGCTGTCGGTCGTGGTGAAGAACGAGGCGGAATACCGCGTCCCCCACGACTCCCGGCTGGTGGAGCACGAGCGGGGACACCAGAGGATCAACGAGGCCGCCGCCCGGAGACTGGAAGTGACTCTGGCGGGTTTTTCAGCCGACACGACGAACGTGCGGAAGGCCGAAAAGTTGTTGAAGGTTCGATTCGAGAAGGAATTGTCGGATCTGCAGGCCCTGCACAAGGAGTGGGACGCCACGAGCGTCATTGCCGTCCCCGCGGGGACAGGATACTAATTTCCCATTTAAGGAAATTAGTATCCTGTCCCCGGATTTTCAAGAGGCGGCGGGGGTTCCCTCGTGGTCGGCCGATTCGTCCCGTGCGGCCGCCGTCCGGCGGTAGGTGTTGAGCGTGCGCCGCGGAACAGAAACGCCCACTATGGATTTCAGCTTTTCCTGAAGCTCTCGATCGGCCATGCGGGAGAAAGCGGGGTCCCCTTCTTCCAAATGTTCGAGGGCGTCCACGCAAAGGTTTTTTCTCGAACAAAAAAGCTCTTCCAATAGAATCTCCTCTCCCCAGGGAAGAACCAGGCTCCGGTCCTGGATGGCCCGGTTGACGGTTGAAGGCGCGACGGCCAGTTTCCGGGCCATCTGGCGCTGCGTCATGGGCGCCCGCTTCAAGGCATCGCGCACGGCCAGCCAGCCGCGCTGGTGGTGGCACAGAAGGTCCATGATCCGGAATAGGGTGTTCTGTCGCCAGTTGACCAGTTCCAATCGTCGGACGAAGGCTTTGAGGTGCCGTTTTTCCTCGGGGGTCAGCTCGCTTCCGTCGGAAACGGCCTGGAGCCGGTCGTAACGGATGTCGTAGCGTCCCCGGGCCAGGTGGGGCGACAATAAGTCGAAGCGGGCCTCCCCGTCCGCGTCCATCCCCAAGCGCGCCAAGCGCACGACCCGCCGGTGGAGCGATGGATCCGTCCCCGTCCGCCCGGAGGCGTCGAAAAACTCCGCCCGGACGGAAAAAGCCAGAAGGAAATCCTGAATGCGCTTGACCTCGGGCGGCGCCAGCCCCAAGGTCTGAGCCAACTCTTCCGGAGAGAGGGCTTCTTCCGCGCGAAGGAAATGTGTCTCGAATTTTTCTCGCCCCACGCGGCGGATGAGGTCCAACACCTCCCGCCGCTCGTTGAGAAGGTCCGCCAGGTCCGACGGCGCCCCGGCCGGGGTTGTCCGCTCGTCGGGCTCGTAGAAAGAGTCCGAAAGCCGGGTCCGGGGATGGGGCTGGAAGCGGATAATTTTCCAGTCGCGATTTCCGGGCCTCAGGAGGCGCTGGAAGAAGGGGTCGGACTCGATTTCGCGGATGAGCTCGGCGATCTGCGTCTCGCCCAGGCGCAGCAATTGGACCGTCTGCACCCTAGCCATGAGCTGGGCCTTGAGGCGGAGGTCCGTCGTGAGGGCCGCGCGGAGGCGGGGCTTTTCGAAATCGCTCATGGGGAGGGCGGAGCCCCCGGGCGGGAATCCAATAGGCGCTTCAGACGCTCATTTTCGCTGGACAGGGAAGCGAGCCGCTCCTTCATTTGCTCGGATTGGCGATTCTTTTCCTCCAGGAGGGCCACGGCCTGATCGTCCAGGGAGCGGAGGTCGCCGAAAAGGCCCTCGATGAGCCCCCGTTTTTCCTCGATGGACTTTTGCTGGTCGGACAACATCCGGTCGCGGTTGGAGAGAGCGTCTTCCAGGTTGGTCATCATGTCCTGGAGGTTGGCGTTGACGGGGCCCGGCCCGGGAGTCAGGGAGGGGGGCGGCGCCGCCTCGGCCGTGGCCTGGAGCTTGGAGAGCAATTCCTTGTTCTGCCTCCCCAGACGCTGGAGGTTCTCGCGCAGGAGCCGGGTTTCGGCGTCCTTCCCTGCGGTCAGGTCGGCCAGCTTCTTCTTCTGGCTCTCGTTCTCGGCCTGGACGGACTGGATCAAGGCGTCTCGCCGGCCCATCTCTTTCTCCAATTCCTCGATCCGGCCGTTGAGTAATTTCTGGAACTCTTGCTGTTCATGGAGCCTTTTTTGGAGGACAACCTTGTCCCTTTCGACGTCCGGCGAGGAGGGGTTGTTCCCCTCGCGCTCAAGGTCCTTCCGGGCGGAATCAACTTGGGCGCGGAGCTCCTTCACCTCGACTTCCTTCTGCGTGAGGGCTTGCTGAAGCGACGTCAGTTGGATGGACGCGTTCTCCTCGCGCCTGGCCCATTCTTTGTCGTGCCCCTCCAGCGTCTGGCGCAGGAGCTTGATCTCGTCCTCCCGGGCGGATCGGAGGGACTGCTCCCGGGCCAAGACGTCTTTAATGGAAACGTTTTCCTTTAGGAGGGCCTTCTGGTCTCCGCCCCCTTTGAGGGCTTTTTCCTTGAGGGCGGAAAGCTCCTCGTCGCGGCGGGCGATGTCGGTCTTGAGGGCGGCGATCTCTTGCAGGAGGGGCTTGGAGTCGCCGGCCCGGGACATGTGCTCCTTGAGCATCGTGACCCACATCTCCCGCTCTTCGGCGAGCCGGCGTTCCAAATCCCGAGCGCGGCCCTCCGCCGCCTGGCGGGCGGCCTCCAGCTCCATCTCGCGCTTCCCCTGGCGGATCTTGTCCTGCGCGTCCTTCAGCGCGTTCTCGACCCCGGCCGAGACCGCCTGCCCCTCCCGGGACTTGAGCTCCGCCTGAAGCGCTTTCTCGCGCTCGGAGGTCAGGCGCCTCTCCGTTTCCAAGAGGCGCGCCTCCAGGGCGCGGTTGGCTTCCTCCAGCTGTCGGGTCTTATCGTCTTCGGCCACGTCATCCCCAAAGAAAGGCCGGTTCGCCAAGCGGGGCGTTTCGCACCCGACCATGGGAACCGGCAGATCGTTACCCCCTCAATTGTTTGTCGGGTTCGGTTAAAAGTCAAGGGCGCTAGCCCGGGTGACGGGTGGGGTGCCGTGTGCCGCGTGGGGGGCCGTGCGCCAAGAAGGCGCACGGTTGGCCCGCCCGATTGGAATCGGGCTGGATTGCCGGGGCCTCTGGACCCGGCAATGGCCAAGGTGCGGCCGAAACGCAAAAACCTTGACACGGGGGGGTATTTCTGTTAGATAACGGCGTGGTTTATTGATATAGGAGGTTTCGCTCGATGTCCCCCGTCCGGCGCCCATTCTGGAAGGAGTTCAACCGGCGCCTCACCATCATGATCGTTCCCCATGGGACGGCCCGCCCCCGCCAGGTCACCTTCTCCGTGCCCTTCGCCCTTTTTCTATTCGCCTTTTGGACGGGGTTTACCGTTTGGTCGGCCGTCATCGTTTCCCAGAAGTTCGACTACTGGCGCGCCAAGGCCGATTCCCACCTCATGAAGATCAAGGTGGATTATTTTTCCACCCAGTTGAAGCGGTCCCAGGAGATGCTTGACGAGGTGCGCAAGATGGACCGGCAACTGCGGACCCTCCTCAGCCTGGGCAGCCGGGAGGCGATCATCCAATCGTCCGACGAACCGCCGGCGGGCGGTCCGACGGCCATGGACACGGCGCTCTTGGGGCGCGCCTTGGACGGGGGATCGGCGGCCCCGACGCTCATGGACATCTCGATGGAAGTGCGCTTTTTCCGGGATGAAATTCGCTCGCGAATCGCCAGTTTTCGGGACATTTCCGGCAAGATTGACCAGGAAAGACGGGCTTTCCGTTACACCCCTCGTGGATGGCCCGTCAACGGCTACGTGACTTCCCCGTTCGGGTACCGCATCAATCCCTTGAGCGGGATTCCGGAAATCCACGAAGGGATGGACATCGCCGGGCCCTCGGGTCTTCCCATCCGGGCCACGGCCGACGGGGTGGTCCTCTTCGCGGGTTGGGCCTCGGGTTACGGCAAAGTCGTGGTGATCGATAACCTCTACGATGGCTACACAACCCGCTTCGGCCATAACCGACAGCTCCTGGTGCGCCGCGGGGAGCGGGTGCGGAGGGGTCAGGTCATCTCCCTCATGGGCGACACCGGAAGCACGACCGGTCCCCACTCGCACTACGAGGTCCGCCAAAGGGGCCGGGCCCTCAATCCCCGCGGTTTCCTCGGCCCCGGCGACTTTTGAGCCGCCGTTCTCCGTTTACCGCGCGCCTACGAATTCCTACAATAACGGCTTGAAAACCGAACTCGGCCAACGGAGGTTTTTTTATGTTTAACGGAAAATTGAAAGACCTGGAAACCGCCAAGATGGAAACCATTATCGGACCCGACAGCACTTTTCAAGGGACCATCAAATCCAAGGGGTTCGTGCGGGTGGACGGCCGGGTGGAAGGCGGCGTCTCGGCGGAGGGAGTCATCGTGGGGGAGCAAGGGCACGTCCAGGGGGACGTCACGGCCAAGAGCGTGGTCGTGGCCGGCAAGGTCACGGGAAACGTGACAGCGTCCACGGGTCTGGAGCTTCAGACCAAGGGCCAGATCACCGGCGACATCCGGGCCGTCCAAATTTCCATCGCCGAAGGGGCGGTGTTCGAAGGGAATTGCGTCATGGCGTCGGACAAGACCAAGATCATCAACATCGACGAGGTCCTCGCCTCCTCTCCCGCGAAGCATCCCGCCAAGAGCTGATCCAGGGAATTCTTCCCCATGATGACCTGGCTCCGGAAACACAACAAGGAGATACTCCTTGTCACTTTCGGGACTTTCGTCCTGGGGGGGGTCGTTTTTACCGGCGCCCAGGGTTTCGCGACCACGCCCTTCAGCCCGGTTCTCATCGTCAACGGCCAGAAGATTCCTTACAAAAGATATGAGACTCTCCTCACCCGCCGCCTTCAGCGGTTGGAGGGCGCCTCGACCCCGGAGGCGGCGAAGGCCGCCAAGGCCGCCGTCCTCAAGGACCTCGTCCAAGAGGCCGCTTTCCTCCAAGAAGCGGACCGCTACGGGATCGTCGTGACGGACGGGGAGGTGGCGTCCGCCCTGCAAAACATGGCCCCTTTCCAGCGGGACGGGCATTTTGATCAGGGGCTCTACATCGCCTACGTGACCGAGGGGATGCGAACGTCTCCGTCCGTTTTCGAGGAGGAAGTCCGCCGGGACATTCGGCGGCAGAAGCTTCTCATGCTCCTTTCCTCGGCGATCATGGTGTCGGACGGGGAGGCCCGGGATTCCCTGCGCTTTTTTCCGGAAAAGGACGGCAAGAAATTATCCTCGGACGTTGAGGCCCTTCGGACGGCCGTCGCCCGGAGGCAAGGAGAGGCGGCGGTGCAGGAGTGGGTGAAGGATATCAACAGCCGGTTGAAAGTCGAGAGCCGGTTGAACCGTTGGGAGAAAGACGAAGGGAACTAAACCTTCGGACGGAAGCCGGCTTTCGCCGCTTTCTTCAACAAAATTTGCAGGGTTTTCCTCGGCAGTCCCACCACGTTGTCGTAGTCTCCCCGATATTCCGCGACGAACGGGTTTCCTCGGGCCTGGGCGGCGTAGGCGCCGGCCTTGTCATGGTTGCGCCTCGCCAGACGATCCAACTCAGGCTTCGAGAAGTCCTTCAGTCGCACCCGAGTCCGGGCGGTTGCCCGCCACGCCCGCCGGCCGGGAACGGCGACGAGGCAAAGGCCCGTGTGGACCTCGTGCCATCGGCCGGCAAGAGCCGCCAGCATCCGCCGCGCGGCGGCTTTCGAGGTCGGTTTTCCGAAAATGGTTCCTCCCAAGTGGACGATGGTATCCGCTCCAAGCACCAAACCTCGGCCGACCCGCCGGGCGACCTCGTTCGCCTTTTGTTCCGCCATGGCGAGCGCGTAGCGAGCCGGGGGTTCCGACGCCATCGGGCGCCGCTCGGGGGTCCGACCAGGAACGACGCGGGCGCGGAACGGGAAGGTCCGGATGAGGAACCGGCGTCTCGGCGAGGCGCTGGCGAGGATGAAGGGAAGGCGGATCATCTCGCGCGGGCCCGCCTTGGAGGGCCGCCTCTGAGCGAGTCGCTGATCCATCGCAGATAGTCCGGATTCCCCGCGGAAACCGGCAGGGCGACGATCTCGGGGACCTTGTAGGAATGGAGCGCCTTCACCCGCCGGATGAGGGCGGGAAGTTTCCGCCGCGCCGTTTTGACGATGAGCAACTGTTCGCGGGCCGCCTCGATCTTGCCCTTCCACCAATATCGCGACGCGATTCCGGGAAGGATGTTGACGCACGCCGCCAGGCGGCCTTTCAACAGGCCGTCCGCAATTTCCCTCGATTCCGCCCGTGAAGGCGTGGTGATTAAGACGACCACGAAAGACGGCATCAGACCTCCTTGTCCTTCCGCCATATTATCATGGAAAGGAGGAGCCTTTCCCGACGAACGACCGGTGTTTTCCGGCCGCTTGTCACTCCCCGTCCCAAATGGTACCTTGCCCTTTCCCTTGAAAATGACCGTCTTGAATAGCGAAGTTCCCTTCTTTCCTCTGGCGCTGAGGCGGCGCCCGCTGCTCATTGGATCGGCGTGGGGCTTGTGGGCGCTGGTCGCGCTCATCTTCTACTTTCGAAGCGGGCGTCCGCCGTTCTTCTCTCTCGGTCTGTGGGGGGACATATGGCCGCCTTTCTGCGCGGCGACGGCCGCGGCCGCCGGGCGATCCCTCCTCCTGTTCGTCCAACTCGCCCTTTTCGCGGCGATTTGCTCGTTGGCGGGGCGGGCGGTCTTGTTCCGGGTCTTCCGCATTTCCGCCTTGAATCCTCTGGAAACTTTCTCTTTTTCCTTTCTTGTCGGCGCGGGGGTTTTGGCCTACGCGACGGCGGGCTTGGCCTTCCTGGGACATCTTTCGAAAGGCGCCGTCGGAGCGGCGACGGTCGCGGCGGCCTTGGGCGGCATCGTATGGGGACGTCGTGTTCCGTCTTCCGCGCTTGCGGGGCCGGACAAGAGCCTCCGGCGTTGGCGAAAGACGCTTCTGAAGGGTTGGAACATTTGGCCGGCGATGTTGGTCGCGGCGATGTTTTCCTTGTATGGATTCTACGCGCTGGCCCCCGAAGTTTTCTACGACTCCCTCGTCTATCATTTGGCTCTCCCCGAGCTTTTCAAAGCGGCGGGCCGGTGGGTGGCGACGCCGACGAACCTTTACTCGGGCGTGCCCATGACTATGGAGATGCTCTTCCTGTGGGGCTCTTATTGGGGAGGGGAGGGCCTTGCCAAGCTCATCCCCTGGGGCTTCGGCGTTGGTCTGGGGGCGGGCATCCTGGGCCTCGCCCTCCGGCGCCGTCGGCCGTTCGCGGGCTGGATGGCCTGCGCCGTCTATTTCTCGACGCCCGTCTTCGGCCTGAACGTTTTCCGCACGGCCGTGGATATCGGTTCCTCCTTCGCCATTTTCATGGCCGTCAGCGCTCTGGCCCTGGGCGCCTACCAGACCGAAGCGGGCGGGCACGAAGAGGCAAAAGGTTTTTGGCCGCTGGCCGGGTCGTGCCTGGGGCTTGCCATGGGAATGAAATACACGAATTGGCCGGCCCTCCCCGTTCTCTTCATCGTTGCATGGATCGGGCGGGCGCCGCGGCGGGGACTGTGTTGGTTCACCGGTTGCGCCCTGGCCTGCGCCATCCCCTGGGTCGTCAAGAACATAGTTTGCTACGGCAACCCCCTCTTTCCGTACTTTGACGGATTCTTCAACCCGCATGCCCTCTACCCCGTCAATTGGCGAGGACTGAACGCCGATGCGTGGGGTCGGGATTGGGGAAATATTCTTCACAACGGCAAGGCTCTGTTCCGAACGCTGGCCCATCCCTGGGTCATCACCATGGAAGGCTCCAGCGATGCGGACGCCGTGGGGCCTTTGTTTCTCATGGGCCTGCCGGCCGTCCTGGCGGCGCGGAGCGGCGCGCGGTCCGGGCGCGTTTGGATCTGGGCGCTCGCCGGGCTGTGGCTGGCGTGGTGGCCCTTGACCGCGATGCCTCGGTTCTTCCTTCCGGGGCTCGCGTTGGCGGCGGCGTGGATCGTTTGTTCCATCGGCGAAGTCCCTTCGCCGGCGGCCCGGCGGCTGGTGTGGATCGGAGCCGCGGGACTGGCGCTTCACAATTTATCCTCGACGGCGATCATCGGCCGGCAATTAGGAGCCTGGGACTGCGTCCTGGGGAAAGAATCCCGGGAGGACTATCTCTCGCTTCCCCACGGAACCTACCCCATGCCCTATTACCGGTCGGCCCGGTGGATCGCGCGGGAGACGCCCTTGGACGCCCGCGTCCTCATCGTGGGAGACGGCCGGTCCTACGGCGTGGAACGGATCTGTCGGGCGTCATCGATCCTGGACACGGACCTGTTCACGGCGTGGTTGAAGGCGAGCGTCTCGGAGGAGGATCTTGATCAAAAGTTGAAGGAGGAGGGAATTCGGTACCTGCTGGTCAACGTCGGCGAAACGATGCGGGGGACCGGGGGGGCGATTCTGCGGAACGCGGGAGGGCTGACGCCCGAGGATATCTCCCGGATGGGCCGCTTTTTCCAATTTTTCACCCGGGAAACCTTCCGGGACGTCGAGACCGATCCGAAGCGCTACCGCTGGAGCCAGGTGTACGAGGTCCTCGACCGGCGCCTGGACGCCGAAGGGCCTCCGGCCCCCCTGGCGATGTGGTACGCTCGAAAGGCGCCGGGGACGGGTCCGTGATTGTCGAGGGGCGACAAATTTGAGAGCATGACCGCACGCCGCGTTCGCGCCCGCGGGGCCGGACGGAGGCGGGACGAGGCACTGATGACAAGCGATCTTGAATTCCTTCTTCGAGGCGCCCGGGACGTCGTGTCCCGTGAGGAGTTTCAAAAGAAGCTCGCCGGGAAGAAGTCCCTCCGCGTGAAATTCGGCGTGGATCCCACGGCGCCCGACCTGCACCTCGGCCATACGGTCCCCTTAAACGCGCTGCGCCGGTTTCAAGACGCCGGTCACACGGCCGTTCTTATCATCGGGGACTTCACGGCCGCGATCGGCGACCCTTCCGGTCGCTCCGAAACCCGCCCCGCGCTGCCCCCCGAGGCCGTGGAGAAGAACGCGCAAACCTACCTCTCTCAAGTGTTCGGCGTTTTGGATGAGAAAAAGACGGAGGTTCGTCGGAACTCCGAGTGGCTGACGCCCATCTTCCGCGACAGCTTCAATCCGGCCGCCGATCCGCGCCGGACGTTGCTTTCTCTCCTGATGGGAAACACCGTCCAACAGTTGATCGAGCGTGAGGATTTTTCCAAACGATTAAAGGACGGAAGCCCCTTATCGCTCTTCGAACTTCTCTATCCCATCATGCAGGGCTACGATTCGGTGGCCGTTGAGTCCGACGTCGAGCTGGGCGGCACGGACCAGCTTTTCAACCTGCTCATGGGGCGCAAACTTCAACAGGATTTCAAACACCCCCCCCAGGTCGTCGTCACGCTTCCCCTCCTAGAGGGCACCGACGGCGTGCGGAAGATGTCCAAGACGTATGGGAACTTCATCGCCTTGAACGACGCGCCGGATGAGATGTTCGGGAAGATCATGTCCGTGCCCGACGATCTTATGTGGAAGTATTTCCAACTCCTCACAAGCGAGGACACGGCCCCGCTCAAGAGCGGCCATCCCATGGAGGCCAAAAAGCGGCTGGCCGGCCTTCTGACGGAAAAGTACCACGGCGCCGGAAGAGCGGCGGAGGCCCGCGCCCGCTTCGAGAAAGTGTTTTCCCGGCGGGAAGACCCCGACCAGGTCCCGGAGCACCGGGTTTCGCGGTCGCCCCTCCGGATGTCCGACCTTCTTGTGGAGGCGGGCTTGGCTCCCTCCAAGAACGAAGCCCGGCGCTTATTGGGGCAGGGGGCCGTCTCCATCGCCGGGGAGACGGTTTCCGACGACCGGGAACTGGCGGTTCATTCCCCCGTTCTGGTTAAAGTCGGGAAACGTCAGTTCCGGAAGATACTCCCGGCATGACCTCCTCGATCCCGTCCCTTTTCCGGAGGGCTTGGCAAAAGTCCCGCCGCGACGACACGGCGTTCGTGGCCGCGGGCCTGTCCTTTTTCACGGTGTTTTCCCTGATTCCCGTGAGCCTCCTGGCGGTGACCGCCGCGGGGGCCGTTTGGGGGCACGCGGCGGCCTCGGGGGCGCTCGTGAACGGCGCCGCCGACTGGATGGGGCCCGACACGGCGAGGTTCCTCGCCAAGGCTCTGGGCAGCGCGCAGCGTCCCGGGGCGGCGGGATGGATGAGCTTGGTTGCCGTAATTTTCGGGGCCTCGGCCCTCTTCTATCACTTGAGGCACGCCCTCAATTTGCAATGGGGGCTTGATATGAACCGGAACGTTCGGGGCGCCGTCGTCAGCCGGCTGGCGGCCTTTTCGATGGTCCTGGTCGTCGGGTTGTTCATGGTCGTGTTCTTCGGCGTCCACGCGGCTTTGGCCGCGCTCTGGCGGTTGTGGGGGCCCTACGTGCCCCTGCCCGGACGGGTGTGGACGTGGAAACTGGCGAACACGGGGGCTTCCCTCGTTTTCCTGAGCGTGCTCTTCGCGGTCGTCTATCGGGTGCTCCCGGCCGTCCGGCTGCGCTGGAAAGAGGCCCTCGTCGGAGGCTCCGTCACGTCGGCCTTGGTGACGGTCGCCAATCAGGTGATCGGGCTCTATTTCCGGTTCGCCCATTTCAAGAGCCTGTACGGAGCCGGCGCCGCGGTGCTCGTCGTCCTTTTGTGGGTGTACCTTTCCGCGCAGGTGTTCCTTTTCGGAGCGGAGTTCACATGGGCCTTGGCCCGGCGACAGGAGGAAAGCGATGCCTAAGAAGGCTAGGAGCGATTCGATGGAGGAACGCCTCCGGAAGTTGGGCGCCCGGCTTGACGAGTTGATCCGGCGGGCGGAAAAGACCGGGGACTACGCCAAGAAGATAAACATGGCGGAGGTGCTTCGCCAAAAAGCCGAGGTGGAAAAGAAACTCAAAGAGCTCCGGCTTCCCGCCCGGCAGGCATGGAAGGAAATTCAGGACGGTTTCAAAACGGCGTGGGATGATGTCCGGGGCGCGTTTTCCCGCGCGAAGGGGAAATTCGAAAAATGACATCCGTCCGGCCGGTGACATGGGGCGAATGATCGTGTTCTTCCTGGCGGTGCTCGGGATTTGGGCCTTGTGGCACGCCTACGTCGCGTGGCGCGCGGCCGGGCTCCTTCCGTCGGAATGGGAGCGGCGGCTCGTCTGGGGGATCGCGGCGCTCCTCTGGGCGAGCTATCCGCTGGCCAGGACCCTGGAACGGATGACCCGGAGCCCGATCGCCGGGCCCTTGGAATGGGTCGCGGCGATCGCCATGGGAACGGTGTTCATCGCGGGGGTGTGCCTGATCGCGGCCGACGGCGTGACGGTCTTCGGACTTTTTTGGCCGGGCTTGACCCGGGTGGTGAGGCTGGCGGCCCTGGCGACGGCCGGCCTCATGACTTTGGCGGCGTTGGGGCAGGGGCTCCGCCGTCCCGTCGTCCGCCGGTGGGAGGTCCGGCTCCGAGGGCTGCCTCCCGCCCTGGACGGGACCACTGTTCTTCAACTGAGCGATCTCCATCTGGGCGCGATCCTGGGTCGAAGCTGGCTGGAGCGGGTGAGACGGCGGGTTGAAAAGCTTCATCCCGACGTCATTGTTTTCACGGGCGACGTCTTGGACGGGAGCGTCCGGCGCACGGCGGGTCTGGAAAAAGACCTCTCGCTGTTCTCGGCCCCGAAGGGCGTGTGGGCCGTGACGGGCAACCATGAATACTACGCGGGGTTACAGGAGAGCGTGCGATTCATGGAACAAGCCGGGTTCCACGTCCTTCGAGACAAAGCTGTGGAGGCCGCGCCGGGGCTCGTGCTGGCGGGCGTGGACGACCTGTCGGCCCGGCGTTCCTACGGAGACCGGGACGGCTTCGTCCGCCACGCCCTCGCCGGCCGTCCCGCCGGCGGCACGATCCTCCTTTGCCACAGCCCCCTGTCCGTTGAGGACGCGGCGGATTCCGGCGCGGGTTTGATGCTTTCGGGCCACACGCACGCCGGGCAAATCTGGCCGTTCGGCGAGATCGTGCGGAGATTCTATCCCTACTTGGCCGGCCGGTTCGAGGTGGAGGGGATGACCCTGATCGTTTCGCGGGGAACGGGGAGTTGGGGCCCTCCCATGCGCCTGTGGGCGCCGGGGGAGATGATTCTGATCACCTTGAGATCGGAATGAGAGCGGGCGGCAAAAGGGGCCGCCGGACGGAGCTCAGCCCGGAAGAGTCGGTCGGAAGACTCCTGATGAAGAGGGGGGAAACCCTGGCCGTGGCCGAATCGTTGACGGGTGGAGGGCTGGGAGAGCGCATCACGCGCGTTCCGGGAAGCTCGGGGTGGTTCGTCGAAGGGCGGGTGGCCTACTCCGAGGAGGCCAAGAAGCGCCTTTTGGGGGTGCCGGCGTCGATTTTGCGGAACTACGGGCCGGTTTCCGTCGAGTGCGCCCGCGCCATGGCGGCGGGGGTGCGGCGCCGGTCGGGCTCGGATTGGGGTTTGAGCGTTACGGGCGTCGCGGGGCCGGGAGGCGCCGAGGGAAAGCCCGCCGGGCTGGTATTCGCCGCCCTGGCCGGCCCCCGCATACGGCGGGCATGGAAACAACGCATTATCGGCGGCCGGGCGCGCGTCCGGCGGGAAACCGTCCGCCGGACGTTGGAGGGTCTCCGCCGGGCGCTCGAGGAAAAGTGAAAGTCAACCCTCGAGCGGCGAAACCTTAGTGGCCGTTCTTGACGTTTCCGACCTTGTAGCGGTCCTGCCAATGGACGACTTCCCGGACCAGCCTCGAGGCCAAGTCCACGGCCGTGTCGTCTTTCTTGCGGAGCCACTTAAGAATGTTGCCTTCTTTTTTCTCGCGGGAGGACAGACCGGCTTCTTCCCGGCCGGGGCGGCCGAGCAGAGTGTGAATGTCCACTTTCAATCCGTCGGCGACGCGCTTCATGGTGGTGAGCGTGGGGTTGCGCTCTCCGCGTTCCAGGCCCCCGATGTAGGTCCAGTGCAGGCTGCATCGATCCGCCATGTCTTCCTGCGTGTAGCCGCGCCGCTTTCGCAGGGCGCGGATGCGCTCGCCGAGCTCCTTTCTGATGTTCGCCGTATTCGCTGGTTTCGTCATGATCGCTTCCCCCTGTTGAATTGAAAAAGCAGTATAGCCTTTGTTCCGCGAAACACACCATAGAAGATAGATCGTGTCGCTATATCGGTATAATGCATATACGTATTAGTGGACCGGAGGAATCGGATGAGGAGTAAGTGGGGGCAGAATTTCCTGGCGGAGGACGGCGTGGCTCGCCGCATCGTCGGAGCCCTCGGTGCTGGCCCCTCGGACGACGTCTTGGAAATCGGTCCCGGCCGGGGGGCCCTCACGCGGTTCCTCATCGGGGCGACGAAGACCTTGACGGCGGTCGAACTGGACCGGCGGCTGGCGGAGGATTTGCGGCGCCGGTGGGGTTCCGTCCCCGGCGTGACGATCGTCCAGGCCGACTTCCTGGATTGGCCGCTCGCAGAGCTCGCGGCACCTGGGGCGTCGGAGCCGCTGATTAGGCCGCTCGCAGAGCTCGCGGCACCTGGGGCGTCGGAGCCGCTGATTAGGCCGCTCGCAGAGCTCGCGGAGGGGGCGGATGGAAGCCTCTACGTCATAGGGAACCTCCCCTACTCGGCGGCCGGCCCCATCTTGCGAAAGCTGCTGGCTTGGCGCGGGTGGTCGGAAGCGGTCGTCATGGTCCAACGGGAAGTCGCCCGGCGGATCGCGGCCGCCCCCGGTTCAGGGGACTACGGGATCCTCTCGGTGTCGGTGCAAATCAAGTCGGAGGTGGAGATCCTTTTCGATGTGAGGCCGTCGGCGTTTCGACCGCAACCCCGGGTGTTCTCGACGGTGCTGAGGCTTCGGCGCTTTCCCGCCCCCCGGGTTCGGGACGAGACCGCTTTCTTCCGCGTGGTCCACGCGGCCTTTGACCAGAGGCGGAAAACCCTCCTCAACAGCTTGTCGCACGGACTGGGGATTGAAAAGGGGCGGACGGAGGAGGCTCTTCGAACGTGCGGTTTGGATCCCGCCGCCCGGCCCGAAACGGTCGGGTGGGAGGGCTTCGATCTCCTGTCGCGGCGGCTTTTCGGTTAACCGACCGGCACGTCCATGCAAAGGACGTGGGGGTCGCTCCGTTCATCGCGGAAAAGCCCGGACAAAGTCACGCACAAGGACCCCGAGGCTTGGGAAATGTAGGGCTCCGTCCGGAATCGGGTCATGAGGTCGTCCGCGACGAGGTAATAATAGTCTTTCATCGAATGGTCGGCCCCTTTTCGGGCGGGCCGGAACAACCCGTTCGTCTTGACGGATCGGGAAGGGTTGTAAATCGTTTCCGTGACCTGGAGGCCGGCTTCATTGAGGACGAAGAGACACTCCACGTTCGGATTTTCCACGATCATCCCGGCCAGGCCTTCATCGAACCGGTCGGGGGAAGGGGCCGAGAGGATCTTGAGAAGTCCCGCCATCATCCGGTCCT
>Ga0182011_10002851_pt1 | contig 14417 bp, 15 predicted proteins | sample 711E1DmetaG_FD_120481 | JGI IMG/M metagenome (GOLD analysis project Ga0182011, IMG submission 120481) | Permafrost microbial communities from Stordalen Mire, Sweden - 711E1D metaG | ecosystem: Environmental > Terrestrial > Soil > Wetlands > Permafrost | place: Sweden: Stordalen | collected... | reverse complement strand
TGCCCCTTGTCTTCCTCCCGCGTTCATTCGCGGTTCCAACCTGTTTCTCCTTCTTGCCGTTGTTGAACCCAAGTTCCCGCTGTTTTTCTCTGTGCCCTCTGTGTCCTCTGTGGTGAAAGAGCCGCTCGTGTTCGTCATTTCCGTTTCGTCATCGATTCGGCCTTCGGCCTTAGGCCTTTGCCGGTGTTTCGTCATTATATCGCGGAAACCGCCCGCATTCGCCGAAAACCGTTGAAAATGTGCCCGCGTGCCCATACACTGAAACCCATTGGACGAACGGAGGTCTCACATGGAATCCCCGCTCAAAGCTCCCCGGGCGGTCATATTCGACATGGACGGGACGATCACCCAACCGATCCTCGACTTCGCGGCGATCAAGCGCCGGATCGGGGCGGGTGAGACCCCCATCCTCGAATTCCTCGCCTCCATCCCGGACCCCGCCCGCCGTCGCCTCGCCCGCGAAAAAGTCGACCGTTGGGAGCGCGAGGGCGCCCTCGCTAGCACCCTCAACCCGGGCGTGCACGAACTCCTCGACTTCCTCCGGGACCGCCGAATCCCCGTCGCCATCCTCACCCGCAACACCCGCGAGTCCGTCGACATCGTCCTCGCGAAGCACCGTCTCCGCTTCGACCTCGTCGTCACCGCCGACGACGACCTCCCGCCCAAGCCCAGTCCCGAACCCGTCCGCCACATCGCCCGCAAACTCGCCTCGGACCCCCGCGACGTCCTCGTCGTCGGGGATTTCCGTTTCGACGTCGAGTGCGGCCGCGCCGCCGGGGCGCAAACGGCCTTCCTCCGAAATCCCATCAACGCCTCCGACGACGCCCACGCCGACGTCGTCATCGACGACCTGCGCGAACTCGTCGACCTCATCGGAAACCCCGCCGCCCCAAAAAAGAAAACCGGAGGCCTCGCCCCTTGACCACCACGCATTACGCCCCGGCGCCCAAGTTCTTGCACATCCTGGCGGGAATCCTCCTCTGGCTCGTCCTGGGAATTGCGCTCTGGCGGCTCTTCACCGGGACGGGTGCGAAGCGTCCGGATACCATCCTCCTCCTCTACCTCATCCTGGTCGCGGTCGCCGGGGCCCTCTGGCTCACCGCCGCCGTCACCGGACTCATCCTCCGCTCGCACCTCGCGGCCCCCGTGCTCACCGTCGTGAACGCCCGGCCCTGTCTCGGCGAACTCGTCCGGTTCCGACTGGCCCTTTCGGCCCGCCGGAGCGTCACCGTCTCCAGGGTCGTCGCCGTCCTTTCGCTGAGCGAGGAAGTCCGCAGGGCCCGGCGGCGCGAGAAGATCCTCCCCCTCGTCGTTTTCCGCGCCGACTCCCTGCTCGCCGAAAACCTCCGCCTCGAGAAAGGCGAATCCAGGGACCTCCCCGGCGAGCTCCTCGTCCCCCCGCTCGCCATGCAAAGCTTCGAGTCCCACCTCTGCGCCTGCCGCTGGCAGCTCGACCTCCTCGTCTTTGTCGGCCGGCAACTCGCCTGGCGTGGCCGTGAGACCCTGAGCGTCCAGCCCGTGCGAATCGACGCCGCGGAGAAAAAGCCCGCATGAACCAACTATCTGCTGGCATCGAGCTCGATTCCCTCGCCGTCGCCGCCGGCGATCACCTCACCGGCCGCGTCATCCTCGGCGGGTCCGCCCCAGGCCCCCTCGCCGCCCTTGCCCTCGAACTCCTCTGGCGGACGAGCGGCCTCTCCAAAACGGAGGAAAAGATCGTCGTAAGCCAAACGCTGCCGTCCTCCGGGGCGCAGGGAATCGCGTTCCAACTCAAGGTCCCCGCCGCCGGACCCATCTCCTACGCCGGAAAGACCTTCTCCATCACCTGGTGCGTCCGGGTCGCCTCCGCAACCCCCGCCGAAAAGATCTTCACGGTCGTTCCCGCACTCCGCAAGCCCGAATTGACCTGACACAGGCCGCCTTCGACACCCAGCCCCCTAAGAGCCTATCCTAAATAACCCCGCTAGCCGCGTTGCGGACGCGACCGGGGTGGATGCAAGGCGCGGCGACGCAGTCGATGCAAAAGACAGCATCGTCGAGCGGGAAAAGGGGGCAGGGGGGCTGTTGAAAAACCCTCATGTGTGCCAGGGGCAGCTTGCCTGCCCCTGCAAAGTTGCGATAGGGCTCAAAAACAGGGGCAAACGAGTTGCCCCTGCCACACACTACGCAAGTCATCGGAAGTTTTTCAACAACCCCTCAGGAACCTTTTGCCTGTAGGCCCGAAAGGGTGCAGCGCACAAAAGGTTCCTGACCCCTTTTCCCGCCCCGGTCCCGCCGCAACCCGGAGGGACGGGGCGTCTCGCGTCCCGATTCCATCGGGACGTGACTCGACCCGTCGCGGCAACGAGGTTATTGGGATAGGCTCTAAACACCTCCGCGACTGTCGTTTTTTGTGACACAGGGGCCTAACTGTGTTCAAAAAAACGAACCAGGCCATAACTTCCCGCCCCCTAAGCAGTTATGCCCAATAAGGCGCAAACCGCGGACAACCCCTGTCGATTTTTATGAACATCCCTGGCATGTTTAACACTTTGTACAGGTGCGCGGCAAATTAAACGCCCCCTATCTCCTTCTTGTTTGGGGACTTACGACGTGCGCTAGAAAAATCCGCCCCGACCCGCCCCATTTGGCACGCAATTTGCTGTATCCCTACAGTGAAAGCGATGTGTGCAAGCCAGCTGTGCAAACTATACTTCTGCCACTTGGCAAGGAAAAGGAGGGCTGACATGAGGACAATGGCGCTGGTTGCAGTGGTCTTTCTGGTGGGTTTCATGGGCGTGGCATGGGGAGCCCCGACCGTCAGCATCGACGAGAACGGCAATGGATTCGTTAACGGCCAGCCGATCTCACACACTATGTCACAAGATCCCCTCCCGGGCGGGTTAGTCACGCTGACGTATACCACGGGGATCGCTGGTTTGCTCCAGGGCGACCTCACGCTGCTGGACAACACGGGCGCGCAGAGTGACGACGTCCGTTTCCTTGGAGACGCGAACGGGACAATCTTCTTCTATTCGGACATAGATTTGGACCAGGGTCTTCATGCCTTGGCCGATGTGGGGCTGCCGCAAACTTATTTGACCACCCAAAAAGTGATAGAAGAGTCGGGGATTGACGGTTATTACGAGTCGACTTCCTACACGCCCGACGAAGCCACTGCTGGTTATCTCCCCGGTAGCGCTATCGTCTACACGATTGTCAGCGATGATGCTCGGGTGCCCGAGCCCTGCACCATGTCGCTCCTGGCCCTCGGCCTTGGCGGCGCTGCGCTCCTCAGGAGAAGGAAGAAATAACTCACACCCGAAACCCTTGTGCTTCCCAGAACGGACGGCTCCTTCGAGCCGTCCGTTTTTTTCCCCGGCTTGCACGCCATCCACCCATTTGACCTCGCTTTCCTCAGCGCCTCTTGCGTCTCCGCACCTCCTTATCCCCCTCTTTTCCCCTCTTTCTTCCTGTGCGGCGCACTCAACATTCACCTCCGATACCCCCTATGTTCCTCAGGATATCGCCAACCCGCCGTATCTCCGCCATCCCTGTTGCATTCACCCATCACCAAGACCCGGGCTTTGTTCAATAAATTCAACATCGCCTCAACCCCTTGCTCAATAGGTAGTTCCGTCAGGATCCCGGCCCGATGCCGGCAAGGCGTGTTGAATTTCGTGAACAAGATCTGAGCGCTCTGGCAATCCCGTCCAAGTTGCCGGCGGATTATCTTCTCCATATCCTGTTGCCGCGTCTGACGTTACGAAACGAGCCGAAAAATTCCGCCGCATCCGGTGTCGTTTGGTACACGGTTTGCTGTGTAAACAATCGTCGGGAGGCTCAAGAAACCCGCTGGCAAGTGCCTGATATCATTCGTTCGCGGGAAAAGGGGCATCACATGAAGACGACCGTGCTGATTGCTGTGGTTGTTCTGGCCGGATTCGCGGGGGTGGCATGGGGGCAGTCATGGCCTGCACCACTGCCTGGTTTGCCCTATGTTATCGTCGACGAAAACGGCAATGGGAGTCTCCATACAGCAACGGGAACCCAGACCCTTCCTTACTCTATAGGTCTGGATCCCGGCCCAGGTGGGCTCAGCAATGCGCTGATTTACACCCTTCCGGGTAATTTTAACATCGTCGCAGGGGACCTGCTCCTTGATGAGGTGTCAGGCGGGGTGGGCAACCCCAGCGACCTTGTGCGTTTCAATAATAATCAGGCGGGCACAAGCCAACTCGTTTTTTATTCGGACACTGAAGATGGCGCCGATGCGTTGGCCGACACGGGGCTCCCGGGGGAACCCTACGACGTTCCGGCAATGATAGAGGTGCAGGAGTGGGGGACGGAGGCACTCAATGGGTATGTCTACCAGCCTCAGAGCAGGCTACAAGGTTACACCTCAGTTTACCCCACATTGACCTTCTACATCATCAGCGATGGGTCGGCGTCAGTGCCAGTTCCCGAACCCGCCACGATGACGCTCCTCGTGCTGGGCCTGGGCGGCGCCGCGATCCTCCGGAGAAAGATGAAGAAGTAACCGGCGTTCTCTATACTGTTGCTCAAATGATAACGGACGGCTCCTTCGAGCCGTCCGTTTTTTTGCCGCCTTGCCGGGCGGCTCGTCTCCGCTGGACAAAAGAAAAGGCGCCCCGTTCGCCGGGGCGCCTTGTGAGAGACGCAGGGTGCAGAAGATCAGCTCGCGGCCTTGGCCTTGAGGAGCGCCGCGAGATTGCTCACGGTGATGGAGTTCTTCCGTCGGGCCCGGTTCTTGTGGATGATCCCGTGGGTGACCGCGCGGTCGAAGCTCTTCTGAAGAAGGAGCGCCTGCTTCTTCGCCTCGTCGACGTCTCCTGCCGCGATGGCCGCGTCGAATTTCTTCACGCGGGTCTTGAGATGCGTCTTCACCGCCTTGTTGCGTCCCTGGTGCGTGGCATTCTGTCTGAGTCGCTTCTTCGCCGACCGGGTATGAGGCAAACCGTGCTCCTTTCCGTATGAGGGGTTTTAGCCCTTCTTCTCCCGTGCTTTCTTGTAGACGGCCTCCATCCTCTGTCTGACGTCGCGGAAGGCGACGTCGGCGTCGTAGATCTTGCCGAAGGCGTGCTCGGCCTGCTCGTAGTCTCCTATCTTCTCGTACGTGTCGCCGAGGTCGTACCAGACGGACTTCACCAGGGGGTTCATGACCACGGCGCCTTCGACCGCGCGCGTGAACATGTTGACGGCACGGTCGTACATCTTCTTCCCGACCAGGCACAAGCCAAGCACGTGGTTGGAGCTCATGCGGTAGCGGGGGTCGGCGACGGACTTCTGAAGCACCTGCATGGCCCCGTCGTGATCGCCTCGCTCGTAGAGGAGCATCCCCAGCTGGTAGTGCACTTCCATGTTCGTAGGCTGCTCGGCCACCCGCTGTTTGTACTCCTGGACCATGAAGACTTCCAGTTTGCGGGTGAGTTCATCGAGCTCCTGTCGGGTCTTGGCGTCGGTCGGCGTTTTTTCGAGCTTCTCCCGGAACTGGTCGACGCTGGTCTTCATGAACTGGATCTTCACTTCCCCGAGGCGGCCGCGCCAGAAGGTGTTGGTGCGTTCGAGCTCGTAGGCCTTCTTGAAGTTCTCCTCGGCCTGCTTGAAACGCTTCTTCTGCAGGAGCAGGTCCCCCATGCGCGCGTAGAGGTTCGAGCGGTTGGGCTCGGCGATGACCGCGTCCTGCAGACGCTTGATTTCCTTTTCGACCTCATCCTCGGAGTGCATCAGGCGCTCGTCCCGCTGAAGGTCGGCCTGTCCCTCCCCGTCGCGGACCTTGTCCCGGCAGGTCTCGGTGTCGTCCCAGCCCCCGTCCTCGATGGCCCGCTGGGCCGCCATCCACTGTGCGGTGCTCTTCGCCTCGTGGTCGGTCCCCCGGATCTTCAGCAGCTCCTCGAACCGGTTCATCGCCAGCTCCATGTCGCGCCGGGTGTGGGTCGCGTCGAACCGTTCCTTATAGAGCCGTCCCAGCTGCCTCAGGGCGTTGATGTTCTTCGCATCGACGTCCCTCGCGCTCTCGTACGCCGCGATGGCCGTCTCGATGTCCCCGGCCGCATACGCCGCCTGCGCCAGTTTGTTGCGGATCGTCGCGCTCATCGGGTTGACCTTCAGGTACCGCTCACAGTCCTCGATGACCTTGAGGGGCTTCCCGATCAGGGCGTGCGCCGCCGAAGCCAGCCACGGACCCGTCCCCTTGGAGAACACCGTCATCCGGCTCGGACTCGCCTGCGCGCACTTCCGCCGCTCCGCCAACCACAGCGTCTGCCGTGCCTTCACGTTCTTCGGGTCCTGCGCGATCATCTGATACAGAAGCTCGATCGCGTAGTCGTAGTTCTCTCGTTCGACCGCGTCCGTCGCCTTCTCATACAGTGCGTCGGTAGTCACAAGCGAACCCTCCTGTCGTGCGGCACTTGCCTCAAGACCAACGTACCACATATCTTAGAGCAAGGGGAAAAGACACGATACAACCCACTTAGTGTATCGTCTCGCCCCGTTCTGTCAACAAAAAAAGGTCATTCCCCGGAAGCCACGAAACTGCCCAATCATAACTCCCGGACGCCGCGGTCTCCGTGCTCCGGAGTTGCCGTTTCGACCGGCGGGTTGCGACTTGCCTGTCCGGCCGCCGCCTCTTATAATAGCAAGGCGCGACAAAGCCCGTTCCAGACATTGGACGCCGCGCGTGACGAGACGCCCCCCCCACGGGGCCGGGGGGGCCGGGGGGCTAAGCGATGCCGGGAGAGGTCATGCAGATTCTCGTTTATCCCAACCCGCTCTTGAGGAAGCCCGCCGAGGTCGTCCGCGATTTGGCCGACATCGACCAGAAATGCGAAGAGATGTTCCGCATCATGTACGACCACAAGGGGGTGGGACTCGCCGCCACCCAGGTCGGGATCGACCAGCGCTTCTTCATCATGAACGCCGGGGGCGCCCCGGCGAAGGACCTGGTCCTGGTGAACCCCGTGATCGTGGAGGGCACCGGGGAGCTCATCACGGAGGAAGGGTGTCTTTCGCTTCCGGGTCTCGAGATGAAACTTCCGCGGTACGAGTGGGTGAAGGTGCGCGCGACCACGCTCGACGGCGGGGAAATCGAGCTCGAGGGCGACGGCGTCTTCGCCCGCGCCGTCCAGCACGAGCTCGACCACCTGAACGGCACGCTCATCATCGACAAGGTCAGTCCCGCGCTTCGCATCGCGCTGCGTCCGAGACTCCGCGAGATGGAAAAGAAATTCCGGGCGAAAAAATGAAGCCTCCCGGTTCCGACAAGCCGGGGGATTCTCCGGGGTGTCGCATGAAAACCCTCGCACTCTGCGTCGCGTTCATCCTGTGGGGTTCCCTTGCACCCGGCGAGGAGCCGAAGCCGGCCCCGGACAACCCGCCGGCCCCCGCCCCCGAGATCCGCCGCATCAACATCACCGTCTTCCCGCACGAGGTGATCATCGTCCGCGGGGAGATGGTGGAGCTCGCGGCGCTCCGCGAACACCTCGAAAAACTCGTCCCCGACGCCAGGAAACCCGGCGTCGAGGTCATCGTCAACCCCAACTCCCCCAGGGAGATGGACGTCGTCCCCAGGATCATCCAGGCGGCCACGGACGCCGGGTATACCAACGTCTCCTACATCTCCGCGAAACCCGAGAAGCCCCCGATCACCGAGATCAGCATCCTCATCTCCAGGACCGGAGATATCTTCGTCGACGAGAGCGGGGTCGCCGAGAAGGACCTCAAGGCCCACATCGAGAAGCTGGTGGAGGAGGAGCGGCGAGCGAAGGTGAGCGTCTATATCCGCGCCTCGCGCCTGGTCCCGCCCAGGAAAATCGCCGACGTCTCGAAGCTCGTCCATGGCCTCGGCTTCAAGGACATCGTCTTCGGCGTCATCATGGAGTAACCCGGTTTCGCCCAAGACCGTCTCGCGGAACCTCCCCCGGCGTGCCCCCCAGCGGATTGTCCGACGTGGCGGCTTGACATTCCCGCGGAACACGCTATAAAAGAGCCCCCTGAGATTCTCGCCAAGGGGGGGGCTCCCGTCGTTCGGTCGACGGACGGCATCCACTGGAAAACCGAGGAAAAAACACATGACGAAACTAAAGGGCAACGCCGTCATCGGCCAGTCGGGCGGGCCGACGTGCGTCATCAACCGCTCGCTCGTCGCCGCCGTCGAGGAGCTGAAAAAATCCTCCCAGATCACCGGGATCTTCGGCGCCCGGCACGGGCTCGACGGGATCCTCAAGGAGGAGTTCATCGACCTCCGGAAGCAGTCGAAGTCGACCCTGGCAAGACTCCTGGAGACCCCGAGCGCCGCGCTCGGCTCCACCCGCAAGCGCCCCAAGGCCGGCGACGAGGACTGCACCCGGACCCTCGAGGTCTTCCAGAAATACGACGTGCGGTATTTCTTCTACATCGGCGGGGGCGACTCGGCGCAGACCGCGAACACCCTCAGCGCGCTCGCTCGCTCCAAAGGCTACGAGTTCCGCACCTTCCACATCCCCAAGACGATCGACAACGACCTCATCGGGAGCGACCACACCCCCGGCTACGGGACCGCGGCGCGCTTCGTCGCCTGCGCCTTTCTGGGCGACGACCTCGACAACCGCTCGCTCAAGGGGGTCAAGATCGACGTGGTGATGGGCCGTCACGCCGGGTACCTCACCGCCGCGAGCGTCTTGGGCCGGCTCGACGACGAGTCCGGGCCGCACCTCGTCTACGTCCCCGAGAGGCTCTTCCACATGGACCGGTTCATCGCCGACGTGGACGCCGTCTACGCCCGCCTCGGCCGGTGCGTCGTCGCCGTGAGCGAAGGGATCGCCACCGGTCCCGACGACAAGGACCTCATCGTCACCCAGGCCGGCGTGACCATGCTCAAGGAGAGCGTCCGGATGGACATGCCCCGGGACCCCTCCGGGCATCCGCAGCTCTCGGGCACCGGGATCCTCGCCGACTACCTGGTCTGGCAGGTGCGCCGCGGCCTCGAAACCAAGTACGCCGCCCAGAAGAAGAAGCTCCGCATCCGCGGCGACACCTTCGGGTATCTCCAGCGGTCGTTCCCGAGCGCGATGAGCGACGTGGACGCTCGTGAAGCGACCGAGGTCGGAACGCTCGCCGTCCGGTTCGCCCTCGCGAGCGACACCGACGGCTCCGTCGTCATCCAGCGCAAGCCCGGCCGCAAATACGCCGTCAAGATCACCTGCGCCCCGCTGGCCGAGGTCGCCCGCGGCGAGGCCACCATGCCCGACCACTTCATCAACCAGGCCGGGAACAACGTCACCCAGGCGTTCGTTGACTACGCCAGGCCGCTCGTCGGCCGGCTCCCGAACGCCGGACTCCTCCAGCAAACGCTCGTCCCGAAGAGGCGAACGTAATCTCCAAACTCATGACAGGGGAGAGAACGATGGGAAAGTGCATGGACGTGATCCTCGGTCGGCGGACCATCCGCCGGTTCAAGCAGAAGGCCGTCCCGCGGAAGGACCTGGTGGAGCTGGTGAACGCCGGCCGGCTCGCCTCGACTGCCGGCAACGCCCAGCCCTGGCAGTTTGTGCTCGTGGATGACGCCGACCTCGTCGGCGACCTGTGCGCCTCGCTCGGGTGGCTTGCCGGGGCGCCCGAGGAGAGCAGGCGTCCCACCGCGCTCGTCGTCGTGCTCCTCTCGAACCCCAAAGACAAGTGGTCGGCCTGGGCCGACGGCGGCGCCGCCATCCAGAACATGCAGCTCGCCGCATGGGAAAAGCGCATCGGGTCCTGCTGGATCGGCTCCTTCGACGCGCCGACCGTCACGCGGCTCCTCAAGGTCCCGGACGACCTGAAGATCTTCTCCGTCCTCGCGCTCGGCATTCCCGACGAAGAGCCGGTGGCCGAGGACGCCGACGACGACGTCTCCGCCAAGCGCGACCCCGCGGGCGTCCTGCACGTCAAGAAACGCCGGCTCGACGCCGTCCTCCACGTCAACGCGTTCGGCCAGAAGAAGTAGCGCCTCTTTAACCGCAAAGGACGCAAAGAGCGCAAAGGAATACCGGGGCCGGAAGAAAGAAGAGGACGACAACTTCGTCCTCTTCTTCTGCTTTCTAACCCTTATCTTCCCTTTGCGACCTCTGCGTCCTTTGCGGTTCCAGACCGCTTGGCCCGTCTGTCAGCGTTCGCCGCGCTCGCGCAGGACGCGCATAAGAATGTCGGGGCAGTCGGCGCCGATCGCGTCCACGTCCAGCGTCTCGACGATCCGGCGGCAGTCGCTCTCCGTTCGCGCAATCCACACCATGATCCGCTTGCTAGCGTGTTCTCGGGGAACTTCCGGCACCACCCGCGATGCCCGACGACGATCATTTCTTCTCCTGCTGTTTCCGCCCCTCGGGGGCCGGGGATTGGCGCTTTTCCTCCTCCGCCACTAGCCGGTCCACGAGCGGCAGCACGCCCGTCACGTGAGCGGCGAGCCACCCGTCCGTCTCGTCCAGGCTCATCGCCAGGGCCAGCACCTCGGTGAAGTGGAGAATGGGGACCTCGACGGCGCGGCGTCTCCGACGGCCGACCGTGTATTGGAAGCTGTCGAGTTGAAAGTGACAGTGCGGACACGCGGTGACGATCGCGTCGGCCCCGGACTTCTCGAAGTCGCGAAAGATCTTTTCGAGGGCGCGGAGCGCCGATTCGCTCTCCGTGAAGACGCCGAAGGGGCCGAGTCTTCGCCGCGACCCGCTCCATTCCCGCGCCTGGGCCCCGGCAAGTTCCATCAGCGCCTCCATCGGCCGCCGGCCGGCCGCTGCGGACTGTATCCCCTCTCCCTCTGGGAGAGGGTTAGGGTGAGGGGGATTTTCCCGACGACTTCCCTCACCCCGGCCCTCTCCCGGGGGGAGAGGGGGGACGGGCGCGTCTGCGCCGGACTTCCCGCGGGAAACTCCGCACCCCTCGTAGCAGACGACCTTGAGCGACCCGACGGGACGCTCTTCTCCAATCGCGCGGATCTTCATCGCGAGCGCCTCGCGGAGCTCGTCACGGCTTAGAAGATCGAGCACGTGGAGCGCGGAGTCCGGACCCCCGGAGTCTCGCAGTCGCTCCACGCAGAGGGGACATCCGCTGACGACCGGGCCGGCCGCCTCATGCTCGACGGAACCACCGGCGTTGCCCCGGCCGGCAGGCGTCCCGTCTTCCCGCACCACCCCGGCCCCACAGCAGGTCCAGCCGTCGATCTCCGCCAGATGCACGTCCAGTTCCGCAAGTACCCGGTGGATGGACGCGTCATACTCCCGTGCCGACTCCTCGGCAAGACATCCGGGGAAATAGGAAAAAACCTGTCCGCGGGAGGGCGCTTTCTCCGTGCGACGCTTCACCTTCGGGGCAAAGAGCCGGAGTTTGCCGCCCAGGACGAGCGAGACTTCCTGTCCGCCCTCGACGGCCGCCGGCGGCGCGTGTTTCCGCATCCCGTCGATAAGCCCTCTCAGGTGGAGCCGCCCGCGACGCTTCAGCTGCTCACGGATGATCTGTTCCAGCGATTCGATGTCCGCCATTCGGCACTCCGCGGTTTCCCGGATGGACCATTTGCGAAGCCGCGATTCCGGGTTCCACCCGCCACGGGCGGGCTAACCTTCCATCAGCACCCCGACGTGTTCCTCGGCGCACTCCCCGAGCGAGTTGAGGTCGTAGCCGCCCTCCAGGACGCTCACGATCCGGCCCGACGAGGTCGTCCGCGCAAGCTCGACGATGGCCGCGGTCATGTCGCGGAAGTCGCTCGTCTGGAGGTGGAGTCCGCCGATGGGGTCCCCGACGTGCCCGTCGAACCCCGCCGACACCAGCACCAGGTCCGGGACGAACACGCCCGCGATCTCGTCCAGCGTCTTGACGAAGAGGCTCACGATCACCTTGCGGTCGAGCGACACGGACACGGGACAGTTGAGCGTGAACCCCTCGCCCCGGCCTTTTCCGCGCTCGCTCTCGCGACCCGTCCCGGGATAGAAGGGCGAGCGGTGTATCGAGAAATAAAAGACGCTGTCGTCCTCGTAGAAGATCGACTGTGTCCCGTTGCCGTGGTGGGCGTCGAAGTCGACGATGAGCACCGTGCGGCACCCGTGATGTCTCTGGGCGTACCGGGCGCCCAGCGCCACGTTGTTGAAAAGACAGAACCCCATCGCCTCGTCGGCCGTCGCGTGGTGCCCGGGCGGTCGGACCATGCAGAAAGCGTTCTTCACCTCGCGCAGCATCACCTGGTCGATGCCGACGAACACCCCGCCCACGGCCGTGCGCGCCACGTCGAACGACTCCGGACACACCGCCGTGTCCGGGTCGAGCGACGTCCGGCCCTCGTGACAGGACCGCTGCACCCGGAAGATGTGCTCCTCAGCGTGCACCATCCGCAGGTCTTCGATGTCGGCGGCGCGCGGCGAGAAGATGCGGAGCTTCCCCCAGACCCCGCTTTGCACAAGACGGTTCTGGATGGCGAGGAGCCTGCCCGGACACTCCGGGTGCTCCCCCGTCTTGTGCTCCAGATACACGCTCGAATACACGATCCCGGTGGTGGGCATGGTACTGTCCGAAGAGAACGGCTAATGCCTAAGGAAGATGCAACATCCGCAGAGACAACAAGTTACATCGTCACATACCGGTCGGGAGACTGCGGTTTCTTAGTCATTCACCATCAGGGTTTCGTCATTTTCTCCAGTCCCCCCATGTACGGCCGGAGGACTTCGGGGACGGTGACGGAGCCGTCGGCGTTCTGGTAGTTTTCGAGGATCACGGCGATGAGCCGCGCGAGCGCGACGCCCGAGCCGTTGAGGGTGTGGACGAACTTCACCTTCCCGTCCGTGTCGCGAAACCGGATGTTCGCCCGGCGCGCCTGGAAATCCAGAAAGTTCGAGCAGCTCGACGTCTCAAGCCACCGCCCCAGGCCCCCCGCCCAGATCTCGATGTCGTAGCACTTCGCCGCCGCGAACGACATGTCCAGGCTCGACAGCATCAGCACTCGGTACTCCAGTCCCAGCATCTGGACCACCCGCTCGGCGTTCGCCAGGAGTTTCTCGTGCTCCTCCCAGCTCGTCTCGGGCCGCACGAACTTCACCAGCTCCACCTTGTCGAACTGATGCACCCGCATCAGTCCGCGCGTGTCCTTGCCGTAGCTCCCCGCCTCCCGCCGGAAGCACGCCGTGTACGCCGCGTAGCAGATCGGCAGGTCCCCCTCGTTCAGTATTTCGTCCTGGTGGAGGTTCGTCACGGGGACCTCCGCGGTCGGGATGAGGAAGAGGTCGTCGAGACTCGTCTTGTACATGTCCTCTTCGAACTTGGGAAGTTGTCCGGTGCCGGTCATGGCGCGCCGGTTGACGAGGAACGGCGGAAAGATCTCGACGTATCCGTGCTTTGTCGTGTGAAGGTCGAGCATGAAGTTGACGAGCGCGCGGACCAGTCGCGCCCCCGCGCGCTTGTAGAGCGCGAAGTGCGGCTCGGCGATTTTCGTCGCCCGCGGAAAATCCAGAACGTCCAGCGTCTCGCCCAGCTCCCAGTGCGTCTTCGGCGCAAAGTCGAACGTCCGCCGCTCGCCGGCGTGCCGCACTTCCCTGTTGTGGGTCGCGTCGCCGGCCGGGACGTCGGCCGCCGGCAGGTTCGGGATCGTCAGCAGTTGCTCCTGGATGGCGGTTTCGACCCCGGCAAGCTCGGCGTCGATGGCGCGGATGTCCCCGCCGATCTGCTTCGTCCGCTCGATGAGCGCGGAGGCGTCCTCGCCCCGCTTCTTGAGCTCGGAAACCTTCTTCGAGTTCACGTTCCGCTCGGCCTTGAGCGCCTCCACCCGGCCGATCAGCTCCCGGCGCTTCGCGTCGAGCGCAAGGAACCCGTCCAGGTTGAACTTCGACTCCCGCGCCGCCAGGCCCTGCCTCACCCGGTCCGTCTCGTCGCGAATCACGTTCATGTCCAGCATGAGCATTCCTCTGTCGTTCCCGTCGTCTTGCCTGTGCCGCCCGTGATGGTAAAACGCCCGCCGGTGGAAGTCAATTCGAAAGCGCTTGTATTCGCGCCGGACGACGCTAAAATGGGCCTTTTCGGGGGGAGGGGACGCGTGAGCGGGCGGCTGGTCATCGGCACGCGACGGAGCAAGCTAGCGCTCATCCAGGCGCAACTCGTGGCCGAGGCCCTCCGGCGTGCGTGCGAGGATCTCGTCGTCGAGCTCCTCGAGATAACGACCGCGGGCGACCGGGAACCGAAGAAGCCCCTGAGTGCGGCGTCCGAGACCGGGATATTCACGCGCGCCATCGAGCAGAAGCTCCTCGCCGGCGAGATCGACCTCGCCGTGCAAAGTCTCAAGGACCTGCCGGTGGAGTTGGCGAAGGGGTTGGCGCTAGCGGCGACGCCCGAGCGCGGCGATCCGCGCGACGTGCTCCTCTCGCGACAGGGACTCGCCCTCCGCGACCTCCGCGCCGGGGCCGTGGTCGGGACGTCGAGTCCCCGTCGCGCGGCGC
>Ga0182011_10002850_pt1 | contig 14421 bp, 10 predicted proteins | sample 711E1DmetaG_FD_120481 | JGI IMG/M metagenome (GOLD analysis project Ga0182011, IMG submission 120481) | Permafrost microbial communities from Stordalen Mire, Sweden - 711E1D metaG | ecosystem: Environmental > Terrestrial > Soil > Wetlands > Permafrost | place: Sweden: Stordalen | collected... | reverse complement strand
CGGACGTCGAAGGCCAGGGCCTCCCGCCGGGAAGCTGACCGTCGCCGCCGTGGCGGATGGTTCACCACCTCCGCGACCTTCGACCCTCGACTTTCGGCCTTCGACGGCATGGGGACGGCCTCATCCCAGGCTGAAGGTGGTCTCGTCGACCTGCATCTTCTCCGGGTACGCGACCCGTCCCCGCAGCAGTTGGTCCGGCCCGAACGACGCGTGCCGCACCTCGTCGAGCCGGACCGCGTTGAGGAGCTTTTCGGTGCGCAAGCCCTTGAACACGGACTTGGCCCGATCGTCGCCGAGCAGAACGGGCGCACGGTAGACAAAGAGGTAGTCCAAATGGCGGAACTGGATCAGTTCGCTAATGATCTGCGCCCCGCCCTCGAAATAGACTCCCGTGATGCCCGCCTCGACGCACTTCTGCCGAAAATCGCTGAACTGCACCCGCATCGTCGACGACGGGAAATTCCAGACCTGCACGCCGAGCGCCTGCAGTTTGCGGACGTAGCCCAGGCCGCCGTGGGGGGTGGTGACCACGATGGTGCGGCCCTTGAACTCATCGGTGTACACTTTCGGCAGGTTCTTTTCGACGACCGTACGCAGCAGGCCGTCGAAGACCATGCGCACCGGGCAATACACTTCTTCGCCCACGCGACTCGTGAGGCTGGGATTGTCGGTGATCACGGTGCCCGCCCCCACGGCGATGGCCGGGAACAAGCGCCGCCACAGATGGACATCGGCGCGGGCCTCCTCGCCCGTGATCCACTGCGAGTCGTTGGACCGCGTGGCAATCTTCCCATCCAGCGTCACCGCGGCCTTGGCGGCGAGCAGCGGCAGCCCGGTGGTGATCCAGTGGTTGAAGATGAGATTGAGGTCGGCGCATTCTTCCGCCAGTACGCCGTCGGTCACAGTAACGCCCGCGGCGCGCAGGATCTCGAAACCGTGGCCGCCATGGACGGGATTGGGGTCCGTGGTGCCGACGACCACGTGTTTGATCCCCGCCGCGATGATGGCATTCGTGCAGGCGCCCGTGCGACCCTGCGTACTGCAGGGCTCGAGGGTCACGTAGAGCACCGCCCCGGTGCGGGGTAGGCGCCCCAGGTTGCGGAGCGCCACCACCTCGGCGTGCGGTTCGCCGTCCCGGGCATGAAATCCCTCCGCCACCACCTCACCCCGCTCGACGATGACCGCCCCGACCATGGGGTTGGGATGCGTCAGGCCCCAGGCGCGCCGGGCGGCCGCCAGGGCCAGGCCCATGAACTGCTCGTGCATCAGTTGTTCCTTGGGTTCCATGTCACTCGCTCCTGGTTGGCTCGGGGCCGTCCGGCCTTCGGGGATCGGATCGACGCGCGGGTCGCCCCGCGCCCGGCAGGCGTCTTGCCTTCATCCATGGACAAACGGGTTGGTCTCGCGCTCCGCGCCCACCGTGGTCTCGGGCCCGTGCCCCGGGTACACGACCGTGTCATCCGGCAGGGAAAAGATCTGGCTGCGGATGGAGTGTTCCAGCACCTCCATGCTGCCGCCCGGCAGGTCGGTCCGCCCGACGCCGCTGGCGAACAGGGCATCGCCCACGAACGCCGCCTTGAGCGCCTCGATATAAAAGAGCACGTTGCCGGGGCAATGGCCCGGGACGTGGCGCACCTCCACGGTCTGGCCCAGCGCCGTCCACCGCTGGCCCTGCTCCACGAATTCGTCGACCTTGATCGGCCCGAGCCGCGCGCCGGGGATCAGGAACATCTCCATGACCTCGGGGGTTTCGATCAGCACCTGGTCATCGCGGTGGGCGCGGACCCGGGCTCCGGTCGCCGCCACGACCTCGGCGCCGCCTTGCGTATGGTCCCAATGCCCATGCGTGATCCAGAGCTCGCCCAAGCGGCAATGCTCCCGGTCGAGGATCGGCTTGATCATGGGCCAGATGCCCCCGGGCGCGTCGATCAACACGGCTTCGCCGAGCTCCGGGGCGGTCAGCAGGTAGGCGTTGGTCTGGATCGGGCCGGCGGGCACGATATGCAGGTTCATGGTTCACTAGATGCGGCCTGCGGGCGCCCCGCGCAATCGCGAAGTGCGCTGCCTAACCTCGCATGGCCCGGAAACAGGCGGATCGCCGGGGTTCATTCTTCATTGCCTTTCTGCGCGGTCTGGATGCCCTGTGGTCCACGCCACCGCCTTCCCATGACCAGCGCTGAGATCCGCCAGAGCTTCCTCGATTTCTTCCGGCAACACGACCACACCCTCGTGCCGTCGTCCTCGTTGCTGCCCGATTCGCCCGGCCTGCTCTTCACCAACGCTGGGATGAACCAGTTTGTGCCCATCTTCCTCGGCAGCCGGCAACCCGACGTCTCCCACTGGGCCGGCGTCGTGCCCGCGCGGGACACGCGCGCAGCCGACACCCAGAAATGCATCCGCGCCGGCGGCAAGCACAACGACCTCGAGGACGTCGGCTTCGACACCTACCACCACACGTTTTTCGAGATGCTCGGCAACTGGTCGTTCGGCGACTATTTCAAAAAGGAGTCGCTCGAGTGGGGCTGGGACCTGCTGACGGAGCGGTGGAAGATTCCGCCCAAGCGATTGTACGCCACTGTGTACTGGCCAGAAGAGAACAGGAGTCAGTGGGATAACCTAATTCGACACAACACCGCACTGGTAGATTCGGGGGCCAAAATCGGCCCAGAACCCTGGGATACGGATGCTCAAGACAAATTCTACGGTCCCGATGCGTCGGCTTCGAGAATCGGCCTATTGGAAAACTGTGATCTGGAATCTCTGTATCGATGGACAAAGATCTTTAGGCAGTCCCATCTCTCGCCAGAGATCCATATCGTTCCTGGCAATCGAAAGGACAATTTCTGGATGATGGGTGATACCGGCCCGTGCGGCCCGTGCTCGGAAATCCATTTCAACCTCCTGCCGATGGATGACGAAGCGGCCGGCCGCGCGCTCGTCAACGCCGGGCAGCCGCGCTGCATCGAGATCTGGAACCACGTCTTCATCCAGTTCAACGCCAACGCTGACGGCAGCCTTTCGCGTCTATCTGCCCGGCACGTCGACACCGGCATGGGCTTTGAGCGCGTCGCCGGCATCCACGCCGTCACCGGCGGCTTCAAGGACTTCACCAAGGACCCGTCGAACTACGCCGCGGATATCTTTGCTCCCCTGTTCAACAAGGTCGCCGAGCTTTCGGGCAAAACCTATCAGGGCACCGTCCCGAAACAACGCGTTGGTCTCAGCGAGCAGGAGAACGTGGATATCGCCTTCCGGGTGCTCGCCGACCATGCGCGCTGCGTCTCGTGCGCCATTGCGGACGGCATCCTCCCTGGCAACGAAGGCCGCAACTACGTCGTCCGCCGCATTCTCCGCCGCGGCATCCTCTACGGCAAGAAGCTCGGTCTGGCGACCGGCTTTTTTGAACAACTCGTCGCGCCGGTCGTCGAATCGCTGGGCTCCGTCTTCCCAGAGCTGAAAGAGCGACAGGAAACGGTCCGCCGCGTGATCCATGCCGAAGAGGAATCATTCGGACGGACGATTGACCGCGGGCTGGCGCTTTTGGAGGCCGAGATTGCGCGACTTCCGGGGAGCGCGCGCGTCTCGCGTGCTGCATCCGGCGTCCCGCTGGATGCTCCCCAGGATGTCCGCTACACGAAGCGCCGCCTTCCCCATTTCGAGCGACCGTGGGGAAAATATCATATAACGTTTTCGACCCGGGATCGGCGCCCGCTCACCGAGCCTGCTCGCCGCATTGTTTTGGAAAGCCTCGTTCACGGTCATCGGACCGGCCGATACTGTCTTTTCGCCGCCGCAGTGATGCCGGACCACGTCCACGTCCTGCTCGAACCACAACCCAAAGAGGGGACGCCCGAGGGTGGCACCGTCTTCCATAACCTGAGCGAGATTCTGCATTCGGTGAAGTCGTTCACGGCCCACGAAATCAACAAGCTCGCCGGCAGCACTGGCCCCGTCTGGGAAAAGGAGTCCTTTGACACGTTGATCCGCTCCGAGGCAGATCTGCACGAGAAGTATCGTTACGTCGTCGACAATCCTCGAAGCGCAGGATTGGTCAGGCCCGATGGAACGTACCCCTTTCTGTGGACGCTGTCGGACGAAGACGTTCGGCGCGACGCCGAACGCGACCCGCGGGACGCGGGCGCTCCCCAAGAAATCCCGGGTGCGATCGCCTTCACTCTTTACGACACCTACGGCTTCCCGCTGGACATGACCCAACTCTTGGCGCAGGAGCGCGGGCTGACCGTCGACGTGAATGGGTTTAATACAGAAATGGCAAAACAGCGCGAACGCGGCCGGGCCGCATTGAAAAAGGAGATCATCGTGGCAACGACAGAAGGAGAAGAAACCGCAGCCCAGCAACCGACCAAGTTCCTGGGCTACACGCAGCTCACGGCCGAGGCCAAGGTCATCGACGTCGTCACGACCGACAAGGATACCTACCTCGTCTTCGACCAGACTCCGTTCTATGCGGAGATGGGCGGCCAGACGGGCGATCACGGCGTCGCCAAGATCGCCGGGCAGGTCTTCGCGATCGTTTACACGATCAAGGACAAGGCCGGACGCCACCTGCACCAGCTGGCCCCCGCCTGTGCGCTCGACGCGGCTAAACTTCACCTGGTCGGCCAGACCGCCGCGCTGGTGGTCTCGCCGATGGCCCGCCGCGCGATTTGCCGCCACCACACCGCGGCCCACCTCATCCACTGGGCGTTGCGCAAGGTCCTCGGCACGCATGTCCGCCAGGCCGGCACCTCCAAGACCAAGGAGCGGCTGCGCTTCGACTTCTCCCACTTCGAGCAGGTCAAGCCCGAGCAGCTTCGCGAGATCGAGCATCTCGTGAACGAGAAGGTGCTCGATAATGCCAAGATCGACATCTACGAGGTCGAATTCGACAAAAAGCCCGCCGACACCCTCGCCTTCTTCGGCGAGAAATATGGCAAGGTCGTCCGCGTGGTGGACATCGGCGGCTACAGCCGCGAGCTGTGCGGCGGCACCCACGTCGGCACCACGGGTGAGATCGGGCTGATCAAAATCGCCGCCGAAATGGCCATCGCCGCCGGCACCCGCCGCATCGAGGCCGTGGCCGGCCAGGCGGCCTATAACTTCGTCCAGGACGAGGAGGAAGCCCTCAAGACCGTAAGCCACCGGCTCAACGCCGGGCCGCAGGACGTCGCCCAGAAACTGGAGTCGCTGATCACCCAGAAGGCCGAGTTGGAAAAGAAGCTCAAGGGATTCGAGCAACGGGCCTCGGCCGGTCTCGCCGACGATCTGGCCGCCAAGGCCGTCGTCCGGGACGGCCTGAAGTGGGTGTCCGCGGTCGTGACGACCGATTCGCCCGAGACGCTGCGCGGCCTGGGGGCGCAGGTCGTGGGAAAGTTGGGCGACGGCGTCGTGCTGCTCGGCGCGGCGTTCGGCGAAAAAGCCTCGATCGTGGCCTTCTGTTCGCCTGCCGCGGTCAAGGCGGGTTTGCAGGCCGGCAAGCTCGTCGCGGAACGCTCCGCCCAGCTCGGCGGCAAGGGCGGCGGCAAACCCGACTTCGCCATGGGCGGCGGCAAGGAACCCGGTAAATTGGCCGAGGTGCTGAAGCTCTGAACATGTCCGGTTCCGCGGACGCACCTCCGCCCGCGCGTTCCTCCGCGACCGCCCCGGAGGACAAGATCCCCTTCGCCGCCAAGGCCGCGTACGGCTTTGGCGGGGTGAACGACATCTTCGGGCACTGGTTGTATCCCAATCTCTCGGGCCCGGTCTTCACGATGTATCTCGGCCTGGCGCCGAACCTCGTCGGCACGGTGTTGATGATCGCCCGGATGTTCGACGCGTTTACCGACCCCTTGTTCGGTTGGTTGTCGGACAACACTCGTTCGCGCTGGGGCCGGCGACGGCCCTACATCCTGTTTGGCTCGATCGCCGCCGGCGTGGCCCTCCCGTGCCTGTTTCTGGCTTCACGCCACTGGGACGCGTCGGCGCCGTGGATGCACAACCGGCTGTTCTGGTTCATGCTCGTGACGCTGTTTCTCTACGCGCCGATCATCAGCCTCTACAACATGCCCTACGGGAGCCTGGGCAGCGAGCTCACGCCGAACTACCACGAACGCACGAGCGTGATGGCGTTCAAGGCGGTGATCCAGAAGATCTCCGGCGTCTATATGGCCTTCGCGTGGTGGTTCGCGACGCGGCCGATGTTCAACGACCCAACGACCGGGAAACCCGACGTGTTGCGCGGGGTACAATGGGCAGCGGCGCTGGCCGGGCTGCTCATGATCGCGGCGGGCTTCGCCAATTTCTTCTGCGTCAAGGAGCGCTATTACGCGAAAGCCGCCCTGCAGCCCAAGACCCGTTTCTGGGCCACGCTGGGGCAGACCTTCCGGTCGCGTCCTTTCATCGTGCTACTCGCGATCGGCGTGGTGTATGTCGTTCCCACCACCATGCTCGGCGGCCTCTCGCAATTCGTCGGTACCTATTATGCGTTCCACGGCGATCAGGCGGCCATGTCGTATTACTACGCGTGGGGCAGCGTTGGTTATCTGATTTGCGGAATCATGGGGGTGCTCACGGCTGGATGGATTGCGCGCCACCATGGCAAACGCAAGGCGCTGGTGTTCACCCTCGCCACGGGGATCTTCGCCTTCGGTTCCAGCTGGTGGATGTACCGGCCGGGGAACGGCTGGTTGATTGTGTTGAACACCGCGCTGACCGGCTTCTCCTCCACCGGCCTGTGGGTGGTGCTGCCGTCGATGTGCGTGGATGTGGTGGACGACGATGAAATCAAGTCGGGGCAGCGCCGCGAGGGTGCTTTCACCTCGTGGTATTCCTGGGTGGCCAAGTTCGGCATGGCGTTGAGCCTGGGCGTGGCCAATTACCTGCTGGAAGCGGTTGGATACCGGCAATCGCTGGGCGGTGCCCAAACCCCGGAGACGATCTGGTGGATCCGCTTTTTGTTTGCCGGCATCCCGGTCGTCGCGCTCCTCGTGGCCCTGGTGTTGCTCGCCTTCTATCCGCTCAGCCAGGCACGGATGCACGTGATCCGGCTCGAGCTCGAAGCGAGGCGTGGCCAAGTGTAGCTGAGATCCATGGCCGTTCCAGTGCCTGATTTCCAGAATTGTCTAAACGCCGCCGGCACGTTCTTGTGGCCCAATGCCCGGGGAGAATTCCCCAATCATGGGCCCCATTATGGATTTCCTCGATCTCATTCAGAAACGCTACAGTGTCCGCGCCTATAAACCCGATCCGGTCGAAGACGCGAAGCTCGCCCAAGTGCTCGAGGCGGCCCGCCTGGCGCCGACGGCCGCGAACTGGCAGCCGTTCCAGCTCATCGTCGCGCACGTCCACGGCCGCGAAGCTGAATTCCAGCGCGTCTACCATCGGCGCTGGTTCACCCGGGCTCCGCTGGTGATCTGCGCCTGCGGCCTGCCCGCCAAAGGGTGGGTGCGACAGGCGGACGCCGTAAACTACACCCCCGTGGATGTCGCCATCGCCCTGGATCACCTCATCCTCGCCGCCACCGAGCTCGGGTTGGGCACCTGTTGGATCGCCGCGTTTGATCCGGTGGCGACGCGCCAGGTTTTCGGTCTGCCCGCCGGCGTCGAACCCATCGCACTGACACCGCTCGGCTACCCGGCCGACAAACCCGGCCCGAAGGAGCGCAAACCTCTGTCCGCCCTCGTGCGTTACGAGCGCTGGTGAGCGCATGGCGCGGTTTCGATAGGCACGGGTCTCCCGACCCGTGTTCACACTCCCCACGGGTCGGGAGACCCGTGCCACTTCCCACCCAAAGTCCACGCGAGCTTCGACCGATCAAACTCCACACCAATGAAAACCACCCGAAGAAAAGAATGGTTCGACGACGAAGCGTTTTGGCAGGAATTGTTTCCGTTCATGTTTCAGCCGAAACGTTTTGCCGACGCGACCTGGGAGGTGGCCCACGTGTTGAAACTGACCAAGCCCAAAGGGGAACTCGTGCTCGACCTCTGCTGCGGCCCCGGCCGATGCGCGCTGGCGCTCGCACGGCGCGGATTCTCCGTGACCGGCGTCGACCGGACGAAATACCTGCTCGCCCAGGCCCGGCGCCGGGCGAAGGCCGCCCAGGTGACCATCGAGTGGGTGCGGGCCGACATGCGCGACTTTGTGCGGCCGGACACGTTCGACCTGGTGCTCAGCATGTTCACGTCCTTCGGCTACTTTGACGACAAGCGCGAGGACCTCACGGTGTTACGCAACATGTTCGCCAGCCTCCGCCCGGGTGGATCCTGCCTGATCGACGTCGTGAGCAAGGAATACCTCGCACGGGTCTTCCAGCCCACCAAGTCGGACGCCCTGCCCGACGGATCCCGGTTGGTGCAACGGACCGAGGTCTTTGACGACTGGACCCGGCTCCGCAGCGAGTGGATTGTCATCCGCCACGGGAAAGCCCGAAGTTTCACCTTCCATCACACGGTCTATTCCGGGCAGGAACTGAGGGACCGAATGGAACAGGCCGGTTTCGTCGGGGTGAGGCTCTATGGCGATCTCGATGGAACCGAATACGGCACGAACGCGCGGCGCCTGATCGCCGTCGGCCGCAAGCCGAAGGCTCGAAGCGGAATCAGGCGAGCGAGGTAGGGCGCGTTATCCCGAACGCGCCGGTTTTTTTCGGCGGATTAGGGATACCTAGCTATTTAGATGACGCCACCAACCACCACCTATTGTGGTCTGGGAGGTTTTTTGCCGCCAAAGATGGAAGATCCCGCTACGGCTTCGACGTTCAGGGCTTGTTGGACAAGGCGATAGAAAAGTAGCCCTCGGGAAGCCGATGAACGTCGGTTGAAACGGAAAGTGAATTCATCCAGGTAGTAATCCAGGTGTTCCGGGCTGACGGCTCCTTGATGCGTGCCGAGCAGCCAACGCTTCAACAAAGACGCGACCAGATGCACCCGCGGCAGCAACTCGGTCGCGGCAGCAGGCCCCCGGCCCTTCAGGGCGGAGATTTCGTGGCGATAACCAAGCGTGGACAACCCCTTGTAGCTGTCCCATCCGTCGGTGTGAACCGTGCTCCCTGGTTCGATAGCCTGTTGGATGAAGCCGTGCAGGCTGGCCTTGCTGGCCTCCGGCACGCAGTTCATCCGGATCCGACCGATGCCTTGCCCTTTCACTTGCACTGCAATGGCGACGAGACGTTTTCCTACCCCTGACCGTCCGCGGAGACCATGGATTTCCCCTCCGACAAAGGTCTCATCCACCTCGACACGCCCGCTCAAACGGTCGCGACCAGGGCGCACCATCGCGCGCCGCATCTTGTGCAACCAAAGCCACGCCGTCGTGTAGCTGCCCAAGCCCAAGGCCCGCTGTAAACCCAAGGCACTCGTCCCGCTCTTGGAGTTCGTCACATGCCACAGAGCCTGCAACCAGAGGCGCAAGGGTTTGCGGGTGTCCTGAAAAAGCGAACCAGCCGTGATGGTCGTTTCACCGCGACAAGATCGACACTTGTATCGACCGCGGCGCAGGGTCCACGATTGCCGGTTTCCACAGTTCGGACAAACAAAGCCGTCCGGCCAGCGCACCTTTCCCAGATACTCCAGACAGTCCGTTTCGCTCCGGAAGTACCGCTCGAACTCCAGCAGATTCCTTGGATAATCACCTTTCACGCCAGCTACCACTACCCCTAGTGGTTGGTGGCGTCATCTAAATAGCTAGGTAGGGATAATCCGCCCTCCCTTGATTAGAGCCGCGGCGCCCTCGCCGCGGTTCTCAAGGGAAACGCGACGATGGCGTCGCGTCCCCAGGAAATGGACAGGTTGGGCGAAGCACCGGCGTTTTAATGGGCCGGGCAGCCGCGGGTCTCTACACGGCTTCCGGTGATCCGCGATCCCCGGCCTGCAACAATTCGGCAGCCACGCCGTAACGGAGGTTGTGGACGGAGTGGTGGAACGCGGAAAAATCCCCGATTTCCGCCAGGGCGATCACGATGGCGAGGGCGGTTGGAAACACGTCAGCTCGGGCAGGCGGCAATCCATCGACCTGCCGACGTTGACCCAGGTCAAGCCGGGCCATGTCCGCCAGCAGAACGCGCAGTTCCTCGACTGGCATGATCGCGGCGGTGTCGGCGACCGGCTGGCCCATCCGGGCCGCGAAGATCGCGCGGGCGGTGTTCACCGTTCCACCGGTGAAAACTGCGGGAGTGCCCGGGGGCAGGAAGAACCGAAAGTCCCCTTGGGCAAGTGCAGCGCGACAGGCCGCGGTCACGCGTTGACGGCTGTCGTCGCCGAAAGGCGCGGAAGGGTCCCCCACGCAACGCTCAGTCAATCGAACGCAGCCGAGCGGGAGGCTGACGGCCTGCTCAATCCGGCGTTCGCGGAAGGAGAGGCATTCGAGGCTGCCGCCACCGAGGTCGAAAACGTAAAAGTCCTGCAGGGCGGCCAACGCCGGGTCCGAGGTCAAGCCGCGCCCAATCAGATTCGCCTCCTCGTCGCCGGAGAGAATCCGGAGATCGCACCCGGTGGCCGCGCGCACCCGCGCCCGGAACTCCGCGCCGTTCGCGGCGTCGCGCACCGCGCTCGTCGCGACCAAAACCGTCTGCTCGGGCATGCGCGCCGCCGTCTCGGCCAGCAATTCTTGGACGGCCACAAGGCCGGCTTGCATCCCGGCCTCGGAAAGCCGCGGCCGAACCTCGCTGATGCCCATGCTGATGCGCGCCTCCCGTGTGCCGCTGCCCAGGACGACGAGTTCGCCGGCGGGCCCGCGAGCCGCGACGAGCGCCTTGATCGAGTTGCTGCCGACGTCGATGACAGCGACGATAGGGGTTATGTTCACCACGGATGACCTGGCGCAGCTCTGCCGCACGCAAACCGCAGAGGACTGAAACCACGGATTTCACGGACAGTATTGCGGATGAGCTGCACCGGATTACTGGCGAAATCCGTGGTCATCGGTTTCCGTTTGCGAATATCCTGGAGACGCGACGCCCTCGTCGCGTCAGCGACGGTCCTTCGCGACGAGGGCGTCGCGTCTCCAAAACACAGCCTGCACCACAGTGCCATTTTCAATGTGAGATATCCCAGTCAGAGCACAAAGTCCGCCGGAGCGACAAGGACGACAAACTCGCCCTTGAGACTCGTCTGCGCCAGGCGTTGTCGCACATCCGTGGCGGGCCCGACGAGGAACGTCTCATGCACTTTCGTAGCCTCCTTGGCCACACAGATGACGCGGTTGGGGCCGAGGCCGGCCTCGATTTCGTCGATGAATTTGGCGATCCGATGGCAGCTCTCATAGAGGGCGATGGTGTAGGGAAAGTCGCGGTGGTTCTCCAGAAAGGCGATCCGAGCGGCTGACTTGGCTGGAAGGAAGCCCACGAAAAGAAAACCGTTGGTCGGCAGGCCGGCGGCGCTCAGCACGGCGGTGAGTGCGCTGGGGCCGGGCACCGGCACGACGGGCAGGCCGCGGCGACGGCACGCGCGCACGAGACGGAAGCCCGGGTCACTGAGACCGGGGGTGCCGGCGTCGGTGACGACGGCGACTGATTTACCCGCGGCCAGTTGCGCCGCGAGTCGTTCCGCTGCCTCGATCTCATTGTGTTCGTGGTAGGCCACGAGGTCGCGGCGCAGACCCAGCCGGCCCAGCATGAGGCCGGTCGTGCGGGTGTCCTCACAGGCGACGAGATCGACGCCGCCGAGAATGGCGCGGGCCCGTTCCGTCAGGTCGGCGAGATTGCCAATCGGCGTGGCCACCACGTACAGATGACCCGGCAGGGGAACGAGCGAGGCGTTGTCCATCACGACGATAGGAAGCCATCAAGCGGCGTGCTTCGCGACAAAAAAACCGGCCGTTCGGCCGGTTTTCGCGGGGAACGGGGAGCGCGCCCGGTCAGTTGCCCATGCCCATACCCGGAATCCTGCCCTCCCAATCGGCCGGCCGGTCCCATGGGATGGTCGAATCGCTCTTCGGGGCAACGCAGCCGGAAAAAATGCCGGCGAACGCGCTGGCGAGCAACAGAAGGAGGAGAGGTCGCTTGGCAACTTTCATAGGGGACACGAAGACAAGGAGGAGGGTATGATGATTCCAGGCCGGAGGTCGAGCCGAGATCGCTTATGACGGCTACGACAACGCATGGTTCCATTCAGGCGCTCCACAAAACGCTTGTTGCCGCGGGCGGCAAGAAACCGCTCGCACGGCATCCTTGGTCGCCTTGGGCCGCCGAAGCCACGGCGAAAGCAGGACCGGCCGCAACCAAGCCGGCTACAACGCAGGCGCTGTTTTCTCCAATGGCTGAAAGGCGTAGGTCGATTCCCACCACGGAGATCGCCGGGTCTTGCCGATCCCGGTCCCCGGGTTGGCCGCGAGGTGTTCCAGCACCTTGAATACCGGTTCGGCCTTGTCGGGTTGGCCCAGATGCGCTGCGAGTGCTTCAGCGGTGAAAGCGGTGCCGGGGGCCGCGCGAAGGGCGTCCACGATCTGACGGCGGAGGGCAATCACACCGCCCGCCGCCTTCTTGCCCGCCTCCACCCCCGGTTGATGATAGGCATTGATGCCGATCAACGAGGCGTAGAGGCCAACCACGCGTTCGTAAAGGGCGATCAGCATGCCGACGGTGCGCGGGGAGACCTCCGTGATCGTCAGGGTCACCGAGGAACGGTCTTTTTCACTCAGCGCGTCCCGGGTGCCCAAAAGGAAGCCCTGCAGGTAGTCACCACAGGTGACGCCGCCGCTGTCCACCTCGAGGCTGGCGCCGGCACGGTCGCGCAGGACCTCGACGAAGGTGACGAAGAAGTTGTTCACTCCCTCCCGCAGTTGCTGCACATAGGCGTGTTGATCGGTCGACCCCTTGTTGCCGTAGACGGAGAGGCCCTGGCTGACCACGCGGCCCTGCAGATCGAGCTCCTTGCCGAGGGATTCCATCACGAGCTGCTGAAGGTAGCGCGAGAACAGCAGCAGGCGGTCCTTGTAGGGCAGCACCACCATGTCCTTGGCGCCGCGACCGTCAGTCGCCCAATACCAGATCGCGGCCAGCAACGCGGCCGGATTCTCGCGGAGCGAGGGCCGGCGCGTGACTTCGTCCATGGCGGCGGCGCCGGCCAGCATCGGTTCGACCTTGATGCCTTGCAGCGCCGCGGGAAGCAGGCCGACGGCGCATAGTTCCGACGTGCGGCCGCCGACCCAATCCCACATCGGGAAACGGGCCAGCCAGCCTTCCGCCTGCGCGGTCTGGTCGAGTTTCGAACCGGCTCCCGTCACCGCGACAAAATGCCTGGGGTAATCGAGTCCGGCGGAGCGAAAGGCCGCCGCGGCCTCCAGCATGCCGTTGCGCGTTTCCGCCGTGCCGCCCGATTTGGAGATGACGACGACGAGCGTGCGCCGGAGCTGGCCGCCGATTTCCTTCAGGACGACATCCATGCCGTCCGGATCGGTGTTGTCGAAAAAGTGAACGCGCATGCGGTCGCGGCGGCCCTTGAGCCGGCCGAGCGCCTGGGCAACGAACTGCGGGCCGAGGGCGGAGCCACCGATGCCGATCACGAGCAGCTCGCGGAATCGGCCGACGGGGGCGGCGACCTCGCCGCGGTGGACTTTGCCGGCGAACTCCTGGATCGCGGCCAGGGTAGATGTGATGGCGTCGGCGATCTCCTTGGTCGGGGCCAGCTGCGGCGCCCGGAGCCAGTAGTGGCCGACCATGCGGTTTTCGTCCGGATTGGCGATGGCGCCTTTTTCCAATGCGTCCATGGCGGCAAAGGCCTCGGCGAACTTCGGCTCCATTGAAGCGAGGAAGTCGTCGGGAAACGGCATGCGGCTGACGTCGAGCGACAGGCCGAGGGCGGGATAGTGGTGGCAGTGCTCTCTAAAGCGGGTCCAGGACATGGAAGGAAGGGAAAAAACTGAGGGAATCAGGGATTGAAGGAGGAATGGATGATAGCGAGTAACAAAGGAAGAGCGCGGGACGAAGTCAAAAGATCGCACGGCTACCCTCGGCATCGGGCCGCATGCGGCTTGATGCGCAGGGCGCCTGCCGCGCGATTAAAGACCCCGGCAGCCGGGGAGTGAAGCCATCTTGCGGTCGAGGGTCAGGGTGATCGCGCCAGAATGAGCGTAGTCAAGGGCGATCAGTCGATCGGTAAGTCCAGGTTCTCTGTTGGTCTTGAGCGCGTCGAGCACGGCGTCACCGCCAGCCGGTTCGACCAGTCCACTGGTCAGCACCGAGAGCAAGGCATCGCGGGCGGCTGTTTTGGCGAGGCCGTAGTGATGCTGAAGCACGGCATAGGCTTCCGCGATCACGATGTTGGCGGCCGTGATCGGCTCGGGTTGCGAGGCGCGCAACGCGGTCAAGCGGCTCAAGGTGGCATGATAATCGACCGCCGGTTGTCCGGTGAGCAGCCGCACCATGATCGACGTATCAATTCCGTAGGCGGGCATGGTCCTTGGTGGCGTCGCGCCATTGGGCGAGATCGAAGGCGGGATGGTTGG
>Ga0182011_10002847_pt1 | contig 14427 bp, 16 predicted proteins | sample 711E1DmetaG_FD_120481 | JGI IMG/M metagenome (GOLD analysis project Ga0182011, IMG submission 120481) | Permafrost microbial communities from Stordalen Mire, Sweden - 711E1D metaG | ecosystem: Environmental > Terrestrial > Soil > Wetlands > Permafrost | place: Sweden: Stordalen | collected... | reverse complement strand
TCTGCAGGAGCGTGGACTTGCCGGCGCCGTTGGGACCGACCAGCGCGATCTTCTCGCCCCGGCGCATATGGAAACTGATCCCTTTGATCGCTTCCATGCCTCTCGGGTACCGGTACCTGACATCCCGTGCTTCGAGAATAACCTTCATGGCACTGCCACGCCCCCGGTTGTCATTACGATCAGGACACCCCCCAGCCCGGCGAGGTACGCTATGACGGGGATCAGCGATCGCATCTGCACAGGTTCCGCGAGATCAAGCGAAGGGAAGATCCCGTCGTAACAGCGGCAGTCCATTGCCCGGATGAGATCCTCTCCCGCGTTCCAGCTGGAGATGAAGAGCATCCCGCAGAGCAGGGAGAAGGATCGGATCGCCTCCCGTGGCCGGCTGTAGCCGAGACGCATCACCTGCGCCTGCCAGATCTCGACGGCCTGCGCATGGACGATGAAGATGTACCGGTAGATGATCATCATCAGATCGATGAGTTCGATGGGGATCCCGATGCGCTTCATGCCGTTGAAGAGGTCTGTCACGGGTGTCGTCAGTACGATGAAGAAGAGTGAGATCGAACAGCCGAACACCCGGAAAAATACCAAGGTACTCTGGCTGAGTGAGCCGGTTGTGATGGTGAGATTGATCCACAAGACAGGATTGAACTGCCAGATCACATCTCCCCCGCCAAGCAGAAAGAGGAGAACCACGACGCTCATAACTGTAAAAATTGCAGGTGCAATCAGGAGCTCCCCGTACATGATCGGGGATATCCGCACGGGAATTAAAAGAACCAGGCTGAGTATGACTCCAGAGATCAAAGGAACAACCGGTGTAGGTGATACGAGACAGATAATAAGAGAACCAAGACCAAGAAGTACCTTGGTTCCCGGATGGATGTGTCGGAAGGCGCTGTTCTGTGCGACATCATCCAGCAGTTCTTCGAACATGACCGGATCACGAACCGATGGGACGTTTTTTCTGTCCGTACCAGTACCCGATCACCAGTCCGACCACAACTCCCCCGAATGTTGCCTGCAATGCAAAGAGGGTCGATTCAATCTCACCGCTTGGCGGCACATACTGGGGAATGAGGGGTGTAAATGATTCGACCGGTTTGCCGGTAAGTTCAGCAATCTTTTCCGATCCTACGTCATCAGATCCGCTGAATGCGTGCCCTGACTGACTGCTGATGATCATGAAGAGGATCACAAACGCGAAAAGGCCAATCAGGGTAAGAATCTCAAGTTTTCTGTTCTCGAACATAATTACACCTTTTTTTCTGGAACATCTGTACTGGTTGCGAGCGCTGATTCAATCTGCTGTTTCGAAAACACACCCAGTTTCTCGATAAGGTCGGGTTTGAGCTGGAGGATGTACTTGAAGACCAGCGCAAGAACGAGTCCTTCGATAATTGAGAGCGGGATCTGGGTAATCGCAAATATTACGAAGAATGCGGAGAACGAGGCCACAATTCCCCCGACCGCGGCCGGGTATGCGAGGGCAAGTTCGAAGGACGTGATCACGTACGTGACTATATCTGCCACTGCCGCTACGCAGAAGACAGTAACATAGATGTTAACCGGAGTATTTTTCAGGAGTTTGTATACCCCATAGCCGACAAGGGGGCCGCCGATCGCCATCGAGACCATGTTGGCTCCGAGCGTAGATAGTCCTCCATGAGCGAGCAGGAGCGCTTGGAACAGCAGCACGATGAAACCAATTACCGCTGTGATATAAGGTTTGAAACACATGACCGAGAGTCCGGTCCCGGTCGGGTGGGAGCAGCTTCCGGTTACCGAGGGGAGTTTGAGGGCTGACAGTATGAAGATGAATGCTCCGGAGACGCCAAGCAGCGGCAGATATTCCCGGTCTTTTCTCATCAACAATCGCAATTCCATCACGCCCATGACAAGGAACGGGATGGCGATAAGCCACCAGACAACGCACCATTGCCAGGGTAAGAATCCTTCCATGATATGCATAGTAATACAGGATCAAATTTACTTGCTTTAACTTAATAAAAGTTGCTTATTTCCGGTTTTACTTCAGTGTTATTTAAATCCGGTGATATATTGTTAAAATAGAGAAGAAACTGGTATCCAGATTCCATCATCATAACTATAGTGTCCACTTTCCCTCTTTTCTCCCAGCTTACCTCAGCAGCGATAATGTTCACCAGCCGGTTCAATTATCCGCAGTCCGCAAAGAGTATTTTACCGGCCGCATGGTTTCAATATATACCAGACTGCGGGGATAGATATGCAGGCAAACTGACCCTGAGGTCAGTTGCCGGAAAGGAGGAATCACACCATGAAATTATTCAGGCACACTGGCCTGGTGATCGCAGTCTTCTGGTGTGCGGCCATGGAAAAAATGCCTGATGAGTGAACAATCCGGTTTTTGTAATCCGGATGCTGCTCATCCCTGCCGATGGGAAATATGGTTTTTGCCCCCGAGTACAGCCATCCGAATGGTTTTTAATAGTCAACTTTATACGACAAAATGTCATATATGACAAACAAAGGGACTGCATGAAGAAAAATTCCTTCTATCTGATTGTGGGGTGCATCGCACTTGCGTTGCTGGCGATTTTCTGGTATTTCGTTGAAGTTTCCGTTGAAGTCCACCGGCCGTTCATTATCGAAGCCGCATTCATCGTCGCGATTGTGATCATCTACTTTGTCCGGAAAAGGGTAACGGATATAAATGAGGATGAACGCAGTGCCAAGATTACGGAACAGGCCGCAGTAAGGACATTCCAGGTCTTCTGGGTGATATTCTGCGCCTTTTCCATCGGTGCGGTCATGCAGATCCTGTATGTGCCCACATTTCCCCGGGAGCATTTCGAGTTCCATACCCAGGAACTCCTTGGTCCGAAGATGATGGGATATTTCCAGCTGGGACTGCTTTGCCTGATGTTCTTCCTCTACGTTGCGTTCAGGATCTATTATGCCCGGAAATACGGAGACTGGGAAACCGATGAAGAATAAGATCAAGGTATTCCGGGCAATGCACGACCTGACACAGGAGGATCTGGCACAGGCAATCGGCGTTACCCGTCAGACCATCCTTGCGATCGAGAAGGGAAAATACGTCCCGTCACTGGATCTCGCGTTTAAGATTTCCCGGCATTTTCAGGTTAACATTGAGGAAGTATTTGTCTACGATGAAGCAGTCCTGACCGTAACCGTTGACTGATAGGTATTCCGGTTGTTTGAGGATATCAGGGACCGTTTCTCCTTTTCTGCTACGGGCCAGCCCGTTTATCCTACTTTTTTTATCCTTTATTTCTTCCATATTGTCATGTTTACTATCAAAATAACAAAGTATATATGACAAAATGTAAAATATAAATTACTTCACGCGCGGTCCCCAAAGGGCCGGCACAACAGGAACAACAAACAGGAGAATATCACCCATGAAAGTACCGAAGATCTATTATCTTGCTCTTGTTGCATTCAGTATCATGACAATTCTTATTGGTGTGGTACTGCAGCAGATATGATACCACCGTCAGCCCATCCCGCGGGAGACGATGGCAAAGGATATACGGGTATGAACGTGACCAGTGCAACCGTACAGCAGCATATCCTTGCCGGTCTTGAAGTGAAGGTGGTCGATGTGTCCGCACCAAAAACCTGCCTTCAGAACAGCAGCACTGCCACAGTCGGCACCTGGCCTGCCATGTGCTTTGAGAGTCGCAAAGGCGAACGGATGAACGTGAAAGTCCGGTTAAATGCGTCAGCCGGGCATCCCGTTATACGGAAAAGGGATTCACTATATCTTGCGGAAAACTGATCCGGGACCAACTGTATAATCCCATAATAGCGGGGCTGGTAAAAATGCAAGCTGAAATCCTGTTTTCTGGTATACCCGAATGAACCGGTATCCCGGCACGCCTCCTGGGGGCACCGCAACACCATGTGCCTGCAGGGCCGGCCCTGATCCTGCCTAAACTCTCTCACCTTTCTCATTTCCTATATGAGAATCAAAATGACGGTAGCGTTCGTGACGTAACCAGAAACAAATCCAACAGATTAATGTGCGCGGAGATCATAACCGAAGGAAACGGATTATCACCGTACAAAGAGGCCATTCGGAAAAAGTCAGACGGGGTTTTCAGATACGTACTATTTTTTCCATTCCATTCCATTTAACCGGTACGAAGAAGAGATATATATGACAAAATGTAAAATGTACTTTACAAATTGAAACACGTAACATGCTTAAGGATCCGGATAGATCCCTGATAGTTCAAATCACATGAAAAGTGGAGAATTTATGAAGATCCAATGTATTATCTTGAGCGTCCTGCTCCTGTTAACCGGCATCTCTGCCGTGAATGCTGCATCAACATCCAATACAGCATCAACATCCGTCACTGCTGAAACAACATATTCCGGCAATGCTGTACCAATATCCAGCAATACCGCAATAGTGACCAATCCCCTTGATGCTGCAGCGCAGATGTATGTTTCCGGCTACGATATCAGTCCTGCAGTTTTTTATCCGGGTGAAACCGGGACGGTTACTGTCCATGTTACGAACGCTGCCAATACTTCCCTCTGGGTTTCAGAGCCGGACCTGATGGACCCCCATCTCAAGATCATGAACAGCGAAGTTTATACCACTTCCACAGCCATCGGACCCGGGCAGACCTTTGATTATAACTTTATCGTCACCGCGGATGGCAGTGACGGGACCTATTTCCCGCTCTTCACGGTTTCAACAAATATCTATGGGGGAAAAGCGATCCACTCCCAGATTAAGATCAAGATAGACTCCACTCCTGTCAGGGCCAGCATCTCCTTAAAACCCGATACATTCTCGGTCTCCAACAAAGATACCGTGAATGTCAGCATCGTCAATTCCCGGGCAGGGGATATCACGGATGTCCTTATCGTCCCGGAAGCGGATGGTGCCAATATTTCCCCCCAGGAGTCGTTTATCGGTACACTCCGGGCAGGTTCCTCCATACAGGTACCCTTCGATATCACTCCGGATAAAGCGACTGATGTCACATTCCACGTCAGTTTCCAAAATGGAGACAACAAACATACTACTGACGTCGTACTCCCGGTTAATCTCGGTGAGAACAAGATGGGCGCCCAGATTGTCGTGAACAATATCGAGAGCTCAAGTTCAGGAGGCACAAGTACCTTAAAAGGCGACGTGACCAACAACGGGCTGACCGCGGCAAAATCTGTGCTCGTCACGGTCGGAAGCCCGGCCGTACCGGTCGACCCGAACCCGGTATATGCTATCGGCAATCTCAATCCGGACGACTTCTCCAGTTTTGAAGTGGACTATACCGTAAAGGGACCCGGGGCAATCCCGCTTATCGTCCAGTATAAGGATGCGGACGGCCATGTATTTGAGGAAAAAACCACCATCGATGGAAACGTAAATTCCACAGGGTTCGGATCTGCGGCAGGATATAGTGGAGCCACGGGAGCCGCATCCGCTTCATCAAGAAACCTGCGCGGCGGCGGCATGTTCGGCTCCTTCGGAACAGGGTTTAACCAGATCCCGGTCATCCCGATTGTCATCATCCTTATTGCCATCATTGCTCTCATCGTCGCGTGGAGGAAGGGTCTCCTGAAGCGGTTTACCGACAGGTTCCATAAGAAAGAAAAATCCGATGAAGACCTGAAGGAGCAGTAATCGCGTTGTGGCGACTGTCATGCAGCAGGTACCGGTTATAGAGCTCACCGATGTGAGCAAGGTCTATCCCCTGCCCTCGGGTGATGTGATCGCGCTCGACCACATGTCGATACGGATAGATAGCGGGGAGTTCGTGGCGATCATGGGACCTTCCGGTTCCGGCAAGTCCACCCTTCTCAACCAGATCGGGGGGCTGGATGTCCCGACATCAGGGACCCTGAAGATCACGGGAAAGAACATCCGGAAGATGTCCGATATCGAGCTGACGAACCTCCGCCTCAATGCGATCGGCTATATCTTCCAGAAGTTCAACCTCATCCCGCTCCTCTCGGCGTATGAGAACGTGGAATACCCGTACATCCTCAAGCACCGGTGCAACGATACCACCGGCCGGGTCAGTCGGCTGCTTGCCGATATGGGCATTGACCGGAAAATGGCGAAGCACAAACCCGCGGAACTCTCGGGAGGCCAGCAGCAGCGGGTTGCGGTTGCACGGGCACTGGTCAACGACCCGGCCACCCTGCTCTGCGATGAGCCGACCGGCAATCTCGACACGAAGACCGGCGCCCAGATCATGGATATGCTCGCAGACCTCCACAGCAAGGGACGGACGATCATTGTAGTGACCCACGACCCGTCCATTGGCGCACGCGCGCAGCGTATTATCAGGATCAAGGACGGGAAGGTGGAGGCTGCATGATAAAAGACATCATCCTCCAGCTCTCGATCCGGAGCATCCGGCTCAACTTCCTGCGATCCGTCCTTGCTGCGATCGGCATCGTGATCGGCGTAGTCGCCATCGCGTCCATGGGCATGATGGGGGCGAACATGACGATGTCGGTTACCCAGCAGCTCTCCGCCATGGCCAATGTGCTGGTCGTGAAAGCAGATACAGGAGGGGGCGGCGGGGGTTTTTCCTTCGGGGGGGGCACGGGACAGTCATCCAGCACCTCCACCAGCAAAAAATCGTCATCGTCCACAATAAGTACTATAGATTACATCACCAAATCAGAGTTGGATGATCTCCAGCATGCTGCCGGCAAATATGGCTTGGTGTATCCTCTTTACGAGACCAGTGATAAGATAGTAGTGGGGGACAACCAGGGCCGGGCCACCATCTATGGGATGGTTGACACTGATATGGGATCAGTCCTGACCCTTGATCAGGGAGAACTGCCGAAAAGCGCAGGTGCTGTCGCGATCGGCCCCACGTTAGCGGATCGCCAGGGGCTTGCCCTCGGGAGCCGTATCACGATTGGCGATGAGACCAAAAATGAGACGGTACAGAAATTCCGTGTCGTCGGCATTCTCAAGGAGAAGGGCTTGTCGATGGACCTCAACAGCGACAACGCCATCATCATGACCGAGAAGTCCTATGTCGGGATTGTTGGTGGTGATGAGCAGTATGACCAGGTCAATGTAATCGTCAGCGATATCCAGAACATAAACGCAACAAAAGATGCGATCACGAACCAGCTCAACTACAAGAAGAGTGTCGTCACCATCCAGGACAGCAGCAGGATGCTGTCGAGCATTACATCAACGGTCGGAACGCTCACGACCTTCGTCATGGCAATTGCCGGTATCTCACTCTTAGTTGCCGCAACCTCGATCTTCAACGTGATGATGATGTCGGTGACCGAACGGATCCGGGAGATCGGCATCCTGCGTAGCATCGGTACACAGAAGGGTGAGGTCCGGAGAATGTTCCTCTACGAAGCCATCATCCTCGGGCTTGTCGGCGCCGGCATCGGGGCGGTGATGAGCATCATATTAGGCTGGCTCGTGGTGCTTGCCATGGTCGGCACGACAGATTATTTCTTCACGTACCAGAGCCTGATTTATGTCCCGGTATCAATGGCAATCGGGATCGCCATCTGTATCGTCTCGGGCGTCTACCCGGCATGGCGGGCGGCAAACCTCGATCCGATCGAGGCACTACGGGCGGACTAAAAGGTGCATCAGCGGTTTCTTTTCTTTTTTATGCGGGCTGGTTGCGCCGGGCCACTCTCTTCCTGTTCCATCTCTTCCTTTGCTTTTTTGAGCGCTGCTTTCTGTTCCGGACTGACTTTCGGGTAAGCCAGTTTCAGACCGTCAAGCGTGTGGTTGATGACCGAGACCACAGCAAGCCGGGTGAACCATTTGTGGTCGGCCGGGATGATGTACCAGGGTGCCCAGGATGTACTCGTGTGGTTGAACATCTCGTTATAGGCATCCATATATGCATCCCAGTGCCGCCGCTCAAGGACATCCGCAGCCGAGAATTTCCAGTTCTTATCAGGCTGATCGATCCGTTCAAGGAACCGTTTCTTCTGGATTTCTTTTGAAACGTTCAGGAAAAACTTCAGGACGATGATACCATTATCCGTCAGGTACTTCTCGAAATTGTTGATCTCCTCGTACCGCCGTTCCCAGATGTCATGGCCCTTCAGTCTGGGCGGGAGCTTCTGGCGCTCGAGGAGATCAGGGTGTACCCTGACGACCAGCACTTCCTCGTAATACGAGCGGTTGAAGATCCCGATGTTCCCCCGCTCGGGAAGTTCTAAAAAATTCCGCCAGAGATAGTCGTGGTCGAGCTCTTCTTCAGAAGGGACTTTAAAACTTTTCACCAGTACACCCTGCGGGTTGACACCCGACATCACGTGCTTGATTGTGCTGTCTTTTCCTGCAGCGTCCATTGCCTGAAGGTTGATAAAAAGGGCGTAGGTGTCCTGGGCATAGAGTTTGTCCTGCCCCTCCGCAAGTTCCTGTATGCCGGCCACCAGTTGTTCCTGTGCATCTTCCTTTGAGATTATGTGGCCGGTATACCCGGGGTCGAAGTCTACTTTAAGATCAATCTGCCGGCCGGGTGGAACTTTAAGTTCATTTACCAGTTTTTCAAGTGAGGCTGCCATGCTGCACCGTTGTACGTGATAATAAGCGACACTCCTGAATGAATCCTTCGGAGAAAACGCAGATGAATGCCCGCAAAAGTCCTGACCGGGCATCGGAACGTAACGGATAAAAAAAAGAGCGGGTCTTATCTGCTAATCCCTGAAACATCTGGCCAAACAAAAACTATCAGCTGTTCGTGTTGTTAACCGCCGCACCCGCATCCACCGGAGGAACTCCTCCCCGAGGAACTCCCTGCTGATGAACGCGAGCCCGAGAAACCCGAACTGCTGCTCACCACTACAGAATGTGCATTACCCCCTTCATGTTCATAGAGAGAAATCCTTGGTATCTCTTCACCCGGCATGGTGCTGATATCTTCCTTTGGGTAATACCGGAACGAGGATACAACCTTGTCATAATCCTCTTTTTCAAACCGGCTGCTGGTATTGGCACTGAACGCAAGCACGCTGAGATACCCGCGTTCGTTTGTACTGGTCTTCCGTGCAACATAGGTGACATTGGTCGTGCCGTTCGCTGTTGATTCGAACCGGTCGAAGATGATGCCGTTGATCGTTACATTGGTCACGATTGGTGCGGGAGACCATCTCCGGCAGTCATCGCGATAATTCTGGTCACGCTCCTCGTAGTTGATATATGATTGGATGAAGAATTTGTTGTTCCCGACAAGGTCCGTCTGGTACATGAATCCCACGAAGTTTTCAGGATTTTCAAGACGGTGGGTTGAAACGTTCCATTCCACAGGGACCTGCAATGAAAACAGGAGTTCTGAATCCTTTACATCCTTGACCTGGGAAACCTGATGAATAATGGTAACAACCTGCTGAGGGGCAATCGTTGCTCCTACCATGGGAACGATTGTTGCCGTAATAACCGGAGTTACGGGGCCGGTATTAGACAATTGCATACATCCGGTTGAAAAAATACCAATGACTATGAAGAACATAAGAAAGATTGGATAATATCTCATAGAGGGAATTTTTTATCCAGTCAGGGAAATATTTTTTCCGCCGGTTTCTGTCCGAAAAACTTCTGCCGGATAAAGGGAAAACCGGGTTTTTTAGGAAATATTGATATCCGGTTTCACCCGATCCGCCGTTAGGGGATCGGATTATCCAAATCCGTTTCCTAAGCAGTAATGGTGCTAAAAAAGGTCTTTTGTTCCCGTCCCGCATCCCGTATATGATATCCGTTGAAATTTTTTTCACTTAAAAACTAAAAAAATATTATCTTTTGAAGGCGATAAAAAAGAATTTCATGAATAGTTGTATTCCCTCCAGGTCCTTCAGAAGGGGCAGTGACCCCCTGGTCCCGAGGGATGCGAACCTGAGGAACTTGAGCCTGAGGAACTCGAGCCCGAGGACCCCGAACTGCTGCTCCCCACTACTGAATGTGAATTCCCCTCTTCATGCTGATAGAGAGAAATCCTTGGTATCTCTTCACCCGGCATGGTGCTGATATCCTCCTTTGGGTAATACCGGAACGAGGATACAACCTTGTCATAATCCTCTTTTTCAAACCGGCTGCTGGTATTGGCACTGAACGCAAGCACGCTGAGGTACCCACGTTCGTTCGTACTGGTCTTCCGTGCAACATAGGTGACATTGGTCGTACCGTTCGCCGTTGATTCGAACCGGTCGAAGATAATGCCATTGATCGTTACATTGGTCACCGTCGGTGCGGGAGACCATCGCTGGCAGTCATCGCGATAATTCTGGTCGCGATCCTCGTAATTGATATACGTTTGGATGTAGAACTTGTTGTTCCCGACAAGATCCGTCTGGTACATGAATCCCACGAAGTTTTCAGGATTTTCAAGACGGTAGGTTGAAACGTTCCATTCCACAGGGACCTGCAATGAAAACAGGAGTTCTGAATCCTTTACATCCTTGACCTGGGAAACCTGATGAATAATGGTAACAACCTGCTGTGGAGCACCCGTTGCTGCAACAGTGGGAACGGCAGTCTCAACTGCCACCGGGGCGGGGGTTGCAGGTTCGGCAGGGGACTGGGAAGTGAGCGGGACAGCCGGAGTAACAGAACCGGTTGCTGAGGACTGGGTACAGCCAGCCATAAATATACACGCGATAATAACCAGAAAGAGAGAAATCCCTGAATATCTCATACACAACTTTTTCTTCGGAAAGGGGATTAGGCTTTTGGCTGCGGCAAGATCACAGTATATGATAGCACAGCGGATAGGGGTATACCGTGAATAGCCCTCATAACGGGATATGTGCGCGATTTACCAGAGGATTGGCCGCACGGTTTCCCTCACCACCATCTTGGCAGGGGCGCTCATACCGGGTCATTCTCCTCATTTTCAGGAGATATCAGCTCTTTTTATAAAATTCATTCCTTTTTCACTTAAGAGAAAAGAACGGATACATTACTGCAGGCATTAAAGGTATGCTGACAAAAAGGGAATTTGCAGACTGCATGTTCAACGTGCTGATATAGCACGACCTCCACGAGATGATGAATGCTGTACCTGTCACGGCAAAAAATCCCGATATCATCATCAGGTACAAAAAAAATAGCCACTTCCTTCCCGGCCAGAAAAAATAACGGGACTGTCCTGCCATATCACCAAACGGTTTCGGAATCCAGGAGATACCGGGTTCACTTCTCTCCGGGAATGCGTCATACGGGTTAATGAACAATGTATTCAGGACCGGGAAAACTAAAAAACCGTTGTCAGGTCACCACGTATCACGTTGTTGGTCACGCGGGAAGTAAGCCGGTGATATGGTACGATAAATTATAAGGTTCTCTTTCGTTTTTCCAATAATCCGCGATAAAAACGGGGGGATCCTCCCGCGGTTTTCGGGACCACTCATTACTGTTCTGCTGCTGTAAGGGTGCGAATGAATATCCCGGCAAACTCTGCCGCTGCTGCAGGACCGTTCGCTGTTACGATCCGGCTGTCGTTCACAACCGCCTTGTCAACAAGCATAGCACCACCTGCTTTCATCTCACCAAGCGAGATCGGACTGTTGAAAAAGGTTGCTTTTTTCCCTTTGAGGATCCCGGCACGGGCGAGGACGACAGGCGCGAGACATATCGCAGCAACCACCCTGGCAGACTGATGGAAGTTTTTCACCATCCTGCATAAGATATCATCGTCCCAGAGGTACGACTGGGCACCGCCACCGCCGACAATAAGGATCCCGTCATAGGTTTTGGGATCCACCTCTTTTAAGGACAGTGTGGCATTAACCGTTGCACCAAGCATCCCCCGGCAGGTTCCTCTGCGTGTCGAGGCGACATCATATCCGATGCCAGCCTCCTGCAATGCGGCTGCCGGCGCGGTAAACTCCTCGTCGCGGAATTTTTCCGGAGCAATAATGATGAGAACCTTCATACAATGCATGATGATTACTGATCGTATAAGTGGGTTGCGGCAAAGGGTTGACAGGAATGCGGAGGAATTGATGAATACTGCCGGATGTTTTTTTCAATGGACTTCATAATCACTGTTCGCATCCAAAGATTCAAATGTATTCAGCCTGTTTTTTCTTTTGAGTACCCATGCAATTGCCTACTGCCCGTTCAGCCGGTTTATTGATCCTCTGCATTGCAATTCCCCTTGTCATCGGATTTATTGGTTCCACCGCAACGCTTCCTGAGATCACCGGCTGGTATACCGGTCTTGACAAACCAGCTTTTAATCCTCCGGGCTGGCTGTTCGGGCCGGTCTGGACCCTCCTCTATATCCTGATGGGTATTGCACTGTTCCTTGTGGTGAAAAACGGTGTTGATACCGCACCGGTGCAAAAGGCGGTTTGTGTATTCGCGGCACAGCTCCTTGCCAATCTGGCATGGTCTTTTTTATTTTTTAATATGCATTCGATTCTTCTTGGGCTTCTGGATATTCTCCTGCTCTTTTTTTTAATCGCGGCAGCAATAATCCTGTTCCGGCGGATTTCCCCGTATGCCGCATACCTCCTCGTCCCCTATATCTGCTGGGTAACCTTTGCATCCCTGCTGAATGCCATGATATGGCTCCTGAACTAAGGAATTCATACAGATTACCCCGGTGCCGGCCTGCCGGCTGGTGCCGATAGGAAAAATCAGCTGCAGACAGGAATTTCTCTGCGGATCCTGCCTGCGTTTCCTGATTTATGCTCCGGTATTCAGTATTTTGAAAATCCGGCAAATTCAAAATATTTTTATACCCTGATACTTCCACTGGAACGAACCAGTAACAAGTCCTGATTGACGTAGAGGATTGCAGAAAATTTTATTTTAAAAGAGGATATCGGGAAAAACAACCGGGTTTTCGCATCTGACGTTTTCCTCTCATCCATTCTGTACTATCCGGGCAGACAAGAGACCCGTTAAAAACAACCCCCTTTTGTGGGATTCCATCGCTATCCTGGATACTGCTGTATGACAGATTGAACAGGAAACCGTTGAAAACAAAACAAGGCCCGGTTTATATACCAACCGGTTCTACCGGTAGTTACGAGCTCCAAGGATTATGGATGAAAAAATCGATGCGATACGGCAATACGTAAAAAGTGTCCTTTTACAGCCGGGTTCACACGGGCTGGATCATGTCCTGCGGGTCATTTACCTTTGTGAGAATATCGGGAAGGAGGAGAATGCCGACATGATGGTATTGCTTCCTGCTGCCCTCTTCCACGATATCGCACGGCAAAAAGAGAGGGAAAAGGGCATACCCCATGAAGAAGCAGGTGCACAAATAGCCGAGCGCTACCTCCGTTCGATTCGGTATGATGAGGAACGCATCTTAAAAATCACTCACGCGATACGTTCACACCGGTACCGCTCCAATGCAAAGCCGGAAACACTGGAAGCACGGATCCTCTCGGATGCTGACAAGCTGGACGCAATGGGGGCCGTTGGCATCGCGAGGACATTTATCCGTGCGGGAGAACATGGCGGGGAAATCAGGGACGGCATAGAACACATACACGATAAACTGCTGAATCTCAACGGTCTGATGTATACAGAAACTGCAAAAAAACTTGCTGAAGAACGGCACCGTTATATCTGTGCATTTCTGGAAACCCTCACCGATGAGATGAGCCTGCCGGGATCTCTGGCGGAGTAATCCCTAAAAAAGATCTGTACCGGAACAGTGCCGGTTTATAGAGAACTTAAAAAAAAAGTATCACAGTGTTTATACTCCTGCCTGTTTTATCCACTAAGGGAATTACATGACAAAAACCTGTGGTAAATGCGGCCACGCAGCACTCGATGACCAGGCACAGTTCTGTAACCGGTGCGGTGCTGCCGTACCTGAAAAGAAAAAGCCCGCATTCCCGGTCTGCCCCGGGTGCGGCGCGGTGGTATCTGACGAACTGGCACAGTTCTGCAACCGGTGCGGTGCGAAAATACCACCGGTGCCGGTTGTATGCAGCAGCTGCGGCAGCCCGGCTATCGACAACCAGTCGCGCTTCTGCACCCGTTGCGGCACCACGTTCGAACAAAAACCGGTCCAGATAAGTACAACCTGTCCATCATGCGGAGCTCCCGACCCGCAGGGCCAGTCGATCTACTGTAACCGCTGCGGGGCACCGTTCAACCGTTTTGGTATGCAGGCAGTATACCCGGCGGGTCAGGCACCGGTTATTGTCACGCAGCGGAAACCTGCCGGGCCGCTGCCCCCGGTCACAATCCCCGATACCGACTGGGAACCATGGAACGATGTGCTGCCCCCCGCTCTCGGAGTTTCCCGATCCGAGCCTGCCATTCCGAAACAACCCGTATTCCATGACCAGCAGGTTGCTATTCCCCAGAAACGCTATGCCCACCTCCCTCTTGTTGCCGATGACATGAGGAAAAAAGACGAACCCGGATCCCGCCAGTATGCACCCGACATTTCAGATGCAGCTTTAAAAAAGAAAGCG
>Ga0182011_10002846_pt1 | contig 14429 bp, 8 predicted proteins | sample 711E1DmetaG_FD_120481 | JGI IMG/M metagenome (GOLD analysis project Ga0182011, IMG submission 120481) | Permafrost microbial communities from Stordalen Mire, Sweden - 711E1D metaG | ecosystem: Environmental > Terrestrial > Soil > Wetlands > Permafrost | place: Sweden: Stordalen | collected... | reverse complement strand
CGCCACGAGCAAGGGGGGCACCTCAGCCAGGGTGCCCTGGCGCCCGAGCAACTCGATCTTCTCGCTGACGGCCTGCAAGCCGCTCGCGCCGAAGTTAGCTGAGCTGCCCTTGAGGGTGTGAGCGGCGCGGGTGACGCGGCGCGCATCGGCCTGCGCGAGCCCCTCCTCGAGCTCGGCCAGGCGGGCCGGCGCGTCCGCCAGGAAGATCTGGATCAGATCGCGCAGGAAGGAGTCGTCGCCCGGGTTCAAGGCGCGCAATGCATCAATGGCGTTGGGATCGAGTGGGGGCACGATGGCGGGTACGTGGAGGGGAGTCAGGTGGACAATTCGATGGAGGTATTTTGCTCGATCTCCTCGATGGTGGTGAGCCCGAGCAGCACCTTCTTGAGGCCGTCGTAGCGGAGCGGTTTATAGCCGACCCGGGCCGCGGCCCGGGTGATCTCCTGGGCGCTGCGACCCTCGGAAATGAGCGTGCGGATTTCCTCGGTGATGAGGACGAGTTCGTGAAACGCGATCCGGCCCTTGTAGCCCGTGCCGCGGCACTTCGGACAGCCCCGGCCGCGGAAGAAAGGAACCTCGACGAGTCCCTCGTCGAGGAAGTAGCGCCGCAGCGTCTCCTTCGAGGGATAATAGGCCTCCTTGCAGTGCTCACAGATGCGCGCCGCCAGCCGTTGGGCCAGCACGCCGATGATGGACGGCGCCACCATGTAGGGCTCCACCCCGATTTCCATGAGGCGCACGATGGCCTGCGCCGCGGTGTTCGTGTGCAACGTGGCGAGCACCAGATGCCCGGTCAGCGCCGCCTCCGTGGCAATCCGGGCTGTTTCCAGGTCGCGGATTTCGCCGATGAGAATCACGTCGGGGTCCTGGCGCAGCAGCGCCCGCAGGAGCGTGGAGAATTTCAGGTCGATATGGGCGTTGACCTGACTTTGCGTCACGCCGGCCAGTTGGATCTCGATCGGATCCTCAATCGTGCAGATGTTGATGTCCGGTTTGTTGATCTCGTGCAGCGCCGAATAGAGGGTCGTCGTCTTGCCGCTGCCGGTGGGTCCGGTGACGAAGATGATGCCGTTGGGATTCTGCACCAGGCGGCGGAAGGGCTGCAGCACGGTCTGCGACACCATCATCTTGTCGAGCGTGAGCATCGTCTTCAGGCCGGCCATCGCCAGCACGCGCACCACCACCTTCTCCCCATAGGCCGAGGGAATGACCGACAGGCGGAAGTGGGCGGTGCCGGACCCCACCGGCAGCGAAAAGCGTCCGTCCTGCGGGAACCGCGACTCCGTGATGTTCAGCTCGCAGAGTACTTTCAGCCGGGAGACGATGGCGCGATGGAGCTTGCGGGAGAACAACAACACCTCGCGGAGGATGCCGTCGATCCGGAAGCGAATGCGCGATTGCAGTTCCAGCGGCTCGATATGAATGTCCGTCGCGCGCTCCCGGATGGCATAATAGATGATGCCCTCGAGGACGTGCACCAGCGACGCGGTCTCGACCATCTCGGCGAGCTGCTCGCGCGAAAGATCCTGGCGGTCGAAGAGCGGCAGTCGCTCCAACTCGGCCAACCGGTCCTCAATGCCCTGTTCGTTCGAGTAGTGGATGGCGATGGCATCCTCGATCTCGCGCGGGGGCGCGAACACGGGACTGACCGGCATCCGTGCGATCCGGCTGAGATGCTTCACCATGGCCGCGTCGTCCGGGGTCGCCATGACGACCGTCAGGACGCCCTCGATGACGTAGAGTCCGATGGCCTGGACCTTCCGGGCGATCTCCACCGGCAGCAGGTCGACCGCCTCCTCGGTGATCACCGAGGCAAACGGGTCGACATAGGCGAAACCCAAGGCGTTGGCCCACTGCCGGCAGGCCTCGTCCTTGCTCACCAAGCGGGCTTCAATCACGGCCTGCAGCAGGGCAAACGTCCCTTCGCCATGCTGTTCCGCCAGGGCGTGGAGTTCGTTGCGACCGAAAAACGAAGGCTGCTGCCGGAGCAGATCGCTGAACTGTCTATTTTTTGGTTCGGACACGGCGGCGTTTGTTGACGAACATCTTTCCGATCTCGACCTGGTCGAGGATTTCCATGGAAAATCCCGATTCGCGCCGCTCGACCTCGATTTCCTTGAGCATCGCGGGCAGGGAATAGCGAACCTCGGAGAGGATCGTGGCCAGGGGCGGACCGGAGGATTCTGCGGGAATTGGGTGGGACATGGTGAAAGCCCAAGCTGGGGCCCTTCGTGGTTCGATCGATTGGTTCCGGCTAAGGTGATTCCAGACACTCCCGCACCACGGCCTTGAGTTCGTCCAGGATCGTCTCCTTGGGCGTGTCTTTGCGGACGTACGCGCTGGCGCCCTGTTGCAGGCACTGTTCGACCATCTGCCGGCTGGCGATGGAGGTCAGCATCACCACGACCGCATCCGGATCCTTGAGCATGATCGCGGCGAGCGTCTGCACGCCGTCCATCAAGGGCATGTTGACGTCCAGCAGCGTGAGGTCGGGCGCCTCGGCGATGAACTTGGTGAGGCCTTCCTCGCCATTCGCGGCCTCCACAATCACCGGCGCGCCCAGTCCGCGCGCCACGTGGCCGACGAATTTCCGCACGTGCGGTTCATCGTCGATGATGAGAATCTTTCCGGTAAACGACATGATTAGATAGGCAGGGTGACGCGGAAGATGCATCCGCGGTCCGGCAGGTTGGCCGCGGTGATCGTCCCGCGGTGGGCTTCTACGATTTTCCGACAGATGGCGAGGCCCAGACCCGTGCTCTTTTCACCCCCGGTGGGCCGCACGGAAGTCCGGCCGAAATCCTGGAACAGCCGGTCGCGTTCGTTTTCGGGGATTCCCGGACCCTGGTCGCGCACCGACACGCTGCACGTCGCCCCCTCCGTCGCGATTTCCACCGAAACGACGGAGCCGGGCGGCGAGTACTTCACCGCGTTGCTCAACAGATTGTCGATCACCTGCCGCATCTTGCGCGGATCGAGCAGGCTGCGCTCCAGCAGTCGGCCGGCGGCGAGTTCAATGCGGGTGTGCTTTCTCGCCGCGTCGATATTGGCGAGGTAGACCGCTTTCGCGACGATTTCGGTCAAATCGCAGGGTTCGAGGGACGGTTTCAATTCGCCGGCTTCAATGGTGGCCACGTCCAGCAGTTCATTCACCATCACCAGCATATCCTGACTCGCGGTGTGAATGGTGTCGACGAGGTCCCGTTGATCCGGCGTGAGGGGCCCGCCAACGCCCTCGCACAAAAACTCGGCCAAACCGCGAATCGAGGCCAGCGGATTGCGGAGGTCATGGGCCGCCATCCCGAGGAACCGGTTCTTGGCGGAGTTGGCCTGGCTGAGCTGCTCCACGAGATCGCGTTGTTCCGCCAGCAGGCGGCGGATGTAGAGGTGGTTGCGGATGCGGGCGAGCGCCTCCTTCGGTCGAAAGGGCTTGGAGAGATAATCCACCCCGCCCGCGGCCAGACCTTCGACGACGTCTTCGGACTCGTTCTTGGCCGTGATGAAAATCACCGGCGCGGCGGTTTCACCGTAGCGCGCCCGCAGCGCGCGGCAGGTCTCGAAGCCATCGATACCCGGGAGCACGACATCCAGCAGTACCAGGTCGGGCGGAGTGCGCGCATATTCTTCGAGGGCCTTTTCGCCCGAATCCGCCTCGATCACCTCGTAGTGCTCCGGCTGGAGAATGCTGGCCAGAATCTTCAGGTTCAGCCGCTCATCATCCACGATGAGGATTCTTGTTCCCTTGGAACTCTTCAGAGGTTGCCCAGCGTTGGCGGTCATGGTCGGCAATTGTTTTCCGTTTGGCAGGTGAGCGCTCGCCCGGGTTTTTCACACTTCCAGATCCGCACCGACACACCCCGCCCTGTCGGGCACCCCTCTCGAGAGGGGATTTCGCCTGCGACGCTCCGAGTCCCCTCTCCCGAGGGGATTTTGCCTGCGGCGCTCCGAGTCCCCTCTCCCGAGGGGATTTCGCCTGCGGCGCTCCGAGTCCCCTCTCCCGAGAGGGGTGGCGCGAAGCGACGGGGTGTGTGAATCGACGGGGTGTGTGAATCGACCATGCGCGGGTGTGAGAAATATGCGGGCTAGAAGCGGTCCGAAACCGGCGACATTTGGAGGGCGGCGCGCTGTCGCCGCCGAAGATCCGAACAGCGCTGACGGAGCAGCGCCCTCCACCGGGCAGAATCGCGGCCTTTTCGGACGACTTTCAGGTTCATTTTGAAAGCGGCATGGATCCAGTTAAACCGTGGCGATGGGCAGGGTGATCTGGCAGGTCGTGCCTTGGCCGGCCTCGCTCTCGAGCTTGAATTTCCCTCCGCCATGCCGCACGAGCCGGTGCACGAGCATCAGGCCCAGTCCGAGGCCCATTTGGCGGGAGGCCTTTCGGGTGGGGTCCGACAGCGCTTCGATCTGCACCAATTCATGCGCGGCCAGGCCCCGGCCGGCGTCGGTCACGGTCACCCGCAGCACGCTGCCATCCCGCCAGGCCCGGACGCGCACCGGCGTGGAAAAGCGGGAGAATTTGAGCGCGTTGTCCACGAGTTCGTCGACGACAATGCTGAGATCCGCCGGGTTCACCCGGACGCTCACCCCGGCGAGGTCCAGGGAGCTTTCCACCTCCCGCTTGTACCGCAGGGCGCTGGCGCTGATGCCGGCGGCCAGCGCCTCCCGGACCCCCTCCGCATCGAGGAGCGCACCGGGGCGGGCCGATCTCTGGCGTTCCAGTTCCAGGATCAGGAGATAATTGCGAAGCCCGCGGTGGAGCCGGCGGCCGGCTTGCCGGATATCCTGCAGATCCTGGCGGATCTCCCCCCGGTTGAGATCGTCGAGGCCTTTTTCGATCACCTCACTGAGTCCGATGATCGTGGCCAGTGGCGTGAAGAACTTGCGGGGCAGATTCGTCTGCAGGCTCTCCTGTAGCTTCTCCGCTTCACGATCATCAATCCGGCGGCTCAGCTCAGCCCGCCCCAGACGGGCGGCGACGCACCGGATGAGTTCTGTCAGCGCAAAGGGCTTAAGCAGGAAATCGTCCGCGCCAAGATCCATCGCCGCGCGGGCATTGGCATAGCTCGCCTTGCCCGTCATGAGCACAAACTGCCGGGGGGCCAGCTCGGGATCCGCGCGCATCTCCTGCAGCAGGCGACGGCCATCCTTGTCCGGCATTTCGATGTCGCAGAGGATGAGGTCGGGCAGGTGCGCGTGGGCGTATTTCCATCCCGTGGCTCCATCGGCCGCGCACAAGGCCCGATAGCCATGGGTTTCCAGGCCCAGGGCCAGGGTGGCCGAAAAATGCGCGTCGTCGTCAATGATCAGGATCGTCTTGAGCTGAACCGGCGAAAGGGAGGGGGTGGATTTGGTTGTCATCAGGGTGAGGTCTTTTCGGCGGCGCGCGTGATGACCGCGGCCAGCTCACTGGATTGCACCGGCTTGCTGATGTAGTCGTCCATCCCCGCGGCCAGGCAGGCTTCCCGGTCGCCCGCCATCGCGGAGGCCGTCATGGCGATGATGTGCAGAGGCGTAAACTGCTCGCCGGCCGCGCGCCGGGTTTGCTCCCCCGCGCGCAGGCGGTGGGTGGCCTCATAGCCGTCCATCTCCGGCATCTGGCAATCCATCAGCACGACGTCGTAGCGCTGCGCCAGCACGGCTTTGAGCGCGGCCCGGCCATCGGAGACGATGTCTACCATGTAGCCCAGGCGGGCGAGCTGCATGCGGGCGACGCTTTGGTTCACCACATTGTCTTCCGCCAGGAGGATGCGGAGCGGCTTGGGTTCCGGCGGGAGCCGCGTGTGCGCCGAGACCGCGAGCATGCGCTGCGGGCCTCCGCCGAGCAATCGAACGACCGCTTCGTGCAATTCCTGTTGTTGCACGGGTTTGGTCAGGCACCCCGCCACGCCCGCGGCGGTGATTTCGCCAAACGGCGGCATGCTGCCCATGGACGTCAGCACCAGCATTTTGAGTCCGGCCAGCGCCGGATCGGCCGCGACGGCACGGGCCACGTCGAAACCGGACATGCCCGGCATCTGCATGTCGAGCAGCGCGAAATGGAAGGGCTGGCCGGACTGCGCTGCGCTCCGGAGCGACGCCAGCGCCGAGGGGCCGTCCGCGGCGCACGCGGTGGAGACACGCCAGGCGGTCAGTTGGCGCTGCAAGACCTCGCGATTGGTCTGGTTGTCGTCGACAATCAAAGCCCGCTGGCCCATCAGATCCACCCGCCGCGGGATCACCCGGAGCGCTGCCGGTTGCAGGGCCAGCTTCACGGTGAACCAAAACGTCGAACCCCGGCCGGGCTCACTCTCGACGCCGATGGTGCCGCTCATCATTTCCACCAGCTGTCGCGAGATCGCGAGCCCCAGGCCGGTGCCACCATACTTGCGGGTGATGCTGCCGTCCGCCTGCGAGAAAGCTTGAAACAGGCGTTTTTGCGCGTCCGGCGAGATGCCGATGCCCGTGTCCGTGACGGTGAAGCGCAGGCGCACCCCGTCGTCCACTTCGCCTTCCCGGGTGACCCGCACCACCACCTCGCCTTTTTCGGTGAACTTGAGGGCGTTGCCCACCAGATTGAGCAGCACCTGCCGCAAGCGGCCGGCATCGCCGATGACGTGAGTGGGCACGCCGTCCTCGATCAGGTAGGCCAGCTCCAACCCCTTGGCATGCGCCCGCTCCGCCATGACCTGGAGGCAACCCTCGACCGGTTGGCGCAATTCGAAGGGCCGCTGTTCGAAGGTCAGCATGCCGGCTTCGATCTTCGAGAAATCCAGGATATCGTTGATGATCGTGAGGAGGGAATCGGCGCTCGTCCGGACCGTGTTGGCGAGGCTGCGTTGTTCGGGCGTGAGCTCGGTGTCGAGCAGAAGCTCGGTCATGCCCGTGACGCCGTTCAACGGTGTGCGGATCTCGTGGCTCATGTTCGCCAGGAACTGGGATTTCAGGCGCGTACTCGCCTGCGCGGCCTCCGCCGCCAACCGCAGCGCCTCCTCGGCCCGTTTGCGTTCCGTGATGTCCCGGATGATCCCGGTGAAGAAGTCACCCTTGCTCGAGTGCCACCGGGCCATGGTCAATTCGACGGGCAACTCCCGTCCGTCCTTCGTGAGGCCGACCAGCTCCACGGGTTTCCCCAGCCACCGGGCGGCGCCACCGGCGGCGAGGCGACCGAAAGCGGCGGTGTGGGCCTCGCGGAGCCGCTCCGGCATGATCAGGGTCGCCGGTTGGCCCAAAGCCTCGGCTGCCGTGTAACCAAACATCTTCTCGGCCGCCTCGTTCCACGCGACAATCGCGGCCGCCTGGTCGACGGACAGGATCGCGTCGCTGGCGGTTTCCACCACTGCGCGGAACCGCTCCTCGCTGTCCCGCTGGGCCTCTTCCGCCCGCTTGCGGGCGGTGATGTCGCGGGAGACGCCGAAGGTGCCGATGATCCGGCCCTGCGCATCGCGCAGCGGCATCTTGGTCGTCGAGACCCAGGTGTCCGGGCGATCCGGCCAGGTCTCCCGCTCCTCCAGGTCAATCACCGGTTCGCCGGTCTGCATGATGCGCTTTTCATCCTCGAACGCCTGCAGGGCGTGCTCGTCGGAGAACAAATCGAAATCGGACTTCCCCACCATGGCGGCGACCGCCCGGCCATCGCGGCGGGCTTTGGACGCGCTGATCGCGATGAAGCGCGACTCGCGGTCCTTGAAATAGACGTGGTCCGGCAGGCTCTCCATCAGCGTGCGGAGGAGAAAATGTTCCTGTACCAGGACCTTCCCGTCCGGCTTGGCCTCCACGTCCACTTGAGGCCGTCGTTTCTTGGTGCGAGGTGATTTCACGTCCTCTTTATTGCGAGTGCTTTTCTGGGGCATGGGGTTTGAAACATCTGACTGGTTTCGGCTCGGCGGGGAAGTGGCACGGATCTCCCGACCCGTGGGAAATGGGAACACGGGTCGGGAGACCCGTGCCACGAGACTAACGATGGATGAAGCACCACGTAAAAGGTTTTTTTCAAATACCCTGGGGCTGCCCCCGGGGCTCTTTTATGGGGTTCTGGGAGCGGGACCGGGCACCCAGGGAACCGCGGAGGGGCCGGGCCAGGGTGAGGCCGAACGGCGCACTTTGGTGCCCGGTGGGGATTCCAGCACGGCGTGCAGCACAAACAGGAGACTCTCCCCGGTGAAAGGCTTGGTCAGTAGCGCCGACAGGCCGAGGGAATCGATTTCGCCCGCTGTGATCCCCTCGCCCAGACCGGTGATGCCCATGATGCGGACCTTGGGATCAATCCGGCGCACCACCTGCACCAGGGTCGGACCATCCATGCCGGGCATCAACATGTCAGTGACAATGGCTGCGATCTCCTGGCGGTTTTGCATGAAGACCGCGAGCGCTTCGGCGCCGTCGGCCGCCACCGCGACCCGGTAGCCGAATTTTTCCAAGACCTTGGTCGCCACGGCGCGAATCGCGATTTCGTCGTCGACGACCAGGATCAGTTCGCCCTTTCCGTGCGGCGGCGGCGGGCGGGGGCCGGATTCCTCGGTCAAGTCGGCGCCGATTGACGCGGGTAGAAAGACCTCAAAGCCCGTGCCTTTCCCGAGGTCGGTCTTGAACTGCATGAACCCGCCATGGCTTTTCACGATGCCGAGCACCGTGGACAGGCCCAAACCGGTTCCCTTGCCCGGTGCTTTGGTGGTGAAGAATGGATCAAAGATCTTTTCGGTGTATTCGGGCGGGATGCCGGTGCCCGTGTCGGCCACCCCCAGCCGGACATACGGGCCAGGCTTGGCCCCGGGTGTCATCAAGGCGAACGCCTCGTCCAGATTGGTGTTTCGCGCCGTGAGGGTGAGACGCCCGCCGCCGGGCATGGCGTCGCGCGCGTTGATGGACAAGTTCATCAGGACCTGGTGCAGTTGCGTGGCGTCGGCGACGACAGGCCACAGGTTCCTTTCCACATCCAAACTCACTTCGATGTTCTTGGGGAACGTCTCGCTGGCGATCGCCTCCATCTCGCGCAGCAGATGCTGGGGTTGCAGCGGGATGCGCGTGCCCTCGATACCCCGGGCGAACGTAAGGACCTGGCGGACGATGTCCGCGCCCCGCCGCGCACTCGCCACCATGGTGGCCAGCATGTTCCGGTCGGCGTCGGTCTGCGCTTTCATCAGCAGGATTTCCGAAGCCATCAGAACCGGGGCCAGGACGTTGTTGAGATCGTGGGCGATGCCACTCGCCAGCGCGCCCAGATTCTCCAGCCGCTGTGCCTGCAGGAAACGCGTCTCGAGCTGCTTCTTCTCCGTGATGTCCGTGTCGATGGCGAAGATCGAGGTGGGCTGGCCCGCGGCGTCCCGCACGAGCGTCAGCCGCGCGAAGACCACGACCTCCTGTCCAGTTTTCGTCTTGTGCCGCCGCTCGCCCGACCAATCTCCCTTTTGCAGGACCGTGGCTGACACGTCCACGGCATCGCCTTTCGCAGTCGAGAGCAGCTCCGCCGTCTTGCGTTCCAGCGCCTCGGCGGATGTCCAGCCAAAGGTCCGCTCGGCCCCCTTGTTCCAGAACCGGATCGTGCCCTCCAAGGTGGTCACGTAGATGGCGTCGCCGGCAATATCGAGCAGGGTGGCCTGCTCCCGGATGCGTACTTCCGCTTGCTTGCGCTCCGTGATGTCGCGCGAGATGCCCACGAGCCCGGTGACCGTGCCGTTCGCGTCGCGCAGGGGGACCTTGGTGGTGGACACCCAGGTGATCCGGCCATCGGGCCAGGTTTCCTTTTCTTCGACGCCGATGATCGGTTCGCCGGTGCTCATGATCCGCTGCTCATCCTCGTACGCCTGCCGGGTGTGCTCTGCGGTGAAAAAGTCGGCATCGGTCTTGCCGACCGCCTCGGCGGCATCGCGCAGACCGAAAAACCGTGCCATTTGGTTGTTGATGCGGACAAAGCGGCTCTCCCGGTCCTTGAAATAGATGTTGTCGGGAATCGTGCTGACCAGGCTGGTGAACAAGGACTGCTCCAGCCGCAGTTTCTCTTCCGCCTTCCTGCGCTCGGTGATATCCTCCAGCGTCCCTTCGTAGCAGACCACCCGGCCCCCCTCATCGCGCACCGTCCGCACATTCTCCGAAACCAGAATCTGGGTGCCGTCTTTGCGGTAGGCCTCGTACTCGAAGCCTTGCACGACGCCTCGCTCCTCCATCAGCCGCTTGAACTCTTCGCGCCGCTTCGCATCGACATAGCTCAGCTGCGCGACGTCCTCCAGCTCGCCCATGAGTTCCTCCGGTGAGGCATAGCCGAAGATGCGCGCCAGGGCCGGGTTGGCGGCCAGCAACTCTCCCTCCGGCGTCGTCTGAAAAATCCCTTCCACCGCGTTGTCAAAGATCGAGCGATATTTCTGCTCGGCCATCCGCAGCGCTTCCTCCGCCTGCTTACGCGCGGTGATGTCGGAACCGATGCTGAGGATCTCCTTCGCCTCGCCCTGCTCATCCCGCTCCAGTTTGTTGGTCCAAGCCACCCAGACCTTCTTGCCGTTGCGGCGGATGTTCTCATTGATGTTCTGCTCGAATGCTTTCGGGTCCGCCGAAATCTGGGCGATCAAGGAGCGCAGATCATCACGCGTGCTGGCGCCTTCCGGCACGATGGTGCCGACGACGTGGCGGCCGACGATGTCTGCCTCCGGGTAGCCGAAGAACTTCTGACCAAACTCGTTGAGGAACGTGACCTTCCCGTCGCGCGTCCAGCGCAGGATGATGCTGTTGGCGTTTTCGACCAGCTCCCGGTACTTTTGTTCACTCTCGCGCAGCGCCTTCTCCGCCTGCTTGCGCTCGGTCAGATCGATCGCGAAGGCGACCACCTGCTCCCCCGGCCCCGGCAGCAAGGTGTCGCCCAGCAGGACCGGAATCCGGGTGCCATCCGGCCGGAGATACTCCTTCTCGTAGGACGCGCAGACGCCTCGTTCGCGCAGTTCCCGGAACGCCCGGTCGCTCGCCGGCAGCCATTCGGGGGGCGTGATGGCCCGCCAGTTGATTTTCCCCTGGTAGAGTTCTTCCCGCGTGTGGCCGATCAGGCGCAGGTAATAGTCATTCGCTTCGAGGATGGTCCCGGTTTCATTGATGATCACGACGCCGATGATGTTCGAGTCGACAAACCGGCGGAGACGCTCGTGGGCCAGTTGCAAGGCGTCCTCCGCCTTTTTGCGCTCGGTGATGTCGAACATGATTCCCTGGGTGCCGATGATCCTTCCGTCGGATTCGGTGACAGCGGTTTTGGTGACATGCGTGAACTGCTGGTCGCCAGCGGTATCGGTATACTCTTCCACCAACTCAATCGGTTGGCCGGTTTGCATGATCCGGGCGTGATGATCTTCTCCTTCGTTGGCATACTTGGCCGCCCGCCCCAATGGGTCCTGTTTCGCCGCTTCGCTGGCGGCAACTTCCTGCGCCGTTTTCCCCAGAAAATCGTGCTCCTTCAGGCCCTTGAGCCGGCAGAACCAGTGGCTGACAAAAACATACCGGCCCTCCCGGTCCTTGCGAAAGATCCCGGCGGGCAGTTGCTCCACGAGCGAATGGTAAAACGCCTGCGATTCGCGCAACGCCTCTTCCGCCTGCTTGATCTCGGTGATGTCCCGGCCCGAGGACAGGGCGCCCACGATTTTGCCGCTCCCGTCTTTGAGCGCCTGGATCCACCACGCGAGCAGGCGCTTTTCCCCGTCCTGGCGCCGCTGCCAGCTTTGGAGATAGACCTTGTCCTGGCTGCCGTCGAACAGCGGATGGACCGAGTCGTAGGTGGTCTGCTCGCCGACAACATAGGAGGCGGCCTTCTTGCCCATGACGTCCGCGCCGAAAAAGGCCAGGCCCGCCGGATTCGCCCACGTGTAGACCTTGCGGCTGTCCATTTCCATGATCAGGTCCGGTACTGCGGCCAGGATGGCTTCCTGGCGCGAAGAAAGGGCCCAAAACCCCTCCTCGGCGCGCTTGCTTTCGCGCCGCTCCACGGCCTCGCGCACTTCCCGTTCCACGACGGGGACCAGACGGGCCAGCTGGCCTTTCATGAGGTAGTCGTGCGCCCCGGCCTTCATGGCTTCGACGGCCACTTCTTCGCCCACCGTCCCGGAGACGAGAATGAAAGGCAGGTCCGGCCCGATCGCCTGGAGCAGTTTCAGGGCAGCCAGCCCGCTGAAGTGCGGCATGCGGTAGTCGGAAATGACGACGTCCCAAGGCTGGCGGCCCAGCGCGGCGCGCATCGCCGCCGAGGTCTCGACGCGCTCCCACTTCACGTCGTAGCCGCCCCGGCGGAGTGCGTCCAGCAGCAATCCGGTGTCGTCTTCGGAATCCTCGACAAGCAGGGCACGTAGGGATTTTTTCATGGCGTTTTTCTTTCCGGGCCGGGCATCCACGGACCTGAGGATGCCCTGCTCCACGTTGAGGTCGATTGGCCCATTTTGGTGCCCGGCGGAGCCTGCAGCACGGCCTGCAGCGCATACAGGAGACTCTCCCCGGTAAAGGGTTTGGTGAGCAGCGTCGACAGGGCCAGGGAATCGATGACGTCCCCGGTGATGCTCTCGCCCGCACCGCTGATGCCGATGACGCGGACGTCCGGATCGATCCGACGCACCACCCGCACAAAACTCGGTCCATCCATGCCGGGCATCAACATATCGGTGATGATGGCGGCGATGGCGGTGCGGTTCTGCATGAAGGCCGCGAGCCCTTCCGCGCCGTCGGAGACCGAGGTGACCCGGTAACCGAATGCTTCCAGGGTTTTGGTCGCAACCGTGCGAATGGCCTTTTCGTCGTCGACGACGAGAATCATCTCGCCCTGGCCGCGCGGCGGGGGCAGACGAGGGCCTGCTTCCGCGATCACTCCGGTTTCAACGACCGCGGGCACGTAGACCTCAAAGCCGGTGCCTTGACCGACGTCGCTCTTGAACTGGATGAAACCGCCATGGCTTTTCACGATGCCGAGCACCGTGGACAGACCCAAACCGGTCCCCTTGCCCGGCGCCTTCGTCGTGAAGAACGGGTCAAAGATCTTGTCGAAGAGTTCCGGCGGGATGCCGGTTCCCGTGTCGGCTACGGTCAGTCGGACATGCGGACCGGCCTTGGCCCCGGGTGTCATGCGCACGAAGGTCCCGTCCAGCTCAATGTTTTCCGCGGCGAGGGTGAGCCGCCCGCCACCAGGCATGGAGTCGCGTGCATTGACGCACAAGTTCATCAGGACCTGATGCAGTTGCGTGGCATCGCCGACGACGGGCCACAGGTCCGCGTGCAGGTCCGTGACCAGTTCGATGTTCTTGGGGAAAGTTTCGCGCATGATTGACTGCATTTCCCGCAACAGATGCTGGGGTTGCAGCGGGATGCGCACTCCCTCGACGCCCCGGGCGAACGTGAGAACCTGGTGGACGATGCCCGCTCCCCGCCGCGCACTCGCCATCATGGTGGCCAGCAGATCCCTTTCGGTGCCGGTTTGCGCTTTTTCCAGCAGGATGGCCGAGGCCATGAGGATCGGGGTCAGGACGTTGTTGAGATCGTGGGCGATGCCACTGGCCAGCACGCCCAGGTTCTCCAGTCGCTGCGCCTGCAGGAAGCGCGCCTCAAGCTGTTTCTTCTCGGTGATGTCGGTGTCGATCGCGAAGACGGAGGCAGGTTCGCCCGCGGCGTCCCGCATTAGCGTCAACCGGGCGAAGACCATCACCACCTGTCCGGTCCGGGTGGCCTGCCGCCGCTCGCCCGACCAACCGCCCTCCTTGAGCAACAGGGAGTTGAGGTCAGCGGTCGCCGCGATCTCCTGAAGGTTCAGGTCGGCCACCTTGCGGCCGACCGCCTCGGCGCGCGTCCAGCCATAGAGCCGTTCGGCCCCCTCGTTCCAATAGGAAATCACCCCGTCGAGGCGACGCACATAGATGGCGTCATTGGCCTTGTCGAGCAGCGTCGCCTGCTCCCGGACCTGCTCCTCGGCCTGCTGGCGGGCGTGCCGTGCCACCGCTTCGCGCAACTCCCGCTCGACCGCGGGGACCAGGCGCGCCAGCTTGTCTTTCATCAGGTAATCGTTGGCGCCCGCCTTCAAGGCGGCCACGGCCAGATCCTCGCCCACCGTGCCGGAGACGAGAATAAACGGCAGGTCCACGCCGCGCGCCTTGAGTTGTTCCAACGCGGCCAGTCCGCTGAAATGCGGCATGCGGTAGTCGGAAATGACGACGTCCCACGGCTGGCGAACCAGCGCGGCGCCCATCGCCTCGACGGTCTCGACGCGCTCCCACGTCACGTCGTAGCCGCCGCTGCGGAGTTCGCGCAGCACCAGCTGCGTGTCGTCCGCCGAATCCTCGACGATGAGCACCCGCAACGGCGTGCTCATGGCGCGCCTTTGCCGTTGGGCGGCGGCTCGTTGAGCAGCAGCCAATAGAGGCCGAGCTGGCGCACTGCCTCAACGAATTGGTCGAAATCCACCGGCTTGCGGATATAGCTGTTGGCCCCGAGGTCGTAGCTGG
>Ga0182011_10002845_pt1 | contig 14435 bp, 7 predicted proteins | sample 711E1DmetaG_FD_120481 | JGI IMG/M metagenome (GOLD analysis project Ga0182011, IMG submission 120481) | Permafrost microbial communities from Stordalen Mire, Sweden - 711E1D metaG | ecosystem: Environmental > Terrestrial > Soil > Wetlands > Permafrost | place: Sweden: Stordalen | collected... | reverse complement strand
TGCGTAATTTCGGGTCGGGTTCGGAAAAGTTGATGACGCTGTTCGTTGTCAGCTTGCTGTTGGGGATGGTGACGATCTCGTTGTCGAGCGTCTTTATCCGGGTGCTGCGGGTGCCAACGGAAAGGACATCGCCGTAATAGGTATCTATCCTTATCCGGTCACCGACCTTGAAAGGCTTGTCCACCGTGATGATGGCCCCGCCAAAGAAATTGGAGATGAGGTCCTGCGCCGCGAGCGCAACGGCAAGACCGGCGATACCAGCACCGGCCATGAGCGGGGTTATGTCAATATTGAAGACGTGGAGGATTGCCATGACGGCAACAAACCAGATGACATACCGGATAACCAGTTCAAGCAGATCAACGATCCTGTCATCCAGATCAGTTTCCGACTTTTCGGCAAGGGTCCGGCCGTAGATGTGGATGATGCTGTGGAGGAATGTAGCAAGGATCCATGCACTGATGAAGATGTAAAATGCGTTTGTATAAGAGGGGTCGTGGATCCACTGCATGCTCTGCGGGAAGACATCGAACCAGATGAAGGCATAATAGGTCAGGATGACGATGATGGCAAACTGGACCGGTGTACCGATGGCCGCAATAATGATGTCGTCCCACTGGGTCTCGGTCTCGAGGGCTTTTACCTCCAGCCAGTGCATGGCTCTCCGGGTGAGGTATGCCAGCATGATGCCGAGAACAATGGTCATGGCAGCGAGGATGTAATTCAGTCCGATCCCTGGTAATTCCATATACGTACCCTTATGTTATCGTAAAATTAATACTTTTGAATCTTTTATGGCGACGGGAAAAGATATCGCACAGAAACTTCACGAAATGGTTGACCGTGATATGACATTCATGCATATCTGCGGAACGCACGAGGCGGCCATCGCACGTACAGGACTCCGGAGCCTGCTCCCGGAGCAGCTGAAGATTGTCATGGGGCCGGGCTGCCCGGTCTGTATCACGCCGCAGGGAGAGATCGATGCAGCGCTCGACCTGGCCGGTAAAGACTGTATCATTACAACCTACGGCGACCTCCTCCATGTTCCGGGCTCGCAGGGGTCGTTAGAGTCCTGTGGCGGGGATGTCCGGATCGTGCAGGGGATACACAAGGCCGTGGAGGTCGCAAAGAAGACCGATAAGGAAGTTGTCTTCATCTCGGTCGGGTTCGAGACCACTGCCCCGACCGTAGCCGCAATGCTCCTGACAAAACCGCCGGAGAATTTCTCGATCCTTTCCTGCCATCGCATTGTCCCGCCGGCCATGAAGTGGCTGCTCGAACAGGGCGAGGCAAAACTCCACGGGTTCATGCTCCCGGGCCATGTCTGCACGATCATGGGGTACGAGGAATATGAACAATTCCCGGTCCCCCAGGTTGTGGCAGGGTTCGAAGCCGAAGATATCCTGCTCGGCCTCCTGATGCTGGTAAAGCAGGTAAAGGAAGGAACGCACCGGGTCGACAACGCCTACCCCCGTGCCGTCAGCCGCGAAGGGAATGTCAAGGCAAGGATGATTATGTACGAGGTCTTTGAGCCCGCCGATGTCGAGTGGCGGGGGTTCCCGGTCATCCCCGGTTCCGGCCTCCGGCTGAAGGAGGAGTTCGGGCAGTACGATGCGCAGAAGAAGTTCGGGATTGAGTTCAGACATGTCACCAAGCATTCGGCCTGCATGTGTGACAAGATCCTCCGGGGACTCGCCCAGCCCCCGGACTGCAAGCTCTTCGGGAAAGTCTGCAACCCGAGAAAACCTGTCGGGCCCTGCATGGTCAGCCATGAGGGTGCGTGCAAGATCTGGCACATGTACCAGATAAAGAAGAACTGAAGCCCGACAACTCTGGATGCAAAAAAGGATCAGAAAAATTACCTATAAACACTCATGGAAACTGGAACCTGTATGTAAATATCGATAGAATTTATCAATAGGATTTTTCAAATTCAATAAAATATTATATCTTCTCAATTAATTCGCTTTATCCGATGCCGGATATCCCGACAATGATGATGAGTACACCTAATAAAAAGACGATATACGCTATATTGACCCGTTGTATGACTCTCAATAAGTTATCAAGCGTGAGGTAGCCGACAACAAGACTGGTCACGAGAAGGATTACACCGTCTACAATGGGTAAACCGTTCATCCGCGTAATGCCGTAATTAAGGATGATCTCTGCGAGGATAACTGTAGGGATGCTCAATAAAAAACTAAGATAGAAACTGCTTCCACTGTCAAACTCTCGCCAGATTAAACCAGTAGTACTTGTGCCCGACCTCGAGATACCGGGTAGAACACTCATGCCTTGAAGGATACCAGTAATAATTCCATCTTTCCATGAAACACTTTGAGTTTTCCGTAAATTACCTCTTTTGTGAGAGAGAAGAAGGACCCCAGTCACAATCAGGCCAGCGCCCATGAGTGCATAGAGAAGACTGGCGTCAAGCGTAGGGAATAATTCCTTTTCTGCAACAAGAAGCGGTATGCCAATGATACCGGTAAATAGAAGGGCAACGAAAAGAAAACCGGTTTTGCCGCTTGCATGGCGTCGAATGTCCAGAGGGTTGCCGGCAATCTCACGAATGATACTGGATAGTTCATTTCGGAAATAGATGGTGGCGGCGATCACCGTCCCGAGATGAACATATAAAAGGATCGGGATCACGAGTGTGGGATCTCCATGAAATAGTCTCAGATATACAAACGTTACCTGAGTCTTAGAACTGACGGGGATCCATTCAGTAATGCCTTGGACAACCCCAAGTGACAGGAGCTGAAGTAGATTCATCTTCGTACATACACGGTTCAGAATATATTATAACGTTCGTTCCACTGTTTTTTACATCTGTGTTGATCGAGAAATCTAGCGAGATTAACTATTGACTTTCCATCATGAATACAACAGTTCCGTGATGTATCTATTCCCAGAGATTGCTGCTCAGTATTTTTGTAATAACGCAGGTGCTTTTTGCCATGCACCAATGCATTGCAGCAGTAGGCGGGGAAAAGATTATTAGTGGATTTTTATCAGTCTGGAAAAATATGAAATTCTCAATTTTTTTATTTTTCCGACGGAAATTTTTTTTAAAAAGGTATTGATTTTGAAATCGAGAGAATACAAAAAATTAAAATAGAAGATAGGATAATTAAATTATCGCTACATCAGTTGGATTGTTGTTTTTCCGGAAATGCTTATGGAGAATTACCATCAGGAACTTGATCAGATCAAAAAGGTGTTGCGGAGTACCTCAAAAGGTCTCACGGTCACGGAGATCGCTCGGCATCTCCAAGTAAACCGCAACTCCGTTGCAAAATACCTGGATATTCTTCTCATTTCAGGTATGGTCGAGATGAAGGCAGTGGGTTCTGCAAAAATATACACTCTCACCAAGCGCATTCCGGTCAGTTCAATTCTCAGCCTCTCCTCAGATTACATCTTCGTTTTGGATAATGATTCAAAAATAACCTACGTGAACGATAATGTCCTCAATTTCGAGAAGAAAACAATAGAGGAGATTATCGGAAAACCTGCGGGCAGCGTACCGCTGGCATTTTTTTCCATCCCGGATATCCATACACTAATCAGGGAAGCAATCCGTGGTGAGGAACTTATTAAGGAACTTGAAGTCAGAAAAGACGGCCACTCATTCTGTTTCCGGGCAAAATTTGTTCCGAGCTTGCTCGAAGACCGCAAGAAAGGACTTCTCCTGATCCTCGAGGATATTTCTGAGATCAAAAAATACCAGAAACAGCTGGAGAAAACAGTTGCTGATCAGAACAAGGAACTGACCTCCTCATACAAGGCACTCACCAGCGAACAGGAGATCACTAAGGAGGTGAAAGGTGCTTATGAGGAGAGTGAACGCCGGTACCATAACCTGCTCGAAATTGCCCAGGAAGGAGTACTGACCGTTGATACAAACGGATTGATCACCTTTACCAACACAAAACTCTTCGAAATTCTTGGGTATCCTGTTTTTGGGATTAATGGCCGGTCAATTTATTCGTTTATGGATGAAAAAAATGCCGCCGTCTTGAAACGGAACATTACCCGCTTAAAGTCCGGAAACCCGCAGTGTTTTACTTTGACCTTAACAAAAAAAGACGGGTCTCCGGTCTATACCCGGCTGACAGCATCATCCGGTCTTGATGAAAGTGGAAATTTTTCCTACGGGTTGTTCCTCATATCCGACATCAGCGAACTGAAAAAAGCAGATGAGGCCGTACAGCAGAGCGAGCTGCATTACCGCACGCTTATCGAGACGATGCCCAATGGAGTCCTCACCGTCACCATGGATGGGATCATCCTGACTGCCAATATCCATGCCGCAAAGATGCTGGGATATTCAAATATTGAGGACGCAATCGGAAAGAACCTGTTCGATTATATCGCACCAACCGATCTTGAAAAATGCATCGGTGCCCTGGATAGGGCAACGGAAAAGGGATTTTCCAGAAGTACAGAGTGTACCCTGATTTCACAGGATAGTACCGGTTTTTGCGTGGATCTCAATGTATCAACTATGAAGACCGGCTTCAGTATCTCATCTGTACAGAACACGGGAGAGACTCCGGCGGTGTTTGTCTGCATCCTCTCCGATATTACGGAGCGCAGGAAGGCGGACTATCTGGTCAAAAAGTCAGAAGAAAAACACCGGGCTCTTGTCGAAGGGATCAGCAATATCATTTTCACAACAGATACCAAGGGCAAGCTGACCTACGTGAGCCCGGTCATCCACAATGTTCTGGGATATGACCCTGCTGAGCTGTCCGGTAAACACTTTTACCGGCTTGCCCCGCCCGAGGAACGGCATGAGCTCGGCCTTATGCTCAAGAATGCCCTGTCAGAAAAGACCAGTCCTGAAGAGTTCAGGATGGTTGATAAAACAGGAAACCTGCATGATGTACGGATCATTGCGCAGCCCTACTGGGAAAAGGACAACCTCGCCGGGATAAACGGACTGATCGAAGATATCACCAATCTGAAAAAAGTGGAACATGAGCTGAGGCAGATCGAGATTCAGTACAAGGCGGTTGTTGAAGACCAGACTGATCTGATCTTCCGGTTCCAGCCCGACTTTTCCATCACATTTTTCAATCCTGCGTTCTCGCGGTATTACCAGATGCCGAAGGATGTGATCCTCGGGAAGAGCTTGTTTACCCTCGTCTCCCAGAACGAACAGAAGAAGATCCGGGATATCGTCAGTTCTCTGACGTCGGAAAGACCAATGAAGACCTTCGAACACAAGAGTATCTCGGCCAAAGGGATCACGCACTCATACTATACCACGATACGGGCCATCTATAATCCAAATAGCGAAGCGATCGAGTTCCAGTCAAGCTCACGTGACATCACCGAACTGCAGCAGTACTATAAGAAGTCACAGGATCTGCTCGAGGAACTCCAGTTCCACCAGAAAGAACTGGAAACACAGAATGAAGAGCTCAGGATGCTGCGCCAACAGGCAGAGCGTTCAGAGCGGCAATACCTTGACCTGTACGACCATGCTCCGGCAGGGTATTTCACGCTCGCTCCCAATGGAAAAATTACCGGGGTAAATTTGACCGGGGCTGCCCTCCTTGGCAAGAGCAGGGAACAGATCCTGAACAACTCACTCCAGGACTACATAACACCTGAAAACCGCGACACCTTTATCTCATTCTGCAGGCAGATTTTTGAGTCGTCAAGAAAACAGAAATGCGAGGTCACCCTCATCCAGTCGGATACTGGCGACCACCTGGCAATCCAGGCTGACGGCAAGAGGATCGAACAGGAGGCGGGAGCAGAAAAAAGGTGCCGGATCGTCATGGCAGATATCACCGAACGTGTCGCCGCGGAGAAAATCCTGAGCCAGAGTGAGGACCGGTTAAAGAAGATGATCGAAGGCTCTTCGGTCCCGATCTTCGTGATCGATACGAACCACCAGGTAATGCACTGGAACAAGGCGATGAGCGCATGTACCGGTGTCAAAACAAAAGAGGTTGCCGGCACCAACCAGCACTGGAAAGCGTTCTACCCGGCAGAGCGCCCGTGCCTGGCGGATCTTATTATTGATGGTGCTTATGATAAAATAGGCAAAGTGTATCCGGATATCGCGTCCAAGTCCCCCCTTATAGAGGGCGCATACGAGGCGATCAATTTCTTCCCGTCCATGGGAGAACGGGGGAAATGGCTCCATTTCACAGCATCACCGGTATATGATACACAGCAGAATATCATCGCCGCATTAGAGACTATCATTGATATTACCGACCTGAAAATTGCTGAAAAGACGGTAAAGAATGCCAATACCAAATTAAACACCATGACTCAGATAACCCGCCATGACATCATCAATCAGCTGACGATCCTGCTGAGTTTTGTCGCGTTTCTTGAACAATCCCTGCCCGATGATCCCGCTATAAGAAAATACGCAGAGCAGATTAAAAATGCCGCACAAACGATCCAGAATCTCATAGTATTTACCCGCGAGTACCAGAACCTCGGCATGGAACTGGCGCGCTGGCACTCCCTGGATCATCTTATCCACAAAGCGATAGACACAAACAAAGCCCGCTCGCTGAAGATCGATATCGATCAACGGCCCATTTCTATCTATGCCGATCCCCTCATCGAAAGGGTATTTGAAAACCTCGTGGACAATTCAATCCGGTATGGCGAGAAGGTATCCGAGATCCGTATATCCTTTGATAACTCTAACGGTGCCGGAAAGATAGTTTTCGAGGACAACGGGTCAGGAATTCCGGCTGCCCAGAAGACCAGTATCTTCAATAAAGGCTCTGGGAAGACCGGGAGGTTCGGCCTCTTTCTATCCAAAGAAATCCTGGGCTATCATGGCATGTCGATCAGAGAAGATGGTGAGCCGGGGAAAGGTGCAAGGTTTGAAATCGAGGTGCCTATTGCACGGTATAAATTCGGGTAATCGGGAGTTATCTCTTATAGCTATATGGGGGAAAGAGTTACCATTTGAGCAGGATTTTTATTATGGGCTAGTCCTATCGGAAAAGTGTAACGATTTTATAAAGGTACAATTTTTAAGAAAAAGAGTATTCGGTTCTCTCACTTCAGCTTCGCGAGAGTGAGATTCAGGTTCTCCTGAGCTTCAACATAGTTCGGCGCCAGCTGGAGCGCCCGGTTAAATGAGTCACGCGCTGCTGTGAAGTTACCGGTTGCCATCAGTGCTGCTCCCCGCTTGTTCCATACCTGTGCAAGATCATTTTCAAGGGCAAGAGCTGAATCATAGGCCAACACTGCCTCAGCAGAACGGTTCATACTGACGAGGACATTGCCTTTGTCTATCCATGCCCGGGTATAATTCGGGTCTGCAACAAGAGATTTATTGTAATAATCAAGTGCGGAAGAATAATTACCATTGATATATGCATCAAATCCTTTTTCATGAAGGTCGGCAGCGGCACCGAGAGGAGGTGGTGTTAAAACCACGGTGCAGTTTGGACAGGCCGGGTGTATTGAAGGGCCGGAAACGCAACCGGAACTCAGCACGATTGCCAGCATTATTGCCCCTGTTGCCAGAATAATCCCGTATTTTTGCATATCTTTCAGTTGGGCGCAAAAATGGATAAATTTATGTTTTTCAGGGGGAGTATGCTAAGAAAAAGCCATATCAAATAAGAGAATAAACGAAGCAATTCGTCATTTCAGACAGAATCCAATTCTGGAATAATGTCCTTCTCTGTTCACCAAATTTTTCTGGTGATGAAACGAAAAATTATTTTTTGGGGTTTTTAATTATTCCTTTCTTGACCCGATATACTGCACAGCACCTATCATACCAATCAACATTGCAACCGGCAGGGCGAGGGTGGGGAATTCCGGTGTATTCTGGCATTGATCTGTTTTTCCTTCTACAATAATAGTCTGAAGTTGGTCAGTCTTGAAATCTGGTGGACCATGGTAGAGGATGATGGCATACGACTGGCCGCATTGGGGATTGAACGTTTCTTTGTTACTATTGATCTCTGAAATGTATGCATTATAAACAGCGTGATCGTATCCAACGACATTATCATGTTCCGGATAAGCAGCTCCTGACATCCCATCGTAATGCCACATGGCAGCCTGTTTTATCCTCCAGTCACCATTCGAGGGGGGGTTGCTGAGGATATAATTGACCGCCTTCCAGTCCTCAGTTGGGACTCCTGACGGAATTGATCCCCGGCTATCATATGCCATGAAAGTATTGGTCGACCCTGAAGTAAGGTAGTGGTCCGTGTCTGTACACCATGAGGGTATATATGACGGATCAGTTTTCGGCAGTTCCGGTGCGGCACCCGCTGTTAACACGTCGGCTTTCCAGTACGAAACAGTGTTCGGATATATTGCATTTACATCAACTAGATTTGGTAAAGAAGCTGATGCAACTGAAACCAATGCAAGAACTGCTATCATGAGCAGTATTCCAAATTTCATTTTTCTCATAAGCACTCCTCCAGGAGATAACCCTATTTTATACACAGATGAATATGAACAAATGCGAGGCATCGGTGCATGGCAACCAGCTTTGTTTATTTAATCGACAGAAAATTCAGAAACTTTTCCCCAATGACCTGCCGGTGAACACCAATAAAAATTGCGTGAGAACAAGGAAAATTACCGAAGAATAAATAGGTGGAACCAGAGGTCTTCATTGAGTGAGAACTATTCGGATGGTATTCTGGATTTTTACTGAATAGTTTTGAGATAAAATTAATAATACCTGTTATTTTTTAGAGCGTATTTGGAGGGAAGCAAGGATAAACGAATTAAAAATACCTAAAAAACCATTAGCTATTGATACCGATTAATCAGTAGATATGCCTATGGAGACCGGACACAGCCCCGCTACATTAATTGTCTGTATAACCGGGGATATCGATGATTTTCAAAAAGAGACACCTGATTGTCTGGACACCTATTTTTCAATCCTTCATAGGTATAATGTAAAAGGAACTTTCTTTATCACTGCCAAAGCGGCCGAAAAGTATCCAGAGCGTGTAGAACATATCCTGAAGAACCAACATGCTGTTGGAGGGCATGGAGACGTTCATCGGGCTTTTTATGAATCTGTCCCGGTTCAGACAGACCGTTTGAAAAATATGAAAAAAACATTCTCCACGCTTTTTGATCTGAATATTGCCGGTTTCCGGGCACCGTGGTACAAACATAATACTAATACCTACCAGGCGTTAGAAAACGCCGGATTACAGTATGACTGCAGTAAAAAAAGATTTGATATCGCTTTTAAAGGCATACCTTTCTTTCAAAAGCGGTATATGTTTACCAAGACATATCCAGTGTGCAGGCCGGCTTTGAAATTTCTGGCAACAGTTTATAATATGTACTGCAATTCGCCTCGGGTACCCTATCGGATCACCCCCCATGTTGTAGAATTTCCCACCCTGGGGATTAGCGATTATTCCCTGATTGCCGATCCAAGGGGTCCGTTATTCCGCCCGGAAGAATCTGAAAAGATGGGGAAGATCTGGACAGAATGTCTGGCATCATTAAAACACGGAGGCGGAGGGGTAATGACCCTCCAGGTACATCCAGGCAGAATGTCTCCCGAATATTTGGATTCGCTTGAGTATTTTATCAAGGAAAGTGTGCAAATGGGAGCAATTTTTTCCACCCCCTCTGAAATCCGGGGAGACTACATCGACTGATATTAAAAGTCTTCGATTACGTTTGTACCGTTGGCATTTCACGAGAACTGGCCAGGGTTTTTTTAAAAGAATTTTCCTTATGTTTTCGTGAGAGAATACCATGATAAAAAATTGATATCCTTAAATCTGACAATGCTATCCTTTCTTTAAAAAATGCCAACCTGCAAGGGATAGTGATACCCCAAAAAAAGTTGTAAGAAATATATTCTGGGGGGCGGATTTTTCTTTCGGAACATCCGGTGTCATGAAATTTTTTTCCGTGTCAATGGTTTCCGGGAACAGCGATCCGCGAACCTTCTGATTCCCGCTTATATTGTATTCGGTGGAATTGCCATCGGTCCTGATGGTCAGATAGTCTGTCTTATCGGGAAGGTCAATCCAGCGGTCATTCTGGAATGCAAGGTAGGATCCATTGAGTAAGGTGATCTCCGTTTTGTCCCGGTGAAGCCTGATAAAAACTGTATCCGCATCGGTAGAGAACCGGTTGAACGAAGAATTACCGGTTCCCGTATAGACATAGTCGTCATAGAGCGGGGTCTGGACCACGAGGGCATTCCCGTTTCCCTGTACGGGGATTGGTCCAGCGGCCTTTACCGCTTCCGTGTCATAGCGTGAGAGGAGGGCGGTGACGCGATAGAGCGAGGTCGCCGGGGGACTCCTCAAATAAACCACCGGGTTGAACACCTCAGACTGGGCACTATATCCTCCGATCCGTCCCACGTATTTGGTGACAAGGACGTCGGATGCCGGAGCTGAGACAAGATCGAGTTTTACATTATTTCCGTAGGGGTTTGTGGTTGCCCAGGAGATGGTGCTGGTGGTCTGCCCTGTCGGGGTTGGGGTTTTATAGGGGAGAGTCAGCCAGTTGTAGGAGGTTGAACCGATAGTGAGAGCACCGTTCACATGTCCCACTTCGGAGTCCGAATATACACCGTCCTTGTTTGCATCGGTCGTCGGGGTTACCATCAGGCTGCTCGGCCGGAAAATGTTGTTGTAGGTCCAGGCCTCGGTTCCCTCCATGCGGTCCACGATGATGAAATAATCGGAGTCCGGGTAGAGGACAGCCCGTGAGTACTGGATCGGTGACGAGAGCGGAAGAAGATCGCTATAGGAATTAAACAGGGTAATGCCGCGCGATAAGGTCGTAATGGAAACATGCGATTGCACGGCCTGCATCCACGGAGTCTGGATGATCGTATCAACCGTGGACGGGGTAATCATGCGGGCAGCATTACCTTTATAGATCCCCAGCGCTGCACTGCCGGTATAGGGCGACACGGTAAACGGGGTTCGCGGATTCTCAATGGCAACGGTATTGTGGGAGGGGGAAAGCGTGCCATAGGTTGAATCAAGGACGTATTTCTCTTCACCGCCGTCGGCGAGCAAGAGATCCCCGCGGCTGTAATATTCAAACGAGAGCTGGTCATGGTGCGCCATGTCCCGCATGCTTCCGGTTGATGTATTGAACGTAATCAGGGAGAGCCAGTCGGCATCATCATTCCAGCTTCCTCTGAATAGCTGGGTGACGGCATGAGGATCCAAGTGACTGGTGTTTGCCGGGAAAGTCCGGGGGATTGCCGCATAATTCCCGTACACGCAATAGAATAACGCGGGGGGAATGCCCCCCTGAGCCCCTCCCGCCGAAACGCCACTGTACGGTAACAGGTTTGAATTTTCGATACGGTCAATGTGGTTAAGCACCGGTGATTTCTCGTTGTCCGGAAGAAGACTGACGATGGCTTTCTGATAAACCCATTCGGTATTTCCGCTGGTGACATAATTGTCACTATAATCGTTGGGAAGTGATTCCCACTCTTCCGTGGTCATTGCTTTTTTTGCTGCCGGGTACGTGTCAAGGAGGTTCTCGCCATAAGTGTGGTTGCTTACCTGGAACCAGAGGGCAAGTTCGTCCATTACATACTGTTTATACGCCCCGTTCAGGTATTTCCCGGAGGCGGGATCAAATCCGACACTGAGCAGAGGTCTTCCATAATTGTGGAGCTTGTCGTTTTCAAAGAGGTACTCTCTTCCTGCCCGGTGCCAGTCGGAAGGACCGGTGGAGAGTGCCAGGTGGTTCGGGTTGGTATAATCATATAAAACGGCTGATGCCACACCCAGCAGGGGATATGACTGCCCCTGCTGACTCACGGAGAAATCGCCCAGTCTTACCCCAGTGGCATTTTGATTTTTGTATACCGTGTCCGCCATCGTGGCAAGTTTGTCCCGGATTACGGAATCCGTGGCCGGGTCCAGTGTGGGCTGAATCCAGTCATACGCCAGGGAATACCCCCCAAGTGCCCGGGCTCGATTGGTATATTCATAACTGTCGTTACCTACATAGCCAACTTCCATGAGCAGGAGTGCTTCTTTTGCTTTCTGAGCATATTCCGGTTTTTTGGTGATCTGGTAGGCTATACCCAGGTCCCGGGCTAATGCCCCCCGGTAGTCAACATCGTCCGCATATGGACCCAGGTTTTGAGAAAAATTCCGGCGTAACGATGCATCCGCACTGGATATGATGCTCGCTTCCCATCCTTTCCAAGGATCCACTGTCCGGTACTGGTATCCCGGTACTTCGCTGATATCATGGAACAACAGAAACGGATGAATTTGAGGTGTTGCGGAGGTGACCGCGGGTATAAGAAGGGTGAAAAATACCAATATTACAAGACTGCCAGTTTTTTTCATCCATTAATCATCTCAGTATATGTATTCAGGTAATCCATGTAAAAAAGCAGTTCGATGTGCAGTAGAAAATCCCTGTACCAATCCCACAATTACACTGTTCCCGAATATATCAAAGGAGATCCTATCTGAAAAATATTTAACTCTTCATTTCGTAATGATTACAATGCTCTGATTGAGTCAGTATGATCCGTATCCTGAGCAGGTTTAAAAAATGCAGCCACCCCCGAGTCTGAAAAAGATCCAGGCATTTTTTTCCTCGCTTGTCTCAAAAAATAACAATAACAGATCTTTTTTAGTGCTGTTTATTTTTTTAGTGGTTATTCTTCTGGTCTCGTTTATCATTCCCCAATTATTTTTTGGGCGATTCTACGGTTCTGATGCTTACAGCCATCTTCAGGCTACCAATATCATGGCGTCATCCCGGGGAATTTCTGAATTTTATGCAGATGTTGCAGATATTTCATCCGACCCCAGCGATCCCTCAGCTGGGCTTAACTATCCTTTCGGGTTGTGGCTCTTGGGAGGAACTATAGCAAAAATTACCGGATTGCCCCCGGTAACTTCAAGTTTTTTCTTTATTACGCTTTTTTTCCTGATTCTTGTCGGCTCTTTTTATGTATATTCCGGTACATGGCTGGATACCAGAGAGCAGAAATTATGTGCTGTGCTTTTTATGCTCTCTATGCCCCAGATCTCACTCGTTATAATGGATTACGTGCCGAACATTTTTATCCTTCCTTTCTTGTTCATTACACTCTATTTTATTTTTAAGGACCCGGTGGACTGGAAATTACTCCCGTTTGCCCTGCTATCTATATTTATCATCATTATCAGCCATACCGGAACATTTGTGTTTTTTTTCGCTTTTTGTATGGCATTTTTTCTTTTATATTGTTTATTCTGGGGAAAATTTTCAACCCGCGTCTATTTTATCATATTGAGTATATTATCCATCTATGTTATCACCCTCTCATGGTTCCCCAACATCGCAAATCAATATCAATATACATCCCAGAAATTATTATTACCCGGTAACTTTCTCGCAAACACGTTCAATTTTACATTACCGGGAGATATAGTACGTGTTTTTTATACCCACATGCTGGTTGAATATCAATTTGTCTACGTGGTCATTCTCGCTGCCCTCCTTTTTGCTGGGAGTAAAATTCTTATCTATATCCACAGGAAAACCACTCAGTTTCTCTCGCAACATCAATCCTTTCCCGCATTTGTGCTGCCAATCCAGAACCTGTCCCATGGAACCATCACTATTCCCTTTTGGCTCGGGCCAGTTCATGTGCTATTCACCGTAATTGGATTTTTTCATCTTGACAATAAAGGGAAATGTTTTCTGGTCACTGCACTCTTAACAACAGTCCTGCCTGACCTGTTTCAGGGTTCGTTGGGAATAAGTGTAGGGTCAGGTGTACTGCGTCAGATCAGCTATCTTATCATCATCATCCCCATCACAGCCACGCTGGGCTTCTGGCATATTCTGGATTATTTGAATGACCCGCAATCAAAGGTTAAAACGCAGATTTCCTCTGCACTCTGGGTTGTTGTATGCCTGGTGATAATCATTACCCCGGCCCTTACTGCCACGTATTATAATCCCAAAATTTCCGGTGAAGATTATGTGATCGGAGGGCTGAAATGGTTGGGCGAAAATGGTGATCAAAATGAACGGGTTGTGGGATATCAATTACGTCCTCTCGCTCTGTATGCGAATATGAGCACCCCCGAACTCCAATCGGGTATAGTGATGCGACATTACCTGGCATTTTTAAAAAATATTTACTTCATGCCCGGTGACCAGATCCAATCGGTGAAAGATTTCCAGAACTATTTTGGTGTCAGATATATTTTGAGCTCCGACAGAATCCTGCAGTATTTCGGGGGAACAACAGAAAACCTTACTACTGACTCAAATCCCGCGTTAAGCAAAATCTATGCGAGTAATGATTATGGAATCTATGATATCGGTAATTCTTCTCTGAATCCAGTCCCGGAATCATCATATCCTGCGGATAAAGTATCCATTAAATACTTTGGGGGGACCTACGAAATTGAATCTGATTATTATAAGGT
>Ga0182011_10002844_pt1 | contig 14437 bp, 11 predicted proteins | sample 711E1DmetaG_FD_120481 | JGI IMG/M metagenome (GOLD analysis project Ga0182011, IMG submission 120481) | Permafrost microbial communities from Stordalen Mire, Sweden - 711E1D metaG | ecosystem: Environmental > Terrestrial > Soil > Wetlands > Permafrost | place: Sweden: Stordalen | collected... | reverse complement strand
TTAGGCTTTATCATTATGCCTATTTTTGTTTTCTTTTTGCTCAAAGATTGGGATAACCTGTGTGATAAGTTCTATGCCGGATTGCCGTTGTGGGCTCGTACACATACAAAGAAAGTATTCTCAATTCTTCAAGTCGCGGTAGTGCACTATATTCGAGGTTCTCTGATCCTGGCACTTTTCGTAGCGGTCTGCACATATATATTGCTTATGGTCATGAGAATTGAGTTTGCTCTACCGTTAGCTGTTTTTGCGGGTATCACAGATTTGATACCTTTGATCGGTCCCTGGCTGGGAGGAGGTTTAGTAGTTATTGTGACACTGGCGACTACCCCGGGAAAAGCAATATGGGTGATCATAGGCTATCTGGTGATCTTACAATTTGAAAACCAACTGGTAGGGCCTAAAATCCGGGGTTCCCAAATGGAAATTCATCCGGCGATCTTAATCATATTGACCGTTCTCGGAGCGTACTTTGCCGGAATACTCGGTTTGATTATTGTATTGCCGCTGTCAATGGTCATTGTCAGATTATTCAAGTATTTGCGTGACAGTGTACATGACGGGACAATCAGTTAAAGTAATCATCATTTCAAGACGAAAATTACTGAAAATCGGCAGCGGGTAATAACAGGGTGAAGGATGACAACGAAAAATAGATGACATAATGTTAGAGGAGCCATATTATGAGGTGGTTTGGAATAGGTTTAACGATTGCCGGTGTAGTTGCAGCTCTTATCGCCTGGTTTGGCTTTCAAAACCTGCCTTTTTTGATTGGCGGTGTTGTTTTTATGGTGATAGGTATAATTATTTTTATGAACGGGACGCGCGTACAACCCAAATAACCGAATTAAGCTTGTGCGGCTTAGCTTTGGCTATTTATTCAAATATCAGCGGTATGTATTTTACGGTGCCACCGGTCCCAGGACAAGCAGAGTCTTCTTAAATATCCTTATCCGGAATATTACCGACATATATCTCACCGGTAACTACCGTCCGAATGGCTTGAACCACTTCGTCGATGCCCGCCCCTTTCACGATATAACCTCTGGCGCCGCTCTTAAACGCTTTCGATACGTAGCCATTACCGTACATCGAGAGGATGATACTTTGCGTATTGGGGGAAAGCTCTTTTGCCTTAAGTGTAACCTCAAGTCCATCCATACCGTCCATTTTAAGGTCGGTAATCAGGACATCAGGCTTGAATTTCCGGATAAGCTTTAGACCCTCAAGGCCATTATCGGCGTCACCTACCACCTTTAAATCCGGTTCAATATTAAGCAAGTTCCTTATACCTTGTCTGACCATTTTATGGTCATCTACCAGAATAATAGTTATCATAGCAACACAGGTTCCTCTCTCGTTATTATTTGACCTATTTTTTAAACGGTATCAAGGCCGTAATCCGAGTCCCTTCACCGGGAGCCGAATCTATCTCCAGAGTACCGCCGACCATTCTTGCTCTTTCGCGCATGCCGATCAAGCCGGCAGCATCTCTTTTATTAGTACCCAACCGGAACCCGGCTCCTTTATCTTCTATCTGCAGGGAAAGCTTCTTTGTGCTTTTTTGGAGACGGATAGAGGCTTTTTTGACACCGGAGTAGCGAACAATATTGGTGAGAGCCTCCTGGCATATCCGGTAGATCACCAAAGATAAATTGTACGGCAGTTTATCCCAGTCCCCTGAAAAAGTGAAATCAACTTTTATGCCTGTCTTCGCAGAAAAGTCGGAAAAGTACTGTTCGAGGGTTATTATCAGGCCAAGATGCTCCAACTTAACAGGCTGCAGATTGCTTAATAAGGCACGGACCTGTCCCAATACCTTGTTGTTCACTTGCTTGGATTCCAGGACAACCTCTTTAACATTTTCAGCGGGTACGCGGGTCATTTTATCCAGTAACAAGGCCAAATATGTCAGAGATTGCCCCACTTCGTCATGAAGTTCGTGGCCAATTTCTTTGCGCTCCAGCTCCTGTGCCTGTAAAATGCGGCGCGGAATATCTTTTAATTCTTCCTCAGTTATTTTTCTTTGTGTGATATCAGTCATCATGTATAAATTACGTGTATGTTTTCCGGTTTCAAAAAGAGGAGAGGCATTTGCCAGAACCCAAACCGATGAACCGTTCTTGTGGTAAAATTGCAGTTCTTCCGATATCCTGATTCGTTTACCAAGCATCTCTCGTATTTTAAAAACAAAGGCTCTTTGCTCTTTGGCCATGAAATCCAGGCCGTTATGCCCGGTAATTTCTTCTTTTGAGTATCCGATCATTTCGGTGATTTTATCATTAATAAAGAGTATTTTACCTTCAGGGTCAGTAATCCAGATGCCTTCATTGGCCGTTTCAATAATACGGCGGTAATCCTGCTCGCTCTTTCTAAGTTCTTTTGTGCGACTTAATACCTTTATCTCCAGATTTTCATTGGCTTGAACCAGGGCTTCCTGCATTTTTTTACGGTCGGTGATATCGATGACAGCGATACGTGTCATTCCCGGTCCGGCTTGATTGCTGATCAATTGCGCATCGAATTCAATGCCATCCGCTCTTTGCATTTTTATTTCCAGCGCCAGTTTCTCTTCACTCTCAAAAATCTTCCTGTGATAAAGATGGAACCTGTCGCTTTCTGCCGGTTGAATATATTTCGTGAAACTGGCTTTTAGCAGGTTGTTTCTAGTTTCCAAATTCAGTAAGTTGATGGCATTGACATTGGCTTCTACAATACGGCTATGTTCATCTATCGTGAAATAGGCCACCGGCGCGAAGTCATAAAGGTCAAGATACCGGTCCCGGGCTTCTTCCGCCACGGTGTGCGCATGACGCAGCTCTTCAGCTTGTGCTTCCAGTTCCACCTGGTGAATTTTTAAATTTTCCACCAGTTTCGTACGCTCAAGGACAATTTGCTCCAGAAAATCCTGCTGCTTTTTTAATTCGTTTTCTGCCTCTTTTATCCGAATCATAAGAACTTTTTTAGTGCCGACGATTGCGTCTACTTCATAGTTACGCAACGCTTCGATGATTTCTTTCAGCTCCGCCAGTTCCCCGGCCATCTTTTTATAGCTTGGTTTATGTTCCATATTAAATCCTCAAACGAAGGGCCGAGATAACCCTATCTTCATCACCAAGGTTACCGATTACAATTACTCTTGCTTCGGGCTCCACGAGAATAAGTGTAGGGGTCACGAATATCCTGTCTTTCAGGGCAGAGGCGAAATCGATCATGACATCCACTTCCTCAATCTGACACTGGTCTTTAAGATATTTATTGCAGATACGCTTTAAGTTTTCCCGCGCAAGTTGGGAGTTCGGCTCATTTCCAGCCACATATAACCTGAAAATATATTGCGGCTTTTTCCGAGCATTCGGGGTAATTTTTTCAGATTTTTTCATCTTTTCGCTGCTCCCGGTATTGCGCATCCGTCATCCGGGGATTCTTCGGAAAGCTTAATGCCGTCGTCAGTAATCCGGAAGTCACGGTATTGAGTGGAATGATTGGAGCCTCGCGACTTAATCGCCAGCAATACCCGTTTGAGTTTATTCCCTGCTTCAACAAAACGGAGCCACAGGATAGCATCAATTATTGAAGAGATACCAAGGCCGCTGATGGCCTGACGGTCATCAGTACCCCCGGTACTTTGATTTAACAGGATAACGGTTATGCCTTTGTCCTTGCAATGGTTGACCAGTCGCATGGCAAATTCAAAAGCAGCCCGGCTGGACCCCATGCGCTCAAAGGATGAGATGGAGTCAACGACAACGTGGACCGGCTTAAATTCGCCGATCATTTGGAAGGTGCGGATCAGGTGTTTTTCTGTTCCATATGCTTCCGGCATGGCGGTAACTATCTTTAACAGCCCCGCTTTAACAGCGGGATGAAGATCGATCCCGGGGCTGAGCATAGTTTCCACCATGGACTCTTCCGACTCCTCAAAACCGAGATAAAGTACTTTCTCACCGCGGTCACACGCAGATTCAACAAAGGTGTTGGCGATAGTGGTCTTGCCTGTCCCCGATGCTCCGGCAAACAATATGCTCGAGCCCAGGCGGTAGCCGCCCCCAAGAAGACTATCCAGATCGGGATTGCCACTTGAGATATAAGGACCCAATGCCTTGTGTTGCAGGCCAACCTCAGAAATGGGGATGACACTGATGCCGCCTGGTTGAATGACCAGGGGATACGCATTACGCCCGAAATCAGAGCCGCGGTACTTGATGACCTGAAGTTCCCGCGTTGAGACCCATTCGCCGGGGTGTTGAGCAAGTCTTATAACACAATCCGCCATGAACTCAAGAAACTCGTACCTTCTGAAAAGTTCACTGCCATCAGTCGCCTTTACCGTCAGGATCGCCGTCATTTCTCGGCTAAGCAGCCACTCGTGAAGAGCGTACATCTCACTGCGCTCCCGCGAAATGTTGTCAAATAACCGCAAGAGTATGTCCATAGCGTCGAAGACGATACGTTTTGATCCCAGTACCTTTGCCTGGCCATCGATAATCGCCAAAAGGGATGTTAAATCAAAATCTCCGGAAATGATGGTTTTAGGATCCAGGTGGACTTCAATGATAGCCAGTTTACCTGCCTTTTCCAGAATTTTCAGGTCCCAGCCCAGCGTCAGGGCATTACGGCGTACCGCGCTTGCCCGTTCTTCAAAAGCAACGAAAATACCGGCTTTACCGGCCATAGCCCCCCGGTAGAGGAATTCCAGAGCCAGTATGCTTTTTCCGGTTCCCGGCCCACCTTCAATCAATGTTGTTCGCCCTTCCGGCAGCCCACCGTACATCATTTCATCGAAACCCGATATATACGAAGCTGCTTTGGCTAGCTTTTCAATTTTGCTCTTTTTGCCGTTCAAAGTTTACGATCTCCCTTTATCATTGGGACTTTAATATTTGTAGGTTAAGTATAGAATGAAGTCCCGTTCAAACTTCTCATTTTGTGCCGTCCGCTGCCAGGGTTTATTGGAATTTTCTTTTCTCACTAACTCTTCCCCCGTTTTTCCTTTTTCTGGGTAAAAGAACCCGGTCCGAGCCGATTAGTGATATCTTCCAGGGTTAACAGGATAGCCCGTGTTGCGTGGACTCCATCAAACACGCGCCTGGCATTCAGCAACATTATCCGGTTACCGATACCGGGAAAACTATGCTCGATCCTGAATCCTTCAAAAACCTTGCCTTTTTGCAGCACCTCTTTCAGGATTTCTCTCAGCTGGGGGATATTCCATTGGCCTTTCCCCAGTTTGTAAATGAATTCTCCCTCAGTTACTTCTTTTGTTACTTTGAATGTGGTGTAAAATGCCCGACTGGCCGAGATGACTTTCAATTCTTCATTCAGGACGAGCAGCGGTTCCCGTATAGTATCAACGATACTCTGCGTATAGGATAAAGCGGCTTTAATATTATTGATATCGCTGAAAGTTGCCACTACGCCTTCAATGGCATTATCCGTAGTGCGATATGGATGAATCTTCATGGAATACCAATGACCGTCTTTGTTCTTTACTTCTTGTTCGATGGGGATTAGAGTATCCAGTACCCGTTTGGCAGCCTGCGGTAAACTATCGGCCTTTAATCTGGTAGCGATGTCCGCCAACGGCCGCCCTACATCGGATTTGATAATTTTAAAAAGACTGGTAATTGCCGGAGTAAAACGTCTGATATGCAGTTTTTGGTCAAGATAGATGGTAGCGATATCAGTGCTATTAAGTAAATTACGCATGTCGTCACTTACCGTAGTGAGTTCTTCAATCTTTTCTTCGCGTTCAGTATTTACCGTGGTAAGTTCTTCGTTAACCGACCGCAATTCCTCACGCGAAGTCTCCAGTTCCTCATTGGCGCTTTTCAGTTCTTCGTTGGTGGACATGTATTCTTCATTGGCGCTGCGGAGCTCTTCATTAGTCGTTTCCAGCTTCCCGATGGTGCCGTGCAAAGTATCTTTCGTGAGCTGAAGCTCTTGCTGTAACGCCAGATATTTTGCTTTGGTGAGAAGAGTGCCTTTAGTTTTCAGGCGCTTCGAAGGAGGCACATCTGCAAATGTGACGATCATTGAACCATCCATTTTACTCAAAGGGCGAACGGTTATCCTCACAGATTGAGTACCGCCGTCACGTTTCAGGCGGGTAATTTCCCGGATTGTTTCTTTTTGTTCCTGTGCCATTTCGTGAAGCGCGGTCGCTAAACCTGTCTTTATTTCAGTATTGGCCATTTCTAAAATGGAACTGCTCGGATTACCCTCCGGCAGATGTAGAAAGGAACCGGTATTTCCGTGGATATAGGTTACCTGATAATTGCGGTCAATAATAACTGAGGGAGGGAGCGCCTCTAAAAGTAATTCAACAGGATTTGAAACTTTAAAAGTCGGTAATACGGGCGAGATATTATTATCTTGAAGTTTCCCGATTGGGAGTTGATCGGAATGGAACCTCGGGAGTGTTTTCTTATTGTGGATGGACCGGTATATCCTCCATTTGCTATCAATGGTGGTAAAATAATCCGGAACTTCTCCTACCGTCTCTGCGGTACCCAGGAAAAGAATCCCGTGTTCATTAAGAGCATAATGTAACAGCGGGATGATCCGTTTTTGCAGTTCGTTGTCGAAGTAGATAAGAAGATTACGTACCGAGACAATATCCATGCGCGAATAGGGAGGATCGGTGACAATATCATGCACGGCAAAAACTATTTTTTCTCTTAAGTCTTTTTTAACCTGATAAGATTTGTCGATCTGATTGAAGAATCTTTTCAGCCGTTCAGCGTCCACATCCCTGGAAATACTGGCGGGATATAAACCGGTACGGGCAAAAGTAATCGTATCTGGATCAAGGTCAGTGCCGAATACCTGGATATCATGATGATGTTTTGATTCTTCAGCACATTCCATCAGCAACATCGCGATTGAATAGGCTTCCTCACCGGTGGAACAACCCGGTATCCAGACCCGTATCGGGCTTGTTTCCGGTTTCTTGTTACAGATATCGCCTATTACGTTTTTCAGGGATTCGAAAGCTTCTTTATCGCGGAAAAAAGAGGTAACATTGATCAGAAAATCCTTCATTAACTCATTGATTTCGGATGGTTGTTCTTTAAGATAACGGAGATAGTCGCTATTATTTTCAAACCGGTTTACGGCCATGCGGTGCTGTATGCGGCGGGTTATGGATGACGCTTTATAGCCGGAGAAATCACGCCCGGTACTTACACGTACGATAGAAAGGATGTTTTTCAAACCGGTACCATCTTTCTCTATAGTATTCTGAATTACCTCGCGCTGCGGTAGTGACTTCTGATAATACTCAACGAGTTTATTCGCCATTTGTTCGGGTTGAAGAACATAGTCCCCGAGGCCGGCGCTAATGGCGGCTTTGGGCATCCCGTCGTATTTGGCTGTTTCCGGGTCCTGCACGATAACCAGACCGTGCTCAGCTTTTACGACTTTGGCGCCTTCTGTACCATCACTGCCCGTGCCGGAAAGGATAATAACAGCAGCTTGCTCTTTCGCTTCCTCTCCAAGCGAACGGAAAAATACATCGATACTATGCGTTACACCGGGGCGAGCTGGTTGTCTTTGCAACATGAGGTTATTGCTATGAATAATCATATCCCTGCCCGGAGGAATGACATAGACATGATCCGGCGCAACCATGGTGTCTTCCTTAACCTCATCGACAGGGATAGTTGTTATTTTTGCCAGCAACTCGGTCAACATGCTGGGCTGAGATGGGTCAAGGTGTTGAATGAGGATAAAAGCCATGCCGGTATTGACGGGTATTTTACTGAGAAAACCGGTGAATGCTTCCAAACCACCGGCAGAAGCGCCCACTCCTATAATAGGGAAATTATGGAGGGTTTTTTGGCCAATGGTATACTTTGATTTTTTTACCAACTTCCCCTCTCCCCCGCTTTTTGCGGAATGGATTTTGAAATTTAATAAGTTAAGGTGTATGTCTTAGCTTCATTGTATCCTCTTCACAGGAAAAAGCAAGAGGGTGGGCAGGTTGATTACCTCCCCCGTTTTTGTTAACCGGACTCTTGTGAATCTAAACACCACCCTCGAAATAGAAAAACTACGTAGTTCCTTAACGCCAAATCAGGTATACCTACCGATAGCAAGATTTTTCACTTTTAATTATCATAGGTTATGTTTACATATTTTAGGAAGATAAAGAAATGAGCAAGAAATTGTACACCGGAGAGATTCTGATAACTTTTCAAGACCAAACGACAGCTGTATTCCAAATATACCGCGACAGCAATATTGATTATTCCGCGATTCACGCTATCAGTGACAGTTCTATGCAATTGATTGCCGACGAAATTGCCATCCAAAGAAAAAAGGTCGTTCTCAATTGGGGTTGGGTTGAAATAAGTGACACCATTCCAAATTGGCTGATAAGTAACTTAGTTAACGCTTAGTTGTTATTACCAGCAGGTGTTACATTATCATATCGACAAGAGACTAATTAATAAACGGTTGAAAATCAGTAATATTTCAAATTGACCCACTACCCGTTAATTATAGTAAAAAACCCGATTTTCCTGTTATTTACACCTCTATTTTGTTACTATTTTGTGTTTGGAAAAGGATATCCGCCGAATATTGATATACTTTTATAAAAAATAAAACGGAATATATTTTAGGAAAAAGACGTATTTATGAAGAATACAACAAGAACTTCAGAAAGAAGAATACCGAAAGAATGTGATTACCGGAGAATCTTATAGTATCTTTGAACCGGGAGGAATTATTCCATGCACCAGCACACCGGGGCCAATATGTGTATCATTGCCAATCATCGTGCCAACATTGATTGAGGAATTGATACCGGTTTCAACGTTATCGCCGATGATCGCGCCTAATTTGCGTCTTTGAGTGCCTATTCCGCCTACGCTGATATTGCGCTTATCCATCCGGAGGTTGGCGATTTTTGTGCCGGCGCCTAAATTGCAATTCTCTCCGATTATGCTATCTCCGACGTAACTCAGGTGCGGAATTTTGCTGCCGGACATGACGATGGAATTTTTCACCTCGACAGCGGCTCCAATGTGACAATTATCCGCTATGACAGTACCGGGGCGAATGTAGCAGTTAGGCCCAATTTCACAATCCTGCCCGATTATTACGGGCCCGATTATATAGGAACCAGACCTGATTGTAGTGCCTTTACCGATATTAATTGAACCCTTCAATACTGTATTTGACTCTACTTCTCCATAATTTTGTGGTTCAAGTTTAGCCATAATTTGCTCATTTGCCGATAGTAAATCCCAGGGATAGCTGAAATCCAACCATGCGGGTATTTCATGGTAAGAAACAGGTTTTCCGTTATCAATCATCAATTGTAAAGAATCGGTAATCTCGTATTCTCCGCGCTTGGATTTGGAGGTTTTTTGGATAAATTCGAAGATTTCCGGCGTGAATAGATACAAACCCGCATTAGCCAGGTGAGAAGGAGGATTCTGTGTCTTTTCGCAAATTCTAACTATTTTTCCTTCTTTAACATCGATTACGCCAAAGCTGCTGACATCCTGTAATTGAATTACACCGAGTACATTACCTGTCTTTCCAGCCAGGTTGGTGATGTCTTGATGATCAATAATGGCATCGCCGTTGGCCATCAAAAAATTCTCGTTTATCAATCCTTCAGCATAACGCAATGCGTCGGCAGTTCCCAGATGCTCTTTTTGGGCTTGATATCGTATATTCACTCCCCATTTCCGGCCATCACCGAAATAGCCTATTATTTGCTCTGCGTGAAATCCGACGATAAAAATAAATTCACGGATACCGGACTTTTGCATCTCAATAACGACATGTTCCAGTATGGGTTTGTTAGCGACAGGAAGCATCCCTTTCGGGCGTGTATAAGTCAGAGGACGCATCCGCGTACCTTCCCCGGCAGTAAGAATTACAGCTTTTGTTATCCCGGGTGGCATCTTCGTTGTCCTTCTCTAATTATTACTGACCCTTTTTCATAGTATTGCCGCGCAATCGCCTCACTTTTCGCTTCCGCGGTGAGGCGAATTTTAGGCTCTGTACCGGAAGGACGGATGAGTAACCATCCATCCCGAAAATTCAATTTTACGCCGTCAACTGTTTCAAATGATACCGGATTCATCGCTGCCAGTAATTTTTGTTTTACAATTGCTAAATCAGGTTTAGTCCCGGCGATATTTCCGCGTATCACAGGATAGCCTGGAATGCTATCAACTAATTTTGATAATTTGTGCCGGCGGGCAATGGCAGTTATTTGTGCAGCAGCATAAATACCATCGGGACACAGAGATATTTGGGGGAAAACCCAGGCGCCCGAAGGTTCACCCCCGAATTGGCCCCAGGTCTTTAATTCTTCAGAGACATAAGGATCACCGACTTTAGTTCGTCTTATTTTCAGGTTTGTTTTCTCGATCGACATGGAAGCGTCTACAGTGGTAACAATTTGTTTGGCTCCGGACTCTTGAGCCAATATCGCCAGCAGTTTATCCCCTGAAATAAAACGGCCTGACTCATCTACCGCCATCATGCGGTCGGCATCACCGTCATGCGCAATACCCAGGTCCGCGCCTGTTTCTTTAACCGTACGCATTAATTCGCTCAGGTTAGCCTCAATCGGTTCGGCATCACGGGGGAAAATGCCACTGGGATAACAATGGATGGGGATTACTTCGCAACCCATTTTTGTAAGCAGATAAGGACTAATATAATTGGCAGCTCCGCACCCGCAATCAACTACCACCTTAACATTGAGGCTTTGCGGGAAATCCTGTAAGATGCGAATTACGTGCTTTTTGACTGCTACCCGGTATAATTTACTGCTCCGGATTTTGTCCCATTTGAGGTCAATAGCCGCTGTTTTAGTTACAAAATCTTCTATCTCGTTTTGTTGTGCGAAGGAGAAAGCCGAACCGTCCGGATTTAACAGTTTTATGCCATTGTATTCAGGAGGGTTATGGGATGCAGTGATCATCACTCCGGCTTTGAATTCCCGGGTAGTAAAAGCAAGAGTAGGGGTAGGCAAGCTCCCGGCATCACCACAGCGGGCGCCTGCAGCCAGAATTCCGGCCATGACGGAATGAGATAAAGCGCTACCTGATGTTCGGGTATCCCGACCGACAATGACATTGTCGTAGCTAGTGCCAACTGCCAATCCGACCTTCAATGCGAGTTGGAGTAAATCCTGATCAAATAGTCGTCTGATGCCTGATGTCCCAAACAGTTGCATGGTTAAATATTACCATACCGACGCATTAATATTCTCATGCGAGGGTTGAGAGGAATTCGTAGATGGGGATTTACTTGGTGAAACGATATGATTTAAAAACGTAATAACCGAAATTAGCTGCCGATATTGATAATTTAAAAGATACCAATAACCAGACTATTCTTTAGGGGTAAAAGTATCGGTGGGAATTATACCCCGCCGCTGAGCATAGCGAATCAAATCTATCTTGGTGTGTAAATTAAGTTTACGCATCATTTTAGCGCGATGCGCATCTACCGTCCGGGAACTCAAGAAAAGTTTCTTTGCAATTTGATTGCTGGTCATACCCTCTGCAACCATCTGTAATATCTCTCTTTCACGATTACTCAGGCTGTAATATTCGTCCTGGGTGGCATCTGCCGTTTTTTCCATATAGATTGAAATAGCCTTTTCAGAAAAAGGCGCTCCAAGAAAGTGTTTCCCTTTAAGGACTTCGGTAATAGTCTGAAGCAGTTCTTCCGAAGAAGAATCCTTCAGAATATAAGCTTTTGCCCCGGCGCGCAGGGCTTCAATTACGTAACTCTCATCTGCGTACATGGAAAGAATGATGACTTTGGTATCAGGGTATTTCTTACTGACCTGTCGCGTTACCTCCAGGCCGTTCATACTGCCCATCATCAGGTCGCATAACAAAATATCCGGTTTTAACTTATCCACAAGCTCAATCGCTTCCAATCCATCTGAGGCTTCTCCGACAACTTTGAAGCCCAACTCTTCTAATACTAAGCGCAAACCATGTCTAACAACACTGTGGTCGTCTGCCAGTACTAAATTCATGCTCATGTTAAATGCTCTCCATTATATTACGAATGTACCTGCGACGATTAACATAATATGCATTAACGACATTGTACCGCTTTTACTCTAGGTTTTCAAGTAAGTATACTCATTATATTTCGCAGTTCCCGACAAATGAGTTACACATTTTAAGACTTACCGAATAGGTAATATCTTAGGTGCATATTACGTATAGACACTAATATGAATTTAACGATAATTGAACGAAAATAATAACAGGATGAATCAGGAGAAATAACCAGGAACATGATTTCTCCCCAGCGCGGCAATTATCATAAAATACGAGGAGTAAGTTCATATATGGAAAAAGGAAAGGATTTCTGGAGAACGAAAAAGTGTCTGGTTACCGGCGGTTATGGTTTTGGCGGTTCACATCTATGTGAACAGCTTTTAGAAAGAGGCGCCAGCGTATATATTTTAGACCGCGAGGCGCCAAGCAATTCATATTTGGCATTAGCAGGCCTGACAAACCGTGTACATTATCTTTATGGCGATGTTAGAGATCTGGGACTGATACAAATTAGTCTCGAACGTTTCCAAATTGATACCATCTTTCATCTGGCGGCGCAGCCGGTTGTACCAATTAACAATGCTTATCCTTACGAGGCGTTGTCCATAAATGTTATGGGGACATATGCGGTTTTAGAAGCAATGAGAAACTCAACATTTGCAAAAACTTTGATCTTTGCCTCCAGCGGAGCATTTTACGGAACAACTACCGAGCGTGAGCCGATTTCCGAAGATCACCCTTCGCTTGTTGCGGCCAATATTTACACCCCGTCGAAAGTTGCCGGTGACATTGCTGTACGTTGTTACGCAAAAACATATGGAATCAAGGCAGCGGTATGCCGCTTTATCAATACATATGGACCTGGAAATACTAACTTCAGCACTATCGTTCCAACAACGATCAACTACTTAATTAACGGACGTCCCTTTGATTTTGGAGCAAGAGATGATGGAACGTCCACCTTTGATTATCTGAATATCAGGGATATGACCGGGGGTTATCTGGCAATGGCAGAAAACATTGACATGGTATCAGGGGAAGCGATTAACTTCGGTGGGGGGAATCCGATATCAGTAAGTGACTTGGTGAAATTGATCAGCCGTCTCTATGATGGGCAGGAAAGAGAACCAGTCTTTCACGGTGCGAAAAAAGCTATACCAGTGTTTAAATGTTTAGATACCAGTAAAGCGCAGAGGGTGTTAAACTGGCAACCGTCTGTTTCCCTGAAAGACGGATTAAGAGAAACCATTGATTGGTATAAACGGTTTTGGGAAAAGTTATAAATTCTTGACCTGTAAATCAATATCGATATAAAAAGTTCACTTCAGAACCAGAACCAACGAAATGAGGAATTTCCGATTACCGCATCGAAAACATTTTTAGCTCAAGCGGCAATGTAGCCGTTTCCACGACGAATAGCAGCTGCAATTACGGAATACATTCATCGTGTATTAAATGAAGGATAATGGGAATATTTATATGCCGACATAGAAACTGAGACCAGAAAGTATACTGCGGAATTGCTGGGTACATCAGAACACGAGATTGCCTTTGTTTCTTCAACTTCTGTGGGATTAAGCCTGGTAGCCTCCGGAATGGCCTGGGAAAATGGAGATAATATTATAATCCCCGTCGGCGATTTCCCCTATAATATTTACCTATGGCTTAATCAGCAAAGGCATGGAGTACAAGTCAAGTTTATTCCGCGGAATAAAGACGGTATCGTTACACTACAGGATATCAAAAAACTGGTGGACAAACATACACGACTTTATCCGCCGTTAATTATGTAACCGGTTTCAGGATTGATTTATCTTCAATCGGAGCGTTTTTACACCGGAAAGGCATACTCTTTTGTCTGGATGCAATAGAGAGTCTGGGGACTTTTCCAATCGATACAACGAATGTAGATTTTCTGGCCGCAGGAGCTAACAAATGGCTTCTGGGTCCAGTGGGAATTGGTATTTTATATATCAAAAGGAAAAATATTTGCCAGCTTCAACCAAATTTAGCCGGCTGGAAATGTGTAGAAAATAACAAAAATTATAATGCTTACAATCTCGGAAACAGTTGCATTCGTGTCGCGCCGCATTTTTACAATATGGAAGAAGAAATCGAGCGGTTCCTCGACAATGTGCCTATGGCGCCGGGCAGAAAGTAGCTTTTTCTTTACAACTACAACGATTTGATGATAAAAACGGCTGCTCGGAATATCCTGTTCGTTAAAATGATGTTATCAAATTGTTAATCTCGATTACTGAGGTGGACCCCATTGTTAGGACAGTAGTGGGGCTAAATTAAGATAGTGTCCTGCTGTATCAACGGTGCCCAGTGTTAAGGATTCTATCATACCGTCTTCGGTGTCTTCAAATGGGGTTGGG
>Ga0182011_10002841_pt1 | contig 14440 bp, 12 predicted proteins | sample 711E1DmetaG_FD_120481 | JGI IMG/M metagenome (GOLD analysis project Ga0182011, IMG submission 120481) | Permafrost microbial communities from Stordalen Mire, Sweden - 711E1D metaG | ecosystem: Environmental > Terrestrial > Soil > Wetlands > Permafrost | place: Sweden: Stordalen | collected... | reverse complement strand
TCGGCGGATTGTCCGCGCTTTGACCAGCGCGGCTGCGCGCCCTTTCCTTCGCCGCGCGGGAAACCGGAATTGCGTCTTTCAACAGTTCCGCGCCGGCGCGGCTCGCTTTCAAAATGTGCCGCAAATCGCCCGCCAGCCCGTCGCTCAAATCAATCATGGCGTGAATGGGAAATTTTTCCACGAGCCAGCGCGCCTCGGCCAGGCGGGGCTCAAATTCCAGGTGTTTGCCCGCCAATGAACCGCCGAGTTCACCCGTCACAAAAATGGCATCGCCGGTTTTCGCGCCGGAACGCAGCACAACTTTTCCACGCGGCGCAAAACCAAGCAGCGCAATGGAAATCAAAATGCGCTCCGGATTCGTCGTCGTTTCGCCGCCCACGATGGCCACGCCATATTTTTTGGCCAATGCGCTCATGCCGTCGTAAATGCCTTCGATGAATTTCACGTCAAACTTTTGTGGCAGCGCCACGGTCACCAGCGCGGTGGTGGGTGTGCCGGCCATCGCGGCGATGTCACTGAGGCAGCGGGCCAAAGCCTTGTAGCCGATTTTTTCCGGCGGCGTGTCTTTGGTAAAATGAACGCCTTCGACAATGGCATCCGTTTTGAACAGCAGCCATTGGTCCGGCAGCCCGAAATCGAGCACGGCGCAATCATCGCCCGCGCCGGTCACGACGTTTGGGTTCGTCGGCAGCGATTTCGTCAGGCGCGCAATAAGTTCAAATTCGTTCATTTCAGCAGCTGAACGGGCAAAATTTTTTGCAGGAATTGGTTTATTTGCGGCAGAAAAAGCAATGCCACGAGATTGGTGGCGTTGAACAGCGAGTGCGCGGTGATGGGCGCGAGCAGGTTGTCGGTCTTTTCGTAAAGCCACGTCAGCGCCAGCGCGAGCGCGAACAGCGGCACGAACGTGCCCGCGTCAAAATGAATCGCCGCAAAGATGGCGCTGACACCAAAAAGGGCGGCCCGCGGCGAGCCAAGCTGTTTGACAAACGGATACAACATGCCCCGGAAAATAAATTCCTCGGCCACCGGAACGATGACAACGGTGATAAATCCAAAACCGGCGCGAAGCCAGAAGGACTTTATGCCAAGAAAAATCTCCACGGCGCGCTGATTTTCAACCGGCAAACCGATTTTTTCCAGCGCGGCGCAGGAAAAAGTTTGCAGCAACCAGACGGTGGGTAGTGTGATCGCCAGCGCCCCAACGGCGAGCAGCAGGGATTTTTTCAAATCCGGACCGTGCAATCCGAAGGCGTCGCGCCAGCCGATTTGATGCTGCCGCAAAAAAAATAAAATGAGCAGCCAGGCCGCCCCCTGAAAACCCAGCATACTCAGCAGTGCCGTGCCAATGCCATCTGGTGGCTGGAACGCGGCCAGCCCGGCCTTCTGCAGCAAATCGGCAATTATCGCGGCGAGACAAAAGCAGAGCAACTGCGCCCCGCAAAACTGGAGCACGGCTTCGCCCCGCCATGGTTTGGCCGATAACATGCTACTAGCCTATCGCAATTATGTGCCGGTGACGACGCAAAATTCAGCCGACTTCCGATTCGTTTTGCCGCGTTCGCATTTGCGGTTTATCTTTGCGCCGGCAATTTGTGCCAACCACTGGCGAGTGCAGCTGAAAAAGTGGAAGAATTACTGAAGCAACTGCAAAAATCAGTCATTCGGTTGAGATCGTTCCGGCTGTCCACTGCGCGGCTGCTGGATTCTGCGCAGCGCACGGCGTAACGATTCAATTTCGTGTTCGTCCGTGATTTTCTGGCGTTCAGCCACTTCGACCAATCGCAGCACTTCTTCCATTTGTTGCAATGCCTGTTCCAGCGATTCAACTATTTGTCGGACTTCATCGACGGCTTTGCTGATGGCGTCGGCGGAGGATTTGGCGGTTTGAGTTTCTTTTTTTTCCAACACGGGCAAAGCAATTTGTTCGGTCGTTGCAGCTTTGGCCGTTTGACGCGGGTTGCGACCGCGCCCGCCGCGGCGGCTGCGATGCCGTCCGTCGCCGGGATTCCGCGGCTGCGCGGGAGGGTTTGATTTCGCTTGTTGTTCTTCCGGCCAGGGCATTTCTTTCGCGAGCATGGCGCGCCATCAGCCAAAAGCAATGGCGAATTGCGATTACTTTTTCACAAACAATGCAAGCGAGGCTGTGTAGCCGTGGAGGAAGTTTTTCTCGCCGACGGGCCCGATTTCGCCGTTGCAGAAAAATCCGGCAAGACCGATCGGGCCGAGTTGCTTTTGCACCAGTTCGGCGTCGTGATTCGGATATCCAAAAAAATTCTGGCCGCGTCCGTTGCAGCAGCAAAGGCAGCCGCCGTAAATGGTCGTGCCGGCGAGCTGGTTTTTGGCGCGAGCGATCAGTTCGTTCATGTCTTCGATTGCCGCCGCCGCGTCACGCCGCTGGAATTGCATGGTTTGTCCCATGCGCGGCATGGCGCCGACGGCCAGCACGCCGGAATTCAAGTCGCCACCGATTAGGTTGCGCACGAGAAAATCGCCACGGTGAAAATCTTCGAGATATTCGTTCACGACGAGGCCGATGAAAAGATTGCCACGCGCCTTTTGCTGTTCGGCGGGCGGAAGTTTTTGGAACGTTTCCGCAAGCACGGCGTAGGCGGGGCGGTTGGCGATTTGCTGGATTATGTTGTGTTCGACTCGAGTCAGTGTCCAGGTTTCGCCAATGGGCGTGCAGCCTTGCGAGATGACGCTTGCCAATTTGACGTCGCCGCCGACGGAAATCGCCACGCCACCATCCTCGAACACGTCGCCGTTTAGGTAAACTTGCGTTGTCTGGTCTGAAAAAACGCCGCTGGCCAGGCCGCCAAGCGCCGGCAATGGCGCGTAGGATTCATTCCAGGAGCGAATCCAGCTTTCCGCATCGAGATGAAACGGGTCAATGAACACAAGCCAGCCGTTCGTGCGCGCCGGTTCGATGCCGGTCTCCAAACGCCAGTAAACCGCGCCGTCCGCTTCCTCCACTTGTTTCTGTGTGAAACGAAAACCTTTCAATTCCGCGCCGGGCAGCGAGTAAAGCGCGAGCGCGAATCCGGGCGCATTTTCAATTTCGCGCGAATCGGCAATCAGTCCGGGACTCGAACAGCCGGCGAGCAATGGAATGCGCGCATGGACTCGCAAAATTTCCAGCGTTTGCCTGGCATGTGGAAAAAATTTCGGCGACATGAAAACAAGGCCGAGCGAAACCTGCGGCGCGAGAAGCTGCAGGCGCAAATTCTCCGCCCACTGGCGCAGTTTGACTTCATCAAAGCCGCCCGGCCAGTGTGCGGCGGCGGAAAATTCCGTGTTCACGATTTATTTCAGCCACGGCGCGATTTTTTCATCCGCCCAAATTTCTTTAACAGCCTGCCGTTCACGCACGACGGCGACTTTTTTGCCGTTCACCAGGATTTCGGCGGCAAGCGGGCGTGTGTTGTAATTCGATGCCATTGTCGAACTATACGCTCCCGCGCTCAAAAGCGCGAGGTAATCGCCCTCGCCGGCTTTTGGCAGCGGACGATTTTTGCAAAAATAATCGCCGGATTCGCAAATCGGCCCGACAACGTCGGATTTCACCAACGCGCCTGTTTTGCGAACGAGCGGCACGATTTCGTGATAGGCATCGTAAAACGCGGGGCGGATCAAGTCGTTCATTGCCGCGTCCACAATGATAAAATTTTTCCGGCCGGTTTTTTTCACATATTCGACGCGCGTGATCAAAATGCCCGCGTTGCCGGAAATGAAGCGTCCCGGCTCAAGCAGGATTCGCAAACCCAGCGGTCGGAGCAGCGGCACAAGCCGCGCGGCGTATTGGGCGGGGGTCAAAATATCCTTTGCTCCGCGTCCACTCCACCACGACGATTGGCCGCTGGCCAGCGCGGGTTGGTAAATGATGCCCAGTCCGCCGCCGATGCTGAAAAATTCCAGTCCATGTTTTGCCTGTAGTTTTTTGACGAGAGGCAGCACTTTGCGCACGGCGCGCTCGAATGGCGCGACTTCCGTGATTTGCGAGCCGATGTGCATTTGCAGGCCGCGCAGCTTGAGATTTCTTAATTTGGCGGCGCGTGCGTAAACGCCTTCAACTTCCTCAAAGGCAATGCCGAATTTATTTTCGTAAGTGCCAGTCGTAATTTTCGCGTGCGTGCGTGCCGCGACATTCGGATTCACCCGCACCGCGACCGGCGCGATTTTTTTCAACCGCGCGGCGATGCGATTGACGCGATGCAATTCCGGTTCGCTCTCGGCATTGAACGAATAGACATTCTGCCGCAGCGCAAATTCGATTTCGTCTTCCGTTTTACCGACACCGGCGAAGACGCATTGACGCGGGTTGCCGCCTGCCGCGACGACGCGTTGCAACTCGCCTCCACTGACGACATCGAACCCGCTGCCAAGCCGCACGAGCGTGCGCAGCACGGAAATATTCGAGTTCGATTTAATGGCGAAACAAACAAGGTGTTTCACCGGCGACATCGCAGCATCGAGTTTTTGGAAGTGGCGGGTCAGTGTGCGTTGTGAATAGACGTAAAGCGGCGTGCCGAACTTGCGCGCGAGCGACTCGACGGAGACGCCTTCGCAAAACAAATCCCGGCCAATGTAACGAAAATCGTGCATAGCGGTTGCAGTCTAAAATCCACGGCTCATTGTGGCAAAGAAAAAGCCCGCCGGAAAAACCGGCGGGCAGGGGTGCCAATCCGTTTTACGGAGCAGCCAGAATTTTCGTGCGCTCGGTTTGATATTGTCCCGCAGTGATAAGGTCTGCCTTGTACTTTGCCAGCAAATCCTGGAGTTGGGCTTGTTTGACAGAGGAAACTGGCAGCGGTGGCGCTTCGATCGGTCCCATCTGCAATTCCTTTCCGGAATAAGACACTTTGGCTTCTTCCGGTTTGGCGGGAGCGGACTCGCCTGCGGACGCGGCTGGTGCCGGGGTTTGGACGGCGGCTGGCGCAGCGGGCGTTGGCTGTGGATTCAAGTTCGACGTTGACGGAGGTACCGGTTGCAATAAAGCATTCGTTGGAGCTGGAGCTGATGCGACCGGCTCCGGCGTTTGAACGGGAGCAACACTGGGCGCCGGAGTTGTTGGTGGATTGTTCGTCGTCGGAGTTGAAACCGCTGGTGCGACTGGTGCCGGGGTTTGAACAGGAGCAATACTGGGAGCCGGAGTTGTCGGCGCATTGTTTGCTGTTGTTGGGGTTGGAATCGTTTCAGCTGTGATCGGTTGCTGGCTCTGTTGTGCCGCCTTTGCTTCCGCAGCAATCTTGTCAGCTTCGGCCTGCGCCCTGGCGGTAGCCTCTTCCGCGTCCTTTTTCGCCTTTAACTCCGCGGCGACTTTGTCGGCTTGGACTTTAGCCTGCGCTTCTTCAGCTGCTTTTTGTTCCGCCTCTTGCTTTGCCTTCAATTCGGCGGCAGCTTTTTCCGCATCCGCTGTTGCCTTGGCTTCGGCAACAGCTTGGTCGGCTTTAGCCTTGGCCTCGGCCTGCGCCTTGGCCGCCGCCACTTCCGCTTCCTGCTTTGCTTTTAATTCCGCGGCGACTTTGTCGGCTTGGGCTTTAGCCTGCGCTTCTTCAGCTGCTTTTTGTTCCGCCTCTTGCTTTGCCTTCAATTCGGCGGCAGTCTTTTGTTGATCCGCTTTTGCCTTTGCTTCGGCAGCAGCTTTGTCGGCTTTAACCTTGGCCTCGGCTTGCACCTTGGCCGCCGCCACTTCCGCTTCCTGCTTTGCTTTTAATTCCGCAGCGACCTTGTCAGCCTTGGCCCTGGCCTGTGCTTGTTCCGCCTCTTGCCTGGCCTTCAGGTCAGCGGCAGCCTTTTGTTGGTCCGCTTTTGCCTTTGCCGCAGCAGCGTCTTGTTTGGCCTTTGCGTCAGCGGCGGCTTTGTCAGCTTTGGCCTTGGCCTCGGCTTGCGCTGTGGCTGGAGCCGTTGGTGTTTGTGCTACAGGAGTGCCTTGTTTGGCTTTTGCATCAGCAGCTGCTTTTTGTTCCGCCTGTTGTTTTGCCTTCAATTCGGCGGCAGCCTTTTGTTGATCCGCTTTTGCCTTTGCTGCAGCAGCATCTTGTTTGGCTTTGGCTTCCGCGGCGGCTTTATCTGCTTTGGCCTTGGCTTGCGCTTGTTCAGCGGCTTTTTGTTCCGCCTCTTTCTTTGCCTTCAATTCGGCGGCAGCCTTTTGTTGATCCGCTTTCGCTTTGGCTTCCGCAGCAGCTTTGTCGGCTTTCGCTTTGGCCTCGGCTTGCGCCTTGTCAGGGGCTTTTTGCGCATCCGCTTTTGCCTTTGCAGCGGCAGCGTCTTGTTTGGCTTTGGCTTCCGCGGCGGCTTTATCTGCTTTGGCCTTGGCTTGCGCTTGTTCAGCGGCTTTTTGTTCCGCCTCTTTCTTTGCCTTCAATTCGGCGGCAGCCTTTTGTTGGTCTGCTTTCGCTTTTGTTTCCACAGCAGCTTTGTCAACTTGTTGCGCATCCAGATTGCGCGTTGTTTCCTCCAATGCCGCGCGGGCGGCGGCTTGGGCGGGGTTGTCATCTGCGCGAACAGTGATGAAACTCACGGAAAGAGCGACCGCGCAGACCGCAGGAAAGAACTTGGAAATTTGCATAACGCCTTCTTACGCCATTTTTTCATCAGACGCAATAGCTTTTCCGGTTCCTGAAAACAATTTTCGCCACAGGCCCGGGAACGGATAACCCAGTACCGACCACAATAAAATCCGGCGCACTTCACTGCGGGGAATTTTAATGCCCTGTTGCAGCTCGAGCACATTGGCGGTGCGCAGTCGTTCAATCGTCCTGATGCCGATCAAAATCGGCCATGCGCAGGCGAGACGGACGCGCGCCTGTCCGAACGGCAGTGAATTCGTGTAATCCCAACCGGCCTTCAAGTGCGATTCAGCCAAATCGAGGTAACGATGATAAAGCGGAAGGAATTTGGCTTCGTTCGCAGGCGACAACAAAACCACCGGCATCAATCTGGCTTCGTCCAGTTCAATGGCCGGCAAATAGCATCGGCCTTTGCGCAAATCCGCCGGCAAATCGCGCAGGATGTTGACAAGCTGCAATCCTTTGCCAAATCGGATGCCGTTGGCCATGAGAAGTTCATCGTCCAGTTTTGCCTTCGGAAACAGGTGGGCACGGCAGATTTTCGTCCAAAATCCGCCGACACAACCGGCGACGCGATACGTGTAATCATCCAGTTCAGCCCCGGTTTCCAGCGCGATGATTTGCTGACCGGTGGGGCGCCCGTCCTCCGCAGTAGCACCGCTACGGAGGGTGGAAGACTCCGTCGAGCCCAAACTTCCAAACCGGCGCAAATCCAATTCCTGTCCGCTGATGATGGTCGTCAACACGTTGCGGACGAGTTTCAAATCGGCAGGTGAAAGCGTTTGCAACTGCGCGAGGCTGTCCCCGACTTTTTCCAGCAGCAACCGTTCGGCGGGCAATCCCTGGTGCTGCGCCAGTTCGCCGAAATTCAACGGCACGGTGGAGGAAGTCAAAATGCGTTCGCGCAACCGTTTGAGCGCGTCGAGCCGTTGTTCCAGCGGGACGAGTTCGGTGTCGGCGATGGTGTCGGTGGTGCGCGCGAGCAGGTAGGCGAGGCCGATTTGCGGGCGCACGGCGGCCGGCAGCACGCGCAACGTCAGGTAAAACGAGCGCGACGTCGCCTTGAGCAAATCACCCAGCAATTCTTTGCGCGCTTCAGACATTGTTTAGAGAATAAATTCTTTGTGCTGGCGTGACAAACAAAGTTCCGTGCGAACTTCGCTCTGTCACGGAGCGCGGTTTGTCCCAAACCGCAGCATGGACGAATACAAACCGGCGCTGAAATAATCCCGAACCGTTCTTTGCCTGTCCATCCGCTCCGAAACGAGACATTCCGCGCTCCATTACAGATGAAGCACGCCATGTTCGGCGCGAAGCCGCGCGCTGCTCCATGGCCATTCTTTCGGCTCACGGGCCAGCAATGCCTTCACCGGATTATTCTCGATGTAACGGCGCGTACTTAATTCGTGTTTCGCATCACGCATGTAGGTGTCAAAATAGTCCTCATCCCAGAACGCGCCTTCCCGCCGCAGAATCGTGTTCGCCTCGCGCGCCGTGTAGCGTTTCAATTCCCTGACGATTTTAGAAAGCGGAGTTTCTCCCATTTTGATCAGGAAATGAATGTGGTTGGGCATGATAACCCAGGCCAGCAGGTCATACCATTGCCCGTGATGGAACCGTAGCGCGTCTTCGACCAGCTTCGCAACCTCCGTCCGGCGCAAAGGACATTCACCCCGGCCTCGATCCAAATAGGCTTCGAGCTGCTTGCGGCGCTCGCGGTCATCTTCAACTTTGAGCATCGCTTCCCATTCGGAACGCAGCATCGCCGGAAATGAATCTACGAGGTGAAAGGTCACAAACTGTGTGAGTCCGGGTTCATCGCGATGCGGCAGGTAACCACGTTCGTGCCAGCTGCGAAAACCCAGCATGGCGTCTTCGCGTTTTGGTGGCGACGACCATTTGCGTTTGCCGGAGACGAGTTCGCGCACGCCGGGATTGCGTGGCGGGCTGGAATGGCGCGGCTTGGGCGTGTCGGACATGGCGGACATTGAAACAGAAATCCGGCGCACGGCAATCATTCGGATGCGCTGCGAGTTGAGACAACTCGCGCTCCGCTTTCCGGCGCGCGGTTTGTCTCAAACCGCAGCATGCACGAATGCAAGCCGGCGCTGAAATAATCCCGAACCGGTCTGTACCTGTCCACCCGCTGCGGAATGAGACATTCCGCGCTCCGCTTGCGCTGCGAAAATTATCAGCGCCTCATGTGAGGAGATACGCCAGGCCGGTTGGCCGGCGCACGCGCACGAGCAGCAGCATCCCGCAATGCGGGATCAGATAAAACGAGCGCGACGTCGCCTTGAGCAAATTAATCGCAATCACAGCATTTATTGGAACACATTGCGCCAGCGCGCCAGTTGCTTCGCGACTTCTTTTGTTCCCGGTGCGCCGGTGAGATTTCGTTTGGCCATCGCACGTTTTAGATCAAACACGCCGAGCGCATCGCGTCCAAAGGTTTTGTTGACAGACTGCAATTCCGTGAGCGTCAGTTGGTTCAGCGGTTTGCCAGTTTTTTCCGCCAGCGCCACAACTTTGCCAACAATGTGGTGCGCCTGCCGGAATGGCATTCCTTTTTTGACGAGGTAATCCGCCAAGTCGGTCGCCAGCAGCGCCGGGTCACTCGCGGCACGGTCGCAGGCGACGCGATTTACTTTCGTATTTCTCAACATCGCGGCCACGATCTGCGTGGTCGCGCACACGGTGTCGGCGGTGTCGAACAGATGTTCCTTGTCTTCCTGCAAATCGCGGTTGTAGGTCATCGGCAGGCCTTTCAACAGCGTAAGCAAGGCGACGAGGTTGCCGATGACGCGGCCGGTCTTGCCGCGCGCAAGTTCGGCAATGTCAGGATTTTTCTTTTGCGGCATCAACGATGAGCCGGTGGTGTAGGCGTCGGCGATCTTGATGAAATTAAATTCCGCGCTCGCCCAGAGAATCACGTCTTCCGCGAGCCGCGAAAGATGCACGGCCAGCAACGCACTATCGGCGCAAAATTCAACGGCGAAATCGCGGTCGCTCACGGCGTCCATGGAATTTTGCGTGAGCTGCGGTTTGCCGCCGGCGTCCACGAAGTTGAGCAATTTGGCGACGAGCACGCGGTCGAGTGGCAGCGTGGAGCCGGCAATCGCGCCGCTGCCGAGCGGGCAGACGTTCACGCGCGAGTGACAATCCCAAAGCCGTTCGCAGTCGCGTTCCAGCATTTCGACGTAGGCGAGCAGATGGTGCGCGAGATAAACGGGCTGCGCGCGTTGCAGGTGCGTGTAGCCGGGAATGAGCACATCGGAGTTTTTTTCACCGAGCGAAATGAGTGCGCGTTGCAAGTCAACGATTTCGCCGAGCAGCAGGATGATTTTATCGCGCAACCAGAGGCGCACATCGAGGGTGACTTGGTCATTGCGCGAGCGGGCGGTGTGAAGTTTTGCGCCGGCGGGAACGCGCCGGGTCAACTCGGCCTCGATGTTCATGTGGACGTCTTCGAGTTCGGCTTTCCAACGGAATTTGCCGGCGGCAATTTCCCTTCCGATGGCGTCGATGCCTTTCACGATGGCGCGCAATTCCCTTTTGTTTAGCACGCCGATTTTTTTAAGCATGGCGGCGTGGGCCATCGAGCCGAGGATATCGTGCCGCCAGAGCCGGTGGTCGAACGAGATGGATTCGGTGAATTGCGCGACGTTCGCGCTGACTTCACGCGCGAACCGTCCGCTGCGGGAGAGGGGAGATATTTTTTTCATGCGCTTTAATTAGACCGCCGATGAACACGGATGGGCACAGAGTTCGAGATGCGGCGGCAAAATTCAATCACAAAGACGCGGAAAAAGTTCTTGAAAAACCCCGTTGCCAGTGGCGCGCGGATGTGGAATCCTATTTTCAACAGCATGAGCGAGTTCAAATTTGTTTGCCCGGTTTGCCACCAGCCTATCAAGTGCGAGTCGTGGCGGAGCAACTCGATGATGGAATGCCCGTCGTGCTTCCAAAGGATCATCGTCCCGCAAGCTCCCGTGAGCGACGATGTGGAATTGATTATAACAGGCTCGAAGGCCACCAGGCGGCTGGTGACAAAACCGGAGCTGAATTGGAGAACGCCGCCTGCTCCAGCCCGGCCTGCAAAGGATTCTTCGGTGGCAGGAATCGTCTTTGTCATTTTGCTTTGTGCTGCGATTGCGGCGGCGTTTGTGTTTCGTGGAGTAATTTTTAAATCGGCCCCCACGGGAACGACCATCATCAACAATGCTCCCAATACTCCGTCGAGTCCGGCGAATCCGGCGCCAGTCAGCCCCACGGCAACTGCCACTGTGCCTGCCGCTGTGTCTGCTGGTGACCTTGCTTTGGGCAAGCCGGCGCTTGCCAGCAGCGAGGAGAGCGCAAAGGGTAACCTGATTCAAAACGGCAATGATGGAAACAGCGCGACTCGTTGGTGCGCTTCAAGTGGGGCTATCCCCCAATGGTGGGAAGTGGATCTTGGGGACGCAGTCACCATCACCAATACACAAGTCATGTGGGAGCATAATGACCCCTATCAATATGTGATTGAAGTGTCGTCGAATCAGACAAGTTGGACGGTGGTAGCTGATAAAACCGCCAATTCCACCCCCATCCAGACAAGTTCCGATAATTTTTCAGCCAAAGGAAGATATGTGCGGATAGTTATAACCGGTTTGCAGGAGGGTTCATGGGCAAGTTTTTATGAATTTCAGGTGTTTGGTTCCAGCGACAGTAAAAAGTGAAGAGCTGCAAGCCCGCTAAAAATTCCGGCGCGAACATTCCTTGTTTCGGCGACGAAGTCGGGGCCATCATCGTTCGTTTGCTGACAAAACGGCAACAGACTCTTGCGCTGGCTGAATCGTGCACTGGCGGCTGCATAGCGCACCAGCTCACAAATGTGCCCGGTGCGTCAGCGGTTTTTCTCGGCGGAGTGGTGGCTTACAACAATGCGGTGAAAGAAAAATTTCTCGGCGTTCGCGCTGAAACACTCGCGGTTCACGGGGCGGTGAGCGAAGCCGTCGCGCGCGAAATGGCCGAGGGCGCGCGCAAACGATTTAACGCGGATTTTGGCATTGGGGTCACTGGCATTGCCGGCCCGGGTGGCGGAACAAAAGACAAACCTGTGGGGACGGTTTTTATTGCGTTGGCTGGAGCATTTGAAACGATGGTCGAACACAAAATGAATTCCCTCAAGCGCGAGAGGTTCAAGAAGGTGACAGCCCGGCAGGCGTTGGAAATGTTGCATTTGAGGTTAATCGGAACGTAAAATGCTTTATGCTTGAGGGTGAAAACGTTTTTCGTAGAGTTGGGAAGTCCGGTGTTTTTATGGGGTTGAGCTGAAAGAATTTTTGTTTCCAAACATGGCTGCGACAACTAATCCGAAGACCATTGCGCGCGCTCCCTTTACCGCCGAGGAGGACGCCGTCGCCGCTTTGCCAAAGCGGCGCGGGACGCTGTTGATTGTGGATGACGAGGACGGGCCGCGGCAGTCACTGCGCGTCATTTTCAAGGACGAATATGATTTGCTGATGGCCGAGGATGGTCCGACGGCGATTGAACTGGCGCAGAAACACCCGATTGATGTGGCGGTGCTGGACATTCGCATGGCCGGCATGTCGGGCATTGAAGTTCTGGAACGCCTCAAATATGTGAACCCAAGGATTGAGGCGATCATGATCACGGCGTTTGAGACGACGGACACGATTCGTCAGGCGTTGCGGCTGCGCGCGTGTGATTACATCAACAAACCGTTTGACCTCGCGACCATTCGCGGTGCCGTCGGGCAGGCGATGCAACGGCGCACGCTCGAAAGTGAAATCCACAACAGCGCCGAAAAAGTGCAGGAATTGCTCACCGAGCTGCAAGACCAGCGCATTGAGGAGCAAATTGCCAAAACGCGCGGCGACATTTACGCCAGCATCATTCACGACATCAACGGGCCGTTGACGGTCATTTCCGGTTTTGTGCAGGTGCTCAATCAGCGATTAACCCGAAGTTCGCGGCTGGAGTTGGAAGATTTGGAATTCATCAAGGACCGCCTGCGCATCATCGGCCGGCAGACGAGCAACTGCATTGAAATTTCCCGGCGTTACCTCGGTTTTCTTCGCCGCCAGTCGGATGAAAACGCCCCGCATGTCAGTGTCAACCAACTGCTCAAGGACCTGGAGCAGCTCATGCGCGTGCATCCCACTGTGCAGGAAAATGAATTTGGCATTACGCCGCTGCCCGAGGACATCAGCGTCAAAATCAACGGCACCGACCTGATCCAGATTTTGCTCAATCTCGCGGTCAATGCCTTTCAATGCGCGCCTCTCAAACATCGTGTCGAAATCGGCGGTGAACTGCTCCGTGCGCCGCTCGATCTTAAAACGTTCAAAGACGGCCCGAATGACCGGCTGCTCAACGTTGAAAGCGCGAGTAACACTCCGCCGCTGGTGAAACTTTGGGTGCGCGACAACGGTCCCGGCATTCCGCCGGAAGTGCTGGCGAAAATTTTTCACCCCTACTTTACCACCAAAGGGCCGCGACAGGGAACCGGCCTTGGCCTCAACATTGTTCAGCGCCTCATCAAGGAAGGCAACGGCGCGCTGCACGTTCACACGCGGCTCAACGAGGGGACAACATTCACGATCTATCTGCCGGGAACGGATTTGGAGAAGTAAAATGGGCTCGGGCCCGAAGTTTGGCAAAGAGGCTGCTACAAAGCCGGAATGAACATGCGTCTTACAATTTTTACAGCGCTTGGTCTGCTGGGCGCGGTGTCAGTTTGGGCTGATGAAAAGCTGCCGGTGCTTGAGGCTGGCAATGACGTTTATAGTAATGTCACCGTGCTCACCATCACCGCCACCGACGTTTATTTCACCTACAACAACGGGAAAGGCATGGCCAACGCGAAGTTGAAAAGCCTCGGTCCCGAACTGCAAAAACATTTTCACTATAATCCGGTAAAAGCCGGTGAAGCGGAGCAAAGACAAGTCCAGGCCAATGCCGAATATCGCGCAAAAATTGTCAATGCCCCGGCTGTGTCTTTGCCTCCCGATGAAAGCCGCGCGCAATCGCCTGCCGTTGCGCATACGTCGGATTTAAACTGGAGCACCGATTTTTCCCAAGCGCTGGTGCAGGCAAAGGCTGGTGGCAAAATGGTGCTGCTCGACTTTACCGGCTCGGATTGGTGTGGCTGGTGCATTAAATTCGACCATGATGTGCTGTCCACGGACAAATTCGCCGGCTACGCCAAAAGCAAGCTTGTGCTGGTGAGGCTGGATTATCCCCGCCACAAAGAGCAGGACGCCGCGCTTAAACAGGCCAATGAGCAACTGTCGAAACAATTCAGCGTGAATGGTTTTCCCACCTTTGTGCTGTTGAATTCTGCCGGCAGGGAACTCGGACGTCAGATCGGTTATTTGGGGGGCGGCCCGGATGCCTTTATCGCCAAGTTGGATGGGTTTGGCAGGTAATGACGTCCCGCCGTACCGTTAATTCCCCAAATACTCGCGCGGATCAACAATCTTACCGGCGATGGCGCTGGCGGCCACGGTCATCGGCGAGGCGAGGAACACCTCTGATTCCTTGTTGCCCATGCGGCCGGGGAAATTCCGGTTCGTGGCGCTGATGCATTTGATGCCGGCCTTGTTGATGCGCCCGAACGTATCTACCGGCCCGCCGAGGCACGCGGCGCAGCCGGCGTTCTCCGTCATCTGCACGCCCGCGCTCACGAGCACGTCCCATATCGTCTGGTTGCCCCAGTACGTCGTTTGCAAATCGCGCACGATTTCCGGCGTTGCCGGCACGCCGAACGTATCAATCGTCACTTTCTTGCCGCGCAACACGCGCGCGAACTCCACGAAATCACTCGTCTTGCCGCCCGTGCAGGAGCCGACGTAAGCGCGGTC
>Ga0182011_10002840_pt1 | contig 14447 bp, 10 predicted proteins | sample 711E1DmetaG_FD_120481 | JGI IMG/M metagenome (GOLD analysis project Ga0182011, IMG submission 120481) | Permafrost microbial communities from Stordalen Mire, Sweden - 711E1D metaG | ecosystem: Environmental > Terrestrial > Soil > Wetlands > Permafrost | place: Sweden: Stordalen | collected... | reverse complement strand
CGAGAGCACGTTCATATACAAGAGCCGCCTGCGCTCCTACCGGGACCTACCGCTGCGGTTCTCGGACTTCGGTCGGCTGCACCGCAACGAGCGCTCTGGGACGCTGTCAGGGCTGACTCGAGTGCGCCACTTCGTCCAGGACGACGCCCACATCTACCTGCGCCCCGATCAACTGCAGGACGAGATCAAGGCCCTGCTGGGCGAGGTGTACGAGGTCTACGGTTGGTTCGGGCTCGAGCCGAAGTTCACCTTCGGTACGAGGCCTGACAAGGCACTGGGCGATCCGGCTCTCTGGGAGAAGGCCGAGACTCAGATCAAGGCCGCACTTGACGGCCTCGGCAAGCCATATCGCATCAAGCCCAAGGACGGCGCCTTCTACGCTCCCAAGATCGACATCCAGATCGAGGACGCTCTCGGGCGCGAATGGCAGACGGCGACAATCCAGGTCGACCTGGTCATGCTGCCCGAACGGTTCGACTGCACCTACATCGACGAGAACGGTCAGGCCGTCCGGCCGATGACGATCCACCGGGCCATCTACGGCTCGCTGGAACGCTTCATCGGTGTCCTCATCGAGCATTTTGCCGGAGCCTTCCCGGTCTGGTGCGCGCCGGTGCAGGCGGTCGTCATCCCCATCGCCGACCGGCACATCGATGCGGGGAACGAGCTTGCCGGCCTTCTCGCGGCCCGCCACCTCCGCGTCGAGGTCGACGGTTCGGACAGCCGGATGCAGAACAAGATCCGGCTGGCGCAGGAGCAGAAGGTGCCGTACATGCTGGTCCTGGGCGACCGCGAGGTCGAGGCCCGGACGGTGGCCATCCGCAATCGCGCCGGCGAGCAGGAGAACGGCGTCGCCTGGTCGGCATTCATCGATCGACTGGCCGAAGAGACCGCCGCCCGGCGACCGTAGTTGCTGCAACGCCGCTTCGAACGGCGCGCCTTCAACGGGCGCGGCTAGGTCGGGAGTCGTTGCGATCCCGAGAGTAGATCGGTCTCCGCCCCGCGTGTTCTAAATGCCAGGATCGCGAGGAAGGCTACGAACGTTGCGGCAACGCTGGCAAGGACCAGCAGTGTCATTGCCGCTGCTCCGGCTTGTTCCATGAAGAGCCCGGTCAGTCCGGGGAGCACCATCCCGCCGACGCTGTCGCCGAGCATGATCACCGCGCTGACGCGAGCGGTCAGCCTGATCGACTGAACCGCGAGGGTGTATCCGCTCGGCCAGATTGGGGCCATCGAGAACCCAACGCCCGCCGCCGCTATCCACAACATGGCCGGAGACGACGAGAAGGACGTGAGCAAGCCCAGGAATACGACACAGCCGGCAAGGGCTGCGGCCAGGATCTGAGCCGGCGAGAACCGGAAAGCGGCCGCGATCGAGATCAGCCGGCCAAGGGTGAACGTCAGCCAGAAGAGGGAGGTCAGATACGCCGCAGTGGCCGGATCGGCCAGTCCAAGCGTGACCGCGTACGTGTAGATCCAGCCTCCGAAGGTCAGCTCGGCACTGACGTAGAAGAAGAGGAAGAACATGGCTGACAGAACGATCGGGACGAGATACCAGCTCGCCGATTTCGCGGCGCTGGGATCGGCGGGCAACTTCGTGATCGGCATTGGCGACCGCAAATTGAGCAGGACGGCCGCACCGACGGCGAAGTCGAAGATGGCCAGGATCAGATACGCCTGCCAGTACGAGCCCCCGGCCGTGATCAACAACCCGAGAAGGAACGGGCTGAGGAACGCACCCAGACCCCAGAAGAAATGGAGGGCGTTCAAGTAGGGCCCGGCCTTCCCGCCGTGCGTCCACAGGAGCAGGGTGTTCGCGCCACTGCCGATCACGCCGCCGGCAACGCCCTTGATTACGAACAACGCCATCAGCGCGCCTATCCAGGGAACGTGAGGCACCAGGGCCAGCAGCGATGCCGACAGCATCTCGGCCGCTCCGAGGACCACGCGACCCGGCGCCCAATCGAAGAGCCAGCCGCCCAGCAGCGTTCCGATCGTGCCCCCGATGGCGCCCAGAAGGAACGCCAGTCCCATCTCGCCGACGCTGGTTCCGGTTTGGGTTGCCAGCGCCGGTAGGGTCGGGCCGATGACGGACATGTCGAGGCCCAGACATATGAAGAGCGCGAAATAGCCGATCGAGCGGCGCACGGCGGGAGGCACGCATTCTCCAGGCAACGTTGACTTCGGGCGGGCGGTGCTTCGGCGGAGGATAGCGGAACGCTCGAGCCGGCAAAGTGGCAATTCGTGGGGGATGCGAGGGCGGGCCACCCTACAACTCCTAGCCGATCCCCCGGACGCCGGGGCGATCGGGGCAGTACGATCCACGGCGGGTCGGAGCCGATCGAGGTCCGTCAGATCGGGGCAGAAGCCACCCTCGGAAACCCTCCCGGCGGCGTTTGCCGCTGCCGAAACCGCTGTGCTATAGTCCCGCGGGCGACCGCCCGGTGCAGTCGTGCGCCGGGTTTGGGCCGCTCGTCTGCTTTTGGGCGAGTACAGCCCGAAAACGGGCAACCGGAACACGCTTAGAAGGGGTTCGCCATTAGCCGAGACCTGCGCATCAATCAGATGATCCGTGTTTTTGAAGTTCGGGTCGTCGACGAAGACGGTAGCCAGCTTGGTGTCATGCGAACGGCAGACGCCATGCGGCTTGCGCAGGAGCGGGGGCTCGACCTGGTAGAGGTCGCACCCCTTGCCAGTCCTCCCGTGGCACGGCTCCTTGACTTCGGTCAGTACAAGTACGAACTGACCAAGCGTGAGAAGGAAGCCAAGCGTAAACAGCGCTCAGTCACCTTCAAGGAAGTTCGCATCAAGCCGAAGATCGGCGTTGGCGACTTCGACACGAAGGTCAGGCGGGCAATCGAGTTTCTGGAAGAGGGCGACCGAGTCAAGATCGCCGTCCAATTCCGGGGCCGCGAGTTGACCCACCCTCAGATCGGGCGCGATCTTCTGGACAAGTTCGCGGAACAGATCAAAGAACACGGCGTGGTCGAGCGGCCTCCGCTGCTCGAGGGCAAGTCGATGCACATCAGCGTCGCCTCTACCCACAAGCCGAAGGTCCACGAGCCGACCCCGTCGGCCGCGGCCAAGGCCCATGCCAGAACCGCCGACGAAGAGCCGGGCCCCGACGAAGCGTCGGGCCGAGCCGACGAAGCGTCGGCCAAGATCGAAGCCGCGCAAGAAGCGAGTAGCGAGGAGACGCCGGCGGTACCGGCGCCGCCGAGACCCGAGCCGGAAACCGGCGCGGCGTCGACTGGAGTGTGAAACCGTGCCGAAGATGAAGAGCCACAAAGGGGCCGCCAAGCGGATTGGCGTGACCGGTAGTGGCAAGGCCGTCCGAGTGAAGTCGTGGCGCGGCCACCACCTCGAGCTCAAGTCGTCGCGGCGCACGCGCCGCTATGACGGCAAGGCGATCGTGACCGGCGAGTCGATCAAGCAGGTCCGCCGCCTCCTGCCGTACCTGGGAGTCTGATCCTCGATGTCACGCGTCAAGCGGGGCGTTACCGCCCATCACCGTCACAAGCGCCTGCTCAACGACGCCGAGGGCCGTACCGGCACCAACTCGCGGCTCATCCGTCGAGCCCATGAGTCGGCGCTGCACGCTCTCGCATACGCGACGCGAGACCGCAAGCAGCGCAAGCGCCAGATGCGACAGCTGTGGATCATCCGTATCAACGCCGCTGCCCGTCAGAACGGCATGAGCTACGGGAAGCTGATCTCAGCCCTCAAGGCCGCGCAGATTGAGCTGGATCGCAAGATCCTGGCCGACATCGCCATCCGCGACGCGTCGACCTTTGCGCAGATCGTCGCGGTCGCCAAGGCGGCCTAGCCACCCGAATCGGCCGGAGACGGCCAGAGCGCTTCACACGAGCCCTCGACTCGTCACCGTCCGACAGGACGCCCCACGTCGAGGGTTCTAGATTCTCGGAGCAGCGAATCGGCGGGCGCGGCCCGCGACCAAGTGAGGAACGGCAGGGTGGACTTCGAAAGCCTGAGCGCCGATCTGCGGAGCCTTCAGGAACGCGCGCTGAAGGAGGTGGCGGGCGCGGCCGATCCGGCGTCCCTCGAGGCGCTGCAGATTCAGTACCTGGGCAAGAAGGGCGAACTGACGGCCGTCCTGCGCGGCATCGGGGCGCTGCCTGCCGAGGATCGGCCGCGTGTCGGAGCCATCGCCAACGAAGTGGGGGAGGCCGTCAAGGGCGGACTCGCGACTCGCACCGAGGAGATCCACTCCCAGGTCCAGGCGCAGCGCCTCTCCGCTGAGGGCGTCGACGTCACGCTTCCCGGCCGCCCGATCCGACGTGGAACGCTGCACCCAATCCCGGAGACGGTTGAAGCCATCGCCGAGGTGTTCGAGCAGTTCGGCTTCGTGGTCTACGAAGGGCCCGAGGTCGAGGACGACATGACCAACTTCCAGATGCTCAACATGCCCCCCGACCATCCCGCCCGAGACCTCTGGGACACGCTCTACGTCGACATCCCCGGGCATCTGCTGCGGACGCACACGAGCCCAGGCCAGATGCGTGTGATGCAGACGGACAAGCCGCCGATCCGAGCGCTCCTGCCGGGCCGCTGCTTCCGCTACGAGGCAGTAGACGCCAGCCACGGCTTCGAGTTCTTCCAGGTTGAAGGTTTGATGGTGGACGAGGGGACGTCCATGGCGGACCTGAAGGGGCTACTGGACGAGTTCGCTCACGCCCTGTTCGGGCCACGAAAGACCAGGTTTCGCCCCGGCTACTACCCGTTCACCGAGCCGTCGGTCGCGTTTGACGTGGAATGCGTCGTCTGCGGCGGAGTCGGCTGTCCGGCCTGTTCGAAGTCCGGCTGGATGACGATCCTCGGCGCTGGCATGGTCCACCCGGTCGTGCTCCAGTACGGCGGCATCGACCCGGAGCGCTATCAGGGCTTCGCCTTCGGAATGGGCGTCGAGCGCATCAGCAACCTGCGTCACGCCGTGCCGGACCTGCGCTACTACCTCGAGAACGACCTGCGGTTCCTGGAGCAGTTCCGATGAGAGTCCCGCTGAGCTGGCTGCGCGAGTACGTCGACATCCAGCAGACACCCGAACAACTCGCCGAGCGCCTGACCCTGCTCGGCATGGAAGTGAAGGGCATCGAGAAGTGGGGCGCCGACTGGCGTTCCGTCGTCGTCGGCGAATTGCTGACCGTCGAGAAGCACCCGTATGCCGACCGTCTCCACCTGACCACCGTCAACGTCGGTTCGGGCGAGCCGCTCCACATCGTGTGCGGCGCCAACAACATCGCTCCCGGCCAACGCGTGCCGGTGGCACTGCCCGGTGCCGTACTGCCGGGAGATCGCCGCATCGAGCGGACCGAGAAGATGGGCATCACCTCGGAGGGGATGCTCTGCTCCGGCGACGAGCTGAAGATCACGACCGACGCTGAGGGGATCCTCATCCTGCCGCCGACGACGCCGCTCGGCCGCGACCTGTCGGATCTGTACGGCGACGTGGTTCTGGACGTGGACGTCAAGCCGAACCGGGGCGACGCCCTGTGTCTCATCGGCCTGGCCCGCGAAGTCGCCGCGGCCACTGGAGCCACCGTCCGCTGGCCGGAGATCACGGTCGAGGAGACAGGCGCTCCCGTCACCGACCGCCTAAGGGTGGAGATCCGCGAGCCGGTGCTGTGCCCTCGCTTTGTCGGCCGTTGGATCAGCGGCGCGAAGATGGGCAGTTCCCCGGACACGATCCAGATGCGGCTTCAGGCCGCCGGAATGCGGCCCATCAGCAACGTCGTCGACGCGTCCAACTACGTGATGCTGGAGCTGGGTAAGCCGACTCATACGTTCAACGGAGCCGCGGTGCACGACGGCACCATCATCGTCCGCCTGGCCGCGAAGGGAGAACGGCTCGAAACGCTCGATCACATCGAGCGCGAGCTGACGCCGGACACGCTGATCATCGCCGACCCGAAGGGGCCGATCGGCATCGCAGGCGTAATGGGCGGCTTCGCGAGCGAGATCACCGACGAAACGACCGAGATCGCTATCGAGTCGGCTATCTTCGACCCGGTCAGCATCCGCCGAACCGGCCACCGATACGCCCTTCGATCCGAAGCGAGTCTTCGCTTCGAGAAAGGCCAGGAGTATCGACTCGCCCGAATCGGCGCCGATCGCGTCGCCCAACTGACCCTTGCCTGGGCGGGCGGCTCGTGCGCCAGTGGCCGGATAGACACCGCCCCTGACGAACCGGCTCCTGCTCGACTGGCGTTCCGGCCGGCTCGGGTCGACAAGCTCCTGGGGGACCAGATTGCCGTCGCCGATCAGCGCGATCTGCTAAAGCGCGTCGGCATCGAGACGGAGGCAGCACCGGCCCGAGCCCGCATCACCGTCGCCGTCGAGCCCAAGCCGCTCGTCGTAGACCCAGGCTCGGAGGAAGTGGTCGTGGCAGTGGTGCCCACCTGGCGCCGCGACCTGGCCATCGAGGCGGACGTGGCCGAGGAAGTCGCCCGTGTTCGCGGCTATGAGACCACGCCAGCGCATCTTCCCGACACTCTGATGCCGGCCTACCGTCCCTCGCCGCTCAAGGTACGAGAGGCCATTCGGGAGACCCTGGCGGGTGCGGGTCTGACCGAAGTTGTGACGCACGCGCTGGTGTCGCCGGAGGACGAGGCGCGGCTCCAGTGGCCGGACGACGATGGAGTGACCGTGGCGGATCCGGCACAAGGGGCTCCAATCACAGTTACCAACCCTCTTTCCAGCCAGCACTCCGTGCTGCGCCGGCACCTGCCGGGGAGCCTGCTGAACGTGCTGGCGCTCAACGAGCGTCAGGGACGCGAGGACGTGGCCGTATTCGAGATCGGCAAGGGCTACGGAAGGGTCGGGGAAAGCCCGCGCGAGTGGACCAGGCTTGCGCTGCTGATCGCCGGCAACGGCGAGCCGCCCGCGTGGAATCGTCCGGCTCGCGGCTACGACCTCGACGACGCCAAGGGCATCGTGGAGTTGCTCTGCCACAGGCTTGGTCTGCCTGCGCCCAGATACGAGCCGGACACTCGCGGCTACCCACTTCATCCGGGCCGTGCCCTCGTCGCCGAAGCCACCAGCGAAAGCGAAACGCTGGCCGGCCGAGTGGCAGAGCTGCACCCGGACGCCATCGAGGCATGGGAGTTGCGGCCCCAACGCGTCATCGTTGCCGAGTTGGCGATCCGCGGCCTGGACTTTGCCAAGCCCAGATCGATCCATGTCGACCAGGTCGGCCGATTCCCGGTCGTCGAGCGCGATCTGGCGGTAATCGTCGGCGAGTCTCGATGGCAGGTCGAGGTGGATTCCTCAATCCGCCGCCACGCGGGCAAGCTCCTGCGCGATGGCCGTCTGTTCGACCTGTATCGCGGCGCACCCCTGGCAGCCGACGAGAAGAGCCTCGCCTACCGCCTCGTCTTCGGGACGAACGACCGGACGCTTACCGAAGCTGAAGTCGATGCGGCAATGGCGGCGATCCGGGGCGGCCTCGAGGCGGACCTGGGCGCCCATATCCGAAGTTAGCCCGCGCATGGTCCTAGCCGACTCGGTGCGTTGATACCGTCGCGCCGGCGCTGCTAACCTACCCGGGAGCCCCCTGAGAAAGTTCGACCATCAGCCGCGGGCCCGACGGAGGAATTCGGTGGATATCATCGGAGCCATCAAAGGCGCACCCGTCGTAGATCTCGCGTTGTTGGTCGGGTTTGGCACCTTTTTCTTCCTCGGAGTGGCCCAGGGAGCGATCCGCAGATTGATCGGGATGGGCTCGATGCTGTTCGCGTTCATCGTCGCGGGCAACATGCGGGACTCCGCGGGCGACTTCCTGGCCGGCAACTGGACCCAGTTCGATCGCGGGTACAACCGGCTCCTCGCCTTCGTGATCATCTTCATCGTCGTTTCGGTCGCTTCCACCATCACGACCCAGGGCTTCTACAAGCGGACCGAGATCTCGGCCGAGCACCCCATCCTCGACGACGTCGTCGGTGGCCTCCTGGGTCTGGTTCAAGGCCTCATGCTGTTGCTCTTCGTGGTCATCATCCTGAACTCGTACGCTCTGCCACCGGCGCATTCCGGCGACGTGACGCAGTTGCGCGACGCCCAGCGCCTGATAGTCGACCAATCGCACATCTCCGAATGGGTCAAGCAGGTCCTGGCCCCAACGTTCCTTCACATCCTGAGCCCACTTCTGCCGAACGATCTCGTCTCGCTCTTCCATTGAGTCGGGCGCGCGAGGGTCGCCAGACAGATGGGCCGTTTCGGAGCTGCCACGGACCGACTTCCCCGCGACCTCCTGGCCGCCGACACTGAGGCCGCGGCGCGATCCCTTATCGGGGCGCGCTTGGTTAGAGGCCGTGGTCCAGAGGAGGTAGCCGGCCGAATTGTCGAGGTGGAGGCGTACGTCGGGCAGGCCGATCTCGCTTCTCACGCTCGATTCGGCCGGACACCGCGCAACGCGGCCATGTTCGGGCCCCCAGGAGTCGCCTACGTGTACCTTGTCTACGGCATGTATCACTGTCTGAACGTCGTCACTGAGGCCGAGGGCGCGCCAGCAGCGTTGCTGATTCGCGCCGTAGAGCCACTGGCGGGCGAGGATCGGATGCGTCGTGCCCGCCTCGCGTGGCTCGCGGCTCGGGCGCGCCGTGGCAAGGCAGTGGCGGAGGCGGCCCAGGGCCGTATCCAGGCCCTGTCGTCGGTTCGACTCGCCTCCGGTCCCGGCCTGGTCTGCGCCGCATTCTCGATCGACCGATCCGACGACGGGTGCGATCTCTGCGATCCGGCGTCCGAACTAAGGCTGGAGATCGCGGTCCGGGACGAGCCGTTGTCGATAGCGACCGGCCCGCGAGTGGGCATCGACTACTCGCCTGAACCGTGGCGCAGCCGTCCGTGGCGGTTCTTCGTCCCGGGCAGCGCGTCACTGTCGATCGCACCACGACCGGGCGTCAGGTGACGCGATGACGGCCGGACCCTCACAGACCCCCGCAGACCTCGGACCCGCCCCGAGTCCCGGCAGCGGCAGCCTCGACCCGCGCTCTCTGGCTCTGCTCGAGTACCCACTGGTCAGGGCCCGCCTAGCCGCAGCCACCGGATTCTCGCCGGGCCGCCATATCGCCGAGTCACTGGAGCCATCAACGGAGCCGGTAATCGTGGCCCGCGGTCTCGAGGAGACATCGCAGACTCGCACCTTCATCGCCGAGCATCCCGGCGCCGGCATCGGCGGCAGCAAGGACATCGGCCCGTGGGTCGAGCGGGCGGCGCGCGGCGGCCGGCTGGAGCCAGCTCACTTCCTCGACATAGCCGTCACGCTGGAGGCAGCGGCACGCCTCGGGGACGCCTTGAGCGGCGATCGTCGCCCGCTGCTGCGAGACCTCGCTCGCGACATCCACCCTCTGCCAAGCCTCCGGAACACGCTACAGCGCAGCTTTGACCCGACCGGCCAGTTGCTCGACACGGCCTCTCCTCGACTCGGAGGGCTCCGTCGCGCGGTCCGCGTCGCCTATGATCGCCTGCGGGTTCGCCTCGACCAGTTCGTTCACTCGGGCGAGCTGGCCGGTTCGCTGCAGGAGCCCATCGTTACGCTGCGTGGCGGTCGCTATGTCATCCCAATCCGGGCCGACGCCCGCGGCAAGGTGAAGGGCATCGTGCACGACGCCTCGGGCAGCGGCCAGACGCTGTTCGTGGAACCGCTCGTGGCCGTCGAGATGGGCAACGCATGGCGAGAGGCCCAGGTGGCGGAGCAGGCCGAGATCGAGCGCATCCTCGACGAACTTTCGACCGTGGTCGCCGGCCAGGCCGGTCCGCTTCGGGAGACCCTCGATGCCCTGGCCCGATTCGACTTCTGGTCGGCCAAGGCTCGCCTCGCCGAGGAGATGGACGGCATCCCGGCCGAGATCGCGGATCGGTCGGAGATCGTGCTCCTGGGAGCGCGCCATCCGGGTCTGTCCGGGCGGGTCGTCCCGGTCGACATCCGCCTCGGCGGCGACTACACGGCGCTCTTGATTACCGGCCCGAACACCGGCGGCAAGACCGTGGCGCTGCGAACCCTGGGGCTCCTGGGTCTGATGCACCAGTCGGGGCTGCACATTCCGGCCGACACTGGCACGCGGCTGCCCGTGCTCGACGACATCTACGCCGATATCGGCGACGAGCAGTCCGTGGCCCAGTCGCTCTCCACCTTCAGCGGGCACATGCGCTCGATCGTCCGCGTGGTAGCGGCGGCGGGGCCGAACAAGCTGATCCTGCTCGACGAACTGGGCGCCGGCACTGACCCAACCGAAGGATCCGCGCTGGCGCAAGCCCTGCTGGATTACTTCATCCGATCGGGCGCCCTGATCGCCGCGACGACCCACTACGCCGAGCTGAAGCTGTATGCCCACACGACTCCTCAGGCGCGCAACGCTTCCGTCGAATTCGATGTCGAGACGCTGCGCCCGACCTACAAGCTGACAATCGGTCTGCCCGGCCAGAGCCAGGCCTTCGCCATCGCCGAGCGTCTGGGCCTGCCCGGTCCGATCGTGGCCGATGCTCGCTCGCGCCTGACCGACGAGCAGCAAGCATTCGAGGAGACCCTCGCCTCGATCAAGGCCACTCAGCTCGAGACGACCGACGCACTGGCCGAAGCGAGGCTCGCGGAGGGACGGGCCCGCACCGCCCTGGCGTCGGCCGAGGACGAGCGGCGGCGGGCCAAACGAGAGCGCGACGAGTCCGTCAAGACGGCACGCGACGAAGCGGAGCGCATGATCGCCGAGGTGAGTGCCGAGGTGCGGGGCATCCGGCGCAAACTCGAGCGCGAGACGGTAACCCAGAAGAGTCTCGACGAGGACCTGGCACGGGCGAACGCCCAGATGGAGCGTCTGCCGGCCTTGATCGATGCGGATCCGGTCCGCCGGAACCCCTCAGCCGAACCGATCCAGTGGCGCATCGGCATGCGGGCCCGTGCCGTAGCTGCCGGCGCGGAAGGGCGCATAGCGGCGCTCGAAAAGGGCGGCCGGCGCGCGACGCTCGAGGCCGGCGGGTTCCGAATCACGATCCCGGTGGAGGATCTGGAGCCGGCCGTCGGCGGCGATCCGGATACGGGACAGTATGCCTCGGAGACTGGGGCACGGGCCGTCTCTACGCGCGGCGACTCGAAACCTTCTTCTGCATCGCGACTACAGCTTGAGCGAGCCCGGACAGTGGCCACGTCCCTCGACCTGCGCGGAGCCACCGTCCAGGAAGCGCTCGAGGTCCTCGACCGCTACCTAGACGACGCGTCACTGGCCGGCCTGGATCAGGCCACGATCATCCACGGCATGGGTACGGGCGCGCTGCGGGACGCCGTTCGCGAACACGCCGGAGCACATCCGCTCGTCAAGTCGTGGCGGCCCGGCGGCCGGGGCGAGGGCGGCGACGGAGCTACGATCGTCGAGTTCTAGAGCGCCGCGGTCCGCCGTGGGATGCGACAATCGGCACCGAGGGCGCCGTCATGTGGCAGCGCCGCTCGCTGGAGGAGCGATTGACCTTGGCCACGAGCCAGACGGCCCGGATCGACATATCGGCGGCGCCTCGTCTCGTCGACGCGACGGGCTGGGAGCCATCCGCCTGGGACGATTTGGCCGTCCGCAGCCCGATGGGCGAGGCATTTCAGTCGCACGCCTGGGGTGAACTCAAGCGGGGCCTCGGCTGGACGCCTCTGCGGTACATCTTCGAACTCGAGGACCGCCCGGTCGCCGTCGTCTCCATCCAGGAGCGCCCCCTGCTGGGGCACCGTGCGGGCCCGTTCGGCCGCTACCGCATCCACTACGCTCCACGCGGCCCGGTCCTGCTCAGTGCGGATCCGCAGGCGGTCCAGGCGGCGCTCGCCGGATTGTGTCGGGTGGCCCGGGCCCGCCACTCGGCCACGCTCACCGTGGACCCGGCCTGGGAGGAGGGGAGTGGCTTCGAGGCGGCGCTGGGAGGGTCTGGCTTCCATCGAGCGGCCCGAGACGTCCAGGTGTCGAGAACGGCAATGATCGTGCCACTGGAGCCGTCTGAGGCGGCCCAGCGCGAGCTTCTCGGCCACACCACTTACGCCGACGTGGCCCGGGCCATCTCGTTGGGGGTTACCACCGAGCAGATCGACATGGCCGACGACGAGGCGAGAGAGCCGGCCCTGGCCGACTTCTACGAGATGCACGCGGCGACTGGCGAACGCGAGGGGTTCATAGTCCGCGACCGCGACTACGAACTCGAGCAGTGGCGCCGCCTCGGACAGGCCCGGGTCGCCGGCCTCTGGTTCGCCGGCGTGGCCGGGCGTCGGGACACGGGCGCGCTGCTGCTGCACAGCGGATCGCTCCTCGTCTACTTCGCGGCGGGATCGCGCGAAGACGCCGACATGCGCCGAACCCGAGCCAATCATCTGCTGCAGTGGCAGATCATCCGCTGGGCGGCCGAAGCCGGGTTCACGGGGTACGACATGGGCGGCGTCGACACCCAGTCGGCGCCGGGCGTACCGGCGGACGAGTCTCACCCGCTGTGGAATCTGTACCTGTTCAAGCGCCGCTTCGGCGGGCGGCCGGTGGTGCGGTTGCACGCCTACGAATACGCCCCTAACGCGCTGCTGGGCACGGCCTGGCGGCTGGCGCGACGGTTCCGATGAGCGACGACAGGCTGCCCGAACCCGGTTTGCCCCAGCCCAGGTCGCCCCGAATGGGCGGATGGCGGCCGCGCAACCTCCTTCCGGCCCGCTTCAAGACGTCGCCCCCGGCTGCCCCGACGCCCGATCCGGTAGTAACGCCGTCGATCCTGGTCCTGGCGACAGCTCCCGAACTGCCCGAGGAGTCCGAGGCGCCCCCGGAGCCCGCCCCGCCGCCCCCGACTCTTCAGCCCGACGAGGAGGAGTACGTCCCGTTCGTGCCAAGCGTTCCGCTCAAGATCACGTCGAGAGCGTCGGCGCTGGCGACCCCCGACGTCGGTGGCGACGTCGTCCTCGCCGCGGACGGCGCCTCCACAGATATGGCGACCAGTTCGATGGGGCGACTCGGAGGCAGGGCGATCGCCATGGCCGGGCTGGTTGTCGTGGCGGGGGTGGTTCTGTCCCGGGTGCTCGGATGGGGCCGCACGGCTGTCTTCGCGGCCGAGTTCGGGAGCAGCCGCGACCTCGACGCCTTCTTCTCGGCTTTCCGCATACCCGACACGCTCTTTCAGCTGGTGGCGGCCGGCGCCATCGGCTCGGCGCTCGTTCCGGTCGCTTCCGAACTCATTGCGCGCGGCGAGGATCTCCGGGCCAGAAGACTCATCTCGACCATCGCCAACCTCATGATCGTGATCGTTGCCCCGCTGGCCGCGATTACGTGGCTCCTTGCGCCGGCTCTGGTCCCGATCGTGACACCCGGCTTCACGCCGTCCGAGATGAACACGACCGTCGACCTGACGCGGTTGATGCTCCTGTCGCCGATCCTGCTAGCGGTCGGGGCAGTGATGGCCGCCGGCCTCAACTCCCTGGGCATATTCGGTGCGCCCGCCTTCGCCCCCAATGTCTACAACCTGGTAATCATCGCCGCCGCGATCGTCCTCACGCCATTCATGGGCATCTCGGCGCTGGCTGTGGGCGTGGTTCTGGGCGCCGCGGGTCACGTACTCACACAAGCGATGCAGTTCCGCTCGAATCACCTCTACCAGCCGGCCATCGATCTGCACGACCCGGCGGTCCGCGAGACCCTGCTCCTCATGGGACCGCGCGCGCTCGGTCTGGGCGCGACCCAGCTTGTCTTCCTCGTCTACACGATGTTCACGTCAACCCTTCCGAACGGCGATGTCACCACCTTCAACCTGGCCTTCATCGCGCTCCAGATCCCAGTCGGCTTGATCGGTGTTCCGCTGGGGATAGTGCTGCTGCCGCCGCTCTCGCAGGCCTTCGCCCTGGGCCAGCACGACCGATTCAGGCGCCTCGTCGACCAGTCGCTGCGACTCCTCCTCTTCGTCGTCGTGCCGGTCACCGGTCTGATGGTGGCGCTCGCGACACCGACCATCGCCTTGCTCTACCAGTACGGCAAGCTCGACGCAACCGCGTCCGCAGCGATGGTCCCGGTCTACCTGGTCTTCCTTGCGGGCCTGATCGCTCATGTGATGATCGCGCTTCTGGCCCCGATCTTCTACGCCGGCAAGGATACCCGGACGCCCGTCTCTGCCGCCCTCGTGGCAGTGGCAGTGGACATCGGCGCCGCGATCGTCCTCTTCCCGTTCCTGCACCTCCAGGGCCTGGCGCTGGCCATAGGCCTGGGTGCGTGGGTGGAGGTTCTCATGCTCGTGACGAGGCTGGAGCGCCGGATCGGCTTCGACCTGCGGCCGCTGGCCCGCCACTCCGTCTCGTTCGCCGGGGGCGCGATCGTGGCCTCCGCGGCCGCGTTCCTGACGGCCAGGTTCATGGAGCAGGACTCGGCGGGAACGGCTACGTTCGCGGGTCGGCTCGAGATGCTGGCTCCGGCCGGCCTCGTCGGGCTGGCCATCTACGCGGCCTG
>Ga0182011_10002839_pt1 | contig 14448 bp, 16 predicted proteins | sample 711E1DmetaG_FD_120481 | JGI IMG/M metagenome (GOLD analysis project Ga0182011, IMG submission 120481) | Permafrost microbial communities from Stordalen Mire, Sweden - 711E1D metaG | ecosystem: Environmental > Terrestrial > Soil > Wetlands > Permafrost | place: Sweden: Stordalen | collected... | reverse complement strand
GCGGCCACGGGTACCCAGGAAGTGGACGCGCTGGTAAGGGACCAACTGCGTACTGCAAGTGAAGATGGACTGGCCGCTGGGGAAGTCGAGAATCGCCGAGGTGAGCCGGTCGGTGTGCATCTGAGAATCGCGGTCGATGAGGCCGACGACCCGCGTAGGCTGCTTTCCGAATGCATAGCGCGATGCGTGGACGAGGTAGCAGCCGATGTCCAGGAGAGCGCCTCCGCCGCACTCGACTTGATTGTTGATGCTGGACGGGTCCATCTCGAAGTAGCTGAAGAAGCCAACGATGGAGCGGAGTTCGCCGATGCGGCCCTCGGCGAGTAGTTCGCGGAGGCGAAGCCATTGGGGATAGCTGCGGATCATGAAGGCTTCGCCGATCTTGACTCCAGTACGCGAGCGAACCGCGAGGAGAGTTTCGGCTTCCGCAACGGTAAGACTGACAGGCTTCTCGCAGAGAACATGCTTACCGGCTTCGGCGGCTCTGACAGTCCAAGGGACGTGGAGATGATTGGGAAGAGGATTGTAGATAGCGTCGATATCAGGATCGGCGAGAAGTCCTTCGTACGAGCCGTACGCCGTGGGAATGCCCAGGGCGGTGGCCGCCTGCTGCGCCTTCGCAAGACCGCGAGATGCGATGGCGGCGACGCTGGTGTATTGGCCCTGCTGCATGGCGGGGATGACTTTCCTGCCGATGCTGGCGGTGCTGAGAACTCCCCAGCGAAGCTTGTTGGACATATTTGGTTGTCCTCAATTTGTAAACTCGAGACCGATTTTGCAAGGGCGTTGCTCGCCTTCTTGAAACCGGCAAGCGGACATCTGGCTTGGGAACTCCGGCACAATACCCATCGCATGGCCGCGACTCGGAAACTGACCCATAGCAGCGTATCCGGCTCTGTTGGCATTTTGAGGGCAACAGAGCCAGATTGGTTCTCGCTGCGCGAACTCGTGCCGATGACGAACCGGCACCTCACGTCCTGACGCAACATGCGTTCATACGTTCGTTGATCCCTTGGAGGGGAACGACTTCGACAGTCGCATTCCCTTTCGGAGATAAACTAACAACAGATCGTTAGAACTGCAATTTGAGCGCAAGCTGGCCGATCCGCGCATCTGCCGCCGCCGACGCCTGTCCAAATTCCGGAGAATTGAAGTTTCCAGTGCTGCTTGCGACCGCTTGGAACTGTGTGTGGTTGAACACATTAAAGAACTCGGCGCGGAACTGTAGCGTGCATCTCTCAGAGAACTTCGTGTTCTTCGAGAGTGCCACGTTGAAGTTATTGAGTCCTGGGCCTGAAAAGAATCGGCGGCCCGCCGTTCCCAACTGCCCAATTGGCTCCGCAGAGAACCCGCTTGTGTCAAAGTAGAGGTTGCCAGGCTTCCGCGGATTCAGTTTCTTGACGGAGCCGCCGGAGTAGTTTGGCGTGTCGATTCCAAGCGGTAGAGGACCTGAAGTGTCGGTCCCGAGCAGCGAGTGATCGTCATTCTCAAAGATGTAGACCGGAATGCCCTGCGAGAAGGTTGTGATGCCGCTAAATTGCCAGCCATCCACAAGTTTCTTGGGGCCTCCCAGTTTGCCAGTCGGCAGGTTGTAGCTGTAACTGACCACAAAGTTCTGGGGTATGTTGAAGGCGGATAGACCGCGGGTGAGGGCGGGTTTGATCGGATTCACCTGTTCTCCGAAGGAAGACGAATCATCCAATGATTTGCTGTAGGTGTAGCCCAACAAAAGCTGCAACGGACCGCTGTGGTGCTGGAGATTTACCTGAAAGGAATTGTAGGAAGACGTTCCGATGGTGGAGAAGAGCGCATCACTGCCAAAGTTGGCGCCAAACGGAGAGCGTAAGCTGTTAGGTTCGGAATTCGGTCCGCAGGCTGGGTTACTTGGATTCAGACTGTAAATGGCAAGGCAAGCGGACTGGTTTACCGGATTTGCCTCCTGAGCTACGAGCAATCGATGACCCTGCGTTCCCACGTAGCTAACGGTCAACAAGTCGGCTGCTGAGATCTGGCGCTGAATGGATAGTTCGTACTGCTCTGCATACGGTACACGATTGTTCCGATTGAAGCCCGGTGAGTCTGAGATTGTGCCGAAGGCGCTCGCCGGGACGTTTGGATCGGGGTTCGAGGGGGAAACATTGTTGGGGGGGAAGCTGTATGGGAACGGACTTGGGGTGAACGCCCCCGTGGCTCGGTCTTGATATGGCGAAGCAAAGGACGTACGATTTGCCGAGTAGTAATCTCCGTAGGGCGCGTCGCCGATGACGCTGAAGTCATAGCCACCTTCAAATGCGGTGTAGAACATTCCGTAACCGAGACGAATGCTGGTCTGCCCTGAATTGCCAAGGAGCTTGCTAAGAGGTCCCGAACTGGCCGATGGTGCGTAGGCCAATCCTAGACGCGGTGAAAAATTATCGTACCGGATCGGAGCGATCGTTCGCGCTATTCCGGGATCGCCCGGAACCACCCATCCGGTGGGCGAGTTGGGGAATACAACCGATTGCTCGCCCGGCACCAGCGTCTCAAATTTGTTGTGCTTCTCCCACCATGGAGTAATGACATCCCATCGCACTCCATAGTTTAGAGTCAGGTTGGGGCGGACGCGCCAGCTATCCTGCGCAAACGCTCCGAGATAGTAGCTGCGAGTGTTGGCGGCGGGCGTCTGCCCCTGGTTGAAAACGGCCGGAGCACCGACCAAAAAGTCGGCAAAATCGACGCCGGTCTCAAGCGCCTGGTTGAATTCAAAATAGCCGTTTTCAACGTTCTGAAGTATTTCCGCCAACTGAGTGAAGTGGTACGCTGCTCCAAACTTCAGGGAGTGGGTTCCTATCAGTCGGCTGTAGTTGTCAGACGCCTGAAAAGTGTTTTCCACGAGGCCAAGGATGCGGCTCGGCACTCCGATATTGAAATCTTCAAAGTCGATCTCCGGAATGCCTTCCGTCGCCGAGTCGAGCGGAGTGATGGCGCCAGGGGCGCTACCCGTGGCGAAACCGAGTCCGCCGAGCGTCGCGGTTATGCTGCCCTTGGGGTTGTTCAGAGAGTCGTTGAGGCGGAGATAGCCAATACGAGCTTCATTAACCGCGGTGCTTCCCATGGTCTTCGTGTCCCCGATGTCTATGGCCTGCGTGCGTCCCTTAGTCGTCGCACTGAAGCCCGGCACGGTCGCGACAGGATACGGGTTTAACAGCGAGAACTGGTCGAAGAAATAGTAGCCAAACAACGAACCCATCCGGGTGTTGGCATCCAAGCGGCCGCTGAACTTGTCGTCCCTCAACCTCTGCGAGTCTGCCGAGGTGGAGAAGTGGCCTTGGCCGTCGCCTAGCGGAATTGCGCCTAAGGCCAGGATATTCGTTGAGATGGGCGAGATCGCGCTGGTTGGAATATAAGCATTCGGGAATACACAACCCGTATTGGTGGTACAACCGGGGCTGTAATACGGTTCACCCGCTGTCACGCCGTACCCCAGTTCGCCGCTAAGCGTATTTGCCCACGCACTGCCCTGAACAGTGCTCGCACTCATCGCCGATTCCAATGTTGGGGCGGAGAAATCGCCGCTACGCTCTGCTGCCGTTGGAACCGCCACCAAGCCGGTCGATTTACCCACCACATTCCGGTTCCCCTGATAATCGGAGAAGAAGAAGACCTTACCCTTCCTGATCGGGCCGCCAACGGTCCCACCAAATTCGTTCTGCTGGAATGCACCCCGAGCGCCCTGGTCGAAATAGTTCGCGGCATCGAAGTCCGTGTTACGGAGGAAGTCAAACACATTGCCGTGCAGTCCATTGGTGCCGGCTTTGGTAACGACATTGATTTGGCCGCCGGCGAAGTTGCCGTATTCCGAGTCGAAGTTGTTCGTGATGATGCGGAACTCGCTGACGGAATCCAGATTGGGGACGGCAGCAGTTCCGGAATATGCGAACTCCTGCACGGATATACCATTGAGCAAGTAGCCATTCGCAGACTCCCGCATGCCATCTACGGACTGGTTGCCGGCGTTCTGGTCACCCGAAACCAGCGGAATCTGAACTCCGCCACTTTGAAACTGGTTCGCCGAGGAGGAGCCACCTCCGACTACAGAGCTGGTATTCGCCACTCCCGGCTGCAACGCCAGCAGGTCGGTATAACTGCGGCCATTGAGCGGGACTGAAGTCATCTTCTGGCCTTCGATGACTTCACCCAGTTGGGTTGAGGTCGTTTCCACATGGAGCGCTTCGCCGGAAACGGTGACAACTTCATCGGTGTGACCAATTTGCAGGGAAGCGTCTAGCGTGACGACATCATTGACATTGAGTACGATGCCGGTCTGCCTGAAGGCCTTGAAGCCGCGTACGTTGATGGTCACTTCATAGTTGCCGGGTTGCAGCGCCGGAAAAGTGTAGAAGCCCTGATCGTTGGTGGATACGACTTGCAAGATATGCGTCTCGGTGTTGGCGACCGTCACCTGAGCGCCGGCTACTACCGCTCCGGTCGGGTCTTTTATGGTCCCCAGGATGCTTGCCGTCACACCGGCCAAGGCGCTCTTGTTCAAACCGAAGATCAGGACCAGAAGGACAACCGCCACCCCAAATCGCCGACACAATAATCGAGGACTAAGCGGACTCGATTGCGCAGATTCTTTTGAAAGATACAATTGCTGGGAACGATTCATGAAATGTCTCCTGTGGAATGTGAGTTCGGCTGACGGACCGTATACCAAAGCTGCAGCGACATCTTCAATTCGAGTTCAGCGTTCGCACCCCGGCTCTGCCGGAGGGTACTTACTCGACCAAAGCCTAGTGAAATCATGTGAAACCTTCAAAACCTTTTAAATACCAGAACTAGCGAGTTTCACGTAGTCAATGGAAAATGTCAAGACAAATTTCTGTTTTCTGTTTGTTCAAAAACTTCTGTTCTCGGCCCGTGTCGAGAGGGGATTGTAAACAAAAACCTTCCGTTACGGCATTCTTCCTGCCGCAAACCACAGAAAAAGGCTATGAAAGAGATCAAAGCATACCTCGAAGCGCGGAAGCGTGGTAACCGCTGAGGGCAAACGCCACGGCTTGGGGACATTCAGCCAGCCGGCTGGTTCTCCACCACTACTTTTGGAGAGATCCCTGAGCAGGTCCACATCCACTCCGTGTTCCAGCGCCACGAAATAGGCGAACAGCTAAAGCGGAACCACCTCAGAAATGGGCAGCAGACCGGTCGGACATTGCAACAATCGCTCACCAGTTCCGCCACCTCTCCATCGTTTACGTTGGCGATGGTGATCACCTTTGCCCCTTACGCTTTCATATCGCGCAGCAGTTGCAGCGCATTCTCACGGTGCAAGACCGAGGCATCGAGCCCGTGGTCGACTGTGGCCAGGACCACCAGGGCACACAGTCGTCGACCAGTGCTCTCGGCCCATGTCTCAGTTGGCCCGTTTGTACCCCTCGGCCTGGACATACGTTGGGATGGCGAAGATCCTTGCTTCCGCGGCAACTGTACTCGCTGGAATACTCGAGAGTCGACGGCTAGACCGCACAGATCTTCGAGAAAGATCTTCGCGGGCAGGCCGCTATGGAGACTGGAGCCGCTAGCGCCGATCTATAAGGAAGGGTTGACAACCCGCACCATTTCAGTTTTCCTCCACCACTTCTGAGCCGATCGCCTTGCAGGCGGTCAGCTTCCAGCATCCGTTTCCCTGGGATGCAGGTGAGGGAGCCAGCGGTCAGGCTTGCAAAGGGAAGTCGAAGCCACTCGCAGCTTGAAGATGCCAGACGCGAAGCGTTTCGGTCGGATTCATCCGCATTGGCGACTTTCAGTCGCAACCGAACCTACCGACTTTAAGTCGATTGGTCGTTTAGCCACTCGGATCTTGATCGGGCGGTTCTTAGGAGTGCGATATTTCTCGATATACGATCCTTGACAACTGTTCAGGCTCGGTGATGGGAATGACAGTAAATCCCGCTTGCTGTGCACTCGTGATACCAGCATCTGAGTCTTCGAAAACGAGGCCCGCCCTGATGCCTAGCCGATTTCCTAGCAGGAGGTATGGGTCGGGCGCTGGCTTGTGACACTCCACATCCTCGCCGAATACCGAAGCTTCAAAGCACTGATAGATTCCTGCGGCGCGAAGGACTGGTTGAACGTCAGACTCTGCGGAACTAGTGACAAGGCCTAGACGATAGCCCTTGAGAGAGCGCAACATCTCAATTGTCGCTACAGCGATTGGCGGTTCATTAACGCACAGATCTCGCATGATTCGCTTGCGGAGCGCGAACTGTTCCTCTACTCCGAAAAGTGTCAAAGGAGTTTGTGCAAGTTGTCGCAGTTTGGCGAGCATACGGGCATTCTGTACACCACGGCCAAACTCGCAATATTGATCCCAGGTGAAGCGAATGCCCAGAGGTTCCAAGATCTCTGCCCATATTCGCCAATAGATTGGTTCCGTATTGGCGATTACTCCATCGTAGTCAAAGATCAACGTCTCGATCCGACTCCGGGGGATCATTTAGAAAGACCTCTCATGCGCAGTTTAACAGTATCCGACTGACCTACCCCCAGTGTGCCGGGTTCGGGAGCCATGTTGAAGTATAGGCATGATGGAAGAGCGCAGCGGACGGCGAGGTTCTCTTCGGCGCGAAGTTTTTCCGCGAGATGAGAATCGTTGAAACCCTGATACTTGCCACGGGCCAAGCTCAAGATCAACTGCTTTTGGCGGAACGGAAACGGCCCAAGGCATGGAGCGTCCGCGATTGCCATGCTGGACCCAGACGACAGAATCGGGCTGATAGCGGCGTTTAAGATGCTGCACTTAGCGCTTACTCAGTTACAGCAGGCGGGAGGCATTCGCGTACGCTCTGCCTACCGCCCGCTGCATTCTCAAGTCACCATCCTCACACGGGTGACAAAGTCTCGTCGCAGTTAAGGGGTGAATTCTCTTGGAGCATCTACAATTGGACGAAACGGCTCGTTGACTCATTCCGTTGAAGTCTGCTATTATCACCGCGCTCTAGTAAATCGGAGTAATTCGAAGATAAATGGAGGAATTCAAAATGAAACGATTAAAATATGCCGTGCATGCTTATGCCTGGACTCCCAGTTGGAGCAACCGAACTCTCGATTTAATCGATCGCGCCAAACTCTTAGGTTTCGATGTGATCGAAATTCCACTCATGGAATTGGAATTAGTGGATGCTGCGGCCATCCGCAATCGCGCGGCGGAGGTAGGCATCGATCTGTGCACCTCGACTGCCTGCTCAATAGCAAACGATCCCACTGGCGACGACCAAGCCATTCGTCAGCGCGGCGTAAAGTACCTGATGAACTGCATTAAGGCGACAGCAGATATGGGTGCTACTGTGTTTACCGGTGTAACCTACTCGGCTATCGGCCGCCGGATCGCAGAGATACCTGGGGAAGAGTATTGGGAGCATGCCGCCAAGGCTCTCAAGGAGGCTGCCCGCTTTGCTAGTGATCAGGGCGTCGTTGTCGGAATCGAGCCCATCAACCGCTACGAGAGCTTCCTCATCAATACCTGCGAACAGGGGATAAGACTTCGGGAGATGATCGGTGAACGGAATGTCGCCCTGCATCTGGATGCGTATCACATGAATATCGAGGAAGCCGACTTTTATGAACCAACGCGAAAGGCTGCGCCCTTTTTGTGCCATTACCACCTGAGCGAAAGCCATCGCGGTACGCCGGGAACGGGTCAGGTTAACTGGGAAGAAATCTATCGAGCACTTGCCAGTGTTGGCTACTCGGGCTTGGTCGGCATGGAATCCTTCTGCGAAGTTTCCGGGGCAATGGCGGCGGCTACATGCATCTGGCGTAAGATGGCCAACTCGAGTGATGAACTTCTTACACAAGGGCTATCGTTCTTGAAAGGCCTGGAAGCCAAGCACTATGAAATCTTGTGCGTAATGAAAGGTGAAAAGCAGATGAGAAAGATCAAAGTGGGAATTCTCAGCGGAACGGTGTCACGGCCGGGGTAAAAGGGGACCCACCTTGGCCGCGAGCAGGGATGAGCCGGACCCGCTGAACGGATCGACCAGAAGGCGTGCTGGCGCGGAGAATGTGCCCATCTCTGTCCGAATGAAATCTCCGGGATTGGGCTGCAGCCAGGGTGCTACAAATACTTGGATCGTTGTAAGGCCCACCAACCTAAAGCTACCCCCACAAACTTAGGTTGCACGCGCAACAAGCGATTTTAAGAAATTGCGCGTGTCTCGCTTTATTCTGTGCCCAGCAGAATGCCGCAACGGGCTGAGCCGACGTTTTTGACCATTTTGAAGTAGATCCCAAAAAACATCGTGAAGCTTGTGCAGGTCGGACAGAAGTCGCCCTAACTCCCCAGTATTCGTCATGGCAACGAAGCCCTGATGTCCGTTCGCTCCCTGTGCGCGTACACCTTGTCCCTTAGCTGTTTGTAGCAACTCCCATACACCTTTCGTCGCGCGTCCACGAATGACTGCAGCCGCTTGAAATCAGAAGCGGTCGGGTCATGCACGTCACGCATGAAGTCGTCGATCCACTCGTGGGCATTTGCAGACTGGTTGCTCTTGCGTTTCCTCAGAGCGGCCTTCGAGAAGATGACGATGTTCAGTTCGGCGCGTTTAAGAAGCCGTTTGACGTTGTGGGAATGTTTGTGTGTATCGAAAATTCGGCCCAGCGCCATTAGAGAGTTGGCCTGAATAGAACCAATGGCTAAGTTCCAGAATCCGGCATCTTGGTTCAGGAGGTTATACACCAAATCGCCATGTCCACATCTTTGCCGAAAATCTGTAGCTCTCGGTCAAATTCAGTCTCTGGATCGGTTGTAGGTGGCATGGATAATCATAACTCCAGTTGGAAGTCCCCTCCAGACAGTTGATGTCAAACCACTCCTGCCCGGACAAGATTGTCCAACTCCCCTGACTTGTATACGAGTCAACCCAAATAGAGTGCAGCCCTCGAAACTGACGTCTACGGTTGATTGAAATCGAATCGTTCTGAGGGGTTGTTATCCGGCTGCTTCTGGCAGGGCATACTCAGAACATACGATCCGATTCCCTGCGTACTTGACCTCAACCACAGTATTGGTCAGATCTCTTGCGCCGATATGCTTGAGCGCCGCGCTGAAGAGTTCTCGCTGACGAAGAGGCGTCACACTGGGAACAGTAATGATCACTCCGGGATGCAACGGTTCTTGTCCATGGAGAGCAAGAAAGTCGGAACGATTGTTCGTTACAAACGTGTAATCCTGCGCGCGGATGGTGGCCATGAGCTCCCAGTCTTTCGAACTGCCGAGACCGAGATAGTTGACATGATCGGCTACGTGACCGGCTGCATGTGCCAGTTCAACCAGAGAAGTGTGCAGGCATTCATCGATCAAAAGTTTCACCGTGCCCCCGAAAGGGCACGGGCACGCCGGGTTGCATGAATCGGTTTTTGCTTCGCCCAAGGGCGAGAAACCGGACGCCCGCGGCGCGGAAAGGCTTGGACATAAAGAGGAGCGAGTTCGACTTTCTCTCGATCAAGAGCTGGGTAACCCTCTAGGATCTCTTCTGGCCTCGCCCCTTGAGTCAACATGTCAGCAATAAGTTCGACCGGAATGCGCGTCCCGCGATACACGGGCGTACCGCGCATAATCTCAGGATCAGAAATAACTATGTTCGCTGCACGCTCAAGTTTCTTCAGCTCCTGGTCGAGTTCCAGCCGCACCGATTTCACCTGAATTAGCAGGGCTGAACCCTCCGTAAGAACAACGGCGTCAATTCCGGGAGATGACTCAATTTTCTTAGCGATTGCTCGACGGGCGGCTATCGGCAATAGGCACACGCCCTCCGCTTCGAGGCGCAGATATAAAACCTGCTCGCGGCTCAACATTCGTTGTATCGAACGGCCAGTACGGAGCCGTCGCGGCCGAATGAGGCGGCGTTCGATAAGCTTATGAACGGCGGGCAGCGGCAAATTTGCAAGCGCCGAAGCCTGTGCCGGAGTATATTCGATGGTCTCCATGTAATTATTCTACCCCTAATAGGGCAGAATTAACAGCATTTGGCGACTTCGGCGTTAGTGCTGTTAGGGCCGGTAGGGCCTGGGCGGGAACAAACGGGTGATTCTGTATCCTAGAGCGCATGACGGTGCCTGTTTCCGATGATTTTCGGGACGCTAGGAATCGACCTTACCCATGGCAGCAACTCGGCTTTGCAGGCTAGGTTCTCTCAATGGCGTCAATGACTTAGAGGCAGCGCGCTTCGTTAGCGTACAACAATGCTGAAAATGGTCCCGCGTGGCCTCTTACATCGGGTTGAGACTCGGCCATGGGAATCGGCACGGTCAGGCGGGCCGCTGCGACACGCCCGGCACACCTTTTAGTCGGCAGCATTCTCCTCGCCCTTCTGATGCGGCTTCTCCTATCCGGCTTTAAGAATCACAGCGGCGGTGGCGAAAATCTTCTGTGCCGACTTCTCCGGGATGCTGGCTCCAGCTAACCAGTTCTGAATGTAGCCGCGTGCATATTCCTCGCCTTCCAATTCGAGCGACGCACAGCAGAGCAGAGCAACCGATTCCGCCTCGACTTCGCGCAAGCTGCGCGGGGTCTGTTCATCGTCGGACAGAGGGCCTTCTTCCGTGTGGCCTAAAACCACGTGTGCCAGTTCATGGAACATTGTTTTGTGAGGCAGGGCAGCCACGGGGTTGATGGCAATTTGCTTTCCGGGTGTTGCATATCCCTGGGCGTTGCCGTTCATCGTCGTAAACTCGACGCGAGTAATTCCAAGGCCGGAAAGCGCCCGCTCTGCATTCCAGTTCGGCGCGTTCGCGGCGGCAACGTCGTTGCCTTCCGTCTGCGACAGTACAAACCAGTTCGGACGGAACACGAAACGGGTAAAGCATTCGCTCTTGCGCGAGTCGTGCCTGTCGGCTGCATCGGCTGCCTCTTGGTTTGTTTCGTTGCGCTTCTTGCACGTGATAGGCATTACAAGGCTGATAGCTTTCTGTCCCTTCAGGACATGGCGGCCTAGTGCTTTCCAGCCGGGAAACGTGTTGATGGGGCCGGGTTGGATGCCGCACATTTCGCATTGAATGAGGGCGAGCATTGCATTTCCGAGCGAGTAGTTATGAAACAAGCTGTAAGCAGCAAGGATTTTGCCGGGTTTGGTCACGGCTTCGGTGAGAAGGTTTTCCCAATTGAGTTCAAGTTTCGTGTTGGTGGTTGTCATCGGTTCGGCTCCTGTGCCTTTGGTGGCATTGAAATAGAAACCATTTTTTGTTCTTTCGACAGGCCGGGTTTTTGCGCACCGAGAGGCGCTGTCAATCCCCGGAGCCCCGGAAGGGTGCCCGAAGCGAAGCGCGGAGCCGCGTTTTGTGCGGCGAGCACTAGAGCTGCAGGGCAGGGATTGACAGGAGGAGCCGAACGGAGCGCGATTGTGGCTGGTCGAAAGGACAAAAGGGACCGAAATCGAATCGCGGAGCGGCTAAGCGGAGCGATGTGCCGCTGGTTGTCCTGTTTCCAGCACAGATGCGGTATTCTTTAGTTGAGCCTGGACAGGCATAGAGCATGCCTTTCTGGGCTTGAGTTTTTTGATTGACAAAGTATACAGGCTGTGTATTCTTAGGATGGCTGACTACTCCATTTCCGAAGCGGCACGTCAGTTGGGAATTCAACGCCGAACGCTTTACAAATGGATTCGTGAAAAGCACGTTCCCGCCCCATCTACGCGTGTAGTAGCTGGGACACGACTCCGGTTCTGGACCGAAAAGCGTATGGCCAAACTAAGGCAGTACAAGGCTGCACGATTTTGGGGTAAGGGCAAGAGCAAGAAAAGCAAGAAGAGTTCCAAAGCGTAGCAAAAGTGAGGAAGCGGGACGCGCAGGTGCTTGAACACCGGGCGCGCCCCTGACCAAGCGTCGCACCGGAGGTGCAACGATGGCTGCAATAGAAGTTAACTGGTTCCTTTTCTGCACGCAAGCTTCGCACCGCGTGCGTTCTCCAGAAAGAATAGAGCCGTCTCATCTGTTCGAACATTCCCCGCCGTACGTATAGCCCACACGATTGTTGTCTCTGTTTGATCAGCTCATTCATATCGCCGGGATACGTGTGTCCGTGCGTCTCAGGTATTTCTTGTTCCGACAGTTCGCAATGAAGGAGGAGTGCGATGCAAAAGGTCCATCTCTACGAAGCAATTCTTTTGGTGAATCGAGGGATAGACGATGCAGTCCGGGGACTGGAACGGCTCAAACGCGCCAAGGACTCGGGCTTGAACGCGGCGTACTTCGACGAAAAACTGACCCTGTTTGAAATGCACCGCGCTGAGCTCAACGGCTGCTTCTGCAACAACGTCGAGGGCTACGAGCGTCGGGACGAAGGTCGTTTTGCTAAAAGACACCGCGAACACGAAAAGAGAATGTTGGATGAAGTGCGGGTCTATCAGGACGTGCAGGCGATTGAGGAAAGCCGACGCCTGGAGGGAAAAGCGCCCAGGGTGCGGTTCCTCAGTAGCGAAGAGCAACAGGCATGGGAGCAGCAGTACCCGAAACCGCCCAGCGACCTTACGAGCGAAGTACAGCGTCGCAAGGGAGAACAGGGATGAATCTCCGCCTCTTTCAGGAACTCGTGGAGTTGAACCTGGCGTTTGAGCAGGTTCTTCAACGTCTCCAACGCATGGAGAAGATGCGGCTCTTCCACGGTGACATAATCCGCTATGCCCGTGCGGACGTGGAAAGCGCACGCGTGGACGCCAACCGGGAATTCTTCGACAACTTCGAGGACATTGTCGAGAACGACGCAATTTGGGCCTACAAATTCCAACGCGAATACAACCGGAAGATCAAAGATCCGGACGACATCTATCTCGAACTCAAGGACTCCGAGGAGAGGCGTCAGAAAAAGGGATTGCCTCCGCGCCTGGTAATCCTGCCCGGCTGGGACATGTCCGACGAAGAACGCCACGACGAGGAGCAAGCGAAAAAGCGAAAGCGTACCGGGAACAAGCGTAAGAAAACAGCGAAGAAACGTGAATCGAACCACTCGAAGCCATCACGACGTACAACAGGCCATGCACAAACCAACGCCACGCCGACGCCGGAAAAGGGGGACGAAACCAATGACTAAACAGAAAGCACCGGAGACGCAAAAGGCCCGTTTACCCTCCCGCGGAAGCCGGTATCCCGGTGTCCACGGTAAGACAGTGGACTGGGCCGAACACGTTTTTGAGGAAGGCATGCTCTATGTCCGCGTCCGCTTCACCGACAAGACCGAGCTGTGCTGGGTTCTCCAGACGGCTCACGTGATCCTCGAAGCAGATCTGAGCGACTGGAAAACCGGGAACTGCAAGCAACTGAAGCTATTCGTAGAGAACGAAAGCGATTGGGGTGCGTGATGCACAGCAATATAGAGGGGAAGACACGGGGGAACGGAAAAGCCTTTCCGCCTCTTTGCAGAATTAGAACCGGACGGGGCGGCAGATTTGGGCGCCTATTTTGCACCTGGTAGCACGAGTGTTGGGTTTACCCCATAAAGGACGACAATAGCGCCACTTCTCGGGTAACGGGGAAATCAACCGGCAAGCGTTGGGTGGTCACCGCTTGCGTTGTAACAGTTCCCGAAAGTGTTGCTGCATAAAAGAGCTGTGCGGGTCTGGCTCGCATCCCAAATAGCCAATGGCTAAGGTTTGCGAAGGGCCGAAGAGAATCTGGTTTGCGACGAACGCGATCACACGTCCGCTACCGTCCTCGATGTACCAAGAGGCGGGGGACTCTCCGCTCACTGCGGGACGGAGCATCAAAGGAGCGGTCTCGTCGAAAGTCTGGCCCCTAACGATGTTGTCGTACCACGAAGCCTCACGGTTCGGCTTCCAGCCAACGAGCCCACCGGCACGTTCGACAAGCCCGAGCTTCCGTGATTGCCCTGGAAAAATATCGTCGACTACCGCGCACTCGCGGAGGTCCGACATTGTGACCTCGACCCTGTCCCATAGCCGGTAGCCTGCGGGAACGCCAATCTTGAGTTGTGCGCGCTGCATTTCCCTGTCGATCGCGTCGGCCTGTAACCAGTCCCAAGTCGCAAAGTCCGGCGTCGGACAGCCCTTCTTTGAACAGTCGTATTTGGCGTACGCCTCAATGACAGTTCTGCGCTTAATACCCCGCTCGCTCATTCTCATCTGCAACGCCCTCTACCTTCAGCCTGTCAAACCTTCAAAGCGTCACTCGGCCCACATTCAGAAGGTCGGCCAAGGGCCTGCTTGCCCCGCTGTCGGCGATCCTTAAGGAACGTCTGAACAAGTTCTGATTGCAACCGCTCGGCGCCGGAAGAAGGCGTCCAGCGGTTTTATATAGATCAAAAGATACACGGCCCGCCGCATCGGCTCCGTGGAAGCGATGCAGCGGTTTCGGGACACACTACGCCGCCGTCATCCCCAGCAGTGTCTTGCGCGCCAGAAACAGGTTTACCAGCGCGCACGTCGCAAACAGCCGGTTCGCGTTCTTTGCGATCCCCCG
>Ga0182011_10002836_pt1 | contig 14456 bp, 12 predicted proteins | sample 711E1DmetaG_FD_120481 | JGI IMG/M metagenome (GOLD analysis project Ga0182011, IMG submission 120481) | Permafrost microbial communities from Stordalen Mire, Sweden - 711E1D metaG | ecosystem: Environmental > Terrestrial > Soil > Wetlands > Permafrost | place: Sweden: Stordalen | collected... | reverse complement strand
TAATCCTTGCGTTTTGAGGGGGATACTGCTCCCAAAAAATCTTCAGAGAAGTTATGGAATGGCGTTTGTAGGCCTGACTATGGCGATACTTCAAGGTGTAATTGAATTTATGCGCACAAAATCCGTTCGAAGTTGTACGAGATGGATGACGAATGTGCAATTCCGTCCATGATCGAACGCATACGTACGAGGTCTGAATCTTCCATTTGTACAAAAATGTAATGCGAAGCGCGCAGATCTTTTCTGGAGGGAGCCTTCAGAACTCGCACACGATGCTCGTTGGCGACGACGACCGCAACGGCTGTCGGCGAGCCATAGCCCGCGAAGACAAAGCCCTGATCATCTCAGTCCTGCGCACAAATATGCAGCTGACTCAGAGATCGGAGTTTCCGCACGGATTTAGTCGGCGGCGCTTGTCGATTTCTTCTTTTCAACAATTCTGTAGTCTTTGTAACTAATTCCGTATTTCTGCATGCGGAGAGTTAGTATTCTGCGCGTGAGTCCCAGCTCCCGTGCCGCCTCCGTCATATTGCCGTCCTGGGTCTTCAGGGCGTCCACGATCATCTCGTATTCAATCGCGCCCAGCCTGGCGCCGAGACCGCCCTTCTGCACCGTTCCCGACAAGACCGGCGTCTGCAGCGAAGGAGGCAGATCGTAGCCGTGAATAACGCCGCCCTCGGAGAGAATCACGGCCCGCTCGATGACGTTCTCCAACTCTCGAACATTTCCCGGCCAGTGGTAGCTCATTAGCATGTTCAATGCCGGAGTTGAGATGCGCTTGACATCCTTTCCGCATTCCTTTGCATAGCGGGCAACAAAGAAATCGGCCAATGCGATCACATCGCTATCGCGATCGCGAAGAGGAGGAATCGTAATTGGAAACACGTTCAGCCGATAGTAAAGATCCTCGCGGAAGGTCCGCTCTTTTACCATCTCGGTCAGGTCGCGATTGGTTGCCGCGACAATGCGAATATCCACTTTGATAGGCTTATTGCTCCCTACCCTTTCAAGCGTCTTTTCCTGCAGTACGCGCAACAGCTTGGCCTGCGCGGGTAAGGGTAGATCACCCACCTCATCCAAAAAGATGGTTCCACCGTCCGCTTCCTCGAAGCGGCCCTTCCTGAAATTTGTCGCGCCGGTAAACGACCCTTTTTCGTGCCCAAACAACTCACTCTCGACAAGATTCTCAGGAATGGCCGCGCAGTTGAACTGGATGAGGGGAGCTTCTTGACCGAGGCCTGAATAATGAATTGCGTTGGCTACCAATTCCTTTCCAACGCCGCTTTCGCCCAGAATCAGCACTGTGGTCTTGGTATTGGCAACCTTCTCGATCAGGGAATAAACCTCAAGCATTCCCTTGCTGTTCCCGATGATGTTCGAAGGGCGAAACCTATCCTTGAGCGCATTCTGAAGGCGTCGGTTCTCATTCATCAGCGATACTTTTTCGACGTTCTCAATCAGGTAAAGTTCAACCGCCTGGGCCATCATGGAGGCGACAATGCCCATCAACTCCGTGTCGAGCTTAAGCAGGATATCGTTGTCGTACTTGCGCTCTGCGCTGATCGTTCCCAGCACCTTGTTTCCACGCTTGATGGGAACGCACAGAAACGACAGATCGTTATCCTCTTCCGTGTGGGTGCGCGTCATGTTCAAGAAGTCTTTGTCGTCTCCGATCCGGGGAACGACCATTGCTTGTCCGGTCTCCACTACCTTCCCGGTAATTCCCTCTCCGAATCGATAAATGCCGCGCGCTTCTTCCTCTTCCGTCAGGCCAAAGCTCTCATGGATGTAGATGGTTCCTGCTTGCCGATCGCAGAGGCTTACCGTGCCCCGCACGACACCCATGTATTTCTCCATGATTTGCAGTAGGATTTGAACCGTATGAGACAGGTCTGCGCTCTCCGCAATCACCTGGCTCATCTCGTGCAGAGAAGGCCATGTCTGGATGCGGCACTCGCCGGCAAGACAGCTCCAGTCGTCATTCCCTATGATTTTCATTCCTTGCCCTCAACTCGACCCAACTGATTTACCCGATAGTTCAAACTTCGCTCTGGATGATTCCCCCGACTGAGACACTTCAACTTCCTGCGCACGTGCGACCGTTTCTTGGTGGTGTCTATTCTGATGTAGTCAAACCATTAAGGGAGTAAGCTCGCCTGCCAGCGCGATATTGGCAGTTCACGAAAATCACTAAGTTCTTAAGCAGACGACATCTGCAACGAGCTATACCATCGGCGATAGGCCTCGATGAGAGCGCATTCTATTTCTGAAGATTTTGGAGGATGATGGAATACGCCGAGACGCATCGCCTGAAGGCCTTGCGCCTCGGCGCGCGGCATGGTGCCGCAACTCGACCGAAAGAGAGCTACTCCATGGGTAGACATAGATTAATTTAGCACGGAAACAACATGATCGTCAATGATTATGCGGTCTTCCCGAGTTTTATTGAGCGTTCCTTATGCCATCTTTATACCCGCGATTGCAACTCGATACGCTCTGGTTGGTAACAGAACGCAAGGCTGTCGAAATACGCACATTTCCCATGACAGGATGGTGAGTGCTTGCAATCCTCTCCGCAGGAATGATCGAGAATCCGCCTTTTGTAATCGGAGAAATGCTGGGTCCAGATCTCTTTCATTGAATACTGCCGGAGGTTGAAGCTGTCGCGGTTGCCGGCCGCGAACGAGCACGGCTTCACATTCATCTGCTCGTCGATGTAGACGGAAAAGAATGCACATTCGCAGGAGTCCACGTAATCCACGTCCACTTCAGTGCGACGCATAAGGATTGGCACAAAGCATGCGTCGAAGCCAATATGCGCGGAACAGGCATTTGAATCGATCCGGGCAACGAAACGATCCAAGGATGTTCCCGATCTCAAGCAACGACTCCCGGTTCCGCGTCCCTTGGGTTTGAAGGTGAGAAAGATTACCGCATTTACGTCGTCAAGAAGGTGATTGAAGCGCCCTTTCAACAGTTCGGTTGCCTGATCGATCGAATTGTTGTCGAGTATGAAGTGAAGATTGGTCTTGATGCCGGCATCGGCCAGAATCTTCACGCGCTCAGGACACAGTTCCTCGATGTTCGAGATTGAGATCGCAACCGCCCCAACCTTCCCCGCAAGTCCGGCAGCGAGCGTCCTTGTCACCCCCAGTCCGTTGGTCGTGAAATTGGCGACGATGCCTCTTTCCCAAGTACGTTGAATGATTTCAAGAAATCCCGGATGCTCCAAAGGTTCTCCGCCGCCAAGTGCCACTTGAAATACACTTCCCCAACGTGGACTCGTAAGGCTATCCAAAATACTTTCGTAGTCGGCAACGGACACAAAGGAGTTGTCAGGCTTACTGTCTCGATAACAAAAATCACAGTGTTTCGTACAGTGGTTGCTGATCGAGATGTCTGCCAACTCCGGCCATGGAGCCAGCACAGCATCCTGATCGAGCGAAACGCCCCATCGCATGGTAACGCCCGTCTCGGTGTCTCCAATGAAGTTGTAACCGTCGCTATGCCTGCGAATGAGCATATTTCATCCCATTCCTTTCTCGCACTGCCCACAGGCGCTACACGTATCGAGCGCGGCTGCCTTGGCGGCAAACTTCACTTTGTCGCGCGGCACCTGGACTGCTCCAAAGCCCTTCAATTCCGAAGCCAGCTTCGCCTTCACAAAATACTCCCCGTAGACGTAGGACCAGACTTCCGTATCGGTAAGAGTTGCGAAGTCGACTTCCTTTTCACACTCGGAATCGTAACGGCAATCCGTCTTCTTTTCAAAGTCATATTTGCCTACAACAAGATCGGCTCCGTTCAGTTCAATCTTTTGGCCGTTCTGTTTCAAATCGTCGACCAGAAGGTCGAAGATCCGGCCTTGTTTGACGCGGTCGCAATAGTTCCCATTTTTCTTTCTTGCAAATTCCGCCATGGCGAGATTGAGCGTTACGATGTAGCTGACAGAACTGCTGTTGGTCACGTAGTCGGATCTGATTTTCATTCCTCTGCTCCGCGTCTTTCAACGCAATCGTTTCAACTGAATACCGATACCGTGCCAACTCAAGACGCAAGCCCAAGTACCAATGCCTGATCGATGGACACCGGCTTGCATCGGCTCTTTACCATGCTGTGAAAGTGCCACAATTCTTCGTGCGACGGCGGTACTTTGTTGGTTACATAATGCTCGCGAACGTAGGAAAGAATCTCTTTGGCATCCTCGTGTTCGAGCGTGATTCCGAGATTCTTGAACGCCCACTGCACTGTCGCTGCTCCTGAGTGTTTCCCGAGTACAATCTCGTTCGAGCGTCCGAAATCCGCAGGATCCAGAAATTGGTAATTCTTCGGGTCACGCAACAAGCCGCTCACGTGAATGCCCGATTCATGCGTAAAGATCGCGGAGCCAACCACAGCCTTATTCACCGCAATCGGCCGGCCAGACGCATTAGCAACCACTGTCGATAGCATCTTGAGATCACCAGAAACGATCCCTGTCTCCCTGCCTTCGAGCATTCGCATCGCCATCACAACTTCTTCAAGAGGCGCATTACCAGCTCGTTCACCCAAGCCATTGACCGTGGTGCTTACATGTGTTGCGCCGCCACGGACAGCGGCCAGGGAGTTTGCCGTAGCTAGCCCAAGATCGTTATGCGCATGAATCTCCAACTCCATCCCTGTAGCCTGGCGCAAGCTCTTGAACTTTTCCAACGTAACGAATGGATCCAACACTCCCAGCGTATCGGCGAAACGAAAACGGGTTGCGCCCGCTCTTTCCGCAACCTCCAAAAGCTCAAGCAGAAAATCCATATCCGCACGCGAACTGTCCTCGCCGCCGAGAGAAACCGTTAGTCCGCTTTCGCGCGCGTTCTTGATCAATCGCTCGGTCTGTTGCAGTACCCAGCTTCGGTCGCGTTGCAGTTTGCGCGTGATTTGCTGATCGGAGACGGAGATGGATAAATTGACCATCGAGACGCGGCAGGCGAGTGCGGCCTCCAGATCATCGTTGTGCATTCGGCACCACGCGATCAGTCTGGCAGGCAACCCAAGAGCTGCCACCGCGCGAATCTCGTCCTGTTCGCGCAGGCCCATTGCCGGAATCCCAACTTCAATCTCGGGAACTCCCGCGACTGCCAATGCGGATGCGATCTGCAATCGCTCTTCCAGCGTGAAGGCCACGCCGGCCGTCTGTTCGCCATCCCGCAAAGTTGTGTCGTTGATGATGACTTGGTTTAGTGCTTGAGCTTTCATACCGGCAACCTCCGTCGTTCTGTTGGCTCATGCGATACCTAGCAGACCTGCGCTTTTTGCATCAGTCCTTCCAGGCTGGGAATACCCGAATCGGCCTGCCGAGGATTTCCGTCAGCTGCCTGCGAATTCCACCCAGCGTCTGGCCTGCCATCTGGCATCCGGCACAGGCCCCACCCAGTTGAATGCGAACGATGTCATTTTCAAAGCCGAGCAACTCAAAGTCGCCGCCATCGCTTTGCATTCCAGTACGGATAGCTTGAAGAGCGTCTTCAATTACATGCAGATCCTGTTCGGTGGTCGCCATATTATTCCTTTCACGACAAACATAGGTTGTTGAGTTTAGGCGCAGCCATCGGCCCCGCCGCTGCACGATGATCCGCAGACGAACTTGGGCTTCACCATGAACATGAGGTCGCTTCCAGTTGCGGTGGCGCTGAGCGCTTCGTCGATGACGCCTTCAACGATTGCAACAGTGATTCCATGGTGAGCAAATATCTTTCTCGGAACTGCGCCGACCCCGCTGACCAAGATGCCGCAGCAGTCCTTGAGCTTGTCGATCATGCTCAGCCAACGTGCAGAGCCTCCTGCCTCGCTGGCGATGTTGCGTATATCGACAAGCGTGGAGCGGCGTTCCGATGGCTTATAGATCCTGACCTGCGTGGCTTCTCCAAGATGCTGGTTGACAAACAACCCGTCCCGGCTTGCAACAGCTACGTACGGCCGATCCTGAGTCGTCATCAGTCGCAACTCGGAGGAGAGTGTCATTGGCAGTCCATTGCCAGCGCTCATGACGGGCGCACTGACCGGTGTGGTATTTTCCTCAGAAAACTTAGCTGAAATCTGAAGGAGGTCGATATTTTTTTGCGAGTTCTCCTCTCCAATCAGTCCTGCCGCGTCGGCCCGGCATCGTGAGCAGTGCGTCATTTGCGGCAAATAGCGCCCCGCCAGTGCGCGTGCCTGCTGGACCGCCTTTTTTTCAGGCTCCTTGATGGTTCCAAACGGCGTGTTTGCAGTGGGAAGAAGCGGCATGATATTCAGGATCGTCGCGCCAAGCACGGATACAGTCTGAGCTACTTGCTCGATGTGCGTATCGTTGATACCCGGCGTATAGATCGTGTTTATTTTCACGATTACGCCCTTCTCTGCGAGAGCCCGAATCGATCTCCGCTGCCGATCCCAGAGCAATGCGGCGGCTTCAATACCCTCATAACGCAGGCCATCAACTACCATCCATTTGTAAAACTTCGCACCAATCACGGGATCGACAGCATTGACCGTGACCGTGACATGCGAGAGGCCGACCGCAGCCAACTCGTCAACATAGGGGAACAAGTTCAGTCCGTTGGATGCCACGCAGAGAAGTAAATGCGGGAACCTGGCCTTGACCATCCGCAACGTCTCAAGTGTCTCGCTGGCACAAGCAAAAGGATCCCCGGGGCCGGCAATTCCAACGACACTGAGGTTCGAAACCTTCTCCGTATACTTACGCAGATACCCGATGGACTGCCCCGGAGTGAGGATTGCGCAGGTCACTCCCGGCCTGCTCTCGTTTACGCAGCTGTACTTGCGATTGCAGTAGTTGCACTGCATATTGCAGCGCGGGGCAACGGGGAGATGGATGCGCGCATGGGTGTGGCGCGCCTCCTGGTTGAAACAAGGATGGGTCCCGAGCTTGGGGGCGACTTGTTCGGTCGTGCCTGAAAGGATAGGGTTCACGTGACCTCCTTTGGGCTCCACGTTCTGATTTCCTGCATTGATGAACTTCTCTGGCCGCGGACATCGAAACAAGAAAGGGAAAGCCGCTGCTTGTGTTAAAGCAATTGCGATTCCAATTCGCTTCAACAACGCACCGGACGCAACGCAATCCCTCAATTCACTGCAATGTTCAGGCAAAGGCACAACGAGAATCCGGCGGACTTGACGTGGTGTGACTGACGCAACGCACTCAATATGATGGTCTTATCCTTTGGCCAGCCTATTACATGAAGATGCTATCTTGGCCGACACATTTCGCGGATTTTTAGCGTGAGGAAGAGTGGCGCCGGCATAATAAGCAAGCAGCAGATGTACGTTCCCGTCTGTCGTCTGCTATTTCGTACGGAAATGTCCTGCCGGGAAAGCGCGGTGAGTGGCGCCGAGATTCTCTCTCTCAGAAGACCAGCTTCGCGGCCAACTGCAGAAGCCTTGGTGCGGCCGCGCTCACCACATACCCAAATTCGTTGTTATCGGTGATATTGCCGTTGATCGCCTGAGGGCCGCAAAACTGAGCATGATTGAATACATTGAAACCTTCGACGCGCAGCACAAGCGCGCGCGATTCCGACAGGCTGAGGTTCTTCTGCAAACTCATGTCGTAGTTGTCGATTCCGGGACTTGAAAAGAACCGCCGGCGCGCGTTCCCTGGGTCGCCCAGCGATGGTACGCTGAACAATGCCGTATTGAAGAAGGGCTTTCCGTTTCGAGGATTGTGGTTCAACTCCAAGGGCCCCTCCTGGTAGCTGGGTTCGTCAACAGGAAGGTTGTTGATACCATTCGATTGTGTTCCCCACAACGAGGTGTCTCCGAAGTTCGTCAGGGTCACGGGAAATCCTGTGCTGAAACGGGTGATTCCCGAGAGATCCCAGTCGTTGCCCCAGCGTCTTGAGACATTCATGAAGCGTGCCATCGAAAGATGCGCTGTATAACTTACAACGAAATTCTGCCGCATATCGAACGAGGAGAGGCCACGGCTCAGGTTCGGGTCTATAGGATTCACTTGATCGCCGAGATTCGATGCCTGATCGATGGATTTGCTATAGGTATAGCCGGCAAAGATTTCCCCACGGCCGCTCGAATGGCGCACACTCGCCTTCAGCGAATTGTAGGTTGAGTTTCCGACTGCGCTTTGATTGCTCACGCTTCCGAAGGCAGGTCCGAGAGGCCCGCGTGTGCCGTTAAGCGTCGCACCGGCAGCACTGGTGTATGTTGTGCTCTCACCGAAAGGACCGCAAGTCGGACTATCCGCGGCCACCTCATCGGCCTGACTCAAACCAAAGCACACAGCCGCGTTGCCCGGATTGGCTGCCTTGAGTACAAGAAGCCGGTGGGCCTGGTTGCCGGTATACGTGAGGCTAACCAGTGTCTTGCTGTCGATCTGCCGCTGCCAGGAGAGCATATATTCTTCCGTATATGCCGTCGTATTCGTCGGAGAATAGCCGGGGATCGCACTGATCGGCTCGAATTGAGACCAATCGATATTTGAATCAGGATGGTCCCTGCTCACTGTCAACGGTGCAAATTGAGCGGGAAACCTCTGTCCTTCCGAATGTCCGGTCGCGGCATCCATAAACGGCGTTGTGAACAACGGAGGAGCCGGGCTCGTATAGGTAAATCCATAGGGAGCATTGTCGCTGATCAACCCAAGGCTCTCGCCGGGAATTCCCGTATAGAAGATCCCAAATCCTGCATGGATGCTGGTTGTTCCTGGCTCGCCGATGATCCTTCTCAGCAGAGAATTCTTCCCAAGCGAGGGTGAGTACGCCAATCCGATGCGAGGAGCAAGGTTATGGTTCTGCGCCGGCGCGAGTGTGCGCGGAATCCCCGTATCGCCAGGGAAGACAATTCCCATCGGCGCGGTAGGAAAGACAACCGACTGCTGGCCGATTACCAGTGTCATGCTGTTGTTGTACTTCTCCCACCACGGTTCAATCCTGTCCCAGCGCAGACCCGCATTCAGCGTAAGCTTGGATCGGACTCGCCAACTGTCCTGTGCATAGGCTCCCCAATAGGTCTCTCGCTCATAAAAAGGCCTTAGGCCGTTCTGGTTGTATTGGCTTGCGACACCCAGCAGAAAGTCCGCGAAATCGACGCCTGTCTCAGTCCCGTAAAACTGGAAGCTGCCATTAAGCTGCGCGAAGGGGAACGTGTTGATCTGGTCGTAGTCGGTGTGCATCCCAATTTTGAAAGTATGCGTCTTCCATACCTTTGAAAAGTCCTCGGTCGCTTCATAGGTGTTGTTGATCTGCCGATACTGATTGGGGTCGCTTCCAATGGTGTAGTTGTTAAAGACAACGTTTTCGACTCCTTGACTCTCAGGCTGACCTGCTACGATTCCCAACGATCCGGTTCCGGTGTCGAAGCCCTGTGAAGACAGACTTACGCCCATGCCGCCAACCGGCTTGCCTAGATCGTTGGCGATTCGTGTGTAGCTTACGTGCACTTGATTGAAGGCTGTGGTTCCAACCGCTTTGTCGTGCCCAATGACAATGAGTTGCGAGCGGCCCACTGACAACGCATTGAACCCTGGGACATTTGCGCCACCCTGCGACGTTGGGTAAGGATTGTCTAAAATGTAGCTGTCGAGCGAGTAATAGCCACTCAATCTTCCCCAGCGCGAATCTGCATCGAGACGAATAGCGCCCTTGTTGTCATGCAATTGCTGGTTGTACGCTGAGGTCGAGTATTCACTGTCGGAGACGTTTGGCTCGGGAATATATTTCAGAAGAGCCTTTGCGGGAACCGACCAGACCTGAGCCGGAATCAATGCGTCAGGAAACACGCACTGCGAGTTGCTTACGCAACCCGACTGATAATACGGCTCGCCCTGAACGACCGGATAACCCAACTTCGCCGACAGTTGATTCGCCCAGTACGAGCCCCCAACCAGCCCGCTCAGAGATGCCGCCTGGTCTGAAAGATCGCCCGCGCGGTCTTGCACAGTCGGTACAGGAATCAACCCTGTATCCATTCCCTGCGTTTGCCGCGTACCCTGAAAGTCGGCAAAATGGAAAACCCTGCGGTGAAGAATGGGACCGCCGAGCGTTGCGCCAAATTGATTCTGCTCGAATGTGCTGCGTTCCGGGGAATAATAATTTCTCGCGTCAAGAGCCGTGTTCCGAAAGAACTCAAAGACGTCGCCGTGCAGTGTGTTGCTTCCGGACTTAGTGACGACGTTGACCTGTCCACCACTGTATCGGCCATACTCTGCGTCGAGGTTGTTGACCAGAATCCGAAACTCCTCGATCGAATCGAGATTAGGAATGATCGCGGCCGTCAAACTGCCGTTTTCTTCGGCGTTTGCTCCGTTCACGATGTATCCGTTGGCGGATTCGCGCTGGCCATTAATCGATAGAACACCAGGATTCAGGTCACCTGATGGCGAGAAGACGCTTTGGCCGAGTCCTTGAAAGGTCGAGGACGTCATTGTCGTGATCGGTGCCACGCCCGCTTGCAGGGCCAGCAAGTCAGAGTAACTGCGTCCATTCAACGGCAGCGAATCGACCGTCGAGTGTCCCAGCACTTCTCCCATCTGCGTACTGGCGGTGTCAAGGGCGACGCTTGCGCCTTCGACCGTAATCACCTCCCTGTTCTCACCCACTGCGAGAATCGCATCGGCGCGAACGACGCTTGTGACGTTGATCGCAATTGAGGTGCGGCGATAGGTGCGAAATCCGGATGCGACGATTCCCAGCTCGTAATCTCCGACCGGGACACTGGCAAAATAATACGAGCCTGTTTCGTTTGTAACTGTCGTCAGAGTGATCCCTGTGCCTGGATTCGTCAACGTAACCGCAGCGTTTGGAATGACCGCGCCACTCGGATCGGTAATCTCTCCAGACAGACTGCCCCCTCTGTCATTTGCGAATGCGATGGATGAGAACAAGAGCGCGAAAATGCACCAGCGGCTCAGACCTCGGAGAATACAAATCGTGTGGACTCTGTTCTTGCTCTCAAAGCGACGCATTTTGTTCTCCTTTCAAAATGGGTAAAGCTCTCCCGCGCCCGTTTTATCGCGGGATCACGGTATTAAGACAAATCCTTGTTAAGCTGCGGCGTTTTTTCGGATACACTCTGCGTACTGGGCCAGTTGCATCACTGCATCGCCGGTCAACCGCATATTCCGCCATTGATCAACAAAACGCGCTCCCAGAGAGCCGTAGAACTCAATGGCAGGCAAGTTCCAATCCAGCACCTCCCACTGCAATCTCCGGCTGCCGTTCTCGACGGCGATTGCAGCCGCATAGGACAGCAACTCTCTGCCGATTCCAATTCCGCGCATCTCTGGCACTACAAAGAGATCCTCGATATGGAGCGCCATTTGCCCATCAAAAGTGGAGTAGTTGTATTGATAGATGGCAAAGCCCGCCGGCTTGCCATCCTGCTCAGCAAGCAGACACCGAAACAGCGGATTCTCTCCGAAGCCGTCGCGTTCAATGCCCGCTTCCGTCGCATGAACCGCCTCAGGAGGAACGTGCTCATACTCCGCCAACGCAAGAACAAAGGCATAGATCTGTGAAACGTCCGCTTTGGTAGCCTTTCGAATCGTTGTCATCATGGACCCCATTTCTCAGCACCGGCTTGTTTGAGTTGAACTTCTCATCGACTGACCCAACGAGATTGCAGCGTCGCTTGGTACTTGTGTTTCAGTCCATCCATCTTGCAGGTTCACCCTGGTGCCCCGCGGTGCGAGCGGATGGCCAGGGTGAATAGGGCGCAGTGGAAATCGAGTATCGGAAAACGCCTCGGAGAAAGCTGGCTTCACTGCCAACTACTCAAATGGCCTGTCGCTCTAGGCAATCAGGCATGAAACCGCCCCAATCAAGGCTCCCATCGCGTAGGGCGTTGCAACTCTCCACCGCAAGGACAAGGCCAGATTCTTGACGGAGTGCTCAATAATTGCCGTTGACACAGCAACCAGAATCATTCCCGACAGCAAGGCCATTACCGGCTGCTGAAGGCCATTGGAGAAATGCACGAGCGCACCCAGCGGAATCATCAAACCAACCGCCGCCGCGAGTGCAACGCGTGTCTTCTCCTTGACTCCTTCAAGCATTGCGAAGGTAGCCATGCCTTCCGGCAATTTGTGCAAGAGGGCACCGGCAACAAGCAGGAATGAAATAGGCCCGGTCATTGCTGCAAACAAGATTCCTTCGCCAAGATTGTGCAGGGCCATTCCCGCAACGGCGACCGATCCACTTCCATTGGTGGACGCATTTCGGGACTTCTGCTTCCCGTAGCGCCACACTCCGAACATGGCGAGGCCGCCCAAAGCGAAGAGTGGATATCCCATAGGGTAGTGTTCAGTCGCATCTGGAAGAAGATCGAATAGAACAATGGCGAACGCAAACCCAAAGCCGAAACTGGTCATCAACACCCGTAAGCCGGCGCTCTTCGTTTTGAAAAACCAGTACGCTCCAGCCGCTTCTGCAACGGCAAGGATCATCGTCCCTGCAAGATTCAGACTAGTCATATCAATTCTCCCGATGTGGATTGGTTGGACCTGTCGCGTCCCGATTCTTGTCGAGCTTTCACCCTATCAATGCACGAGCGTTGCCAAGTCGCGGCCAATCGGGAGATTGATCGCGATTCAAGCGCAGAGCAGCACACGAGCCTTAGCGGTTAAGTTTATGAACCGATATACTTTATTGTTCAATTGAATGCTCTGCGATTTTTCCCGCATCTTGAGTAGGTTCTGCATCTGGGGCCATTTTGTGCCGGCAAACAACACAACTCAGTTTCACAAATGTTCCAGCAAGTGCGTTTTTGTTCCGCTCAGTGCAAATTCGTACATCGGCAATCACCAATTGACCGGACGACTGGTGGACTCCGCATCTCCGGAATCATGTCGACAGGTCAAAGAATTTCTGACCCGGCTCCTTCAGACTCTGTCGCAAATGAAGCTGAACCAACTGAACGAATATTCCAAGTTTCACCATCAGCGGTTCAGTTGTGCCAACCTCACCGACGATGAGAATCTCGCGAAACTTATCGAGCGAGCCGCGTACATTTTTGCACTTTCATGGAAGTGAACGTACCTGATAGAACATCCGGATCGATGTTCATCGCCTACTGCCGATCCTGAAACGTGCTAGAAAATTGAACTTCGCCACAAAAAAGACAAGCTCGTCTGAGGGGTTTCCTTACAACATCAATGAATACATTGGGATAGCGTTGATGCCGCCCGCCGCCTAAACGCGCGCTCAAGATCGTGCGCGTCCTCAAGACAAGCTTTGGCATTCCTCGTGCATTGCATAAAGGCGAGTACAACCAGGACAGTACACTGCAACGGCCGGCTGAACACTTTGGCAACCAGAAGTGCGCGACGAGAGTTGCGTGCAAGCAGAAGCCTCGGCTCTGGTTCTCAACAATGATTTGCCTACTAACAGTCAAAGAAAAGGAAAAACTCCATGAAGATGATCAGAGCGATATTACGCCCAGAAACAGCCGAAGGTGTTGCGGAAGCGCTTGCAGACGCCGGGTTTATCTCCATGACACAGGTTCATGTCTTCGGTCGAGGCAAGCAGAAGGGCATCACTGTCGGGACGGTTCGCTACGAAGAACTTCCCAAGACGATGATCCTCATGGTTGTCGAGGACAAAAGCGTTGACGATGTCATCGACATCATCAAGGACAGAGCGTATACGGGAAACTTCGGCGACGGCAAGGTATTCGTCAGTCCCGTCGAGGCTGCATACACTGTCCGAACCGGCGTGAAAGGGCTCTAGGAGGGATACATGAAGGAAATCATTGCCATCATTCGTCCCAAAAAAGTGGGGCCAACGCGAAATGCACTCGAACAACTTGGCTTCCCAAGCATGACTGCCACCGCGGTAACCGGCCGTGGATTGCAGCGTGGAATCGCAGGAGAAGTCAACATGGACTGTCCTCCAGAGCTTCTTACACCTAACAGACCGGGTGGTATGAAGTACATTCCCAAGCGGCTCCTGTCGATTGTGGTTCAGAATTCCGATGTTGAAACGGTTGTTAAGACGATCATTGAAGTCAATCAATCTGCACAGATCGGTGACGGGAAGATATTCATCTGCCCACTCGATACCGCAGTGCGAGTGCGAACCGACGAGCGCGGCGACGACGCGGTCTTGTAAAGCAAAAGCGGGCTATGCCGCATCAGTTTGGAGGATAGTGGGAAGCCCAATATCCTGAGTCAGGGTATTGGGCTGACGGAACAGTTGTGCCAAAGATTGTGCCGCCCAACGTTAGCATCGGGCGGCAGGTCTCCAGGATATTGCGAACACACCTAGTGTACTGAGTCATTAATACGATAAACAAATATTAGCAAGAGGCGTCTAACATGACAGGAGCGAAGTCATGAGACGAGGACTCTAGGCTGCATTATTCATGAACGCACGACGAAAGCGCTTCTGGAGGGCACGAGGTTGCCGAAAATGCTGACGGCCGCGTGATTTTGCTTTACAGAAGTGCGGCCACAAGCCTGGTTTTCATCT
>Ga0182011_10002835_pt1 | contig 14458 bp, 12 predicted proteins | sample 711E1DmetaG_FD_120481 | JGI IMG/M metagenome (GOLD analysis project Ga0182011, IMG submission 120481) | Permafrost microbial communities from Stordalen Mire, Sweden - 711E1D metaG | ecosystem: Environmental > Terrestrial > Soil > Wetlands > Permafrost | place: Sweden: Stordalen | collected... | reverse complement strand
TTTCGGGGCCGCTGGAACGCTCCGCCACAACATCTCCGCCGATGCGGGCTCGCTCACCTTTTCCAATCAAACCGAGTTGCTGGGACAATGGATCGTGGCCCTGGTGCTCGATATGGAGCGCGATTGGACTTGGGACGGCCTGGCCCAGCCTGCCGCCCTCGGCCAGCCCACCCAGCCGCAACTCTCCTTCGCACGGGATTCCGAAAACATCGGCACGGTGACCGTGCCGCGAGTGGTCGCCGCGGGCGCCACTGGAAACCCCGGCCAGACTACCGACCGCTCGCGTACGCGCATCATCTTTTTCGATTCCATCGATCCCAACCCCCTGCCCGGCGACTTCCCGGATGTGCTCAACCCGGTGTACAGGGTGACGGCCAACTTTGGTGACGCCACGCCGCAGCAAGTCAGCCTCCCCATCACGCTGCCCATCACCACGCCGCCCAGCCAGACCCCTAAGATCGTTTCCACCGGCATCGCCGAATCACCCTACACGCATTCCCCGGATTATTCATCGACTGCGCCGCGCGACCGCTACCTCTGGATCGAGTTCGACCAACCCGTGGCCGACCCCGATGACAACTACTTTGCGCGCGTCCTCGCGTACGGTCCCGATCCGCTGCTTGCCGCCGACCTGCTGCCCCAGCCGCTGGCCACCGAGATGTTGCCCGAGGCCACCGAGCCGGTTCTGCCCATCGACCCCGAACCGGTCCGCCAGATTTTTTCCGGCCAATCGGCGGATTACTCCGGCCTGGACGCCATGACCCAGATGGTGCCGGCAAGTTCCGTCGGCGTGGGCAAATCCGGCACGTTTTTCCTGCTGCCTCTTCCGTCCGGCATGACGCCGGAGAGCCTCGAGCTGTTCGGTTTTTGGACTTACGAGTTCCGCGCCGGCCATGTCAAGAAATGGTCCACGGCCCAGGGCCGTTACGGACGCCCGCTGCGCGTGACCGGCATTCAGCACCCTGCGCCGCACCTGATTTGCGCCGTGAATCACCGCGCCGAAAGCATCCAGGCAACCGCGCCCTACGCCGACACGGTTTACAACGGCCAGCGCGTCTACGACTTCCTGGCGGGCGATCCCCAGACGCGCATCTGGTTCATGCTCTACGCCCAGGTGCTTCAAGCCGATGCCGCCTCCTATCGCAACGTGCTGCTGACGCATCAGCTTGGGGTCACGTTGAGCAACCCGGCCATCAACCCGGCTCCGAATCCGCAGCATTCATTCAACCGAGACCCGCTCGCCGGCGTCACCTTTGCGCAACCGGCCATTGAGGATCTCTTGACGCTGCTCGGTCTCCCGGCCACCACACCCCTCAGCGTGCTGGCCATCGAAATCCTGCCGGGACCCCTGAGCGTGGCGCTGACCGGCCCCGCAGGCGCCGCTCCCAAGTTCGCCGCTGCGGGTGCGGCGCCCGCAAGCGTCGCGGAGCAAGAGGACCCGCTGGGCGCGAACCTCGGCCTGCGCCGCATTTTGCGCACCTCGCCACTCACCGCGGTGCCGGCGATCTGCTAGCCTGGATTTTTCACAACGTCAAGGAAGGGCGGGGCTTTAGCCCCGCCGTTTTAGGACGTTCCCAAGTGTCCTTCTGGCACGCCGCCCTCGCAGTCCCGCAGGCGCGGGACTGCGAGAACGGCGTGCCAGAGCACTTCACAAAGGCCCGTCTCTCGGCAGGGCTAAACAGGCTGCGGAAAAACTCGTCAAGGCAAGCGCTGAGCGCCACGTCAGCCCGCTTTGGAGTGCGGCAGCTTGCTGCCGCTTTCCTCCCCGCGAGCTTGCTCGCGGCATTTCGAACGCGTGCACAATTGCCCGCCAGCAAGCTGGCTTGCGGCAAAGCGGCAGCAAGCTGCCGCACTCCAAAGCGTCGCTCAGAATGACGGCAGAGACGAGTTTTTCCGCAGCCTGTAAAGCCCCGCCCTTCCTGTGGGCCGATGAAAAAAGTTCGCGTGCTGAGAAATCCGGGATAGCTCCAAGAATATTGATGACAAATGAGGTTGCGGAGGTGAGTTTTCAAGTCAAGCGTTGTTGGGTGGCGCGCACGTTGCCGTCTCTTAGTGTCCGCCAGCCTGGCTAGTCGCCTGCTGCTTCGCGAACTCGAATGTGCAAGGGCGGCCTACGATGCCGAGGCCTTCGTCCCTGGTGCCTGTGCCTTCCGTCTCTCTGAATTGGGCCTTGATGTTGTAGCTATAATCCTCGCCCTGGCGGGCGAAGACTCCACGGGCATATTTCCTGGAGGAGACTATGCCAGTGGCAGACAGCTTGGCTTTGCCGTCCGCCGCTATCTTGCCTTCGATCAGCAGGTAGCCAGGTTTCCCCGTTTCGCCGCGCTCTCCACGAAAGTTGCTGTTCTGGATGACGCTGGCAAACCGCAAGGTGTAGCCCTCGGTGTTCCCTTTTGCAGGGCAGGTGAGCTTCGTGAGCCAATTGCCGTCGAAGCGCTCCTGTGAAATCGAAATCCCTGGCAACATCACCAGGACGCAAACCATCAGCAGCCGAACCGTTTTCCGCATTTTCTTCCCCTCCTTGGGGGGACCTTTGTAGCACAGTTCTTTCGCAACGGTCAACAGCCGCAGGCCGGTTTCGGCAGCTTCGGTCCCGCTGTGAAGGGAAGGGCCGGAGGGGGGCTTGGGACGCATTTGGCGGATAGTGGCGAGGGCACAGTCAACCGGCGCCTATTTTCCGCTGGGTGGGTCGCACATTCCAAGACCCCATGACCAAGCCCCTCGATGGGCTACCTGGACATCTCAGCCCGCCTCGGCGGGCGGGCATCCCTTAGCCCACGGTGAAAACCGTGGGAAGACGGGAAGACAGGATTTGGGCAAGCCCGCCTTAGCGGGCGACATCGAGTGGTGAGCTGATGTGTCGGTGCACACGTTTGTTCCAGCACGTCCTGGGTCATCCGCCTTTCAACCCAGCGGGTTTGAGCGAAACAGGGCCTGTCAATTTGGATTTCAGGGTAAGCAGAAGGCGGCGTAGACATGCCTTTGCGTCAGCGTCTCGTTCCTAGTCGCCAACGAAAAGTTGTTCCCCACAGCATGCGAACTGTTGGGCGGACGGCCAAGGAGCCGTAAGTGTGATCGTCGCCTTCGCCCAAGGGCTCGACCAAAGGTATTCGGAAGTAATTCACTCGGCCGTATAAAGGCCTATTCGTACAAGTGCTGAACAAGTATGTTCACGATCAAGAGGTTCGATTCCGACGGTTGTCGCAGCGGAGATCGACCAAATTGAAGGCGTGGCGGGCCCACTGTGTGCGCCGCGACCAATCTCTCGAGGATATGCCGACCGCGCTATAAATAAGTTAATGAATAGGTTTAGGTTACCATGTTAAGAACCGCAGAGTAAGGCTAAGTGCGCCTAACACTGCGCTGCCTGCTCTTTCACGCGCGCCCTGTCCCTTTAGGCCCCCCGTCAATTTACTTACACGAATGTCTTTAATTACCTCTCCCAAGTGCTCCATTGCGTGCAGCCGCAGTCGTCTTCGCAGTTGGAATTATCGGTAACAAGATGTAGGAAGCGTGCGCGCTGTCGTGATAGATCGTCTGGTGCGCTACTGCGATCTCATCGTCGATATACAGGGTATGTCCGGTGTTTTGGTTTCTGTCATATTGTGGGAAGTTACTGCTCGAGACTTCAATCAGAATCTTGTGCCCTTTCTTGAAGACGTTGCTTGTGTTCAACAGATCCACCATAAATTCATATTGTTGTCCCGGCTGGAGCAGCTCCGGTTTTTCCAAAGACAGGTGGTATCGCGCCCGCAGAATCCCATCCGCCACGTTGTACGCCGGCTCATTCGGACCCGGATAGACATCGACCAGCTTCACCGTCCAATCCGTATCTCGCGCCGACGTTGATGCGATCAGTTTGGCCACCACCGGCCCCGTCACCTCTACATCTTCGATCAAAGGTGGGGTTGTGTATACCAGCACGTCCGGCCTGACCTCTGCAACTCGGTTCTCGCGTGGCCCCATCGGGACCGGGGTTGTGTTGCCGCAGCAGGTGTGCCCGCCCAGCGTTGGCACTGGGTAGTGTGGATCATAAGTGTACGTGTCGGGCGGCTCCGATCCGGGCGGGTCCGTGCTCAGCGCCCCGTCCCCAAATAGGCTGTTCGCCTTGCCTCCACTATGCAGGTAGTACTTCGTGTATTTCGTGCGTGCCAGAGGCCATTCCTTCTCGTCGCGCCACACATTGTCGCCCATCACAAAGATCTTGACCGGGGCCTCCTGGTCCATTCCGTTGTGAATTCCCTTCAGCCAGTAATCGAACCATCGCAACTCCGTCTGCTGGAGCGGGAACAGACTGCCGGGTCCAAAATCGAGATCCCCCGTCACCGGCGTCGTACCCAAATTGCTGAGGTTATGTTGCCACGGTCCCATCAGTAGTTTGGTTCCTGCGCGCGCGGCCTGGCTCTTGCCATATTTCCGTATGCCATTAAAGTTAGTCGTCGCCCCCGCGTTGTATAGATCGAACCATCCGTCGGCCAGATAAGCGGGCGCCGCAATGTTGGCATACTTGTCCTCGATGCTCACTGCCTTCCAGTAATCATCGTAGGCCGGGTGGCGGAGCCATTCTTTCCAGGTTCCCTCATGCCGGCCCATCGCGTCCCCGTTGGTCATGATCGGTAGATGCCAAAAGCTCTCGAGTGACGGTCCTGTCGGTATCGGGGTGGCGCCGGGCACATCGAGATCGGAATAATTAATTTGACCAGTGTGTGTGCTCATCCTAAGCGCCATCCATGACTGGTTAAGACCCAGGAAAAAAGCGCCTCCCGTATACGTCCACTGTTTGTACGCATCCGAGTAAGCTACCAGGGGGAAAGTACATACAAGATGCGCAGGAGTCAAAGCCGCGGCTTGGAGCTGCGTAATCCCCAAATAGGAGCTTCCCAACATGCCTACCTTGCCGTTGGACCAGGGCTGCCGGGCAATCCACTCAATCGTGTCATATCCATCGTTTGCCTCGTGGCGGGCTGGAACCCATTCACCCTCCGAATCGTACCGCCCCCGAACGTCCTGGAGTGCGACCACATAGCCTCGCGCCGCGAAATACATCGCGGCGCCCACAAGCCCAGCCGCATTGTTGTCGTAAGGGGTACGCGCCAGAATTGTCGGGAACTTACCGTTGCCGGATGGAATATACAAATCCGTGGACAATTTCACGCCGTCCCGCATCGGCACCTTCACGTCTATGTCTTGAGTAATCGAAAAGATCGGCTGCGATAGCTGCCCCGTCCAGTCCTGGCCCCACGCAACTGTGGCGGCTGGCAACGAGGCGTAGACTACAATGCTCAGCAATACTAACGGTAAGCCTGGCTTCATGCTCCCCCCTGTGACCGCCGGCGGTTATTCTCTCTGCTCTTACTCACTGATCCAAGCTCCTTGCTTCTTTGCCCTTTCAACTGCCATCGCCAGAAAGTTCATCAAAATGGCCTTCGAGCAACTGAAAGGTTTAGCAATTTCCGGGTGAAATTGGGATCCGTAGACCGGCCTCCCGACCGCTTTTATCATTTGAAAGATCTCTCGAAATGAATCAGAGTTCTTGCGCTCTGTTTCAGGGATGTCAGTCCAGGTTTTCCCATCATCGCTATGCTGCCAAACAAAATCAGCCAACCTACCATCAAGATTCGATCTGCTCGACCACTCAACTGATCTTGGCAAACGAGCCTTCCACCCTGCCATGCCACTTACGAGGAAGACCCTGGAAACAGGCCGGGGCTCTCCAAGATCAAACAGAACCCAATGGCGAGACTGGTCGGCTGATCCCTCCCAGTAGGTCGCATTATCGTCATCGTAATCCAGAATAAACTGGGTTCCATTTCCGTGGGAGGTGGTGACATTGCGTATCGGAACTCTTAGATATTCAAATTGTTTCTCAGCGGACGTATTCATGAAAAACCTGGCTGTTACGCCTCCGCACTCCGTACTCCAAGGGCTTTCTTGGCCAGCGGAATCGACCGCTTTCACCCTCCAGAAGCACTGCGTATTATCTTTCAGGGGATTCTGAAGCCTTGCTGTGGTGACATAAACTCCCTCGGGAATCGCGCTCACCTCAGTTAGGTTTGCGGTCCCAAAGGTGGGAGAAGTATTAATCTGGAGGACGTAACTACGCGAAGGCATGCCGCCTTCGCTGTTATCCCACGCCAGTACGGGTCTTACACTGGTGGCGATTTCATCGAGCCGGGGAGCGACTTCCAGGGTTGGAGCTGTCAACCCCGGCGCGGCAGACCCTATAGTACCAGCCAACAGCAGGCTTGCTATGATAGAAGATATAATTATTAGACTTGGTGCAATCCGCAGTGTTGCTGTACTTTCCATTTTCATCGTCAGCCTTCCATCTTCCGGAGTCCCCGTACTGGGGACCTAAACACGCCGGAGGGCCGGAGCAGGATTTGTCATCACCCTGCGGCCACGCCAGACACGTGCTCAGACCCTACCCGAGACAAGCCGGCTTTGCAAATGGAATCGTTCACGCAACAGGGACCTATAATTCTTCTGCGCCCCATCCCGGACTATGCCACCAGGTTGTGGCTCGCCAGGTTTACGGTCACCACGTCTGACGGGGACTTCGAATTCAGCCCTGTGGTCGCGTCGTGGTACTCGATTCGAAGCTGCTGTTGTGTCACGACCACACGCAGGTAGCCATAATTCGGCGAATAGTTGTCGCAGCGGAATTGGCCGGTCGTGAAGGGCGGCCGCGGCGGTGAGGCCGTAAGGAGTGAAGAATTGGGCGATATTCATTGTGGGTTGCATCAGCTCATTGCTCCTCGTCTCTCCCTCGATGGCTGACCCGGCGCGCGGGGAAGTTCCCTTCGAGCTTTATCTCGGTTATGTCATTGTGGCGGAAGGTGAGATCGGGCCTGTCGGTGGGCTTCACTTCCTGATTGATACGGGCACCATGCCTAGCATTGTGGACAAGAGGATTACCCATTGCCTCCACCTCGCCCTCTCCGGTGAAGCTGAATCCGGGACAGTCTTTGGCCGGAGTATCAAGGGGCAGCACGTGACGTTGCCGGGCCTGAATTTCGGGCCGATTCGGATGGAGTCGGCGCCGGTTCTCGTGCGGGATCTCTCCCCCATCGAGAAGGAGTTGGGTGCACACATTGATGCCGTGCTGGGGTTGGACGTGCTCGGGTCACGTCCGTTCACCATCGACTTCGCGAATCGTCGCATCAGCTTTGCCCCAGAATCCTCCACCCTCCCCTCACGGGCCAGCAATTCACAATTCAGGTGCCTGGTTGTGATCACAGAGATTCAGGGGCGTCCCGTGCGTTTGCTGGTCGACACAGGGGTGAGGGACTTGATCCTCTTCAAGCAGGACACCCGAGGACGCTTGCTGAAGTTGCGGGTATTCGGAGAGGCAAACAACCCCAACCTGGGCGGGAAAGCGCGATTGCGGCAGGTCGCCCTGCCTCCCATCCGCTTGGGAGATACGGAGTTTGCCAATCTCCATACCTTCTTAATGGATGCCCCGGCTGCCGAGGCATCTAACTTTGACGGCCTACTGGGTACGGCATCTCTGGGCGCCCGCCTTATCTCCATCGACTTTGAACGGAACAGGCTCACTTGGGTGCGCTAGTGTGAGGGCGTCGGCCTGCCCTAACGCTTGCCCATGAAAAGGCGACGCTGACACGTCGTTGTTGGGGCTTAGCCTTTTGCGTTTTGACTTGATCTTCCCGATGCAGAGTCGCGCCTTCCGGCACTACATTCCGTTATGTGTCCAATTCGCCTCGGGTAGCAGCCATAACATCAAGATTAGCCTTGAATGCCATATAGCCACTGTCGATTGAAAAGATGCCGCCTGTGACTACTGCCGATTCATCGCTCGCCAAATACAGCACAAAGGGAGCGATCTGTTCGGGGGTTGCCACAGGCAACAAGTGGAGCATCTGCGTCAACGCCTGCGCCTTCTGGTTTTGATACCATTTGAGTTGGGATTCGGTGGTCACCAGGCCCGGGCAAATTGCATTGACCCGCACTCCATCCTTGGCCATGCCGGCTGCGAAGGAACGCGTCATCGCCACGATTCCACCTTTGGCCGCGGTGTAGCTGTCCAACCCGGCGCAACCGATCAGGGCGTCCGCTGAAGAGCTAAGGATGATCGACCCGGCACGTTGAGCAAGCATCTGGCGGCCAACATACTTGCAGCAAAGGAACGTGCCCGTCAGCACGAGATCAATCATCTGGTTCCAGGTTTTCTCCGGCAGCTCTGTCAGCCGGCGGTCCTCTTCGTTCACGAATCGAGCATCGACAGCATTATGGTATAGGACGTCAATCCGGCCGTAGCACGAGAGCGTTTTGGCGACGAGTTCTTTCACACTCTCGGCGTCGCGCACGTCAACAGGAATGAAGGTCGCATCCAGCCTCGCTTCCTTAATGGACTGGCAAACTCTCATGCCTTTCTCTTGACTAATTTCAGCGACGACAACCCTCGCTCCTTCAGCGGCCAATAGCGTGGCGCCGGCCCGGCCCATGCCCGAGCCGCCCCCAGTTACGATCGCCACCTTGCCTTCGACCCTTCTCGCCATCGCTCCATCTCCTTCTCAAGCGCTCTCGATCGCGCCGTTTTGTAGTGATCTTAGGTCGACTTCAACACCCAGGCCGTTTCCGTCGGGAAGTATGGCGCATCCATTTTCGATGCGGGTCGGTTGTGTGCCGAGCTGGTGTTCGTAGTAAAGAGGCCCAATGATGTCGTGGCCGACCGAGCGTGAGAGGTTGGGGATGGAAACCGCGAGATGCAACATTGCTGCGGAACCAACCTCGCGCTCCAGGTTGCTGCCGATAACACACTCGATCCCCGCCGCAGCGGCAATCTGGGCCACTTGCAAAGAGCGCCACAGCCCGCCGTTCTTGCCGGGGTAGATACTGATCAAGTCGCAGGCCTCGCAACGGATGGCTTCGAGAGCGTCCTCCGGAGTGAAGATTGCATCGTCCAGCATAATCGGAATCGAGGTGCGCGCCCGAAGGCGCGCGCAGCCCCGAAAATCCCTCCGGTGCAGAGGCTGCTCGATGGCATTTATGCGGCAAGCCTCAAGATGCGGGAGCGCAGCAAGCGCCTCGCTCTCAGTCCATCCTCCGTTAGCATCAACCGCGACAGAGAAGTTCTCCCCCAAGGCTGACCGGACGGCCTTGACCCGCGCGATATCAGCATCCACCCCAAGTCCGACTTTTACCTTCACGGCCCGAAACCCTTGCGCAGCCATCTGCATGGCTACATTCGCGGCGATCGAAGGAGGAAATGCGCCGATCGAGAATTTGAGGGGAATCTCAGAGGGGCGCCTCTGCCCGCCTAACATAAAATGGGCCGGCACCCGGAGGATCTTCCCGGCAAGGTCGACCAGGGCCATTTCCAGCGAGGCTTTTGTAAATGGGTTTCCGAAAACGGTCCTGTCCATTGCGTCCGCCAGGGCGGTGACGTTTCGAGGGTCTTTGCCCAGGCACACCGGGGCCAGGATTTGCCTGATTAATGCCAAGGCTCCCTCCTGGGTCTCGCCGCTCCAGGTCGGTGTGCCGTTGGCTTCTCCAAAACCCACCGTCCCATCATCCGTTCGTACCACTACGAGGACGAAGTTGAAGGTGGGGTGTTTACCATACGCATCAACGATCGCGAGTCCTGGCCGGGGAGGAGCGGATACAGGATAAGCTTCGATGCTGGAAATCTTCATGGGTGGTCCTTTGCCGTTCCGAAAGAGAATTCGCACCGCAGGCTATTACGGCCACGGTTCCACGCGGCCGCCTCGGTGGTTCGTCAGAAGCTGAACCCGCCAACAATCCGGATGTTTCACGGCACTCGGCAGGCTGCGGAAAAACTCTTTGAAAATGGGGTTCCCGAAGTGAGACTACGGCAGTTCCAAACCTTGAAGAACCGAGCGCCAATACCAAGTGGCAGAACGTGGCAGGCCAGTGATGGTGTTCCCGTTGCCGACTTCTGGTTCGCCCGGCGGGGTGGGGTATGTGGCTTCTTCAATGTGGCACACATCCCCCTGAGGTTGAACCACAGCTTGGCGCGGCCAGTCACGTCTTATGCGTTTGCGGAGCGCTGGTATGCTGGAACAGACTGCACAGTCCGCGTGGCGCGACGGTGGTTTGCCAAAATTGCCAACAGCGATGCCCGTCCAACCTTCTCGCAATGCACTGTGCAGAGTGAAATGGCATTGAGGGGACGAACAAAGTCATGCAGCCGGCGTTGGTAATCACCAATGACGTTGAGCCCGTCGCCTTTGGATAAGGCCCACGACCAGTCCGTAACCCATCGCATGACTGTGCCGTGGAGGTGCAACGGACTTCTCCGGAGCGGGTCGCCTGCTCTCAATAGTTCGTTGAGGCAATCCGGGGCGGTCAGAAACACCAAACGCCCGCTATGCAAAAATACGTCTGGCCTTAACCCGTTCTCAGTCAGGCCACCCGCAATATCGTTTAGGCAGGTCGGGCCAGCCACGATCACAACCTGCTGGCCAATGTCCAAACCTGCGATTATGAATTTGAGAATTTCGAATAAGCCATTTTCCTTCCGGACTAGTAACCGACATGTATCGGGCTGAGCTCCAAACCCCATGTGATTGCTCCGTTCTGTTTCCATATAGCTTATTTTCATCGAAGTCACATGGGCATGTCAACAAGTCATGCTCGCATCATGCCGAATTGTCCGAGCAGACATTGTGTACACTTTCGCCCTACCTTCATGTTTATAAATCGGAAATGATCTCTGTGGGAGCCCATCCTCCGGGCGAGGCGAGCTTACGGTTTCCCGAGTTGGACATTGAAACTCGCATGGCAATCCGTGGCGGGATCTTGGGTGACAGACTTTTCTGAATCGCCGCCCTTAATCCTGAACTCCAAGGGTGGCTTCTTGAGTCTGTCCGGCAACCCCTCGATGCGCGCCTTGCCTTCGCTATTGGTGCCGATTTCAAGGTCGGATTTTCTTTGGTTCATGAAGCCGTAACGAATAGTAACGTGGACCTTGGCGTCATAAACAGGTTTGTTAGTGCTGTCCAGGACCGTGAAGTCCGCCGAACAGGGCCCCAGGTCGCCCTTGATGACTGGGACGTCAACCGGCGCCGCGCACAAGACGTGGCCCGCGACTGCTCCGGCCAAAAGTGCGATCGCCACCCGCAGCGGCTTTCCAAGCCGCTGCGGTCCTATGCGGCGATGCGAGCCATCGGAGCGGGAATGAAGGAATCCGTAAGACATAGTTTGTTCTCCCTTGCTCAACATAGCACGATCCTGTCGCGGTGCTCCTTGACCTCCTTGGTGGCATTGCGTGTGTCAACCACGAGGCGCGAATGGCGCACAATGGTCGCGTAGTCGTAGCTGGAATGGTCCGTCACGATGACCACTGCATCGTAAGACGCCAAAGCTTCAGCCGTCGGCTCCACAGCCGCCATCCCGCCGAAGTCGTATTTCCTCATCCTATGGAGGCGGGGGAAGTAGGGATCATGGTAATCCACCTGAGATCCCTTGTCTTTCAGCAGCTCGATGATTCGCAAACTCGGTGATTCGCGCAGGTCGTCGATATCTTTCTTGTAGGCAACCCCCAGAATCAGGATTCTGGCGTCCTGCAAACATCGTTTTCGCGTATTCAGAGCTTCGGCCAGGGAGGTTACGACGTGCTCAGGCATGGCGGCGTTGATTTCGCCCGCCAGTTCAATGAATCGCGTAGGGAATTCGTACTCGTGAGCCTTCCAGGCTAAGTAGAACGGGTCAATGGGGATGCAGTGTCCGCCTAATCCCGGTCCTGGGAAGAAGGGTGTGAAGCCAAAAGGTTTGGTCCTGGCAGCCTCGATGACTTCCCAGATGTCGATTCCCATCCGCAGGCAGAGCAGCTTCAACTCATTCACGAGCGCAATGTTCACGCAGCGGTAAGTGTTCTCCAGAATCTTGGCCATCTCCGCGACGCGCGTGGAACTAACCAGTAGTGTTTTCTCGAATGCCTGACCATAAAGAGCCTGTGCCGCCAGTGCGCTCGAGCCATTCACACCGGCAACAATCTTGGGGATTTGGTGAGTTTGGAACTCTTTGTTTCCGGGATCTTCCCGCTCCGGGGAAAATGCCAAAAAGAAGTCGCCCTCAGTTTCCACAGGGGTGGTAACGTGTGAGCCGTCCGTAACGTAGGGCAGGATGGGACAGCTTAGCCCCGACTTCTCAAGCAGGCGTAGAACCACCTCTTCCGTTGTTCCTGGATAAGTCGTGCTTTCCAGCACCACCAACTGGCCGGGACGCAAATACCGGGCTATGGCTTCCGTAGTCCTGCAAACAAAGGAAAGGTTAGGCTCGTGGTGCTGTTCGAGCGGGGTAGGGACGCATATCAAGATGGCGTCCATTTCTTTGAGAACGGCGAAATCGGATGTGGCGCGAAACCCTTTTTTCTCGGCCTGCTCCGCAATGGCAGAGCCTGGGATGTGGCGAATGTAGCTCTCACCCTTCGCGAGCATCTCCACTTTGGCCTGGTCGATATCGAAGCCCGTGGTGGGAAAGCCGTTGCGGGCAAACAGCAAACCTAGTGGCAGGCCGACGTAACCTAATCCGATCACCCCGATCTGCGCGGACTTGCTTTGCACCTTGGAGCGGAAGGTTGTCGATGCCTCGAAGGCGGCAGGTTGCGGTTCATTCATGGGCATGGATTCACGTTTCGGTTTATGGGCATTTGACTCACGGCGGAATTATTCTAACACGGCGACTTGTGATCTTCGGAACCAATCCACGGTTCGCTCGAGCCCCTCTTGGAAATTCGCTCTGGGTTCGAACCCCAAAAAGCGCCGTGCCTTTTCAATCCCCGCCTGAGAATGGCGCACGTCTCCCACCCGGGCGTTTGCGTACTCGGGTTCCACCTGGTGTCCCACGATGGCGGAAATAGAAGAGAGAAGGTCGTTGAGAGTGTGTCGCCCGCCTGTGCCGACGTTGAATACCATGCCGTCTACACCCTCCGCAAGGCAAGCGAGCAGGTTGGCCTCAACCACGTTATCGACATAAGTAAAGTCGCGCGACTGTTCGCCATCGCCGTAGACGATGGGGCGGTTGCGCCGCAGCGCCGCATCGATAAAGCGCGAAATAACCGCCGAGTACGGGGAGTGAGGATCCTGACGTGGGCCGAACACATTGAAGTAACGCAGGGCAACAGCCGGGAGGCCGTAAATTCGATGGAAAACTACACTGTACTTTTCTCCCGCCAGTTTCGCAACAGCGTAAGGGGAGAGGGGATTCACGGGCATGGTTTCTACCTTTGGTAACGTCTCACTGTCTCCATATACGGAGGAGGAACTGGCAAATACAAACCGCTTCACTTGGGCGTCCCGGGCCGCCACCAGCATGTTCAGGGTGGCGGTGACATTTGCCCTATGGCTGCTGATCGGGTCTTCCACGGAGCGCTGGACCGAAGGAATTGCCGCGTGATGGAGCACGTATTGCACACCCTGCACGGAGGCCTTGCAAACGGCAAGCTCGGCAAGGTCACCTTCAACCAGTTCGATGCGATCGAGGCAATTATCGAGATTGTGTCTGAACCCCGTGCTGAAATTATCGACCACCCGAACCGAGTGGCCCAGTTCAACCAGTCGATTGACCAACGCCGAGCCAATGAACCCGGCGCCGCCGGTCACCAGAAAACATGCCATGCTACCTCCTTTGCCAGGATTTTTGGCAGGATGCTAGCTTTGAGTCGCCCTTCTAATTAATCACAAATTCCTCCCCGCGTCCATGAGAAGAGCTCTTGGGTAGTGGGTCGTTTTGATGTAGAGGCGGCTTTACGCCGCCATTTGGCGATGTAAAATCTCCGCTACAGGCCCAAACTGACCCACTATCAAGTCATGCATCCGGTGTAGGGACCGATATTATAACTCCAAGGTAAGCTATAATGACACTGGAAATGCATGCGGAGTGGTGTCCGTCCGGGACTTCAAATCCCTTGTGTCAATCATAGTACAAGATTGGTAAATGCTCATCTTGTTGACATTAGAGCAACTTAACAGAAATATCTAAGTTGTATGATTGGTCACCTTTGCCCAACATTGGCCGCTTTTGGGCACATTTCGGGCACATTCCTGGGCACACAACTCGGGACCCCTGCCCGTCCTGTTCAAAGTCTTGGGCGAGATCCCAACCCCAAGTCTTCCGGGTACAAGGCAAAACTAAGAATCAGCTCGCGTGAATTCTGAACACTCTGCACCACCCATCATCCTGTCCATAGTTGCATAACGCAGGTCTCCCGCGCGAGGCCCACCGAGTAGCCCACACCTATCTAAATCGTCACCGCTGCGGGGAAATCCGATTCTCCCTGGCACAAGGGAGGGTTTCGGGCGCGAGGCCGGAAATGGGCCAAGCAGATATGCACCTGGTCACGATACGGATGGGGTGCCCCATCCAAATCGTTTCGAGCCGTGGGGGGTCTCCACGAACATCGCAGTCGAGAGACCCTCCGGGCTTGTCCAGGAGGACACATGGATTCGAATACAATCTTCACGAGCTTGTTCGG